>OBJG01000498.1_pt1 | contig 41876 bp, 38 predicted proteins | sample 1517941 | NCBI WGS metagenome assembly OBJG01 (sample SAMN04571712, study PRJEB22368) | human gut metagenome | biome: human gut; material: stool | host: Homo sapiens | place: Luxembourg | collected 2012-09-21
CGCACGTTTCAGCTTGTTCAACATGGAATTAAATCCCCCATTCTGCTTGAATTGCCTTCCCCAGCTTTCGTGCGGGCGCACGGGGGCCAGGGACGGCAGCTGCTTGACACGTTTATTGTATCATGTTGCATCCCGAAGTTCAACGACAACTGAGCCAAAATGATGCAAATTCCTGAATTTTCTTTGCTGATTTTGCTAATTAGGCAAGACTAACCCTTGACATTTTTGTAACGTTCTTCCAAAATACGGACGTTTGCGTTTCGGCATCGAATATGATATACTACCTATAATAACTTCTGTGGAGCTGGTCTTGCTTCCACGGATGCCATACCCGCCAAGGAGGATCAAACGATGAAAGTTCTCAAAGCTCTGCTTGCTGTGTTCACGTTCTTAGCTGCCGCACTGACCTGCGCATTGCTCTTTGTGCAGGAAAAACATGCTCCCCGTTATATCCAGATCTATACCGGCGAGCACGACTGAGCCGCCGATCAAACAACAACAGCCGCCGTGCAGTGAAAAACTGCACGGCGGCTGTTTCATTATACGCTTATCGCAGAACGATCTCGTCGTTCTCGGCGTCCACGGTCAGGCTGCTGCCCGAAGCGAGGGTGCCGTCGATGATCTTCTCGGCGGCGGGGTCCTCCACGGCCTTGCGGATGACGCGGCGCAGGTCGCGCGCACCGAATTTGCCACCCTGGCTTTTGACGACCAGCGCATGGAGGGCTGCCGGGGTGTAGCTGTACCGGATGCCCTTGGCCTCCATGCTGGGCTTGTATTCATCCAGCATGAGGGCGGCGATGCCTTCCAGCGTCTCCTGCCCCAGCGGTCTGAAGGTGATGACCTCGTCCACGCGGCCCAGAAATTCCGGGCGGAGGAACTGGCTCAGGGCCTTGCGGCTCTTTTCCTCGCTGAGCTGGTCCTGGCTCTTGTTGAAGCCCAGACCGGCGGTGGACTGGTCGCTGCTGCCCGCGTTGGAGGTCATGCAGATGACGGTGTTGGAGAAATCGACCGTCCGGCCCTGGGCGTCGTTGATCTTGCCCTCGTCCAGGATCTGGAGCAGGATGTTCATGACGTCGGGGTGGGCCTTTTCAATCTCATCGAACAGCACGACGCTGTAAGGGCGGCGGCGGACCTTTTCGGTCAGCTGACCGGCCTCCTCGTAGCCGACATAGCCCGGAGGCGAACCGATCATGCGGGACACCGCATATTTTTCCATATATTCGCTCATATCGAGGCGGATGAGCGGGTCCGGCCCGTCGAAGAGCTGGCTGGCCAGCTGCTTGACCAGCTCGGTCTTGCCGACACCGGTGGGGCCGACAAAGATGAAGCTGGCGGGGCGGCGGCGGCCGGACAGGTCGGCGCGGCTGCGCTTGACGGCCTGTGCCACCAGATGGACGGCCTCGTCCTGCCCGATGATCTTCTTTTTCAGTTCGCTTTCTAGGCTGGCGAGCTTGGCGTACTCGGTCTCCCGGATCTTCACGGCGGGGATGCCGGTCCACAGCTCGATGACCTTGGCCACATCGTCCATGGTCACCTGGATCGCGCTGGCAGCGGCCTGCTTTGCGGGCAGCTCGCTCTCCAGCTGGGCCATCCGGGTCTTCCGCTCAGCCACCCGCTCATAGTCGATGGGCTCGTTGACATCGGCGTTCTCCATCTCGGCTTCTTCCTGCCGGAGGGCGTCCAACTCCTTCTGCATTTCGAGGTACTCCGAGATGACCGGGTGGGCCAGATTGCAGCAGGCGCAGGCCTCGTCCAGCAGGTCGATGGCCTTATCGGGCAGGTAGCGGTCGGTGATGTACCGTTCGCTCAGGGTGACGGTTGCGCTCAGCACATCGGCGGGCACCTGCACATGGTGGTGCTCCTCGTAGTAGTGCTTGATGCCGTTCATCACGGCCAGCGTATCGGAGACGCTGGGCTCCTCCACCCGCACGGGCTGGAAGCGGCGCTCCAAGGCCTGGTCCTTCTCGATATACTTGCGGTACTCGTTGAAAGTCGTGGCACCGATGACCTGGATCTCGCCGCGGGAGAGGGCAGGCTTCAGGATGTTGCCCGCGTTCATGGCACCCTCGCTCTCACCGGCCGAGGTGATGGTGTGGATCTCGTCGATGAACAGGATGACGTTTCCGGCTGCCTTGACCTCGCTCAGCAGGCCCTTGACCCGCTGCTCGAACTGGCCGCGGAACTGCGTGCCTGCCACAAGGCTGGTCAGGTCCAGCAGATAGATCTCCTTATCCTTCAGCCCGGCGGGCACCTCGCCTCTGGCGATGCGCTCGGCGATGCCCTCCGCGATGGCGGTCTTGCCGACACCGGCTTCGCCGATGAGGCAGGGGTTGTTCTTCTGGCGGCGGCTCAGGATCTGGATGGTGCGGTAGATCTCACGGTCGCGGCCGATGATGTCGTCCAGCCGGCCCTCCCGCGCCTTGCGGGTCAGGTTCTCGCAGTAGGTGTCCAGAAATTTACGGCGGGGCGGCTTTTTGCCGCTCTTGCCGGGCTTTTTGTCCCCCTTGGGAGCGTCCTGCTCCCCGCCGTTCATGCTCAGCGGGAACGTTGCACTGGAGCCGGGCATGAGGTCTTCGTCCCCATCCTCGCCGCTCTGCGGCTGCCCCATGTTCATCATCATAGAGAACGGATTGCCGGAGCCGTCGCCCAGCTCCTGCATCATGTTTTCCATCCGGTCTTCCATGTTGTCCATGTCCTCGTCCGACATGCCGAACTGCTTCATCAGATCCTCCACCGGCTTGATGTGCAGCTCGCGGGCACAATGCAGACAGTACCCCTCGTTTTTCATCTGGCCGTTCTCCATCCGCTGGACGAAGATGATGGCCGGACGCTTTTGGCATCGAATGCAGACCATAGTTCCTCCTTCAGGTCCCACCCGTTTACAGGAACGGGTTGAACAAATTGAATGCTTTATAGTAAAGGCTGCTGCTCATCACAGTGTCGTTGAGCACCGTGAGATTGCCGCCGGTAATGACGATGATGGCCCAGACCACGCAGAGCACCAGATAGATGTCCACCAGGCTGGCCAGTGCGCCCACCGTATAGCCCAGCCCGCGGTTGACGGTGCCGATGACGGGCAGCTTGTTCACCAGCCCCAGCACCGTGACCAGCAGGCTGACGAGCATCCGCAGCAGGGCGAATGCCACGAAGAACAGCACCAGCGAGATCACCGGCGTCAGCAGCGGGGCCAGCACCTTCTGGACGATGACGTCGGCCAGAAGGACGGCGTTGTCGTTGAGCACGGCGGAAATGGAGCGCTCGCAGGCCTCCACGATGGAAGCTCGGAAGCTCTCCGGCAGAAACCCCGCGTACCGGGCTGCGATGCCGGAGAGGCTGACAGCCCCTTCTGCCGAGATGCTGGCGGCGATCTGGTCCCGGAAGCTGCCGGCAAAGAACCGCTCGAACACCTGCCCGGCGGCCCAGCCGGAAAACTGCCGGGCCCCGAACAGGCTGATGAGATTGCCCGTCAGCTGCACGACCCCTGCCAGAAAGCCCTTGCGGGCGTAGCGGATGGCCAGAACGAGCCAGACCACCGTACATAGGATATCAAAAATAAATGACGGATTCTTGAACATACAACATGATCCTTGTTACTTTCTGCCGCAGAGTGCCAATCAAATCGCATTCTCCCCTCGCTCCAAAGCCCTTACTCCTGCGGCGGCTCCAGCACCTGCGCCGTATTGCCGCTGAACAGCAGCAACTCCTTGGCGTCGGCCAGAAGTGCCTGGGGCTTGGCCGCAAGGGTCTGGCTCCACTGCCGCTCGCCGGAGACATTGCAGCACTCCACCCCGCTGTCGGACAGCAGATAGAACAGGCTGCCCGCCCGGACGATGGCGTTGGCCGATGCCACCGAGCCGCTGAACTGGACGTTCAGGTTTTTGTCCAGCAGCACGGTCTGATGCAGCTGGCCGGACCCCAGCAGCAGGGCGATATTGCCCGCTGCATCCACCGAGACGTCCTTCAGGGTGTTCCCGGCGAACTCGTAGGCTGCGCGCTCGCCGCCGCCCGCGTTGTAGAGCACGACGCGGGTGTCGTACACGGCCAGGAGAGTGGACGCCGAGGTCCAGCCCAGCCACTGGGGCACACCGCTCTGGTTCGCGATGCTCACAGGGTCCCCCGATGCCAGATTGATGAGGTAAAGGTTCGTCATCATCTGGCCGCCGCTGGCTGTGACGGCGGCCGCCGCCAGCTTCCGGCTGTCGGGCGAGAAGGCCATCCGCAGCGGGGTGCCGTCGTTGGAGCTCATGCTCCAGCGCAGCACTTCTTCCATGTTGGCGTTGTAGACCAGCAGCTTCGCCATGGCGCTGATGTCCTCTGTGACCACGGCCAGATTGCCGTTGTCGGCCACCGCGCAGAGGAAGATGCTGTTTTCCATCTGTTTGGTATAGAGATTCTGGGTGCGGCTCTCCACCCGCAGCTCATTGCCGGACCGGTTGTAGAGCACAAAGCGGTTCCGGCCTGCGGCCAGCGCCGGGCGGGCGTAGCCGCTTTGGATGCTGTTCAGCTTTTTGCCGCTGCGGGAGTAGACGACGCAGCCCTCCTTGCCCAGCTCCACAAAGCTGCCGGTCAGCGGCTCCACCTGCGTCACCTCGGAAACGCCGGTCTGCTGCGGCCAGCCGGAACCGGGCAGCAGCGCGATGCGGGCCGTGTCGATGAAGTCCTTTGCCATCGTCACCGAGCTGCCCACCACGCCGGTGGCAAACAGCACCACCGCCGTCAGCAGCACCAGCAGGACGGCCGTCCGCCGGATGCGCCGGGTGCGCACCCGCTGGCGGGCCTGCTCCAGATATTCGACACGCCCCGCCGAGAGCGGCTCGTCGTTTTCCGAACGGCCGCGGGAAATCTTACGCATTCGCTTCGCCCTCTCCCTTGTAATCTACGCATTTCAGGAACAAGCCCTGCGCGGGCAGGGTCGGCCCGGCCAGGCTGCGGTCCCGGCTGGCCAGGATGCCCGGCACGGCGTCCGGGTCCAGCCGCCCGGCACCGGCCTCGCACAGGGTCCCCGCCAGGATGCGCACCATATTATATAAGTAGCCGTCTGCCGTCACGGTGATCTCCAGGTCGTCGCCGTTCCGCACAACGCTGCAATCCGTAATGGTGCGGACGGTGTCGCCGTGGGCCGCTGCCGAGCTGCCCGCCGCACAGAGGGCGAGAAAATCGTGCGTTCCCACAAACTTCTGCGCCGCCTGCTGCATCTTGGTCTCATCCAGCCGCCGGGGGACGCGGGTGTAGTACTTCGCGTCGAAAGGCGAGTCGATGGGGCTGTTGTGGATGCGGTAAAGGTAGGTCTTGGTGTGGGCGGCATACCGGGCGTGGAAATCCTCCGGCACGATGCGGGCCGACAACACACGGATATCCGGCGGCAGATGCTGGTTGAGCGCCAGCGGCAGCTTTTCCGGCGGGATGCGGGTGTCAGCGTGGAAGTTCAGCGCGAAGCCCAGCGCATGGACCCCCGCGTCGGTGCGGCTGCAGCCCTTGATGTCGGGCCGGGTGCCCAGAACGGCCTCCAGACCGTCCTGAAACGTCTGGGCCACGCTCCGCCCATTGGGCTGCACCTGAAATCCGCAGTAATTCGTGCCGTCGTAGGCTAAAAGAAGCAGAAAATTCATAAAAGTTCGTTGCAGATCGTTTCCCTCTCCGTCATTGCTTTGCAATGCCACCTCTCCCGAAGGGCGAGGTTTTTCGCCTTTTCCGAAACCGGTCAAAAACCGGTCAAAGCTCCCCCTTCGGGGAAGCTGGAAAAGCCGTCAGGCTTTGACTGAGAGGGTGAGAAAGTGGTTAGAAATTCGGGAACACCAGCCGCGAGGACAGGATGAGCGCAAAGCAGACGATGCAGACGGCAAGGTCGATGTAATCCTGCCGGGTGCAGCGCAGCACCTTCAGGCGGGTGCGGCCATCGCCGCCGCGGTAGCAGCGGCACTCCATGGCCATGGCCAGCTCGTCAGCACGGCGGAACGCCGAGATGAACAGCGGGATGAGCACCGGCACCAGTGCCTTGATCCGCTCGGTCATGGTGCCGCTGTCCAGCATGGCACCACGGGCCTTCTGGGCGTTCATGATCTTATCCGTTTCCTCGATGAGGGTCGGGATGAAGCGAAGGGCGATGCTCATCATCATGGCAAGTTCGTGCACCGGGAAGTGCAGCCTGCCCAGCGGCTTGAGCAGCTGCTCGATGGCATCCGTCAGCACGATGGGGCTGGTGGTGTAGGTCAGCAGACTGGTGCCTGCGATGAGGGCCATGACGCGGACGGCCATCAGCACGGCGTAGCGGACGCCCTCGGCGTAGATCTTGAAGATCCAGAACTGCACCAGCGGGTCGCCATCGCCGGAGACGAAGAAGAGGTTCAGCACAGCCGTAAAAAGGATGATGGGCAGGATGGGCTTCAGGCTCTTCAAGATCAGCTTGAAGGGGATCTTCGCCACGGCATACATCGCCACGAGGAAGAGGATGGACAGCGTCAGACCCAGCGGGTTGGACGCTGCGAACAGCAGGATGATATAAGCGATGGTCAGCACCAGCTTGAGCCGGGGGTCAAATTTGTGCACAAGGCTGCTGCCCGGAAAATGCTGGCCGATGGTGATGTCTCTCAGCATTCGGACACGCCCCCTTTCCGGCTCTGCTCACGGGGCAGGACGAGGCTCTCGCCCGCATCCCGCCGCTGTTTGGCTTCCAGGATCATCTTGACGGCATAGGGCACGGTGTACACGTCCGCCGGGACATCCACGCCCATCTCCCGCAGTTTGAGGAAGATCTTCGTCACCTGCGGCACCGACAGCCCCAGTGCGAGCAGCTCCGGCGCACGGGCGAAGACCTGCTCCACGGTGTCGTACATCGCGATCTTCTTGTTGGACATGACCAGCACCCGGTCGGCGTACTTGGCGATGTCCTCCATGCTGTGGGAGACCAGCAGCACGGTGGTGCCGGTCTTCTTGTGGTAGTTCTTGACTTCGGACAGGATCTCGTCCCGGCCTTCGGGGTCCAGACCGGCGGCAGGCTCGTCCAGCACGAGGATACGGGGCTTCATGGCCATGACGCCCGCCACCGCCACGCGTCGCTTCTGGCCGCCGGACAGTTCAAAGGGGCTGCGCTCCAGCAGGGCCTCGTCCAGGCCGACAAAGCTGGCGGCCTCGTGGACACGGCGGTCGATCTCGGCTTCGTCCAGCCCCATGTTCTTGGGGCCGAAGGCGATGTCCTTGTAGCAGGTCTCCTCAAAGAGCTGATATTCCGGATACTGGAACACCAGCCCCGTCAGGAACCGGAAGTCCCGGATCTTTTCCGGCTCGGCCCACAGGTCGCGGCCGTCGATGAAGATCTTGCCGCTGGTGGGCTTGTTCAGGCCGTTCATGTGGGTGATGAGGGTGCTCTTGCCGGAACCGGTGGCACCGATGATGCCGACGAAATCGCCCTCTTCCACCTCGAAACTCACATCGTCCAGTGCGGTGACGGCGTTGGGCATGCCGGGGTTATACACATAGCTCAGATGTTCGACTTTGATGATGCTTCCCATTGCGTCCGCCCTCCTTTACTGCAGCAGCTCATAGAGAGCCTGTGCGCATTCGCCGGTGTCGATGATGCCTTCCGGCATGGGGATGCCGGCCTTGACCAGCTCGTCCCGCAGTTCCGCCGCCTGGGGCACATCCAGCCGCAGGGCGCGGACCTTCTCGGTCTGGCTGAACACCTCTTTCGGGGTACCCTCCATCACCACATGGCCCTGGCTCATGACCAGGACGCGGTCGGCCTGCGCGGCCTCTTCCATATAATGGGTGATGGCAACGACCGTGATGCCCAGATCCTTGTTCAGGCGGTGGATGGTCTGCATCACCTGCTCGCGGCCGCGCGGGTCCAGCATGGCGGTGGCTTCGTCGAGGATGAGGCAGTCGGGCCGCATGGCGACGACGCCCGCAATGGCGACGCGCTGCTTCTGGCCGCCGGAAAGGTTGTGCGGGGCGCGCTCGCGGTACTCGTAGATGCCCGCCATCTTCATGGCATCATCCACGCGGCGGCGCATCTCTTCGGGCGGGACGCCGAGGTTCTCCAGCGCAAAGGCAACGTCTTCTTCCACCACGGTGGCCACGATCTGGTTGTCCGGGCTTTGGAACACCATGCCCACCTTCTGGCGGATGTCATAGATCTTCTCTTCGTCTCTGGTATCCATCCCCTCCACCAGCACGGTGCCGCTTTCGGGCAGGAGGATGGCATTGAAGTGCTTTGCGAGGGTGGATTTGCCGCAGCCGTTCGCACCCAGAACGGCCACGAACTCGCCGCGGCGGACCCCCACCGACACGCCGTTCAGGGCGTAGACCGGCTGCTCCGGGTCGTAGCGGAATTTCAGCGCATTCGCTGTCAGGATCGTTTCTTCCATTTGTGTTTCTCTTTCCGGTGGTGCGCCTTCTCAAAAGGCTGTACCCCATTCTATACGATATCTTTTTTGCAAAAAGGTGAGTCTTCGTACAACCTTTTATTCTTCCCAGATCGCGGTCGCGCCGCAGGGCACGACGCCGCCGGTGGCCGAGACCGGCAGGCCGATCTCATCGCAGCTGGTCTTGCCGCCAAAGCGGGGCACCAGCGTCGTGTGGAGCATATACTCCATGACGGCGGGCGACAGGCCGGTGGTGTAGCTGTTGACGGCAAAGAAGAGCGGCTTGTCGCTCAGCACTTCTTCGCACTGGCTGACGAGGTCGTAGATGCAGTCTTCCAGCTTCCAGATCTCGCCGCCGGGGCCGCGGCCATAGCTCGGCGGGTCCATGATGATGCCGTCGTAGGTGTTGCCGCGCCGCTTCTCGCGGGCGACAAACTTGGCGCAGTCATCCACCAGCCAGCGGATGGGCTTGTCGGCCAGACCGCTGGCGGCGGCGTTGTCCTTGCCCCAGGCCACGATGCCCTTGGAGGCATCCACATGGCAGACGGTGGCCCCTGCCGCCGCACAGGCCAGCGTAGCGCCGCCGGTGTAGCCGAACAGGTTCAGCACTTTGATGGGCCGGCCCGCCGCGCGGATCTTCTTCGCATACCAGGCCCAGTTGACGGCCTGCTCCGGGAACACGCCCGTGTGCTTGAATCCGGTGGGGCTGACGATGAGGGTCAGCTTGTCCTCCCCCTCGCCGCAGGAGATCTTCCACTTTTCGGGCAGACGGCGGCGGTACTCCCACTCGCCGCCGCCCTGATTGGAGCGGTGGTAGATGGCATCCGCCTTGGCCCAGAGCGGGCTTTTCTGCGGCGTCTTCCAGACCACCTGCGGGTCGGGGCGGACGAGCAGCGTCTCGCCCCAGCGCTCCAGACGGTTGCCGCCGGTGGCATCCAGCAGCTCATAATCTTTCCATGTATCTGCGGGGCGCATAAGCGTCCTCCTTTCCTCTTAAAACAGGCTCTGCTGGCCGTTGTCCTCCGGGGAGGCACTCTCCGGGGCCTTCAGGCCAAGGTGTTCGTAGGCGAGCCGGGTGGCGCAGCGGCCGCGCGGTGTGCGGGTCAGGAACCCCATCTGCATCAGATAAGGCTCACAGAGGTCTTCCAGCGTGACGGCCTCTTCGCCGAGCGCTGCCGCCAGCGTTTCCAGACCCACCGGGCCGCCGTTGTACATCTCAATGATGGCGCGGAGCAGACTGCGGTCCAGCTCATCCAGACCCAGCGCATCCACGTCCATCCGTTTGAGGCTCATCAGGGAAACATCCCGGTCGATGATGCCGTCGCCCAGCACGGTGGCGAAGTCGCGGACGCGCTTGAGGAAGCGGTTCGCCACACGGGGCGTGCCCCGGCTGCACTTGGCCAGCTCGTAGGCGCCCTCCGGGGTGATGGGCTGGTCCAGAATGCCCGCCGAGCGCTGGATGATGCGGCTCAGCTCGTCAGGGCTGTACAGCTCCAGCTTGAGCAGCACACCGAAGCGGTCCCGCAGGGGGCCGGTGATCTGGCCCGCACGGGTGGTGGCACCCACCAGCGTGAAGCGGGGCAGGTTGATGCGGATGCTCTGGGCGCTGGGGCCCTTGCCGATCATGATATCCAGCGCATAGTCTTCCAGCGCCGGATAGAGCACCTCTTCCACCTGCCGGGACAGGCGGTGGATCTCGTCGATGAAGAGCACATCGCCCTCCTGCAGGTTGGTCAGCAGGGCGGCCAGATCGCCGGGCTTCTCGATGGCGGGGCCGCTCGTGATGCGGATCTGGACCCCCATCTCGTTGGCGATGATGCCCGCCAGCGTCGTTTTGCCCAGGCCCGGCGGGCCGTAGAGCAGGATGTGGTCCATCGGCTCGCCGCGGCGCTTGGCCGCTTCCAGATAGATCTTCAGGTTCTGCTTGACCTTGTCCTGACCGATGTAGTCTTCCAGATGCTGGGGACGGAGGCTGTTTTCCTCGTTGTCCGCCGTGGTCAGGCCCGGCTGCATCATTTTTGCGCCATAGAGCGCGGTTTCGTCCTGCATGGATTACCTCCTGCCTGCCATGCCCCGCAGGGCCAGCTTGATGATCTCTTCCACGGGCAAGGTGCCGTCGATCTTGGAGACGGCCAGGGCGGCTTCGCTCTGGCTGTAGCCCAGCGACACCAGCGCCGCAATGGCCTGCCCGGCTCCCTGAGCGGCGGGCGTGTCGGCCGCAGCACCGGCTACCTCTTCCAGGTTGATGCCCTCCACGAAGCCCTTGGCCACCTTGTCCTTCAGTTCCAGCACGATGCGCTGGGCCAGCTTGGGGCCGACGCCGGACGCGGCCTTGAACGCCTTGTGGTCGCCCGCCGAGATGGCCAGCGCCACCCGGTCCGGCTCCATGACGCTCAGGATGGCAAGGCCGACCTTGGGGCCGACGCCCGACACCGCCGTCAGCATCTCGAAGCAGGCCTGTTGCTCCTCGGTGGCAAAGCCGTACAGGCTGACGTCATTCTCGGTCACGCTCATCACGGTGTAGATGGTGGCGTCCTTCCCCACACCGGGCAGCGCACCGGCCACGCTGGCCGGGCACTGGGCAAAGTAGCCCACGCCGCCGCAGCTGAGCACCACGGCGTTCAGCGTCTTTTTGATGATCTTTCCAGTCAGACAGTAAATCATAAAACCTCTCAGTCAGCGCATTCGCGCTGCCAGCTCCCCTGTCAGGGGAGCCCTTGGCAGGTCGGGCAGGCCCGGCGAATGCAGTGCGATGCCCTCATTCTAAAAGCTTCCGCTTCAGATCGGCCCCACGCCCTGGCGGCGGAACCGGTTGAGCTGGTTGCCGTTGGTGTGGCAGAACGTGATGGCCATCGCCAGAGCATCGGCGGTATCGTCCGGCTTGGGGATCGCAGGCAGATGCAGTAGGATGCGGGTCATCTCCTGCACCTGTTTCTTCACGGCCTTGCCGTAGCCGGTGACGGCCTGTTTCACCTGCATGGGGGTGTACTCGTAGATGGGCAGGCCCGCCTGCGCCGCCGCCAGCAGGATGACGCCGCGCGCCTCGGCCACGCCGATGACGGTGGTCTGGTTGTGCTGGTAGAACAGCTTTTCGATGGCCAGCACCTCCGGCTGTGTCCGCTCGATGACCTCCCGGATGCCGGCATACACCTCATCCAGCCGCCGCTCGAACGGCACCCCGGCATCGGTGCACACCGCGCCGAAATCCACCGGCGCAAACCGGTTGCCTGCATAGTCCACAACGCCCCATCCCACGATGGCATACCCAGGGTCGATGCCCAAAACTCTCATTCTGCGATACCTTTCCTATTATAATCAATCCATTATACCACAATCCATGGGCCAGAGCAACGGAGAACACAACCAGTTTGCGGAAATCCATTTTCTGTCAGGTCGCACAAGCACCCTGCTTGCTTACGGAAGAGTGCGCAAGAGGAGTTTCTGCAACAAAAAAGACATCTCCGCAGAGATGCCTTAGCTGGCCGTGTGGGCCGGATAGAGGAAAACGCATATTCTGTTGCCATGAAGAGACGACAGGATGCACGATGTTATGTGAGATGTGCTCCTTACACGTTGAGAAGGACCTCATCATCCACGGTCATCTTGTCAATAGGGGATCCTGAAGTACTCCATGACAGATTTGAACTGATCTTGTGCGGTCAGGCAGGTATCCAGCAGGTAACCGCGTTCTGACTTCCACTCATGGAGACCGCGGTAGTAGAACATCTTGAGGTCATCCGTGATAATGAACGGCACGATGTTGTTCCGCAGACACTCTTTGAAGAGAAGAAGCCGCCCGACCCGTCCGTTTCCATCCTGAAACGGATGGATGGATTCAAAGGCATAGTGAAATTCCAACAGATCCTCCAAGTTTTTTTGAGAAGAGCTGCCGTATGCGGCTAAAAGTTCTTTCATCTGCGGGGCAACCAGTTCGGGGGCAGTGGTGCTTCTGCCGCTGACCTCGTTCGGGAGTTTTTTATATTCGCCAACAGCAAACCAGTCTTTGCGGGAATCGCTGGTACCGCTTTTCAGTGTAAAGTGCAGCTTTTTGATCAGTGCTTCGCGGATGGGCTTCTTGGCATCCCGGATGATCAGATCGATGCACTTGAAATGATTGGCGGTTTCCACCACATCATCGACGTTGACGACACCATGTTCCATGCCGATGGTATTGGTTTCGTAGATATACCGCGTCTGGTCGTGGGTCAGACGGCTTCCCTCAATGTGGTTGGAATTGTAGGTGAGATCGATCTGAATTTTGTGGTAGATCCCGCCTTTCACGTGTCCGGTCATCTCGTCCTGCAAAATATCGAGCAGGGCGCGGGGCGCTTGCTGCTTTTTGTTGATGCGCTCTGGACGTTTTGCGTCCTGCGGAATGTTCCATGTCTTGCCGGTAAGAACTGCCCCCGGAATCTTGCCGGAAGCACAGTAGTTACGGACCGTGCGCTCGGAAAGATTCCATGCTTTTGCCGTATCAGCGACAGATTGATAGTCCATCTGAACACCTCCCATGAGATGATTATACCATTTTATCGGCAAGAAAGCAAATGGTGAATAATATAGATGTTAAATCTTGCCGATAGGCGGTGTGTCATCATTGGTGCGGCCTAAAAGAAAATCTGTCGAAGTGTTGTATAAATCTGCCAGCTCGATGAGAACGACTGTGGGAATGTCCCGCAGCCCCTGCTCATAGCGATTATACTGCGGCTGGGGCATATGAAGAATTGCGGCAAGCTGACGTTGGGTTAGGTCGTGGTCTTCTCGTAAATCACGGATACGGCGATAGTATGCCATAAAAATCCTCCTGATATCTGAATGGATATCTTGACAGTACCGCAAATTGATGCTATTCTGAGTGCATGATAACCAAATGGGTATCTAATAAGCGGCACTGGTAGAAAATTTGAAGGTAGAGCAGGAGGAATGTTAAATGATCTTTTTTACGATCCCGTGGATATTTGTAATCGCTGTTGCGGTCATGGTGGTGGCAATTGGGTACAGTGTGGTCGATTTTATCATAAAGCATATCGTTGTTATTTCTGTCATATTGTGGTTCCCAATCGCATGGTTCGTCTGGAGCAATTGGAAAAATAAATCCGTGCCAGATGAAGAAAAGGTGGAGACTGCACTATATTTGTTCCTACAGATTCCGACATATGCAGCTTTGATCAAATTGATGGTGATGGTACTGAATTATTTGGACAACGATTTGTTTTCATTTTTATTAAGCCTTTTGGAAGCGCCGATGGCATTGGGAATAATAGCAGTGGTGAATGTCGGTGCGGCTTGGGGACTTTCGCAGTTCTATGAAAAGGTGCTTAAATCAAAAGGGGGAACTCTATCTATAGCAGCGGTATGTATATTGATCGAGACGTGTTATCTTTGGAATAATATATAGGCTGTAAACTGGTGGTAAACGTGCAAACAGTATTTACAAGAGAGATGTCCTCTGAACTTTTCCTAGTCATGCAAGAAAACGGGCTGAACATGCAGGATGTGCTGATTCCGGAAGGAATAGAAGAGATTGCACCGGGTGCATTTTGCGGAAGAAACGAAATCAAGCGTGTAAAACTTCCCAAGACATTGAAAAGGATTTCGGATGTCGCATTCTATGGCTGTAGCAGATTGGAGAGTATTGATCTGCCGAAGGGAACAAAAGAAATCGGAACGGCAGCGTTCAAAGGCAGTGGACTGACTCGAATCGAGCTGCCGCCAAAGGTTGCTAAAATCGGAAGCGAAGCATTTGCTGATACACCGCTGACCACAGCAGAGATAAAATGCGGCTGTGCAGGGATCGCGATGTTTCGCGGATGTGCTCAGCTTCGTAAATTGACAATAAGCGAGCGAATACAAACCTTGCCAGCAGGAATGGTACGTGACTGCACCGCTCTAAGAACGATCGCTCTGCCGGAGAACCTCAGAAAGATCGAAAAAGATGCTTTCCATGGTTGTTCCTCGCTGGTAAATGTTTCTATTCCACCGCAGGTGGCAGATATCGGCTCTGGTGCATTTTATGGCAGCGGAATTCGTAAAGTCATTCTGCCACAGGATATCCGTGTGATACGATGGCAGACTTTTGAAGAGTGTTGTCGATTGAGGATGATCTACCTTCCACGGGCGGTGACGTGCGTGGAGGCAGAAGCGTTCTACCATTGTGATGCTTTGGAGAAGGTATGCTTTGAAGCAGAGCTGGGAAAGGCGGTGGCACTTGAGATTGGGGAAGGAAACCAGCCGTTGATGAAGGCTTCAATTAAATGTGGCATACAGCGGACGCAGCTTGTTTGAAAAGCGCAGACAGCCTTTATAGACTACCTGCGCTTTTTTGATGCCAGAAATGTGAAAAATCATACAAAACCTTCTTTATTTTGTCATAACTGTTCCGTATAATAGAAGATAGGGACTCTTTGAAAACACCCGTCCCAGGCTGTGGGACGATTTTTAAGAACGCTACATGGATACAGGAGGAACACTCATGGCAAACGAAAAAATCCTTGTCGTGGATGACGACGTTAATATCTGCGAGCTGCTGCGGCTCTATCTGACCAAGGAGGGCTATCAGGTCACCATCGCCAACGACGGCGAGGAAGGTCTGGACAAGTTCAATCAGGTCAAGCCGGACATGGTCCTGCTGGATGTGATGATGCCCAAGATGGACGGTCTGGAAGTCTGCCGCCGCATCCGCAAGCTGGGCAATACGCCGGTGATGATGCTCACGGCCAAGGGCGAGACCTTTGATAAGGTGCTGGGCCTGGAACTGGGCGCGGACGACTACATGGTCAAGCCCTTTGACGCAAAAGAGGTCGTGGCCCGCATCAAGGCGGTGCTGCGCCGCTGCCAGACCAGCACGGCGGCTGCCGAGAGCACCGAGGGCGTCATCGAGTTCGACAACCTCCGCCTGGATATGAACAGCTACGAGCTGCGGGTCAAGGGCAAGGTGGTGGAGGCACCCCCGAAGGAGCTGGAGCTGCTCAACTGCCTGGCCTCCCACCCGAACCGCGTCTACACCCGCGACCAGCTGCTGGACGAGGTATGGGGCTTCGAATACTACGGCGACAGCCGCACCATCGACGTCCATGTCAAGCGCCTGCGCGAGAAGCTGGCCGGTGCCTCCGATAAGTGGGAACTCAAGACCGTCTGGGGTGTGGGCTATAAGTTCGAGGTGCGTCAGTAATGCGCAAAAGTATTTCCGTCACCTTCTTTTCGGTGGTGGCGACCCTTCTGGTGCTGGGCACGGCGGTGATGGGCTGCTCGGAGTGGGTCCTGTTCAACCGCTACTTTGCACAGGAGCGGTACGAAGCGCTGGACAGCGTGGCCGAGGTCACCCGGCGGGCGGCAGACTACGTGGTCCAGCAGGCGGCCCTGCCCAAGGGCGAGGAACTGGACGCGCTGAGCACCAAGCTGGAGATCATCGGCGAGAGCGCCGAGGCCTATCTGTTCCTGACCGATGAGGACGGCTATGTCCTCATCACCTCCAACCCGGCGCAGCTGGCGGAGGATGCCGTGCCGCAAGCCCTGATGGCCAGGGTGGGGGATGAGAAGCCCTACCATGTCCTGAGCACGCTGGACGGCGTCCTAACCGAAAAAAGCTACGTTTCTGTGCGGAAAATGATGGACGACAACGGCGCTTGCAGCGGCTATCTCTTCCTGTGCTCGTCCGGTGCACGGCTGACCGATTTCAAGGAGGAGTTCTGGTCGAACTTCTTCTTCTCGGCCTGCATCATGCTGCTCTGCGCCAGTGTGCTGACAAGCGTCCTGATGCGGCGGCTCACCGACCCGCTGCAAAAGATCACCGAGGCCGCGCAGCGGTTCGGCGGCGGGGATCTCTCGGTCCGCGTCGAGGGGGTCGAGGGCGAAGGCGAGGTCGTGGACCTGGCCCACACCTTCAACCAGATGGCCGAAAACATCCAGTCCAACGACAATTCGCGCGGCCAGTTCATGGGCAACATCGCCCACGAGCTGCGCACCCCGATGACCACCATCAAGGGCTTCATCGACGGCATTCTGGACGGCACCATCCCGCCCGACATGCAGAACCATTATTTGCAGCTGGTCAGCGAGGAGACCGGCCGTCTGGCCCGGCTCATCCAGAACATGCTGGACCTGTCCAAGCTGGAAAGCGGCGAGTATCAGGTGAACGCCCGGATGTTCAACATCTGGGAGACCCTGACCGGCGTGGCGCTCTCGGCGGAACAGCGGATCAACGATGGCATGATCGAGCTGGAGGGCCTGACCATGGACGAAAAAGTTCTGGTCTATGCCGACCCCGATCTCATCCATCAGGTGGCGTACAACCTTCTGGACAATGCCATCAAGTTCACCCCGGCGGGCGGGACCATCCGGTTCCACGTCGAGAAGCTGGGCCCGGAGGTGGAGGTCTCCATCTGGAACTCCGGCCAGGGCATCAGCCCGGAGGCGCTGCCCTATGTATTCCAGCGCTTTTATAAGGAAGACCGCTCCCGCGGCCTCCACGCCCGCGGTGCAGGTCTGGGCCTGAACATCTGCAAGGTGCTGGTCAACCTGTCCGGCGGCCAGATTCGGGTCGAGAGCCAGCAGGGCGAGTGGTGCCGGTTCGTGTTCACCCTGCCCACCTGCCCGCCCAACCCCGGCGAGATCAAGCGTCTGCCCGACGAAGCGGGCCGTCCGGTGCCGGTGGAAGACCCCGCCAGCATGAAGCCGGTCAACTGAATCCTGCACAGCCAGGCTGTTCCGTAGCGTGGAACGGCTTGGCTGTTTTTTGCATGATGGGAGCCGCAAAAGGGATTTTTGCGACTTTTCCGTGAAAAACACGGCTGTGGATTTGATTTTTTCTGCGTTTTCATGTAAACTAAGAATAGCTATGTCTACCCTGGATTCTGTCCCTGTACGGAGCACAAAAACAGGACGCATGGCAAAACTTTTTGAAAAAATAACGGAGAGTACAAACGAACATGACGATTGTAAGTCCTTCGATCCTTTCAGCCGATTTCACGAAGCTGGGCGCAGACTGCCAGATGGTGCTGGACGCCGGGGCGCAGATGCTGCACTACGATGTGATGGACGGCCATTTCGTGCCCAACATCAGCTTTGGTGTGCCAGTGCTGAAGAGCCTGCACAAGGGGATGCCCGCGGCGTTCTACGATGTGCACCTGATGATCAGCCACCCGCTGGCTTATGCCGAGCCGTTTGCAAAGGCGGGGGCCACGCTGCAGAATTTCCATCTGGAATGTGAGGACGACATCCAGCAGACCATCGACGCCATCAAGGCGCAGGGGTGCAAGGTCGGCCTGACCATCAAGCCGGGCACGGCCCCGGAGGCGCTGGCCCCGTATCTGGACCAGCTGGATCTCGTTCTGGTCATGAGCGTGGAGCCGGGTTTCGGCGGGCAGAAGTTCATGCCCTCGGCGCTGGAAAAGCTGCGCTGGCTGCGCGAAGAGCGGGCCAGACGGAGCGCACACTTCCTGCTGGAAGTGGACGGCGGCGTGGACGATGCCACGGCTCCGCTCTGCGTGGAGGCCGGTGCGGACATTCTGGTGGCGGGCAGCGCCGTCTTTGGTGCGGCAGACCCGGCGGCGGCTGTGCGCCGTCTGGCTGCCCTGTGAGAGGTGCTGAGCCATGGATGAAACATTGATCCGGGCGCAGCAACGGGAACTGACCCGGACGGGCCGCTACTACCGGCATGTCTGCTGGATGGCCGTCCCGCTGCTGTGCATGTCCTGCTATTTCTACGGGCTGCGGCCGCTGCTGCTCTGCGGCGCGGCGGTGCTCACCGGCAATCTGTGCGACCGTCTGGTCTCACTGCTGCGCCGGCGCGTCTACCAGTCCAACGATTTTTCCAGCGAGAGCTTCGCGCTCCTCATCGCGCTGCTCATGCCCGCCACGGTGGACTGGTACGTCCTCATCGCGGCGGTCCTGGCCGGTGTCTTCATCGGCAAGGAGGTCTTCGGCGGCTACGGCAGCTACCCGTTCCACCCGGCAGCGGTGGGCTACGTCATCGCGGCGGTGTCCTGGCCGGAACAGGTGTTCCGGTATCCCCAGCCGTATACTGCCATCCCCCTGTGGGGTGCGTCGGCTGTGCCGGTGTCGGATACCATCTCCCGGACCCTGCGCAGCGGCGGCATCCTGAACCTCAGCCCGATCTCGCTGGTGCTGGGCGAGTATGCTGCCCCCATGGGCACCGGTGCGGCGCTGGTCATTCTGGCCTGCGGGCTGTTCCTGTGGTATCAGAAGGATACCCGCCTGAGCGCTGCCGTCAGCTTTCTGGTGACGAGCGCCCTCATCGCGTTTCTGTTCCCCCGGCAGGTGGGCCTGCTGGACACTTCCTTTGCGGCCAGCCTGCTCCCCCGTTTGCAGTGTGTGCGGGATGAACTGCTGACCGGCGCGATGCTGTTCAGCGCGGTCTTTCTGCTGAATGAGCCCTATACCTGTGCCCATCACCGCATCGGGCGCATTTTGTACGGTGTGCTGGTGGGTGCCGCGACCATGGGCTTCCGCTACTTTGGCGTCTACGATACGGGGGTCTGCTTTGCACTGCTCACGGTCAACAGCATTTCCGGCTGGCTGGACCGCACCGAGACCCGCCTGTACCGTCTGCTGGGCTGGAAGGAGGATGCGGAATGAAACGTCACGTTGCAGAAATGATCACCCGCGACCCCGAAAAGTTCGCACACCATGACCGCGTCTTCAAAAACAACCCGGTCGTCATGCAGGGCATGGGCCTGGCCCCGCTGGTGGTGCTGGCCACCAGCGGCAGAAACGCCGTGATGCTGGCGGTGGCCGTGGCCCTGCTGCTGACGCCCTCGCGGATGCTGGCCTGCCTGCTCAGCCGTCTGTGCCCCCTGCGGGACGAGCGCCCGGCCCCCGAAGAGCTGGAAAAGAAGCTGCTGCCCCGCGCCTTTGTCTACAGCGGCAGCGCCGCCGTGGTGTATCTGGCGGTGTATCCCATCCTGAACGCCCTCTTCGGCACCGATTTGCTGGTGCTGGGCATCTACCTGCCTCTGCTGGTGGTGGAGCCGCTGCTGACCTACCGCTTCGGCCGTGTGCAGGAAACGATGCACAAGGCTGTTTCCAAAGGTCTGCGCATCACGCTGGGCTATGCGCTGATCCTGCTGCTGTTGGGCTGTGTGCGCGAGTGGCTGGCCCTCGGCAGCGTGTTCGGCATCCCGCTCAGCCGCTCCGTCCTGCCCATGGCCGGGATGCCGGCGGGCGGCTTCATCGTGCTGGGCGTGGTGTGCGCCATCTGGCGCGCACTGGCCCGCAAGCGGCAGAAATACCTGAAAAATGAGGCGCGCGGCTATCTGGCCGTGCATCCGCAGGAGAACCGGAAGGAGGCAGAACAATGAGCGACGTGCTGCACCTGGTAGGCGTCTTCTTCAGCTATGCCGTTCTGGCCATCTTTGCCCAGAACGCCGTCTTCACCCGCAGTCTGGGCGTGTCCCGGCTGGTCCAGCTCGTCGGCGACGAGCGGACGAGCAGCTGGTGGTTTGCCCTGATGCTCTGCATCACGCAGGTGCTGGTGGCTCCGCTGGCCTATTTTGCGGGCAGCTTCATTGCCCCGCTGCCCAACCGCGCCCAGCTGCGCCCGGTGATGTATCTGACCTGCATCGCGGCGGTCTGCCTGTTTGAGCTGCTGGTCCTCAAGCTGACAAAAGGCCCCCGCAGCGGCCAGCTCATCCGCATCCTGCCCGTGGCCGCCGTCAACAGCGGTGTGCTGGGTACGGTGCTGGTCGAGCGCACCCAGAGCTTCACGCTGGAACAATCCCTCGGCTTCGGCCTGGGCAGCGGCCTGGGCTATCTGCTGGCCGTCATGCTGGTGACGGAAGCACAGAACCGTCTGCGCAGCCGGGCCATCCCGGAGGCATTCCGCGGCCTGCCCGTCACGCTGATCTACATCGGGGTGCTGGCACTGGCCATCTATGGCTTTACCGGCCATTCTGTGATCTTGTAAAAGACCCCAAGGGAGGGTGGTTGATTATGGCAAAATATCCGAAACGCCAGAAGGTCAAGCGCTATCGGCGCAGCTTCTACAGCCGCGAGATGCGGGTAAAAAAGGGGATCAGCATCGCCGTGCTGGTCCTCGTGATGCTGGGTGCGGCCTGGCTGGCAGCTCCCCATGTGCTGGACTGGGCAACGCATACCTGGTACACCGTGGTGCGCAACCGGGACCTTTCCGCCTCCTCCCCCGCCAGCGCGAGCGCATCGTCCGTGGCGGAGAGCCCGGCGTCCTCTGCGGCGAGTGAACCGGCCGCTTCTTCGGAGGTGCAGCCGGAGGTGGTGACGCCCGCTGTGGACGGCACCGCCATCGTGGAGGGCAGCTGGGCCGAGGCCGACATCACGGCCCTGACTGAGGATGCCTCCATCCGCGCTGCGGCGCAGCAGCTGGCCTCGCAGGGCGTGAAATATGCCGTCGTGACCCTGAAGGACGCCACCGGCGTGGTCTACTATGCGTCTCAGGTGCCCGCCGCTGCGGCCAGCCCGGCCAGCGTGACCGTGGACCCGGCCAGGGTGGCCGCCATCTTCCGGGAAGAGGGCCTCATCCCGGTGGCGAAGCTCGCCGCCTTCCGTGACCCGGCCGGTGCCCGCGCCGACCACGCCATGGCCATTGGATATAAGGGGCAGGCCTATCTCTGGCTGGACAACAAGGCGTCTGCCGACGGCAAGCCCTGGCTGAACCCCTATGCGGACGCAGCCGTCCAGTACATCGGCGACCTCATCGACGAGCTGCACACCGCCGGGTTCGAACAGGTGGTGCTGGAGAACGTCCAGTTCCCGGCCTCCACCAGCAGCAAGCAGGACTATGGCACCACCAACGGCGTGAGCCGTGCCGACCAGCTGCGGGCCGATATGGCGGTCTGGGAGCAGCGCTTCGGCAGCCGTGTGACCCTGTGGTACAGCTATACGCTGGCCGAGGTGGCCGACACTTCCAGCACACTGGGCGTCCCGGCCGCACAGCTGGGCGTGAAGAACCTTGTGGTGCGGGTGCCTTCGGCCTCCACCATGACCGCCGAGGAGCGCGCTGCTCTGGTGCAGGCGCAGACCGAAGCGGGCGTCGAGCATGTGGTCGTGCGGGACAATGCGGCCGGATACTATGAATAAAAACTACGGTTTCCTTTCAATAACGCGAGAGGGAGGAATGTGATATGAACAAAACATCGTGCTTTTCTCCGGCACACATCCTGCTCCCGGCGGAGAATATCCCGCTGGAACAGTGGGGCTGCGTGGCCTGCGATCAGTTTACGAGCGACCGCTCCTATTGGGAAAAAGCGGCCCGGACGGCGGCAGGTTCGCCCAGCACCCTGAACCTGGTCCTGCCGGAAGTGTATCTGGAAGAGAGCGGCGTGACCGGCCGCATCCAGAAGATCCATGAGACCATGGACGACTATCTCCGCACGGTGCTGACCCGTGCGGTGGATGGCTTTGTTTATGTGGAGCGCACCGAGCAGAGCGGCCGCATCCGGCAGGGGCTGGTGGGGAAGATCGACCTTGAAGCCTACAGCTACGCCGAGGGTGCCCAGCCGGAGGTACGCCCCAGCGAACACACGGTCGAGAGCCGTATCCCGCCCCGGATGGCCGTCCGGCGCGGGGCCAGCCTGGAAACGCCCCACGTCATGATGCTGGCCGACGACCCGGACTGCACCCTCATCGAGCCCATCGGGGCGAAGAAAGACGCGCTGCGCAAGGTCTACGAGGGCGAACTGATGCTGGGCGGCGGGCACATCGCGGGCTGGGCCGTGGAAGACCCGGCTCTGCTGGCCCAGATCAACACGGCCCTGCAGGGGCTGGGCCGTCAGGAAGTCTTTGATGCCCGGTATCCGCAGGCCAGGGGCGCAGCCCCGCTGACGCTGGCCGTGGGCGACGGCAACCACTCGCTGGCATCGGCCAAGGCCTACTGGGAGGAGCTGAAGCAGACCCTGCCCCCGGAGCAGCAGGCAGACCACCCGGCCCGCTGGTGCCTGGCCGAGGTGTGCAACGTCCACTCGCCCGCCATCGAGATCGAGCCGATCCACCGGGTGCTCTTCAACGTAGACTGCGGCGCGGTGCTGCTGGCCCTCATCGCGTGGAGCGACTCCCACAATGCAGGCATCTGCTTCGGCGATGCCCGGCAGCAGTCCTTCACACTGGCAGGCCCCCACGTCGCCAATGTGCTCAGCTTCGAGCACCCTGTGGCCCCGCTGACCGTCGGCACCATCGACGCCTTCATCGAATATTTCATGGCCCGCCACATCGAGGCCCGCGTGGATTACGTCCACGATGAGCCTGCGGTCCGTGCTTTGTGCAAGCAGGGCGGCGTGGCCTTCCTGCTGCCGCCGTTCGACAAGAGCGACCTGTTCAAGGGCGTCGTGATGGGCGGTGTGCTGCCCCGCAAGACCTTCAGCATGGGCCATGCGGAGGAAAAACGGTATTACATCGAGTGCCGGAAAATCAAAGAGTAACAGAATGAAATGCAAAGGCCTCCCCGGCAGGGCGAGGCGGAAGCATTTCATGGACAATAGGAGAACCATGACTTTTAACGAACTGAATCTGTCCGCCCCGCTGCTGCGTGCCGTTGCGGAGGCGGGCTACGAATCCCCCTCGCCCATTCAGGCATCGGCCATCCCGCCGGTGTTGGCCGGGAGGGATTTGATGGGCTGCGCCCAGACGGGCACCGGCAAGACCGCAGCCTTTGCGCTGCCCATGCTGGACCGCCTGACGGCGGCCCCAGCCAAAAAGAAAGGGGCCGTCCGTGCCCTGATCCTGACCCCCACCCGCGAGCTGGCGCTGCAGATCGGCGAGAGCTTTGAGCTGTACGGCAAGTACCTGAACCAGCGCAGCACCGTGATCTTTGGCGGCGTGGGCCAGGCCCCGCAGGTCGCAGCCCTCAAGAAGGGCGTCGATATCCTCATCGCCTGCCCCGGCCGCCTGAACGACCTGGTGGGGCAGGGCCTCATCGACCTCTCCCACATCGAGATCTTCGTGCTGGACGAGGCCGACCGGATGCTGGACATGGGCTTTGTGCATGACGTGAAAAAGGTCATCGCCAAGCTGCCCGCCCAGCGCCAGAACCTGATGTTCAGCGCCACCATGCCCAAGGAGATCGAGCAGCTGGCGGCCGGCATCCTGCACGACCCCGCCTTCGTCAAGGTGGACCCGGTGTCCAGCACCGTGGACCGCATCGACCAGAGCCTGTATTTCGTCGAGAAGGGCAACAAGAAGTTCCTGCTGCCCTGGCTCATCCAGAATCTGAAACCGCCGGTGCAGAACGCGCTGGTCTTCAGCCGCACCAAGCACGGCGCGGATAAGATCGCCAAAGACCTGAACAAGCAGGGCATCCCGGCAGCGGCCATCCACGGCAACAAGAGCCAGTCCGCCCGCGTGGCGGCGCTGGAGGGCTTCAAGGCCGGGGATACCAAGGTGCTGGTGGCCACCGATATCGCTGCGCGCGGCATCGACATCAGCGAGCTGTCCCATGTCTTCAACTACGACCTGCCCGAAGTGCCGGAAACGTACGTCCACCGCATCGGCCGCACGGCCCGCGCCGGTGCCGACGGCACGGCCGTCAGCTTCTGCGCCCCGGAGGAGCAGGAGTATCTGGCCGGGATCGAAAAGCTGAACCGCCGGAAGATCCCGGTGGTATCCGGCCACCCGTGGGACGGTGTGCCCGCCCCGGCCAAAAAGGAGCCGCCTGTGCGGGGCAAAAAGCCCAAGGCGGAGGCCGAAGCGCCTGCCGCCCAGCCGGAAAAGCCCGCCAAAGCGGCAAAACCGGCCCGGCCCAAAAAAGAAAAAACGGCTGCTGCCAAGGCAGAGCCGATGAAATCTCAACCGAAAGAGGAACCATCCATGGATGAAAACCAGAAGCGCACCCCCGGCGGGCGCAGCGAAAACCGCCGCTCCAACAACAGCCGCCCCCGCCGCGAGGGCAGCAATGCCGCCCCGAACCGCGGCAGCAACGCCCAGCCCAAGTTCGACCCCCACTTTGTGAGCGCCCCGGAAGCGACGCCGCTGCGCCCGGCCAAAAAGCCCAGTGCGCCCGCAGCCCAGCCCGCCGCAAAAACGGCAGCCCCGGCCGGCAGCGTCAAAGGCGAGAACGCTCAGAACGCCCCGAACAGCCAGAGCCGCCGCAATGCCCAGCCGGGCAGCGCCAGCCGTCCGGCTCGCGGGGGCCGCACCGAGCGGACGGAGCGCCCGGCCCGCCCGGCACAGAACGCCGCAGGCAGTGCCAGCACCGGAAAGAGCCGCACGGAGCGCAGCAATGCGGGCCAGCCTGCCCGCGCACCCCGTGCCCCGAAGCAGGAGGCCTCCCGCAGCCGCAGCCGGAACAATGCGCCCAGCCGGGACGAAGATCCGGGTCTGGTCCTCATCAGCCGCCGCCCGCCGCAGCAGAAGTTCACCAACTTCGAAGAGTATATGAACGCCCACGGCGGCGCAACGGCTCCCATTGAGGATCACAGCGATGAAGTCTGAGCCATGGCAGTGCCCGCTGTGCGGCGGGCCGCTGACCGGGGAGCAGGATCTCAAATGCCCCTCCGGCCACTGCTTTGACCGCGCCAGAGAGGGCTACTGGCACCTGCTGCCAGTGCAGAGCATGCGCACCAAGGCCCCCGGCGACAGCAAAGAGATGGTCGCCGCCCGCCGCGCCTTTCTGAATGCCGGATACTATGGCATCTTCGGGCAGGCGGTGGGGGAGCTGTGTCTGGAATACGGTCTCCCGGCCGGGCCGGAGGCCCCGCTGCACCTGCTGGATGCAGGCTGCGGCGAGGGCTGGTACGACCGCTGCATCGCCCAGCAGTTTGATGCGGCTGGGCAGCCGCTGGAGCTGGCGGGGTTTGACATCGCCAAACCGGCAGTCCGGCTGGCGGCGAAGGCGCTGCCCACGGCCCGCTATGCGGTGGCATCCAGCTTTGCCCAGCCGGTCCGCACCGGATGGGCCGACCTGCTGCTGAACTGCTTCTCGCCCTTTGCGCGGGAGGAGTTTTTGCGGGTCCTGCGCCCCGGCGGGCGGATGCTCTACGTCGTGCCCGGCGCGGAGCATCTGTACCAGATGAAGGCCGTCCTCTACGAGACGCCCTACAAAAACCCGGTGCAGCAGGTGGCGTATGAAGGCTTCCGCCCCATCGGGGAGCGGGAGGTTTCCGGGACCATCACGGTGCCCGCCGCCCAGCTGGAAGCGCTCTTCGCCATGACGCCCTACTATTGGAAAACGCCCCGCGACGGCGCGGCCCGTCTGGCCGCCCTGCCGGAGCTGACCACCGATATCGCGTTCCGCTTCCTCGTATTTGAAAAAGAGCAATAAACGACCCGCCCCCGGTGCTGCGCAGATGTGCGGCACCGGGGGCGGGCTTTTGTGTAGAGACCTGTGGAGAGGCAGGGAAAAGGCTTAGTTCTTCTTCTCTCCCTTGGGCAGCAGACCGGCGCGGTCGAGGGCCGGGCGCAGGGCAAGGTAGAGCAGGACAACGCAGACGGTGGAAGCCACGCTGTTCACGAAGGTGACGCCGCCGGCGATCTTGGTCAGGGCCTGGGCTACGGTGTACTCCTGACCGAAGATGTAAACGTTGCGGAAGTAGCCGAGGAACGGGTCGGTGAAGACGTTCAGCAGCAGGCCGGAACCGGCAGCCACGATGACCTTGACCAGGTAGCCGGAGCTGTGGCGGTCGAGGTCGCGGAGCTTGAACACCTTGTGGGCCACCGCGCCGCAGGTGATACCGATGAGGAACTTCAGCACGAAGGTGGTGACGGCATAGCCCGGATCACCGGCCAGGATGTCGGCCAGAGCCAGACCGATGGCTCCGGCCAGACCGCCGGACACGCCGTCCAGCAGCAGGGCAGTCAGCGCGGTGAAGGTGTTGCCCAGATGGAACGAGGAGCCGCCGTAGAACGGCACCCGGAAGAACAGATAGGCCACCAGACTCAGCGCGGCCATGACGCCGGTGAGCGCCAGCTCGTGGACGGTAAAGGTGCGCTTGTACAGCACACTTGCAAAGACAATGACAATGACAACGACTGCCAGCAGCAGCCACATTGCGGTGGTTGACATGATGATTCCCTCCAATTTTCACAAAGACCTGCCGGGAGACCGGAATGTCCCAATTTACCCATAAAACTACTTGACATTTGGGTGTACAGCGGGTATGCTCCTATTATACGCAAAACTGGCCCCGTGAAAATACCCAGAATATAGTTTTTTTATGGGGTCAGTTTGAGGGAATGCCCAAAAAGAGGAGGGGTTTTGTGTTCCATTTGACGACAGCACTGGATGCGGCCTCGGCGGTGCCGCTGTACGAGCAGCTCTATGAGAGCCTGGCCGAGGAGATGCGCACCGGGGCCATCCCGGCGGGCACCCGGATGCCCGGCAAGCGGCGGCTGGCGGCGGAACTGTCCGTCTCGGTGAACACCGTGGATGCGGCCTACCAGCTGCTCGCGGCGGAAGGATATCTGGAATCGCGGGAGCGCAGCGGCTTTTATGTACAGGAATATCTGGCCCTGCCCATCCGCCCGGCCGCGCCGCCGCCCGCCGCGCTCCTGCCTCAGCCGGAGGCGGGACCGCCGGTGCAGCCGGTGCGGTATGACCTCTCCACGCGGGGGGTGGACCCGGCCCTCTTCCCGTTCCGCACCTGGGCACGGCTCCAGAAGGAGCTGCTCTACTCCTCGCCCGAACTGCTGACCCACGGCGACGCGCAGGGGGACATCGAGCTGCGGCAGGCGCTGGCGGATTATCTGGAAGAATACCGGGGCGTGCAATGCCGGGCGGAGCAGGTCGTCGTGGGGGCAGGTCTGGAATACCTGCTGGGTCTGCTGGCCCCGCTGCTGCCCGGCCCGGCGGCGGTGGAAAACCCCGGCTACCCCCGCGCCCGGCGGGTGCTGGAGAACAACGGCGTCTCCTGCTGCTGCCTGCCCGTGGATGCGGACGGCCTGTCCATCGAGGCGCTGTCCCGCTCCGGCGCGGCGGTCTGCTATGTGACCCCCAGCCACCAGTTCCCCACCGGGGCCACTATGCCCGCCGGACGCCGGGCCGAGCTGCTCCACTGGGCCTCCCGCAGGCCGGGGGAGCGCTACATCATTGAGGACGACTACGACTCCGAGTTCCGCTTCGACACCCGCCCGCTGCCCAGCCTGCAGGGCATGGCCGGGGCCGACGGCCCGGTTGTCTACCTTTCCACCTGCTCCCGCAGTCTGGCCCCCAGCATCCGCATCGCCTATATGGTGCTCCCGGTCCAGCTGCTCCCGGCGTGGCGGGCAGCGTACCGGCTCTATTCCAGCCCGGTCAGCCGGTTCGAGCAGCAGACGCTGGCCCGGTTCATCAACGAGGGATATTTCACCCGACATCTGGCGCGGGAGCGGGTGGCCTACAAGGCCCGGCGGGATGCGCTGGTCCGGGCGCTGAACGCGGCCTTCGCGCCGGGAGAGCTTCGTTTTTCCGGCCTGCACACCGGTCTGCATCTGCTGGCGGCGCTCCGGGATGCCCCGCCGGATGCGGCACTCCGGGCCGCTGCCGAGGCCGAAGGCGTCCGGCTGAGCCTGCTGAGCGACTACGACCTGACCGGCAGCGCCCGCGGCCTTGCGGGCACACTGGTGCTGGGCTACGGCTCGCTGGCGGACGACGCCTGCTCCTCGGTGGGAGAGACGTTGAGGAAGGTCTGCACCGCTGCGCGGGATGCCTCGGTGACGGTGTAAGTGCCCGCCTTGCGGTCCCACGCGCCGGGCAGGGCGTCCGACTGGAACACCGCCGCGCGGTTTACGAGAAATTCGAGGATGTCGCCCAGCAGGGTGTAGTCCTGGGCTGCAAAGTCAGTCAGCAGGGAGGAACTCTGGCTGCGCAGGGCCTCCGGCAGGGTGGAGGGCAGCAGCTCGAAGTTCTGGCGGAAAAAGGCGTCCCACACGGCGGCGCGGGCTGCGGCCCGGCGGCTGGGCGGTAAAAGGCCGTCGGCGTCCAGCCCGGTCAGAAGATCCGATGCCTCCCGTGCGCGGAAGGTCTGGACGCTGGGGCTCTGGCCGAGGGCGTTCAGCTCTTCGGCGGTCAGTGCGCCCGAAAGGCTGACCCGCACGGCCCCATACCGCGCCGCCAGCGTTTCCAGCACGGCGGGTGAGAGGGCCAGATACAAAGTATCCTCCGGCAGGGCCAGCGTTTCCAATAGGGCCTGACGGCACCGCGCCGGGCCGGCCGCTGCATAGCACTGGGCCAGCGAGGCTTCGCCGCCGCCGAACGGCACCGTCAGCTGCCCCGGCACTGCCAGCAGATGGGCGGCGTTCTGGGGCGCGTTCAGGTAGAACAGCACGAAGCCGGGCTGCTCCCCGGCGGTGCAGAGCAGCAGCGTCATCCGGTCGTCGGCTTTGGGCAGGTCGATGGGCACGCCCCGCTGCGGCTCGGCGGTCTGCATCAGCCATTGCTGGCGCAGCATCTGCCGGGTGAGCAGGACGGTGCCGCCCACCAGCGGCAGCAGCACCAGAAGCGCCACCCCCAGTGCGGCCCAGAACGGCTTCCATCCGCCTTTGTGCATTCCTGACTCCTCCTTTGCCGGTGTTACGGAAAGGATGGCCTCGCCGCCTGCGGATTATACAAAAAACGCGGGCTGTGCGGAAAAGTCATACGAAAATAAAATTCATCCGCTTTGCATCAAAGATGAAACCTCAGAATAAATTGAAACAAAAAGCTTGCCAGCGGCGGGAAACTATGATACAGTTCTTCTATCACGCACAGACAAACGGAACTGTGTATCACACGGGAACAGAATGAGGGGAGACGGCGGAGCCGCCGTCTGTTGCGCACAAAGGGGTGTGTCTGTCAGCAGCAGGCCCCCCTGTGCGGGAAGCTGCGTTTTGCGGGCAGAGCCTTTGGCGTTCTGTCCGCTTTTTGTTTTGCAGAGGGGGAACGATCATGTTAGAGACCATTACGAGCGTGAATGGAGTTGTCAACGGCATCGTCTGGGGGCCGGTGGGGCTGGCGCTGCTGTTCGGCACCGGATTTGTGATGTCGGTGCGCACCGGTTTTTTCCAGTTCGGGCATTTCCGGTACTGGCTGCGGAACACCATCGGTGCCATCTTCACCGACCGGGACATCACGGCCCATACCGAAAAGAACGATAAGGCCATCAGCCAGTTTCAAAGCCTGTGCACCGCGCTGGCGGCGACCATCGGCACCGGCAACATCGTGGGCGTGGCAACGGCCATCCTCAGCGGCGGGCCGGGTGCCATCTTCTGGATGTGGGCCATGGCCATCCTGGGCATGATGACCAACTACTCGGAAAACGTTCTGGGCATCTTTTACCGCCGCAAGAACGCCGACGGCGAGTGGTCCGGCGGTGCGATGTACTACCTGGCCGACGGTCTGGGCAGCAAGAAGGGCTGCAAAAAGCTGGGCCGGGTGCTGGCGGTGCTGTTTGCCTGCTTCTGTGTGCTGGCCTCCTTTGGCATCGGCAACATGAGCCAGATCAACTCCATTGCGGGCAACATGAATGCGGCCTTCAAGGTGCCGAATTTCCTCACCGGCATCCTGCTGGCGGTGCTGTCCGCGCTGGTCATCCTGGGCGGCTTGAAGCGTGTGGCGGCCGTGACAGAAAAGGTCGTTCCGCTGATGGCGCTGTTCTACATCCTGGGTGCGCTGACGGTCGTGCTGACCCATGTCACGGCGATCCCGGCTGCGTTTGCGGCCATCTTCAAAGGCGCTTTCGCCATGCAGGCGGCAGGCGGCGGTGTGCTGGGCTACGGTGTGTCCCGCGCCATCACCTGGGGCTTCAAGCGCGGCGCATTCTCCAACGAGGCGGGTCTCGGCTCGTCGGTCATGGTACACGCGTCCTCCAACGTCAAGGAGCCGGTGCAGCAGGGCATGTGGGGCATTTTTGAGGTCTTTGCCGATACCATCGTGGTCTGCACCCTGACGGCGCTGGTCATCCTGACGTCTGGCTTCGTAGACCTGAACACCGGCCGGATGCTCACCGAGGTGCAGGGCTCTGCGCTGGTGGGCGAAGCCTTCTCCACCGTGTTCGGCAGTTTTGGCCCCAGGTTCATCGCGGTGTCCATCCTGCTGTTCGCCTATTCTACGGTGCTGGGCTGGAGCCACTACGGCACCAAAGCCTTTGAATATCTGTTCGGCACCAAGGCCAGCATGGGCTATCAGGTGGTCTTTGTGGCCATGGTGCTGGTGGGGGCGACGATGAAGCTCGACCTCGCGTGGGACCTGTCCGATACCTTCAACGGCCTGATGATGCTGCCGAACCTGATCGGTGTACTGAGCCTGTCGGGAACGGTCGCGGCCATCACCCGGAACTATCTGGACCGCAAGTTCCACGGCAAGCAGGTCGAACCCATGTGGTCGGCCTTTGCAGAGTACCAGAAGGAGGAAGAAGCGGAGGAAGCCACGCTGGACAAAGCCGCAAACGAATAAAGAACGCAAAAAGACCCGGCCCTCTCCGGCAGATGTGCAGGAGAGGGCCGGGTCTTGTCATCTCTTTTTGTGCGGGCGGCGCAGGGTGCGCACGGCGTCCCGCCCGGCGGTGATGCCGCTGCCGAAGGCCCAGTGCAGGTTGAAGCCGCCGCACATCCCGGCGCAGTCCAGCGTTTCGCCCACGAAGTACAGCCCCGGACAGCCCTTGAACTGGAAGCTGGGCTCCAGCTCGGTCAGGCTCAGGCCGCCGCCGGTGGTCTGGGCCTGTTTCCAGCCGCAGGGGGTCAGGTCTTCGAAGAGCCAGTGCTTGGCCGTGTTGGCCAGCACCTGCCAGGCGGCATCGGGCAGGGTGTCCAGCGGTGTGTCCGGCAGGCGGGCCGCTGCCCAGAGGGCGCGGCCCAGTTTGGGGTTGAGCAGCCCCGTCCAGAAATCGGCGGGCGTCCGGCCCGGCAGCAGGGGCACCCGCGCAGCGAACAGGGCCGTCAGCGCGGCCTCGTCCAGCGCGGGGAAGAGGTCCAGCTCCACAGCGGGGCGCTTCGGGCCGCGCCGGGGGGCCAGCAGGCCAGACAGCTGCATGATGCAGATGCCGGACAGGCCGTAGTCGGTGAACTGCACCTCGCCCGTCTCCTCGGCCAGCAGGGTGTGGCGGTCCAGGTCGAGCAGCGCGGCGCGGGCCTTGACCCGGATGCCGGCCAGCGCTTTGTTGGGCCGGGCCGTCTGCAAAGCGGTCAGGCAAGGGTAGAGCGGTTCCAGCTTTCCACCGCACTGGGCGGCGAAGCGGGTGCCAAAGCCATCGGTGCCGAACTGCGGGCCTGCATTGCCGCCCATGGCGCAGATGACGGCATCGGCATGGAGCGTCTCGTTGCTGCGCTCGGCACTGTCAAAGAGGACAGCGTAGCCGTTCCGGTTCTGGCTCAGGGTGTTGACGGTGCAGCCGGTGCGCACCTCCACCCCCAGCCGGGCCATGTGGCCCTCCAGCAGGGCGAGGACGTCCGCCGCCTGATTGGAATACGGGTAGACCCGCCCGGCTTCGTCGGTGCGGGTGTAAAGCCCCAGCGCCCGGAACCATTCCAGCGGCGCGGCGGTGTTCACGGCGTTCAGCAGCGGGGCCAGCGCCTTTGGGTCTGCGGTGAAATAGCATTCCGGTGCGATGCCGGTGTTGCTGAGGTTGCACCGGCCATTGCCGGTGGCCAGCAGCTTTTTGCCGCAGCGGGGGTTGCGGTCCAGCACGGTGACGCGCACTGCCCCGGCGGGGGCCGCCTGTGCTGCAGCCAGCGCCGCCGCCATCCCGGCTGCACCGCCGCCTAAGATCACAATCTGTTGCATGAAACGATCCTTTCTGAAAAGAGAAAAAGCCGCCGGAACCCTCCCGTGCGGCGCAGGGCCTGAAGAACAGACCCAGTATAGCATAAACCGGAAAAAACGGCCAGAGTTCAAACGTAAAAAACTACGGAAGAGCATTGACAGAAGAGGAAGAATATGGTAAATTTGAAATGATGCAGCAAAGATGCGGCTAAGAAATTTTAACTTCTCTCGAAAAAATTCGGGGGTACGATGAATATGTCATGGGATCATAGGATGGGGAGAAGCAGACGGCGAGCGGCTGCGCTTACGCTCCTGGTGGTGGTGTGCCTTTTCAACATTGTGGGCTATCTGGTATATGTGCAGCGCCAGTTCTATCGGGAGAGCACCCAAAACCTGCTGGAGACCTACGAGCAGGTGAACAAGACGTTTACCGTGTTCGCGCAGCGCAACTGGAACGTGCTGAGCGAGTGGGGCAACAGCTTGCAGGAGGAGGCAGACGAAACGGCCATCCGGGCCAGTCTGCGCCACTTCAACCGCGAAAAAACGACCTGGCGGTACAGCGAGCTGTACCTGTTCAATGAGTCCAGCCAGTATCTGAAAGCCACCGGAGAGAGCGGAGAGGCGCAGGAACTGTGGGGCGCGTTTGCAGCGACGTATGCGACCGGCCGCTCCAGCGTGAGCAGCTATGTCATAGGCACGGGTGAGCGCCGGGTCGTGTTCACCGTGCCCATCCGGCCGGTCGAGGTCTCTGGTGTGACCTACACCTGCATTGCCGTCAGCTACAACAATGCAACGCTGGAAGAGATGATCGGCGGCCATGCCTACAACGGCCAGAGCGACTGCTACATCATCTACTCGGACGGCAGCGTGATGCTGTCCGAGGAGCCGAAGAGTGAGATCGAATCCTGGATGACGAACCTGTTCGATTTTCTGGAGAAAAATGCCAAGGTCGATGCCGACAGCTTTGCCGCCATGCGGGAGAACGTGCGCAGCGGCGGCAGCGGCAGCACCGGGTATCGGTACGGCGGCAAGGGCTATTATCTGGTCTATCAGCCGGTGGGCTTTCAGGACCTGACCATCGTGGGCATCGTGGAGCGCGATGTCGTCGATGCCGGGATGCGGAAGATCCAGAAGGTCACCATCCTGCTGCTGCTTTTTTTGATGGGCAGCGTGGCCGTGGCGATGGTGCGGTCGGTCAAGCTGGATGCGGCGCTGGAAATGGAAGAAAAAGAAAACGCCCTCCGCACCGAAGCGCTGGAACGACGGAAACTGGAGGGGCTGGCCAACACCGACGGCCTGACCGGCCTGTTCAACGAGCGGTGCTTCAACAGCACCCTGAAGCAGAAGGAAGAGGCGCGCCAGCCCTTTGCTCTGTTCTATCTGGATCTGGACCGGTTCAAGCCGGTCAACGACACCTACGGCCACGATGTGGGCGACCAGCTGCTCCGGGCCGTGGCCGACCGGCTGCGGAGCTGTGTGCGGAGCAGCGACTTTGCGTTCCGTATCGGCGGCGATGAGTTTGCCCTGATCGTGAACGGCGAAGTCGATGCAGACGGGTGCGCCCAGCGGATCGAGACCATCAAATCGGTCATCCGGCAGCCCTATGTGCTGGACGGCCGGACCATCTGCATTGGCACCAGCTGCGGTTCGGCCTGCTACCCGGCCGACCGGGCCGTCGTCCGCAACATCCGCATCCTGGCAGACCACCGGATGTATGAGGACAAGCAAAAACAGGGAAGCTCCCGCAGGCAGAGCTTCGCGCTTGAATAATTCTCCTTTCTCTACCACAAAATAACCACAGGAAACGAAATCTGGGAACCAAGGAAACGTGGGACCGAGAAAGGGAGAATGTGTTATGAAAGCAACCGGGATCGTCCGCCGCATTGATGAGCTGGGGAGGGTCGTCATCCCCAAGGAGATCCGCCGCACCCAGCGCATCCGCCGGGGAGACCCGCTGGAAATCTTCACGACCGGCGACGGCGAGGTCATCTTCAAGAAGTATTCGCCGGTGGGGGAGTTGAGCAGCGTGACGACGCAGTATGTGGACGCGCTGAGCAAGAGCTTTGCACTGACGGCCTTCGTCTGTGACCGGGACCGCATCCTGGCGGCGTCCGGTGCCGGGCGGCGGGACCTTGTGGACCGCAGCGTCAGCCAGCCGCTGGAAAAGCTGATGGACAGCCGGAAGCTCTACGCCAACGGCGGCGACCCGGAAAAGGCCCTCCTGCCCTGCGAGGGGGCGCAGCGCGCTCTGCTCTGCGTCTGCCCCATCATCGCGGCGGGGGATGTGACCGGTGCCGTGGGCTTTCTGACCGAGGACCGGGCGGCACAGCCGGATGCCGCGCAGGAGAAGGCCGCAGCCGTGGCGGCGGCGTTTCTGGCAAAGCAGATGGAAGAGTGAATACCTTATAATAGAAACAAACGGCCTGCGCCTCGGCGTGGGCCGTTTGCTTATGACCAATTTGTGAATCTTTCAAAACTTTTCTGCGAACCTATTGACAGCGCGGAAAAATTGGATATAATGGTCTTAGCACTCAGGAAGACAGAGTGCTAAAGAACAAAAAGCAAACGAAGGAGGCAGGCGCTATGACGATGGATGCACGCAAGCAGCGAGTCTTGCAGGCGATCGTGGCGCTGTATGGTCTCGAAGGGGAGCCTGTGGGCAGCAGTGTGCTGGCAAACTACTTTGATATGGCAGTTTCCAGTGCGACGCTGCGCAACGAGATGGCGGCGCTGACCAAGCTGGGTCTGCTGGAGCAGCCCCACACCAGCGCGGGCCGTGTGCCCAGTGCCAAGGGCTACCGTTATTATCTGGACAATCTGCTGACGGATGACCAGCCGCTGGACCGCGTGACCCGCGCACGGGTGGACGCCGTGTTCGCCAGCCTGGACCACGAGCCTGAAAAGCTCGCCCAGGGTGCCGCACGGGCGCTGGCTCAGATCAGCGGCTGCACCGCAGCCATCAGCACCCCCTGTGCCGAGGACCTCTGCATCGCCCATTATGAGGTGGTGCAGGTGGGCCGCAGCGCGGCGGCAGTGCTGGCAGTGACCACGGCCGGCTACGTCCGGACCCGCGTGGCGCGGGTGCGCACCGGCCTCTCGCGTGAGGATGCTGCGGCGCTGGCCGCCCTGCTCAACCGGAACCTGACATTCGTGGCTCCCATGGATCTTTCGCCCCGGCTCCTTGCAGAGCTGTGCGGCCAGATCAACCCGGAGCTGGTGCCGGTGGTGTCGGCGGCAGCGGCCATCCTGCAGGATTCCACCAAACCGCATGTCTATCTGGGCGGCGAGCAGTACCTGCTCGACTGGCCCCAGCTGGAAGGCAAGGTCGGTTCCATCCTCAGCCTGCTGAGCGATGAGGAAGCAGCCGCTCGGCTCATCGCCCCGCCCACAGAGCAGAGCGAGAGCATCCTGCTGGGCGAGGACATCGAGCCGCAGATCCCCGGCCTGTGCATCGTCAGCGACCGTTATCTGGTCGGCGGCGGGCTGTGGGGCTCGGTGGCACTCATCGGGCCGACCCGGATGCCCTTCCCAAAGCTGATGCCTCTGCTCCATACCTTTGCCGACCAGCTCGGCGAGGGCATGAGCGGCAAACGAAAAGATACCCCGCAGGCAGCCGCACCCCGGCGGACTGTGATCTATAAGGAGGACCTGGAATGAGCGAAGAAACCAAGAAGACCCCGCAGGCGGAACCCGCCGCAGAGCCAAAGACCGCTGAGCAGGCCGCACCCGAAGCAGCCGCTGAACAGGCTGCACCCGCATCCGAGACAGCGGAACCCAAGGATGCGAAGAAGGACGGCTGGTTCAAGAAAAACCGCGACCTGGAAGCTGCAAAGGCAAAGCAGGAAGCAGCCGAGCAGGAAGCGGCCCAGACCAAAGAAAAGCTGCTGCGGATGGCTGCCGAGTACGACAACTACCGCAAGCGCACCGCCCGCGAAGCTGACCAGAAGTTCAACGATGGCATCTCCTTTGCGGTCAACCAGATCATCCCCATCCTTGATACGCTGGAGATGGCGGCCAACGCCCCCACCACCGACGAGAATTACAAAAAGGGTGTGACCATGACGCTGGATAAGGCGGCTAAGGCACTGGATGTCCTCCATGTGGAGGAGATCGAATCCCTGGGCAAGCCGTTCGACCCCAATTTCATGAATGCCGTGCAGCAGGTCCCTGCCGAAGAGGGCCAGGAGAGCGGCACGGTGGTCACCGTCTACCAGAAGGGCTACAAGCTGGGCGACAAGATCGTCCGCCATGCGACCGTTGTGGTGGCCGAGTAACTTCGCAAAGACCCGCAAGGGTTTTCAAATAAACATCCGCTTATCCACTTTGAGCATCATATAAACAAATACGTTCTGATTTGAGAGGAGCTTTCATTATGAGTAAGATCATTGGTATCGACCTTGGCACCACCAACAGCTGTGTGGCTGTTATGGAGGGCGGCGAACCCGTCGTCATCGCAAACTCTGAGGGTGCCCGCACCACCCCGTCCGTTGTCGGCTTCACCAAGACCGGCGACCGTCTGGTCGGCCAGGTCGCAAAGCGTCAGGCCATCACCAACCCGGAGAACACCGTTTCTTCCATCAAGCGCCAGATGGGCACCGACCACAAGGTCACCCTGAACGGCAAAGAGTATACTCCCCAGCAGGTCAGCGCTATGATCCTGCAGAAGCTGAAGGCAGACGCCGAGGCTTATCTGGGTGAGCCTGTCACCGAGGCAGTCATCACCGTCCCCGCATACTTCAACGACAGCCAGCGTCAGGCCACCAAGGACGCAGGCACCATTGCCGGCCTGAACGTCAAGCGTATCATCAACGAGCCGACCGCTGCTTCTCTGGCCTACGGCATCGATAAGGAAGACGACCAGAAGATCATGGTCTACGACCTGGGCGGCGGCACCTTCGATGTCTCCATCATCGAGATGGGCGACGGCGTCACCGAAGTTCTGGCCACCAACGGCGATACCCACCTGGGCGGCGATGACTTCGACCAGCGCATCATCGACTGGATGGCAGACGCCTTCCAGACCGAGAACGGCATCGACCTGCGCAAGGACAAGATGGCTGCTCAGCGCCTGAAGGAAGCTGCCGAGAAGGCAAAGATCGAGCTGTCCAGCGCAATGAGCACCCAGATCAACCTGCCCTTCATCACCGCCGATGCGACCGGCCCCAAGCATCTGGATATGACCCTGACCCGCGCAAAGTTCAACGAGCTGACCGCAGATCTGGTCGACCGCACCATGACCCCTGTCCGCAAGGCTCTGCAGGATGCAGGCCTGCGCGCTTCTGACCTGAAGAAGGTCCTGATGGTCGGTGGTTCGACCCGTATCCCCGCCGTCTACGACGCCGTGAAGAAGGAACTGAACTGCGAGCCCTTCAAGGGCATCAACCCCGACGAGTGCGTGGCAGTCGGTGCAGCCATTCAGGGCGGCGTCCTGCAGGGCGACGTCAAGGGCCTGCTGCTGCTGGATGTCACCCCGCTGAGCCTGGGCATTGAGACCCTGGGCGGCGTCTGCACCAAGATCATCGAGCGCAACACCACCATCCCCACCCACAAGAGCCAGGTCTTCTCCACCGCTGCCGACAACCAGCCCTCGGTCGAGATCAACGTTCTGCAGGGCGAGCGTGAGTTCGCACGCGACAACAAGAGCCTGGGTGTCTTCCACCTGGATGGCATCGCTCCGGCTCCCCGTGGTGTGCCTCAGATCGAAGTCACCTTCGATATCGATGCAAACGGCATCGTGAAGGTCAGCGCAAAGGACCTGGGCACCGGCAAGGAGCAGAACATCACCATCACGGCTTCCACCAACATGTCCAAGGACGACATCGACAAGGCCGTCAAGGAAGCAGAGCAGTTCGCAGCAGACGATAAGAAGAAGCGCGAAGAGGTCGATATCCGCAACGGTGCCGACCAGATGGTCTTCCAGACCGAGAAGATGCTGAAGGAGAACGGCGACAAGATGCCCGCAGACGTCAAGAGCGAGGCCGAGGCAAAGCTGGCCGACCTGAAGACCGCTGTGCAGTCCGGCTCCATCGACGACATCAAGGCAAAGCAGGACGCTCTGAGCCACGTCTTCGAGAAGATGTATCAGGCAGCTGCTGCCGCACAGCAGGCCGCAGGCGCACAGCCGGGCCCCGATGCCGGTGCAGCCAACCAGCAGAAGCCCAATGACGACGGCGTCGTCGATGCAGACTTCAAGGAAGTCTAAGTTTTGATACAGGCAGCACATGTCCGGCCAAACCGGCGGATGTGCGCTGAGATATAAGCAAAAGCCGCTCCGGTTTTGCCGGAGCGGCCTTTGTGGGTTAAACCTCTCAGTCTCGCTGACACTCGCCAGCTCCCCAGCCGGGGGAGCCCTTGGCAGGTCGGCCAGCATTGCGCAGATTGCTGGATGTTTCCCGCTGTGGGAAACGGGAGCGCGCTGCTGTCAGGGGGAGGTTGCTACGATACGAGAGGTGAGTGGATATGGCACAGGAAAAGCGTGATTACTACGAAGTGCTGGGGGTATCCAAATCGGCCACGGATGCGGAGATCAAAAAGGCCTACCGCAAGCTGGCAATGAAGTACCACCCGGACTACAACCCCGGCGACAAGGACGCCGAGGAAAAATTCAAGGAAGTCAACGAAGCCAACGAGGTGCTTTCGGACCCGAAGAAACGCCAGATGTACGACCAGTATGGTTTTGCAGGCGTTGACCCCAGCTACGCAGCCCAGAACGGCGGCGGTGCAGGCGGCTTTGGCGGGTTCGGCGGCGATGGCGTCGATCTGGGCGACATCTTCGGCGATATCTTCGGCGGCGGGTTCGGCGGCTTTGGCGGTGCATCGTCCCGCCAGGCCAATCCCAACGCCCCCCGCAAGGGCCAGGACATCCGTGTCCGGATCACCCTGTCGTTTGACGAGGCCGTCCACGGCTGCAAGAAGAACATCACCATCACCCGCCAGCAGGAGTGCACGGAGTGCCATGGCTCCGGCTGTGCGGCAGGCTCCAGCCCGGAGACCTGTCCCGACTGCGGCGGCCGCGGCTATGTCATCCGCCAGCAGCGCACACCCTTTGGCGTGATGCAGACCCAGCAGCCCTGCTCCCGCTGCGGCGGCAAGGGCAAGCTGGTCAAGAACCCCTGCAAGGTCTGCCACGGCTCCGGCAAGACGGCCACCCGGAAGACGCTGGAGGTGTCCATCCCCATGGGCATCGACGACGATCAGAGCTTTGCACTGCGCGGCATGGGCGATGCCGGTGCCAACGGCGGCCCTGCAGGCGACGTCATCGTGATGGTCACGGTGCGGCCCAGCGAGGTGTTCCAGCGCGATGGCTATGACGTCTGGGTCACGGTGCCCATCACCTACAGCCAGGCCGTCCTCGGCGACGAGATCACCGTGCCGTCCATTGACGGCAAGGTGGAGTATACCGTCCCCGAAGGCACCCAGAGCGGGACCACCTTCCGCCTGCGCGGGAAGGGCATCCAGTATCTGAACGGCCGTGGCCGGGGCGACATGTACGTCAAGTGCGAGGTCGAGATCCCCAAGAAGCTGAACAAGGCCCAGCGCGACGCCCTGAAGAAATTCGAGGGCACCCTGAAAGAAGAAAACTACGAAAAGCGCAAGGGCTTCTTCAAAAAGCTGAAAGACCTGTTCAACTGATCACCAGAAACAGAAAGACCCTCCCGGAACATTTCCGGGAGGGTCTTTTGTGTCTTCTGAACTCAGCCCATATAGCTGATGTTCACGTCGATCTGGCCGCCGTAGCCGGGGATGCGGGCGGTACAGCTGCCCTGCCACATGTTGCAGGCGATGGGGCTGCTGGCGACATTGTAGTGGGCATTCCAGATGTTGTACTGGGTCAGCCTGCTCATGTCCAGGCGTTTGCGGAACCAGGTGGTGGAGGCGTAGACGCCGGGCTGATAGCCCAGAGCCTTGACCTCTTCGCAGAAGGCGACTGCGCACTTGGTGCGGTCCTCCACGCCCAGACCATCGGCACGGCCGGAGCCGGAACCGGAAGCCTCGGTGTCAAAGTAGATGGGGTAGTCCAGCTGGCGGCCGTTCAGCACATACACGCAGGCCTGCGCTTCCTCGCGGGCTTCGTCCTCATTGACGGCCTGGGTGAAGCAGTAGACGCCCACCCGCAGACCGGCGTTCCGGGCATTGGTGAAATGCTCTTCGAACTTGGGGTCCTGCACCAGTGTACCGGAACCGTAGCCGCGGTAGCCGATGCGGATGATGACGAACTCGACGCCGGCCTGCTTGGCCTGCTCAAAGTTGATGCTGGACTGGTATTTGGAGACGTCGATGCCAAAGGTGGCGTTCTGCTGGACGCCGTTGGCATCAAAGTAATAGAGCTTGTTGTCGATGGAGCGGATGCCGGTGACGGGGTCGGTGGTGTTTTGCTCATAATAATAAGTCTTGCCGTTCACGGTCCGCCAGCCGGAGTAGGTGGGGCGCGGTGCAGGGGTGGAGGTGGAGGGCTTGTCTTCCTCCTGTTTGCCGAACAGCAGGTTCCACAGCCATTTCAGGAAGCCGTTCTCGCTGTCAAGGCACTGGGCGGAGACGCTGCTTTCGTCCAGCGTTCCGGCGTCCAGCGCGGCGCGGATCTCTTCCGGCGTCAGCAGGATGGTGCCATTGGTATCGGAGATCCCGGCGGAAGCGACCGCCTCGCCGTTCTCAGAGGCGGCGGGGGTCTCGGCGGCCTCCGCTTCCAGCGTTTCCACCGGGGCGCTCAGCGGGTCTTCTGCGGCCAGTTCCGCAGTCTCCTGCACGAAGTGGGGGAAGAGGGCGTTTTCGTGGTCGTTCTCCTCGGCAGGACCGGCCATCGGGTCGGCGGCGGGAGTCTCAGCGGACGGCTCCGCAGGGGTCTCGTCCGGCACAGCGGCGGGGGCTTCTTCAACGGGGGCTTCCGCCGCAGGTTCGGTGCTGGAAGCAGGCACCTCAGTCTCCGTCGGGGTCACAGGCACCGCGGCAGAGGAAGCAGGGGTCTGTGCCGGTGCGGTCTCCTCCGCAGCGGTGCTGGAAGCGGACGCTTCTGCCGTGCTTTCCGAAGCAGCCTCCGTGGAGGCGCTCTTCTCCGGCTGAAGGCTGATGGCGGGGGCCTCCCACTCCACCGCCGCAGGCGCGACGGTCAGACCCGCAGGCTGGGTAGCCAGCAGGATGGTGGTGCTCGCGCCGCCCACGGTCAGAGCCAGCGCCATGACCAAGGCGGCAATGGCCTGCCCCGCATTGCGGCGGGCGTTTTGATCGGATGTACGATCCGGAACCGATGGAAATTTGTGTTTCATGCCGTTTGCTTTTGCCTCCAAATAAGATCGGACGTGCAGCCGCTGCGCGGCCCGCAAAGCCCGGTAGAATCGGGACCGATCCAGAAATCCTGATTTCACTCTTCCAGTATACACCCAACCCCGGTATCCGTCAATCTTCTTTGCGGCGGTGCGAAGGAAAAACAGCGAACGGAAAAGAGAAAAATCGATCCACAGGCAATACGGTTCAGCCTGCGGAAAAATTGCATCCAGCGCTTCAAAATTTGGTTCTTTTCACGAAAAAAGCGTTTTTCTCTTGCTGTCTTGACATGTGTATGGTATGATGATGGACATGCAGTCCGGTTGCAGAAATGACCGGAGAAGAAAAGAGGAAAATTCTATGGCAAGCTTCAAGGAGTTTTTGAAACGAAAAGATATCGTCATCACCCCGCAGCGCTACCTCATCGAGGCGCTGGGCGCAATGGCACAGGGCTTGTTCGCCAGCCTGCTCATCGGCACCATCATCAAGACGCTGGGCCAGCAGACCGGTCTGGACGTGCTGGTGGATCTGGGCGGCTACGCCACGGCCATGAGCGGCCCGGCCATGGCCTGTGCCATCGGCTGGGCGCTGCACTGCCCGCCGCTGGTGCTGTTCAGCCTGAT
>OBJG01000500.1_pt1 | contig 41478 bp, 36 predicted proteins | sample 1517941 | NCBI WGS metagenome assembly OBJG01 (sample SAMN04571712, study PRJEB22368) | human gut metagenome | biome: human gut; material: stool | host: Homo sapiens | place: Luxembourg | collected 2012-09-21
CCCATGACAGGGCGTTAAGCGTCCGGGGGACGCTTGTTTAGCGCCGACCGGAGCGAAGCGTAGTGGTAGCCTCCCGAGCTTAATGACCTGCTTGCAGGAATACATAGGAAGGGAGGTGGCGCATGAAGAAAAGGCTCTCCCGTAGCAAATACTTCAGAGAGAGCCGTATTTTATTAAATAGATGTTTGCGAAAAGAAAGGAATGGAGTACATGAACAAACAAGAAATCGCCATTCTTACACAGATAGAGATGTCGCACTAAAAGATGTTAAGCTATAAAAGAGGTTTTAGATAAGCTACCAAGGGAGGAATGATATTCGTGCATTACTACATAAATTTTTATTTTAAAAAGATATCGTATGATGATGATTTTTATTCAGGAGAATTTTCGTGTCCGGACCTAGATGTATATTGTGAATTTAAGTACGACCGCAAGAAAGAATCTTGTGAGATATGGAATAATAGTCATCCAATCGAAGAAATTCTCCCTTTGCCAATTTGGTGGTTAGATAAGAAACTCAAAGAAAATGGAGAATTAAGAGAAAGCGAAAGTAAAATTTCTTATTAAGAAACAGCCAGTGATCATCGTAAGGTCACTGGCTGTTTCATTGATGGTTTTATTCTTCGTTTCTTACATAATGCGTTTGTCTGCCTGCACCGAGTCTGTCGATAACACCTTCTGAAACAAGTTTTTTTAAAGCTGCTTCGACAGAGGAACTGCCGAGACTTGGGCAAGCAATAAGAGCCTCTTGTTTGGTAAAGGTTCCGATTTTAGATTGAGCATACTGTTTTACAATGTCATAAGATGTGCTTTTAGCACCGGTCTGCCAAGCAAAGCCAACTCTATTTTCAAATTCACGGTAGCAAGAGAGGATAACACCGAGCATATATTTAATAAATTCTTTCGGGTCGTTATTATCCTCGTGCCATCCATAATCTGCAATGGCAAGAGTATCGTAATAGCTTTCTTTAGTTTCCGCAATTGCCTTTTCAATACTGATATATTGTCCTACGGTGTAGCCATTTTTGTAAAGTAGGAGTAGTGTTAAAAGTCTACTCATACGACCATTACCATCATTAAAAGGATGGATACATAAAAAGTCAAGCACAAAACAAGTAATGAGAATTAATGGGTCAACAATTCCTCTATTAAGTTCATTTTTGTAGGCTTCACAAAGAGATGCAACAGCATCCGGAGTTTCGTAAGGCTCTAGTGGTGAAAAAATAACCTCTTTTGTACCATCAGGTAAAGTTTTAGCAATTTCATTTGCGGTAGTTTTAAATTTGCCACCATAAGAAAAAGCAGTGTATTTAAGCATTTCGCCATGAAGCTGCAATATATAGTTTGGATTTATTGCTATATGTTCGTAGCTTTCATGAACAATATTTAATGCATTTCTGTATCCGAGAATTTCTTTTTCATCACGATTTCTTGGCGTGGTTTTATTTTCTACTAATTTTTTTAATCGTGCGTTGGTAGTAACAATTCCTTCAATTCTGTTAGAAGCTTCAGTACTTTGTATTCTGGCAATTTCTATCAAGCGTTCCAGTTCTACAGGTTTCTGTCTAATATACAAATCCTGTTTGCCCTTATATTCATGAATTTGTGTAAGATAGGAAACGATTTCGTTATCCCACGTTCTATCAGCTAACTTTGAATAATCAAATATTTTCATAGTAGTGTTATTTCTCCCAATGGGATTTCTTTCTCCCAATTATACTATGTTTTTGGGAGAAAAACAATCCGTTTGGGAGAAATATTTATCTATAGTATCAGCAAGGTTTATAAGTTGTATTCTTAAATATTCTCCCAATGTAAGAAAAACTTCTCCCAAAAAGGAAGAAGATATGGGTTATTGTTACCTTTGATTTATTTTATTGTGTAGCGTTTTAAGATTTCACGCAAGCTACTTAAGGTACGGCAAGGGGTCAGGCACTGTGAACAAATTGTTAACAGCGAAGACAATGCATTAATAAACAGTATCATAAATGATAGAGTTCAATTTTTGTTTTACATTTGATGGATAATCGTTCATAATAAATTTGTGCCTCATTAGTATGGGAATAATTGATTAGTGTGGAACCAATTCCCTTGATAAACTAAGGGTCACCTTGTTGTTCCGATGGACAACAAGGTGACCGCACATTTTTTTTGCATGTCAATAGGAAAATAAAAAAATTGACAAATTTTGACAGAATAAAACTCGACGAGAGTGCATATATTAAACATGAAATAAGCACGCTCGTTTGATTTTACTTGACTACCGTGCTTATTTCGATTACAATATGAGCACGGAAGGATGGTGATTCCATGAATGAGATGACAAGATTAGTTCAAAATCATGATTACCTTACGCCGAGAATCGCGGGAAAATCTGGAATTTCAAAATTTAAGTTTTACAAATATGTCCGAGAGAACGGATTGGAGCCGGTCAGCCGTGGTGTTTATTCTACGGGATCGGATTGGGTAGATGAACTGTATGTACTTCATCAGAGATGTCCGAATGCTGTTTTTTCACATGACGAAGCTTTTTATTATCATGGTCTGACAGACCGTGAACCTTTTGTCCATACACTTACTATATACAGCGGCTACAATGCACATCGGCTTACAGCGGATGGAAGTTGTAAAGTATATACGGTTAAAAAGGAATTACTGAATGTCGGAAAAATCATCGTGAAGGACAATGATGGGAATATGATTCCAATGTATGATCTTGAACGGACCATTTGCGACCTGATGAGAAGCCGGAGCAGTATTGAAGCACAGGATTTCAGTTCTGTTCTGAAGACGTATGTTTCCAGAAAAGATAAAGATCTGAATCGACTTATGGAATATGCAAAGCTATTTCGGGTCGATAATGTGATCCGCAGATATATGGGGGTATTATTGTAAAATGCAGCTGACACTAGAGCAGGTTAAGGGAAGAATTAAGAATGTGGCAAAGGAGAACAAGGCAGATGCCAGAACGCTTATGCGGATCTATATGATGGAGCGTTTCCTTGAGAGAGTTGCCAGTTCGCAGTACAAAGATAATTTTATCATCAAAGGCGGAATGCTGGTGACTGCGATGGTAGGCGTGGCACTCCGATCCACAATGGACATTGATACGAGCATCAAAACTAGAATCTGTCGGCAGAGGACGCCAGACGGATTGTGGATGAGATCAAGGATATCGACCTTGGTGATGGAGTGACCTTTGAGGTCAAGGAAGTTTCCAATATCATGGACGAGATGGAGTATCCAGGTATTCGGTTTACCATGAATGCCATGATGGGAAAACTCGTGACACCGATGAAGATTGATATTTCTACAGGAGATGTTATTACACCAAGGGCAATCAAGTACAAATATAAATTGCTCTTGGATGACCGCTCCATTAGCCTGTGGTCGTATAATCTGGAGACAATTCTGGCTGAAAAACTTCAGACGGTACTTGCAAGAGGTCTTTTAAATACCAGAATGAGAGACTTCTATGATATTAAGACATTGCTTTCTATTTACGAGCAGGATATTGATATCGATGTACTGAATAAGGTATTTGAAGCAACCTGCAAGAAAAGAAGCACGGAAAATCTGAAAGAGGAAGCACCTAAAATTATGGCTGCCGTCAGTGATGACGCGCAGTTACATACACTCTGGAAGTCTTATCAGAAGAAATATCCGTATGCGGCTGGTATCAGCTATGAGAATATCATGGAGAGCACAATGCTCTTATGGAATAAAATTCAATAATTGGTAACAACCCCGTTGGGAATACTAGGTGTCAGGCACCAATGTGGTCAATTCTGTTGGCATGCCAAAGAGTTCAGCTTTGATGTTGGTGGGAAATCGCCGCGAGAATCAGTTGACAGATTTTTTGTGGAAGTATAAGATAAAAATAAATTTCATAGTATTTAAAAAACAAAGGGCGATGTTGTTCATACACTGCCTTTTTTTTATTCGAAAACAGGAGGGATGGAGTTATGGAAAGATTAAAAGATGTAATTACGGCAATTGATGATTTTGTCTGGGGACCGGTGATGCTGATTCTGCTTGTAGGTACAGGAATTTTCCTTACGATTCGTACCCGGTTTCTGACCTGGCGAAATCTCGGCTATGCGTTGAAAAGTACACTGAGTAAGGAAGCGCGGATGAAAACCCGTGGAGAGGGAGATGTGTCTCCGTTTTCGGCGCTGACCACAGCACTTGCCGCTACGATCGGTACGGGAAATATTGTGGGTGTGGCGACAGCGATGGTTTCCGGTGGTCCGGGAGCCCTGGTCTGGATGTGGATTTCTGCGGTATTTGGTCTGACTTCGAAGTTCAGCGAGTGCATGCTGGCAATCAAATATCGTGAAATTAATGCCAAGGGTGAGATGAGCGGTGCTCCGATGTACACCATGAAAAAGGCATTTAAGAATAAGCGGTTTGGTTCTGTTCTTGCGTGGTTATTTGCATTGTTTACGGTGATCGCGTCTTTTGGTATTGGAAATATGACACAGGGCAATTCCATTTCCGGTGCGCTGCATACCACCTTTCATGTACCAACACATCTGTGCGGAATTGTGATTACTGTACTTGCATTACTGATCATCGTTGGTGGAATTAAATCAATCTCAAAGGTTTCCTCGGTGGTTGTTCCACTGATGGCTATTTTTTATGTGATTTGTGGAATTATTGTTATTATTGGAAATATTTCCAATTTGCCTGCAGGTATTGCGATGATTTTTCAGATGGCATTTTCATTGAAAGCGGTGGGAGGTGGACTGTGCGGATCCATTGTCGCATCAATGATGAATGCGATGCGTTATGGCGTGGCAAGAGGTGTTTTCTCCAATGAGGCCGGTATGGGTTCTGCAGCGATTACAGCAGCTGCTGCAACGACCGACAATCCGGTGCGTCAGGGATATATCAATATGACAGGAACCTTCTGGGATACGATCGTTGTCTGTACCATTACGGGACTTGCGATTGCTTCTTCAGGTGTTCTTGGTATGACCGATGCTGCCGGAAATATGCTGACTGGTTCGGACATTACGATTGCAGCATTTGAGACGGTCCTTGGATCAGCAGGTGGCTGGCTGGTGACGATCGGTATTACATTGTTTGCGTTTTCTACGATTCTCGGCTGGGAGTATCACGGGGAAAAGGCGTTTGAATATCTGCTTGGAACCCACCGGTTTAACATGGTATACCGCATTGCATTCTCCTTTGTTGTGTATGTTGGATGTACGCAGACACTGAGCCTGGTATGGAATTTTTCCGATATTGCCAATGCATTGATGGCGATTCCAAACCTGATTTGCATGCTTTTGCTAAACGGCGAGATTGCAAAGGATATTCGGGAATTTCAGAAGGAAATCCACAGAAAAATGTAAGGATATTCTTGGCTATCGGCGAGAAGCGTAGTATAATAAAAATATCTAAATTTTTATAGACATGGAGGCTGGAGATTTATGCAGATGGAACAGCTGCGCAAAGATATGATGGCAGCGATGAAAGCGCGCGACAAGGAACTGAAAGGAAAGGCCGATGGAAAAGTGATCAATGAAGTGGTTACAGAGATGTGTAATGCATAAGGAAGCCTTAAAACAAATGAAAAATCCGAGGGGGAAAGGAATATGATCCAAAAGTTACTTGAAAAATTAAACAAAAAGAGATTAAAAGAACGAATTTCTTCGGCAATTGCAATTGTCACAATGATCGTGAGTATATCCGGTATCGTAGGTGCGGTATCTGGTATCGTTGTCAGCAATCGTTACAATTATGCGTTGAACAATTATGGTTTTTCACAGGGGGATATCGGAAAAATGATGATTACGTTTGCCGATACGAGAAGTTACCTGCGTGCAGCGATCGGATATCAGGATGAGGCTCTGGTAGCCAGCTGTGCAGAAAACTATGAGAAGAAAAAACAGTCCTGCCAGGATTATACAAAAACCGTAGAGGAGACAGTTTCTTCCGCTGATGAGCGAAAAATTTATAATCAGATTACAGAAAAACTGAACGAGTATTATGATCTTTGTGACGCAGTACTGGAAAAAGGAAAGAATACACAGGATGTCGATGGACGTCATGAAGCACAGCAGATGGCAAAGGATCAGGTGTCACCGGTCTATGAAGAAATTTATCAGAATATGGTGAAACTGATGAATGCAAACACCACACATGGAGACAAGACAGAAAAGATACTTTCTGTTGTGGAAATAATTACACTGATTGTCATTATTGCGATTATTGCTCTTGCAATTATTGTCGCACGCCGGATCGGCAATGTACTGGCAAAGAATATCGTAGATCCGCTGGATCAGCTTGGTGCACGATTTGATACATTTGCCAAGGGAGATCTCTCCAGTGCATTCCCGGAAATGACTTCCGAGGATGAGATTTCCGAGATGGTAGTTGTAGCACGCGAAATGGCCAAAAATCTGGCTGCCGTTATCCAGGATGTTAATCACCGGATGGATCTGATGGCACACAACGATTATACCGGAGTATCCAAGATTCCGGAGAAGTATATGGGTGAGTTTTCTGCCATGAATGAAGCCATCCATACTATGAATATGGATATGAATGAGACGATGCACCGGATTGAGGATGCTGCTTCCCAGGTATCTGCAGGTTCTACCAATCTGGCAGAAGGCTCACAGACACTGGCAGAGGGATCAACCGATCAGGCTGGTGCGGTAGAAGAACTTCTGGCATCTTTTGTAAATATTACCGAAGGTGTGAAGCATACCCACGAAAGTGCACAGGCTTCCTATGAGTTATCTGTAAAATATGCACAGGAAGCAGATAAGACACAGAAAGAAATGAATGCTGTTACAGAGGCTATGAAGCGAATCAGTAATATGTCCAAGCAGATTGAGACAATCATCGGACAGATCGAGGAGATTGCAGAGCAGACGAACCTGCTTGCATTAAATGCTTCTATTGAGGCTGCACGTGCCGGAGAAGCCGGCAAGGGATTTGCTGTCGTTGCATCCCAGATTGGAAAACTTGCAGATGAGAGTGCACAGTCTGCGGTCAATACCCGTGAGCTGATCATGAATTCTATTCAGGAAATTGAAAATGGAAACCAGGCAGTTGATGTAACTTCCCAGACGATTGTTTCTCTTGTAGAAGGAATCAATGAAGTGGCAAAGAAATCTCAGGAACTGGCACAGCTTTCAGAGACACAGGCAGAGCAGATCAAACAGGCAGAGTCTGGTGTAAATCAGATTTCCGAGGTTGTACAGAGTAATGCGGCAATTGCAGAGGAATCTTCCGCAACGAGTGAGGAGCTTTCTGCAGAGTCTGATTCTTTGAATAATCTGGTTCAGCAGTTTAAGTTAAAATAGGAAAATGTGCATGCTATTGGGGTCAGGCCCTGTTAACAAATTGTTAACAGGGTCCACCTTGTAAAAAAGTGAGCGTTACGCTGAATTGGTTTCGATATTACATTTTTCCGTTTTGTCCGTCTGCTTCTGCTTTTCCTAACAGATACAGAAACACTATGGCAGGTATTCGCAAAATCGGGACGGCCGTTTCATGTTTCGCAATGCCAAAATCGGTTCTTCAAGCTGAAGCAATCGGCAATACTCATAAAACGACATTGTCGGTATCTTCAAGACGCTCCATCTGCCCGTGCCGTTGTCCGTTGCACCTTTTCCCAATACCGGACTTGCAGAGCCTGTTGCGGTCAGAAGAATATCCTTTCTGCTGTCATAGATGACTTTCATCCACAATTCCCAATTATCCGTATATTGGATTTTATCAAGGAAGATATACTTTGTTCCCTCGATAGGGTAAACGGACTCATAAATGGAAAGCGAGCGTTCATTGGACGAAATCATTGACTTGATTCGGAATGCCGATGAATGGATATAGGTTGGATTTAGTTGCAAAATTTCTGGAAGTTCACATAATACTTTATGTTCAAGATGAAATAGGTGATACATGGGAAATACTTGCCAATATGATTTATTCATGAGTTGACAATTAGAGTTGAGTCAGTTGTGTGAGGGGCGTATTGAATGAGATAAAAATCAGGCAGGTATCAGCAAGCTTGAGAATGGAACACGGAAAAACTATAATTATTCACAAAAAAAACCAAAACCCCCCTCTCTTTTTGTGAAAAAATATGTTATTATGTCATTAGCTGATAATTGCTATGCGGAATAATTACTAGCACAGCATTGATTTATGATTTATAATTAGGAGGATTTTACAATGCAGAGATTTACATTACCAAGAGATTTATATCATGGAAAGGGTGCACTTGAGGCACTTAAGAATTTTGAAGGAAAGAAAGCTATCATCTGTGTGGGTGGTGGATCTATGAAGCGTTTTGGTTTCCTGGATAAAGCAGAGGCCTATCTAAAAGAAGCTGGGATGGAGGTTAAGCTGTTTGAGGGAATTGAGCCAGATCCTTCTGTTGATACTGTCATGAAAGGTGCGGCAGTGATGGAAGAATTTAAGCCGGACTGGATTGTGGCTATCGGTGGAGGTTCACCTATAGATGCTGCAAAGGCTATGTGGATCAAATACGAATATCCTGATATCACATTTGAAGATATGTGTAAGGTATTTGGTATTCCAAAGCTTAGAAAGAAAGCCCATTTCTGTGCGATTTCTTCTACGTCAGGTACAGCTACAGAGGTTACAGCGTTTTCTATCATTACAGATTATGATAAGGGAATCAAATATCCTATAGCTGATTTTGAAATTACGCCGGATGTGGCAATTGTAGATCCGGAGCTTGCGGAGACTATGCCTAAGAAGCTTGTAGCACACACAGGCATGGATGCCATGACTCATGCAATTGAGGCTTATGTATCTACGGCAAACAGTGATTTTACAGATCCGCTTGCATTGCATGCAATAGAGATGATACAAAATGATCTTATAGATTCATACAATGGTGACATGGATAAACGTGATGCGATGCATAATGCGCAGTGCCTTGCAGGAATGGCATTTTCGAATGCACTTCTTGGAATCGTACATTCTATGGCACACAAAACAGGAGCTGCTTTTGCTGATTATGGAGCACACATCATCCATGGAGCAGCCAATGCTATGTATCTTCCAAAGGTTATTGCTTATAACGCAAAGGATGAGACTGCAAAAGAGCGTTATGGAGTCATTGCTGATTTTATGAAACTTGGTGGAGATACTCTTGATGAAAAAGTCGATCTGCTCATCAAATATCTGCGCAGTATGAACGATGCACTTAACATCCCTCATTGTATCAAGAATTATGGAGCAGACAGTTATCCGACAGAGGAGGGCTTTGTGCCTGAAGATGTATTCCTTGAAAGACTTCCTGAAATAGCAGCTAATGCTATACTTGATGCATGTACAGGCTCAAATCCACGCCAGCCTGATCAGGAAGAGATGGAAAAACTTCTTAAGTGCTGCTATTATGATACAGAGGTAGATTTCTAGAAATCAGATATATTATTTAATACTTGTCACACAGAGGTGTGAATGATAACTATGGTTTACAGACATAGCCTATCCTGTTGAGCAGACAGGATAGGCATTTTTTAAAATGAGGAGGAGTATAAACTTGAAAAAAAACGGTAAGAATTATTTTTCGGCTATCACCGGATGTCTGGCAGTATTTGCTTTTATACTGCTGTGTCTGGTCATACCGGATAAAAATGCGGCTGCAGCAGGCAAAACAGGACTTTACCATGAGGGAAATGTCTGGAATTATTACGAGAACGGAGAAATTGCAAGTGATGTAACAACGCTTGTGAAATACAACGGAAGCTGGTGGTATGTAAACCAGGGACGCATAGACTTTAGCGCCACAACACTTTGCAAATACAACGGAAGCTGGTGGTATGTAAACCAGGGGCGAGTAGATTTTAGTGCCACAACACTTTGCAAATACAACGGAAGCTGGTGGTACGTAAACCAGGGGCGAGTAGATTTTAGTGCTAAAACACTTTGCAAATACAATGGAAACTGGTTTTATGTATCAGGCGGCAGGGTTAATTTTTCCGACACAACAGTGGTAAAATACAACGGAAACTGGTGGTATGTCCATTCTGGCTGTGTTGATTTTGGCGCCAGAACACTGTGCAGATATAATGGTTTATGGTGGTACATATCAGGTGGCAGGATCGATTTTTCTGATACGACTGTAATTAAGTACAACGGAGTATGGTGGTATGTAAAAGGCGGTTATGTAGATTTCAATGCAAGAACATTGTGCAAGTATAATGGTACATGGTGGTTTATTAAAGATGGAAGGATTAATTTTGACACAAGAACATTGGTTAAATACGGAGCAAACTGGTTTTGTGTGAACAATGGTAGTGTTGATTGGGGATACAGTGGAAACTGCGGTTATAAAGGCTATACATATTCGATCAATAATGGAATCGTTGACTTTGGCAGGGGGGTGTCAAAAAGTAATGACTGGGTTTCGGGGCTTGACGTGGCGAAAAATAATGACAAGCTTATCATTGTGGCAGCAGAAGGCATAACTTCGGTTGATGCTGACGTTTCAATGCATCAGCGTGATGAGGATGGAAACTGGTATGAAATGTTTTCAATCAGCGGACATGTCGGATACAATGGAATCGTGAAATCACATGAAGGTGACGGAAAGACACCGACAGGTGCATACAAATTTATAAATGCATTTGGAAATCTGCCGGATCCCGGATGCAGATTAAAATATATCCATTGTGATAGCAGCTATGACTGGGTTGATGATTCTGACTCGGTTTACTATAATAAGCTTGTGTCTTCAAGATACGTGAGGAAGGACTGGTCATCTGCGGAGAACATAAGCTCGATAGGGGACAGATATAATTATGTGCTTGCACTGGACTATAATAAAGAATGTATTCCGGGAGCCGGCTCGGCTATATTTTTACATTGTGGCACAAAGAAAACGTCCGGATGTGTGGCTATTCCTGACAAATATATGCGCTGGGTCATTCAAAGTGTGGATGAGAATAGTACTATCGTAATAGATTCAAAAAATAAAATCCGCAACTATTAAAATAATTTGTATATAGAGTTGCAAAGGGGATATATTATATGTTACTATAAGACTACATGAGTAGTAACGATTCATTTGTCACATGGCAAATGGTCTCATAGATTTTGAATTTACGCCTCCACATGGTTATTTTCAAAAGCTATATGCTCATGTAACAGAAAAGTCCTTGGCTTTTGCCGGGGCTTTTTTGCGTAATACAGGCTATTAAAATTATGAAAAGTATTATATAATAATAAAAAATTATTGATGGAGGAAAATAAAATGAATATAGAAGAACTGGTAGAGATAAGCGAATGTCCGCATTGTGGAGGCGGCGCAATTCTTGAGGAAGAATGTGGATGCTCATATTATGTAATGTGTCTTGAGTGTGGATGCCATTCGGTAAACATTGATTTCAAGTCGGAGGACGAAAGGCTTGAGGCTGCAAGACGCACAGCAGAGCTTTGGAATTGTGGTAAAGTTATTTCAAGTGAACCGGGTGAATGATCAAAAATTATGTACTCTCATAATTCTTAATTTAGAAGATTCTGAGAGTAAATAATGTAAAAAGGGAGGATATATGGCGGATAAAGTAGTAAAAGGCTATTGGGACTGCCCATATTGCAGCAGCAGGGAAATCGATGGACTTGTAGATTTCTGCCCGAATTGCGGAGTCCACAAACCCAAAGATGTTAAATACTATTTAAATGGAAATGTTACGACCAATACGACATATTCGAAAAGCCAGGTTCCGGATTCGGATGTTTTGTCAGAAAAAGAGCTTGAGAAAGCCGGGATATCCAAAGAAGAATGTGATGGAAAACATAAGGAATGGGTATGTGATTTTTGTGGAAGCTTAAATAACTGGGCTGATAATGTGTGCAGTTCATGTGGTTCACAAAAGGATGAGTCAGATACATTGTATGGTGGTGAAAAAAAGTCCGGGGAAGAACCGGCAGAGCAGCAGCACACTGCCAGCAGCCAGGATAAAGAACAGCTTTCGGTGTGGGATAAGATAAAAAGTTTCTTTGTGAAAAATCGTAAAGCAGCTGCGATAGTGACTGTGATCATAGCGGTTTTATCAGTTATGTTTTTCCCATACAAAAAAGTAGTTACAGTAAAAAGTTTTGCATGGGAGAGGAATATATCACTCGAAGAGTACAGGACTGTGCAGGAATCGGACTGGAATGTCCCCGAAGGAGGCAGGGTATATGATGAAAAGACCGAGATAAAATCGTATGTCTCGGTGGTGGATCATTATGAAACTGTCTGGGAGACGAAGACACGCGAGGTTTTTGACCACAATGAGACATCGACTACTTACAGTGACAATGGAAACGGAACGTTTACAGAGCATACGACCACAACTCCAGTATACAGGACAGAGACATATCAGGAAAGCCATGAGGAACCTGTTTACAGACAGGATCCGGTTTATGCCACAAAATACTATTACGACATAGATAAATGGGTTGATACCGGAAATGACTATCCGTCAAGCGGTAAAGATCACAAACCATACTGGAATGAGGACTATAAGCCTATGGCTGATAATACCAGAGATACGGACAGGAGCGAGACATATACTGTTAAGCTTGATAACGGTAAGACGCAGGAAAAGTCATATTCTGAGTGGAAAAATATGAAAATAGGTGATACAAAGGAACAGACAACATGTCTGGTGGGAATCGTATACAGTGAAAAGGATTTAGGAAAATAATATGAAGACATTAATAGTTGTTGATATGCAGAATGATTTTATAGACGGAGCGCTTGGAACAAAAGAGGCACAGGCGATCGTTAAAAATGTAGCAGCAAAGATCAGGGAGTACCAGGCAGAGGGAAACGAGATAATCTTTACCAGAGATACTCATGGGGAAGATTATCTTGACACACCGGAAGGAAAGAAGCTGCCTGTAAAGCATTGTATAAAGGGCACAAAAGGCTGGGAGATAGCGGATGGTCTTTATGTGGACGGCGCTGATTGTATTGACAAACCAAATTTTGGATGGCCACATTGGAACGAGAGATCGTTTGAAGAAATAGAACTTGTCGGACTTTGCACAGATATATGTGTTGTTTCAAACGCCCTTATATTAAAGGCACAGTTTCCGGATGTGCCGGTTACTGTGGATGCTGCGTGTTGCGCAGGTGTTACACCCAAGAGCCATGAAGCGGCACTTGTTACAATGAAGATGTGCCAGATAGATATAAAGGAATGATTATATAACGCTTGTAATCTTATTATACATAATGATTATAGGCGTTTTTTATATGAGACTTGACAAAAAAGTTATAAAAAGTTATAAATAGTTATAAAAGAACAAAAAAGTTATAAAAAGTTATAAAAATGGGGGCAAATATGACAAAAAATCCTTTTTCACTATCGTTCGGGAAAGAACCTATAAGTCTGATAAATAGAAGTATGCAGACAGCAGAGATTATTGAGACATTTGAAGATGAAAACCCGGCTTATCAGGTCTGCATGATAACCGGTGTCAGAGGTTCTGGAAAAACAGTAATGCTTACGGAAATAACAAAAAAAATAAGATCTGATGATGACTGGATAGTCATGGATTTAAGCCCGGAGAGAGATTTATTACAGTCATTTGCTGCAAATCTGAGCAATGATCCAAATTTGTCGGAGATATTTCGCAAGGCAAAGATCAACCTGTCTTTTTTAGGACTCGGTGTGGAGATAGACGGTGTATCACCGATCACAGATATAAATGTTGCTGTAACGAGGATGCTTGAACGGATAAATAAGAAGCATAAAAGGGTTCTTGTAACAATAGATGAGGCGGTATGCAATGACACTATGAAAGAATTTGTCAGCCTGTTTCAGATATATATGAGACAGGACTTACCGGTATTTTTATTAATGACAGGATTATATGAAAATATATATGAGCTTCAGAATGAAAAAACTCTGACGTTTTTATACAGAGCACCTAAAATAGAACTTCGCCCTCTGAATATAGGTATGATAGCAGAAAAATATAAAAATATATTTAATCTGTCTGATGAAGAAGCTGAGTTAATGGCAAAAGAAACAAAAGGGTATCCATTTGCATTTCAGGTTTTAGGATATCTCTGCTGGAAAAATGAAACCACATGGGAAAAAGTACTGCCTGAATTCAGCCAGTATCTCGAAGAATATGTCTATGAGAAAGTGTGGAGTGAGCTGTCTAAAAGCGATAAGGAGCTTCTGACTGCAATGGCAAAAACTGTGGATAACAAAGTTGAAGCGATAAGAAAGACTATGAAAAAAGCCTCAAACAGCTTCAGTGTATACAGAAACCGGCTTATAAAAAAGGGTGTGATAACATCACCGGAATATGGACATCTGGATTTTACATTGCCGAGATTTAAAGAGTTTGTATTAAGAGAGAGGTAGTATGGTAGAATTAAAAAGCTTCGTAAAAAAGGAAGTTGTTCTTTGTGTCGCAGTAATACTTGCGGTAATTTCAATGTTTTTTGTCAGACCTGATGAAGAATATATATCATATATAGATTTTAGAACGCTTGCAATTTTATTTTGTCTTATGACGATAGTTGCAAGCTTTCGTGCCATCGGAGTGTTTAAATGGCTGGCGGAAAGATTACTGAGTAAAGTAGATAGTCTGCCGGGGATAGTTCTTGTATTGGTATTGCTTTGTTTTTTTATGTCTATGTTTGTTACCAACGATGTGGCACTTATCACATTTGTACCGTTTGCGATAATAGTTCTTGGAGAAGTAGAAGAAAAAAATAGAAGTAAGTGGATGATAAGCTGTGTTGTGATGCAGACTATTGCGGCAAATCTGGGGAGTATGCTCATGCCGATCGGCAATCCGCAAAATTTGTTTTTGTATGGAAAGGCTGTGCAGAACGAGTCATACCATGTTACCGGGATGTGGGATTTTATCCGGTTTATGCTGCCATATAGTATCATTTCACTGATCTTATTGTTACTATTTGTGCTGATAAGTGGAATACTATGGAAAAATGACACTTTGATTCATAATAAAGAAAATGATGATTCAAATAAAAATGTGGTCAGAGATGAATTTGTGATCAACTATCCTAAGACTAAAAGAATGGAGTACATTATTGCGTATGGCATATTTTTCGTAATAAGTCTGCTTGCTGTAGCACATAAGATACACTATATTATTCCATTTATCATGATATTTGTGTATTCATTTGTGCGCAACAAAAGAATACTGGTAAAAGTTGATTATTCTCTCCTTGGTACGTTCGTCGGATTATTTATTTTTATAGGAAATCTTGGCAGAATACCGGCTTTTTCAGCGGCTCTTAAGAGTATTATGAAAGGTAATGAGGTTATCACGGCAGTACTTGCAAGTCAGGTTATGAGCAATGTTCCGGCAGCAGTGCTTCTGGAAAAATTCACTGAAAATGTATCGGCTCTGATTGTTGGAACAAATCTGGGCGGGCTTGGTACAATTATAGCTTCGATGGCAAGTCTTATCAGCTTTAAGTACATAAGTCGTGAGAAATATGTGGCAAAAGGCAGATATCTGCTGGTTTTTACAGTGGCAAATATATTGTTTTTAGCTGTATTATTGGGATGGTTTTATTGCGAGAAATTTTTATAAAAATCTTTACAACTCTTTAACATTTTTAATTTCCGCAAAATGGTATAATGATTCAGAAATCTAATATCAGGGAGTTAAAAAGTGAGTAAAATACTTGTTGCGGAAGATGAACTTGCTATCAATAAAATGATCTGCATGAATTTAAATATTACAGGCTATCAAACAGTATCCATGCAGGACGGGCAGGAGGTACTTGATTATCTGGCTGCCGGGCAGTCGGCAGATCTTGCAATAGTGGATATCATGATGCCGAAAGTTGATGGATTTGCTTTGCTTGAACCGTTAAATAAAGCAGGCATCCCGGTTATATACCTGACTGCACTTGGGGATATTGAATCAAAGGTAAGAGGGCTATCGGGCGGTGCCGAGGACTACATGGTAAAGCCGTTTGAGATGCTTGAACTTTTGCTGCGCATAGAAAAAATCTTAAAGAGAACCGGAAAAAGTGAGGATGTACTGAAGCTTGGCGACATTACCCTCGATATGAAAAAGCGCATAGTTTCAAAAGAAAATGAGCAGATATCCCTTACACCGATGGAATATGATCTGCTTTGCATACTGGCAAAAAACAGAAACATTGCGCTTGGGCGTGATAAGATCCTGCATGAGATATGGGGAGCCGGTTTTGAAGGGGAGACGAGAACTGTCGATGTGCATGTGGCGGCACTCCGCAGAAAGACAGGGCTTCACATAGTGTCAGTGCCAAAGATCGGATATCGTCTGGAGGTAGGAGAATGAAGCTGCGAAACAGGATAACGTTTGGAACACTTGGATTATTGCTGATCTCACTCGGCTTATGCTGTGCTCTTATTATCTCGGTGAGCAAAAAGAATATGTTAAACAGTACCACAAGTTATGTGCAGACAGAACTGCAAAAGCTTGTGGCTAATTTTTTTTCAATCGGAAATGAGATAAAAAAAACAGATGGGACACTTACAGAAGAAAGTAAAATAAAATACTATTTTTTTAAAAAAACCCAGTACTCCGATGCAGATACAGAGTATGTTCTCCAAAATGGTGACAGGATGCTCTACAACAATTCAGGACTTAATGCAGGGAAAATCCTTGAACTTGATGAGGCAGAAGAAAGCAATAATAAAGCTGTTTATGATATCAAAAGCAGTATCATACATCAGGGCAAAAACTATTACTGTATCTGCGGCAAAAATATAGATATAGGTGAAGAAAGATATCAGATCAGCGTTGTGCGCAGCATAACGGGGCTTTACCGGCAGATATATCAGATGATCTTTGTTTGTCTGGGGATAGGAATGATCATTTCTGTGATCGCTGCAGTAAGTATGATCATTTTCCTTAAAAAATCTTTTAAGCCGCTTGAACTTCTAAAGGATGAGGCTGATGCGATCTCTAAGGGTGAGTATGAGCGTCATATAGAAGTAAAAGGAAAAGATGAGCTGGCATCGTTATCACAAAGCTTTAATGCGATGGCGAAGGCTGTAGAGTCACATATTGCAGAGGTTGAGGAGACATCTGAGGCGAGAAACCGGCTGATCCATGCACTTTCACATGAGATGAGGACTCCGGTAACTGCGATCTGCGGTTATGCCTATTCGCTTCGAAATATGAAGATGACTGATGAACAAAGGCAAGAGGCTCTTGGATTTATTGATATTGAGGCAAAGAGGCTTGGCGGACTGTCTGGTAAGCTGACTGATCTGGTCGGGCTAACACCGGATAAGATAGAACTTAAAGATATAGAACTTGCGGATCTAAAAAAACATCTTGAGATGATATGGAGCGGCCGGGATGATATTATCCTGACAGTTGGAAATGGCATCATAAAAGCTGATATGGAGCTTCTTATAATGCTGATAACAAATCTCTGCGATAATGCAAAAAAGGCAGATGCGACAAAAATCAATATAGATATAAGTGAAAGAGGGATATCGGTAAAAGATAACGGAAAGGGAATCCCGCAGGAGGACATGAAGCATATATTTGAGATATTTTATCAGGGAGATGCTTCAAGAAATCAGCAGGGCTTCGGACTGGGACTTGCATTATGCCAGAAAATAGCAGCACTTCACAATTCAAGGCTGTGTGTGGAAAGTAAATTGCAGGAGGGCAGCGTTTTTTCTTTACAGTTTCCTTACAACTCTTTGATGACTTGAAAACACATAAAGAGGTAAGATCATATCATCAAATGAAACGAGGAGACAATCATGAAGCAGAAAATAGTATGTCTTTTGGCGGCAGCAGCTTGTTTTTCAATGACAGCCTGTGAAAAAACACCGGACAAGTCACTTGTCACACAAAAAAACATAGACAGGCTCGAGGAAGCTGCGAAGGAAAAGCCCGAGGATGGAAGCACATTAAAGGACATAATAGAAACAACAACAGATACATACAGCTTTAATTATGAAAGTGACGATAAAAAAATTAAAATAACTGCGGATAATGTCCAGGTCACTCTTCCGACAAAGGATACGATACCTATGTATCACGTTAAATGCGGCGGGATCTCACAGGAGGTAACCGATAAGGTTTACGATTATTTTTTCCCGGAGGGTGCATATTCGACAACCGGTACGGATGTCACAAAAGAGGCTCTTGATAAGGAGATAATGAGTTTAAAACAGTACAATGCAACTGTAAAAGATGACACGCAGATGTCAGAAGAAGAACGTGAGGAAACGATACAGCAGAATGAAGATCTGATACAGAAGTGTGAGGAGGATAAGAAAACTGCACCGGACGAGAGCACGTTAAAAACTGTTCCAAAAGATTCCACATATGTTGATCAGGAATGGCAGACACTGGGTGGAACTGAGATGGTAAAAGGACTTACAGTAAACTCAGAGGATAGCAAAATGAGTCTTAATGTGGTAAGTGCAGATGATGATAGCTCAATGACCTCATTCCTTAGATATTCCGTTACAGGTGGATATAACTATTCCGGGCAGCAGGGCACTCCTGCAAGATCATGCAGTGATGAGGAAAAACAGCAGATAGGGATAAGTGAGGAAGATGCAAGAAAATATGTTGATGATTTCGTGCAGAAAACAGGCATGGACTGGAAAATACATGATACTTTGTGCATACGCGGTTTTACGGTCAGGGAAAACGAAGATACGTATGGTGATTCCGGAGATATGATATATCCGGGGCATGATACCGCATACAAATTTATCCTGGCTCATAGTGTTGATGGTATACAAAGCGCTGTTACAAGCTCGGCTTATGTGCCGGATGAATGTGATGATACATACATCACATGGTTATATGAGCAGATAAGTGTTGTTGTTGAACCGGATGGGATTGTTGATCTTGAATGGGAGTATCCGATAGAGGTGGAGGATTCCGTATCAGATAATGTGGGAATTATTTCTTTTGATCAGGCAAAGGATATTTTTGAACAGATGATGCCGCTTACGACAAAAGGTGATCTTGAAGAGTGGTCGGATGACGAAAACAGTCAAGTCAGTATTACAGCGGATGTTTCGGATATAAGGTTTGGACTTATGCGTGTAAGAAGCAGTGGAACCGAAAAAAGCGGACTTCTTACACCGGTATGGATATTTTATGGAGATTATACCCAAAGCGTTCATTTCCTGCCCGGAAAAGGGGATGGACAGGAAGACTATGATAATACGCAGGAGCAGCCATGGATACTTCTGGCAGTAAATGCGGTGGATGGAAGCGTTATTGATGTAACGGCCGGTTATTGATCATGGATAAATTAAAACGATTAAGGACAAACCATACAATTTTATCATGCATAAAGCAGTCTTTGTCAGGCAGGATCTTTTTATTGGCAGTTTCAGGGATAGTGTCTGCATTTTGCATCGGAGGCTTTGCCGCAGTCTATGCGGCAATGGAAAAATACAAAACAGGACTTATTGAGTATGGCACACATTATACAGTTTTGGAAACTGCCATAAAGTCTGATGCGGTATGCCTGCTGCTGCCGGTTTTTGCAGCACTTCCATATACTGCGGAATTTTTAGAAGAGCTGGAAAGCGGATATATAAAAAGCTATCTTATAAGAGCCGGCAGAGGACGGTACATATGTGGAAAAATAATTGCAGCTGCGATAAGCGGAGGCATGGCATGTATGGTGGGGATAGGGATTTATATTGATCTGCTAAGGCTTTTGATGCTTCCGATGGAAAAGCAGGGGAAAATGCAGGGGGCAGGCATGGTGTATGTCTTATTTTTTTGCTTAGGAATGCTTTTTTCACTTGTTGGGATGTTGTTTTCAATGATCACATCAAGCAGATATATGGCATACGCATCGCCGTTTGTATTTGAATATGCACTTATCATATTGCATGAAAGGTATTTAAAAAAACTTTATATAATCTACCCTAAAGAATGGTTTGCGCCATCGGAAGAAAACTGGGCATTCGGCACAACCGGCACACTGATATATCTGCTTTTACTATGTATACTGATCGCTGTGATCCTTGTTCCGGCAATGGAAAGGAGAATTAATGAGATATGAAACAGATATTTATCGTGGCAGGATATAATTTTTCGACATGGAAAAAGAATCCTCGTATTTTTCTTAGTTTTTCGATCGCATTTATATTTTGTTTTTTACTCTCGGATAAGGTCGTAAATCTTGCGGAAAAGTTTGACACGTCAATGCAGCTGTTTGAGCCTTTTATATGGACGTTCGGGGACAGCAATTCAATATTATTGTCATCGATGATACTTATATTTCTTTTTGCGGATATGCCGTTTGTAACGAACGCAACACCATTTTTTCTTATGCGTACAACAAGGAAAAAATGGCTGTTAGGCCAGGGTTTGTATATCGTTTTTGCTACATTTGTTTATATGGCATTTGTTATGCTTTCGACATCACTCATAAGCATGAGGAAAGCTTTTGCCGGAAATATGTGGAGCAGCACGGCTGTCGCACTCGGTTATTCAAAGGCTGGAGAAGTACTTGCGGTGCCGTCATCGGTAAAGGCAATGACAATGTCCACACCCTATAGATGTGCGGCGGAAGTCTTTCTTTTAATGCTTTGTTACGCACTTATCATGGTTTTTATGATGCTTCTTTTTAATCTGAAATTCGGACAGATAGGTGGTGTTATGGCAGCATTTGGATTTAGTGTATATGGTTTTTTATTGAATCCGCAGACGATCAGGGCAGTGCTTAAAACACCGGAATATGAGGCTTACAAGATCAATGTGTTTGTTGGGTGGGCGTCACCGCTTAACCATGCTACGTTTTATATGCACAATTTCGGTCTTGATCTTCTGCCCCGGTTGTGGCAGAGCTATCTGATATGCATAGTACTTATATGTATTCTTTTTGCAGCATCACTTCGGGCGGTCGGAAACTATAATTTTAAATTTACCGGGACAGGAGGAAAATAGGATGGAATCAGCGATAGTTATAGAAAATCTGCACAGATCGTTCGGAAAAGAAGAAATCCTTCACGGGATAAGCCATGAATTTGAAACAGGAAAGATACACGGAATAGTTGGAAACAACGGAAGCGGGAAAACTGTAATGATGAAATGCATCTGTGGCTTTTTAAGACCGGATGACGGGCGGATCTTAGTTAGAGATAAGGAAGTTGGAAGGGATATGGATTTTCCGGAAGATATGGGGCTGATCATAGAAACACCGGGATTTCTCCCGGGAGTCTCAGGTCTTAAAAATTTAAAGATCCTGGCATCACTTCGCAGGATAGCGGATGAAAAGAAAATAAGAGAGACTATGGAAAGAGTGGGGCTTGATCCTGATCTTAAGAAAAATGTGAATAAATACAGCCTTGGAATGAGGCAGAGGCTTGGGATAGCGCAGGCGATAATGGAAGATCCATCGATACTGATACTTGACGAGCCGTTTAACGGACTTGATAAACATGGTGTGGCGCAGATAAGAAATCTCATAAAGGATCTGCGCAGTGAAGGCAGAACGATAATTCTTGCAAGCCACAACCAGGCTGATATCGATGAACTTTGTGATACAGTCTGCGAGATGGATGATGGAAATATGTGGAGGAAATAAAGTGAAGAGATTTTTTGGCATATTGTTTGCGATTGTAATGTGTTTAAGCTACCATTTCGTGATGATAGCAGAAGCTGCTGATCTATCACAAATTAACGACACAGAACAGATAACAGGAAAAGCAGAAAAATTAAACGATACAGCCGTGGCACTGTGTATAGACAACCAAAATGTCTATGAGGGCATGGAAAGCGCATATAATAAAGGCTACCAGCCGGTATGTGAAAATGGAAAAGTCACACTTGTCCTGCCTCTTATGTGCAGTGGAAAAATGAAGCAGGACAAGATAACGGCATCCGTTGATCTTGGAGATACAAAAGATTCGCCATTTGTATTCCGTAACTACGAAAAGGATTTTTTATGTAAACCGGAATATATAAACGGAACGGAAGAAACGAAGGAAATATATCTGGTTTCCTTTACGTTTGACTTAAGCGGATCCAGAATAAATGGCATTTATCCGGTGATCATAAACGCATCGGGCGAGGATGAGAATGGAAATGAGATACAAAAGGCATTTAAAAATTACGTGACGATAACAGATGGGATAGATAAAAAAGAAAAAAGCCAAAATGACGATAAGACAGTGGAAGGATCACAGGAGACCGTAGCAGAAGTAAACAGCAATGATAAGGACGTAGAAATCGTAAATGGAAACGATGGCACTGCAGGAGATATCACTGCAGAAAATGATGCTATAAATAGTGAAAATACTGAAAATGATGAGGCTGGTATCGCTGGCATCCCGGATGACGTTTCAGAGGCAGCAGAACCGTCGGATGCAGCAGGATTATCGGAGCCGGCAGCAGGTGGAGAAGATGGAGCCTCTGAGGAAACTCCGGAATCAGCACCGGTCATTCTGGTGGAAAAGAGTGTTGTGAGTACTGGTACGGCAAAGGCAGGGGAAGATTTTGATGTGACTGTCACATTAAAAAATACAAGCAAAACGAAATCTGTACAGAATATGGTAGCATCAATAACTGTTCCGTCTGCGGATTTTGAATTAAAGAATAATTCAAATACTATATTTATAGATAAGTTGGGCGCAGAAAAAACAACAGATCTATCGCTCACATTTCATGTCGGAAAAAGCACGGTTGATGGAAATTATCCTATTGAAGTGGCATTAAGTTATGATGATTCTAAGGCAAATACATTAAGCTCTGCCGGAACATTTGTCGTTACTGTGGAACAGCCGCTTAACGTGAAGCTTACTATGCCGGCAATAGCAGCTGATCTTACAGCAGGAGATACGGTTCCCCTAAGCTTTCAGGTGATGAACCTTGGAAGGAGCACAGTTTACAACGTAAGGTGCGATGTGACAGGAGATGGACTGGTGCAGACGAAGACTGCATTTGTCGGAAATATGGAGAGTGGAAACGATGGCGAGGGCGATTCAAATATTTTTATATCGCCGATGGAAGGCGAAAACCAATACGGAAAAACAACCGGAACAGTGACGCTTACATATGAGGATGCATTCGGAAATGAACATTCACAGGAATTTACATTTGATACATCGATCTCAAAAAAGCAGGATGACTCCTCAAAAGATGGCGGTACAGAAAAGCGCGCAATGCAGTGGTGGGTATCTATAGCGGTTATTTCAGCAATAATAGTTTTTGCAGTTGTTTCATCTGTATCATACCGCATGGGAAAGAAAAAGGGGGTATGATCAGTAACTTGTGTCTTTACATTTCAGGCAGAATTTAATACTATTATACAAAAAGGGTTTGAAGGAGATCATTATGAAGCATTGTTTTGAACCGGCAGATATTTTATTGCCTGATGATACAGTTGAAAAAGATAAATGGGCGGTCATAGCCTGTGACCAGTTTACAAGCCAGCCGGATTACTGGGATGAAGTAAAAAAATATGTAGGAGATTCGCCGTCAGCACTTAATGTCGTGTTCCCGGAAATTTATCTCGGCGGAAAAGACGGTATAAGCGATGAAAAGCGCATAGAAAATATTAATTCCACTATGAAAAAATACTTATCTGACAATACATTAAAGCAGGCTGTAACGGCCGGATATGTGTTTGTCGAGAGGACAACAGAATCCGGTGTAAGGCTTGGGATAGTTGGAAAAATAGATCTTGATACATATGATTTTGATCCGAAAAACAAAACACTTATCCGTGCAACAGAGGGAACGGTCCTTTCCCGTATCCCACCGAGAGTGAAAATAAGACAGAATGCAAGCATAGAACTTCCACATGTGATGCTTCTCGTCGATGATCCGCAGGATAAGATACTAGGTGATCTACAGAAAAATAAAGATTCCTTCAGAAAATTATATGACACAGACCTTATGGCAGGCGGCGGTCATATAACAGGATATGCCATAGAAGGAGCGGATGCCGAGGCAGTGACAAAGACATTTGCTGATAAGGAGGCAGACTGCGGAGGCTTTTTATTTGCAGTTGGAGACGGAAACCACTCACTTGCCACAGCAAAAACGTGCTGGGAAAATATAAAAGGAAACCTTACAGAGGAAGAAAGACAGGATCATCCGGCAAGATATGCACTTGTCGAAATATGTAATCTTCACAGCAACGCACTTGAATTTAAGCCAATCCACCGTCTTATATGCCAGGTTAAGATGGATGGGCTGCTTGAGTACTTTAAAACGGAACTGGAAAAACAGGGACTTGAGCTTACAGACGGAGATGAAATTGTATTCTGTCAGAAGAATGAGGCAACAGGCGATATAGATAAATATGAGGTATCGATCAAAAACCGTGGAGACAGACTTCCTGTTGAGATACTTCAGAACATTCTTGACGATTATCTTAGCCAAAATGAAAGTGCAGATATAGATTATATCCATGGGGATGATGCACTTAACGGGCTTGTAGAAAAGACCGGAGGATGCGGGATCTTCCTTCAGTCAATTGAGAAAAATACTCTTTTTGCGGCTATAAATGCCGGCGGTGTACTTCCGAGAAAGACGTTTTCAATAGGAGAAGCAAACGAGAAACGTTATTATATGGAGGCAAAGAGAATTTAATATCAAATAAGTTAAAGTGGTCATGCTTTTTGGTGTGGCTGCTTTTTTTATATGGTATTTGTTGTCAGGATGTGGTAAAATAATTGACGAAATTATGGTTAAAAAAATGCCATATATGTGGTAAAACGAATTCCACAGGATAAACAGGAGGAATGTTTTATGTTGAATTTTACAGTAGGACCGGTAATGTCAAGTGAGAAGGTTTGTGAAATAGGCGGCGAGCAGGTGCCATATTTCAGAACACCTGAATTTTCAGATATAATGTTAGAAAATGAACGCCTGATGAAGAAATTTACAAAGGCCGACAAGGACGCAAGAGTTGTATTTATTACAGGCTCAGGTACAGCTTCACTTGAAGCATGTGTAGTCAATTTCTTTACACCGAAGGATAAGCTGCTTGTAGTCAATGGCGGAAGCTTCGGACAGAGATTTGTTGATCTGTGTGAGCTTTATGAAATCCCATATGACGCAATAAATCTTGCGCATGGACAGTCATTATCAAAAGAAAAATTATACGAATATGATGGAAAAGGCTATACGGGATTTCTGGTCAACGTTCATGAAACTTCTACAGGAGTTCATTATGACATAGAGATGATCAGTGAATTCTGTAAAAAGAACAATATATTTTTAGTTGTTGATGCTATAAGCTCATTTTTAGCAGATGAGTTTGATATGGAAAAACTCGGAGCAGGCGTTATGATCACAGGATCACAGAAAGCACTTGCGTGTGCACCGGGGATTTCGGTCATCGTATTATCATCAGATGCGGTAAAACGTATTGAAAACAGTAATGTAAAATGCATGTATTTAAATCTTAAAAATGCATTAAAGAACGGTGAGAGAGGTCAGACTCCATTCACACCGGCAGTAGGGATCTTAAGACAGATCAATGCCAGACTTAAAGAAATAGATAAAGCAGGCGGAGTTGAGAGCGAGATAAAGCGTATCAGTGAGCTTGCACAGGATTTCAGGGAAAAGATCAAAGGACTTCCATTTGAAATTGTTTCAGATTCACTTTCAAATGCTGTTACACCGCTTCATCCTTTAAATGCAGATGCACATAAGATATTTGAGATAATAAAGGATGAGTATGGAATGTGGGTATGTCCGAACGGCGGTGACATGGCATCAACAATATTCCGTGTAGGCCATATCGGAGCACTTACAAAGGATGACAACACTAAACTCGTAGACGTATTTAAAGATCTTCAAAAGAGAGGACTTATCTAAACATGGTTAAAGTGATCACGTATGGAACATATGACCTTCTCCATTATGGTCATATCAGGCTTTTAGAGCGGGCAAAAGCGCTTGGAGATTATCTGATAGTAGGAGTGACTGCAGATGATTTTGACAAGACAAGAGGAAAGATCAATGTGCAGCAGTCTCTTATGGAGCGAGTTGAGGCTGTCCGGGCTACCGGCATTGCAGATGAGATAATAATCGAGGAATATGAAGGACAGAAGATTGATGATATACGCAGATATAACGTAGATATTTTTACTGTCGGTTCAGACTGGAAAGGCAAGTTTGATTATCTGAATGAGTATTGCAAGGTTGTTTATCTCGACAGGACACAGGGCGTTTCAAGCTCAGAGATAAGGGCGGAAAAGCGCAAAGTAAAATTCGGACTTGTCGGAGAAACTTCTGTTATAAGCAAATTTGCCAATGAATGTGAGGCAGTAAACGGAATAGAGCTTGCCGGAGTATGCACCAGAAATCAAACACTATTTGATGACATAAAAAATTTTTCAGGTGTGATCACAGAAAATTATGATCCACTTCTTGAAAAAGTCGATGCAGTATATTTATTTTCCGAGCCGTCAGTCCATTATGAACAGATAAAAAAAGCTATAGAGCAGGGAAAACATGTGCTCTGTGAGACTCCTGTTGCGCTGACATTGCAGCAGAGCAGGGAGCTTCATGAGCTTGCACAAAGCCGCGGATGTATTCTTATGGATTCCATAAAGACAGCATATGCGACAGCCTACTCAAGACTTTTACTTTTAGCAAAAAGCGGCAAGATCGGAAAGGTAGTATCTGTTGATGTTACTGCGACAAGCCTGCGTGATATAAAGGATATCCAGAGTGACAAAATAGATGCGACATGGAACAGTATATGCGAGTGGGGCTCTATAGCCATGCTTCCTGTATTCCAGCTGCTTGGAACAGATTACAAAAAGAAATTTATAGCATCGAAGTTTTCTAATCCAAAGAAATCGTTTGATATTTTTTCAAAAATTGATTTTATATATGATGATGCTGTAGCATCGATAAGAGTTGGAAAAGGTGTTAAGTCAGAGGGAGAGCTTATAATCTCTGGAACAGAAGGCTATATCTATGTGCCGGCACCATGGTGGAAGACAGATTACTTTGAAATCCGCTATGAAAATCCTGCCGACAACAAGAGATATTTCTATCAGCTAGATGGTGAGGGGATCCGCTATGAAATAGCTGCTTTTGTAAAAGCTATCCAGACAGGAAAATCCGGAACGTATATAGAACGGAATGTATCAGATGCAATATGCAGTGTTATAGAGGATTTTTATAACAAAAAGGATTTTATTGAGCTTAAATATTGATTCTGCTGATCTGGGATTTTGAAAATGAGTTATATGGAAGATTACAAACGCTGGTGTTATGAAGTTAGAAGGATATTATTCTTCAGGTGATTTTGCGAAAAAAGCACATATTACCAAGAAGACCATACGATATTACGATGAACATAATATTTTAAAGCCCTCATATGTCAATGAAAATGGCGCAAGGTTTTATAATGACGAGGATTTTGCGCGTCTGCAGCAGATCCTCTTCTTAAAATATCTTGGTTTTTCACTTGACGATATAAAGGAGATGACACTTAAGAATACGGACAGTGATTTTATGTCGGAATCTCTTCATATGCAGATGGGACTTGTGGATGAAAGAATCGAGCAGATGGAGCTTATGAGGCAGGCACTGGATGATGCGGCTAAGATCATAGACAGGGGAGAACACGTTGACTGGAGCCATATGCTTGAGCTTGTAAATGTAAATGAGATGGAGCAGAAGCTGAAAAAGCAATACCGTGATGCGTCAAACATATCAGCCAGGATAAGCCTGCATAAGGAATATTCCAAAAATCCTGTGAGCTGGTTTAACTGGCTGTTTGAAAAATGTGCTCTGGAATGTGGCGCCAATGTACTTGAAATAGGATGCGGCGATGCGTCACTGTGGACTCAGAATATAGAAAAAATACCTGAAAACATATCCGTAACCCTTACAGATATTTCATATGGAATGATAAAGGATGCGACAAGAAATATAGGCGAAGACGATAAGCGTTTTACATATGAAATAATGGATGCGCACAGGCTTTATAAGCTGGATGATAGTTTTGATGTTGTTATAGCAAACCATGTTTTATTTTACTGTGATGACCTTGATATGGTGTGCAGGGAGATAAAAAGAGTTTTAAAACCCGGTGGAACATTTATATGCAGCACGTACAGCAGCAGACACATGAAAGAAATAAGCGAGCTGGTTAAAGAGTTTGATGACAGGATAGAATTATCAGCAGGACATCTTTATGAGAGGTTTGGAAAAGAAAACGGAAAACAGATTTTAGGGAAGTATTTTAAAAATGTAGAGTGGAACCAATATGAGGATGAACTTTTTGTACCTACGGCAGAGCCTGTTGTAGAGTATGTTCTTTCATGTCATGGTAATCAGAACCGCTACATTGTCGACAGATATAAGGAATTTGTATCATATGTAAAACAGAAAACGGACAATGGGTTATATATAACAAAAGATGCCGGAGTATTTATAGCTTACTGACTAAGAAAACGAAAGTTTAAGTAAGCTGTAAATAAAATAAAAAAGTACTTGAAGGTGCCCTTGGGGCACCTTTTATAATGGGGATAGAAAGTTGAATGGGGATAGTCTCCATTAGTGAATGTATATACAAAAAGGAGAAATACATGAAAGGTATAATTTTAGCAGGGGGTTCTGGTACACGCCTTTATCCGCTTACAATGGTAACATCAAAACAACTTCTTCCTATTTATGACAAGCCGATGATCTATTATCCGATGTCAGTTCTTATGAACGCAGGAATAAGGGATATTCTTATAATATCCACACCACAGGATACACCAAGGTTTAAAGAACTTTTAGGTGACGGACACCAGTTTGGTGTAAATCTTTCATATGAAATCCAGCCAAGCCCTGACGGACTGGCACAGGCTTTTATAATCGGCGAAGAATTTATCGGTGATGATACGGTTGCGATGGTACTTGGCGATAATATTTTTGCCGGTCACGGACTTAACAAGAGATTAAAGGCTGCTGTTGAGAATGCAGAGACTGGAAAAGGCGCTACAGTATTTGGATACTATGTAGATGATCCGGAAAGATTCGGTATAGTAGAGTTCGACCATAGTGGAAAAGCTGTTTCAATAGAGGAAAAACCGGCACAGCCGAAGAGTAATTACTGTGTCACTGGCTTATATTTCTATGACAATAAAGTGGTTGAATATGCAAAGAACCTTAAGCCTTCTGATAGAGGCGAGCTTGAGATCACAGATCTTAACCGTATATATCTTGAAAAGGGAGCTCTCAATGTAGAGCTTTTAGGACAGGGATTTACATGGCTTGACACGGGAACACATGAGAGCCTTGTCGATGCCACAAACTTTGTAAAAACAGTAGAATCACACCAGCACAGAAAGATAGCATGTCTAGAAGAAATAGCATATCTTAATGGCTGGATATCAAAAGAAGAAGTCTTAAAGACTTACGAGCTTGTTAAGAAAAACCAGTATGGACAATATTTAAAAGATGTACTCGATGGAAAATACCGCGAGCAGCTTTATTAAAAAATTAAGGAGGATTTTAAATGAATATTATAGTAACAGGTGGAGCCGGATTTATCGGCAGCAATTTCATTTTTCATATGCTTGACAAATACCCGGATTACCGCATCGTGTGTCTTGACTGCCTTACATACGCAGGCAATCTTTCAACACTTGAGACGGTAATGGATAACCCTAATTTCAGATTTGTAAAAGAAAGTATTACGGACAGAGATGCAGTTTACAAATTATTTGAGGAAGAACATCCTGATATGGTTGTAAACTTTGCAGCTGAGTCACATGTTGACCGTTCGATCGAGAATCCACAGGTATTCCTTGATACAAATATCATCGGAACATCTGTACTTATGGATGCATGCCGCAAATACGGTATAAAGAGATATCATCAGGTGTCTACAGATGAGGTTTACGGAGATCTTCCGCTTGACCGCCCGGATCTTTTCTTCCATGAGGATACACCGATCCACACATCAAGCCCATATTCGTCATCAAAGGCGGCTGCGGATCTGCTTGTGCTTGCATATCACCGCACATATGGACTTCCTGTTACAATAAGCCGCTGTTCAAACAACTACGGACCTTATCATTTCCCAGAGAAGCTGATCCCGCTGATGATCGCAAATGCGCTTAATGACAAGCCTCTTCCGGTATACGGAACAGGTGAGAATGTGCGTGACTGGCTCTACGTTGAGGATCACTGCAAGGCAATAGATCTTATAATCCACAACGGACGTGTCGGTGAGGTTTACAATGTAGGCGGACACAACGAGAAGACAAACCTTGAGATCGTAAAGATTATCTGCAGGGAGCTTGACAAGCCGGAAAGCCTTATCACTTTTGTGGGCGATCGTAAAGGACATGATATGCGTTATGCTATCGATCCGACGAAAATCCACAATGAACTTGGATGGCTTCCGGAGACAAAATTTGAAGACGGAATCAAAAAGACGATCAAATGGTATCTTGAGAACCGCGAGTGGTGGGAGACTATCATAACTGGTGAATACCAGAATTATTATGAGAAGATGTATGCAGACAGATAAGCAGTATCAGACTTTTTGCTGCGTTGGAACCATGCAGTAAAAACTGAGCGGGAAAGTATAACAGTTAATATATGTGAATAAACAGTGTAAGGAGACAGGGATGAAAGTATTTGTTACAGGTGTCGCAGGGCAGCTTGGACATGATGTGATGAACAATCTCGCAGCACGCGGTTATGAAGGAATCGGAACTGACATAGCACCACAGTACAGCGGAGCGGATGATGGCACTGCTGTCACAACGATGCCGTATGTGCAGCTTGACATAACAGATCGTGAAAATGTAGAGAAAACTATCATGCAGTTAGATCCTGATGTGGTGGTCCACTGTGCTGCGTGGACAGCGGTGGATCTGGCAGAGGATGATGACAAAAAGGATAAAGTAAAAGCTATAAACGTAGACGGAACAAAAAATATTGCAGACGCCTGCAAAAAAATAGATGCCAAGATGGTATATATAAGTACTGATTATGTCTTTAATGGTAAGGGCGATGAGCCATGGAAACCGGATTGCAAGGATTATGCACCACTTAACGTATATGGACAGACAAAGCTTGACGGAGAACTTGCTGTTTCAGGCACACTTGATAAATATTTTATAGTGCGTATCGCATGGGTATTTGGAGTAAACGGCAAAAATTTCATCAAGACGATGTTGAATGTCGGAAAGACACATGACAAGCTTACTGTTGTAAATGACCAGATCGGTACGCCGACATACACATATGATCTTTCAAGACTTCTCGTAGATATGATAGAAACTGATAAATATGGATATTATCATGCGACAAACGAGGGCGGATACATAAGCTGGTATGATTTTACAAAAGAAATCTTTAAGCAGGCCTCAGAACTTGGACATAAAGAATATTCGGACGACCGGATAACTGTAAGCCCTGTGACAACCGAAGAATATGGTGTGTCAAAGGCTGCGCGTCCGTTTAACAGCAGACTTGACAAAAGTAAACTTGTTGAAAATGGATTCACTCCACTTCCGACATGGCAGGACGCACTTCACAGATATCTGCAGGAAATTGAAAGAAAGGATAACTAAACTGTTCAGTACAGAATATATGCACTGCCGCAACAGTGAAAACAACGAACAGTTACAGGAAAATAAAATGGGACAGATTAAAGTAGAAAAAAATGTAGGCGGAATAGAAGGTCTTTGCATTATAGAGCCTACAGTTCACGGCGACAACCGTGGATACTTTATGGAGACATATAATTCAAAGGATATGCAGGAAGCCGGTATAGACAGAGTATTTGTACAGGATAATCAGTCATGCTCCACAAAAGGAGTTTTAAGAGGACTTCATTTCCAGAAGGAATATCCTCAGGCAAAGCTTGTCCGTGCGGTAAAAGGATCTGTTTTTGATGTCGCTGTCGATTTGAGAAGTGATTCAAAAACATACGGCAAGTGGTATGGAGTGGAACTTACGGAAGAAAACAAAAAGCAGTTTTTGATTCCGGAAGGATTTGCACATGGATTTCTTGTTCTTTCAGATGTTGCAGAATTCTGCTACAAGGTAACGGATTTCTGGCACCTCGGAGATGAGAGCGGACTTGCATGGAATGATCCGGCAATCGGAATCAAATGGCCACAGCTTGTCGGAGAATATCCGGGAAGTGCGGACGGCAGCGGATATACATTAGAGGACGGCACACCGATCAATTTAAGTGACAAAGACCAGAAATGGGAAACACTGGAAAATACTTTTAAATTTTAAAATATTTTGATTCCACGGATACTATATAAAAAGCTAAAATAATGCCTACACAAATAACAGTGAAAGGTATATAATACCCATATATTATTTAGACAAAGGGGACCAACGATGGGAAAATATTTTGGAACAGATGGTTTTAGAGGCGAGGCAAATGTTAATCTTACAGCTGAGCATGCTTATCAGATAGGAAGATTTTTAGGCTGGTATTATGGAGAGCTTAAAAAGCAAAAGCAGGCTAATGAGCCGGCAAAAATCGTGATAGGAAAAGACACAAGACGTTCAAGCTATATGTTTGAGTACTCACTTGTTTCAGGACTTACAGCTTCAGGCGCAGATGCATATCTGCTTCATGTCACAACGACACCATCTGTTGCTTATGTTACAAGAATAGATGATTTTGACTGTGGAATTATGATTTCAGCGAGCCACAATCCATATTATGACAATGGAATAAAGCTTATCAATTCAAACGGAGAGAAGATGGATGAGGAAACAATCCTTCTCATAGAGGATTATCTCGATGGAAACCTTAAGCTGTTTGGACAGGAATGGAAGGAACTTCCTTTTGCACATAAAGATGCCATTGGCTGTACTGTTGACTATGTTGCAGGCCGTAACCGCTATATGGGATACCTGATCTCACTTGGTATTTATTCATTCAAGGGTATGAAGGTCGGACTTGACTGCGCAAACGGAAGCTCATGGAATATGGCAAAGTCTATATTTGAGGCACTCGGAGCAAAGTGCTATGTCATAAATGCAGAACCGAATGGCTTAAACATAAATAACAATGCAGGTTCTACACATATAGAAGGATTGCAGAAATTTGTAGTAGATAATGGACTTGATGTAGGATTTGCTTATGACGGGGATGCTGACAGATGTCTTTGCGTTGATGAACTTGGAAATGTCATAACAGGTGATCATATACTTTACATATACGGAAAATATATGAAAGAGCGTGGAAAACTTGTTGCAAATACAGTAGTCACAACTGTTATGTCAAACTTTGGATTATACAAAGCATTTGATGAGCTTGGGATCGGATATGCAAAGACAGCTGTAGGTGATAAATATGTATATGAATACATGCAGCAGAACGGATGCCGTATAGGTGGAGAACAGTCAGGACACATCATTTTCTCAAAATATGCATCTACAGGAGACGGAATACTTACAAGTCTTAAGATGATGGAAGTAATGCTTGCGAGAAAACAGAAAATGAGCCAGCTGTGCGAGGGGCTTACTATCTATCCGCAGGTACTTGAAAATGTACGTGTTGAGGATAAAGCACAGGCACTTGCAGATCCACAGGTTAAAGAAGCTGTTTCACAGGTAGAGAAAGAACTTGGGGATACAGGCCGTATACTTGTCCGTGAATCAGGAACAGAGCCTGTGATCAGAGTTATGGTTGAGGCAGAGACAGAAGAAATCTGCCGCAAATATGTTGACATGGTAGTTGAAAAGCTTAAATAATATTTTAAGAAAACTGTAGTTATTTGTAATAACAGTAAAGATCAATAAATAATGATAAAAATAAATGGAGCACATTTGAAATGAATGTGCTCCATTTGGCTTTTTTAGAATACTACAATACCATTTCTTACATTATAATAGTGACCATTATAAGGACAGCTGCCAGAATAGTTCCAGTTCAAAACACCGTTTCTGATGTAGAACCAGTTACCTGCATTTCGGGCAAGACCTGTATAGCTGAAATCAACTTTGCCATTGTTTACATAGAACCATCTGCCGTTATATTTGCATAGGCCAGAAGCATACCAGTTAAGTTTGCCGTTGGCGATATAATACCATGCGTTTCCATATCGGCACAAACCTGTATAATTCCAGCTTAGAATACCTCTATTTATATAGAACCATGAACCGTTGTATTTACAAAGACCTGTATAGTTCCAATTCAGGACGCCATTTTTTATGTAAAACCAGTTGCCTGCATTTTTAGCAAGACCTGTATAACCAAAATCAACTTTACCATTGTTTACATAGAACCAGCTGCCATTATATTTACATAGGCCGGAAGCATACCAGTTAAGTTTGCCGTTGGCGATATAATACCATGCGTTTCCATATCGGCACAAACCTGTATAATTCCAGCTTAGAATACCTCTATTTATATAGAACCATGAACCGTTGTATTTACAAAGACCTGTATAGTTCCAATTCAGGACGCCATTTTTTATGTAAAACCAGTTGCCTGCATTTTTAGCAAGACCTGTATAACCAAAATCAACTTTACCATTGTTTACATAGAACCAGTTGCCGTTATATTTACATAAGCCTGTAGCGTACCAGTTGAGTTTACCATTTGCGATATAATACCATGCGTTTCCATATCGGCATAGTCCTGTATAACCAAAATCAACAATTCCTTTATTTACATAGAACCAGTTTCCAAAATATTGGCAGAGTCCTGTGTAAGAATAATCTACATCATCATTGTTAAGGTAGTACCATTCTCCGTATATTTTAGCAAGTCCTGTGTAGGATACGTTTGTATCGGTAGAAACAGATGTTGAAAATGATGATTCATTTGCAGAGCCATAATTGTTGTCTACATTGTCAAGATATGCAAATTCTTCTACCCAGTAATAAGTTCCGTTGACAAGAACACATGCTATTCCAACAGCATTGAATGATTCGCCAAGCATATTACGGCGGTGTCCCTGACCGGAATAATCCTCGTCATCCTCACGCCATGCTTTATTTGCGGCAGTTGCTGATTCATAGCCATATGCAATGTTTTCACCGGCGGCAGAATAATCTACACCGAGTTCATTATATGCGCTAAAGCAGCTTGAACCGTTTGGGCGTGTATGGGAAAATTCTACAGAAATTTCTATCGCACGCTGCATGGCAACTCGTTCAAGACCTGCATCATAATATAAATTGGTCTGGGCAGCAGAAGAATTGAAATAAACCTTCTGTGTGTTGCTCGAATCCCATGACCATGCAGAAGAACTGCCTCGGAATAAGTTTATCATACCCCATATTTTTCTGGCTTCGCCCTGATGGTAGCTTCCGGACACAGTCACTGATGTGGCAGCGGATGTGCTTTGTGCAGGCAGTACAGAAAGCATAAGTGTGACTGCCATAATAAATGCAAAAATCTTTTTGAATGTTTTCATTTGTTATACTCCTCCTTTTTAATAAAATTGTGTGATAATAACTGTCTGGTACTATGGGATTACGATAAAGTAGTACGATATGACTATAGTATAATACCTGGATGATGAATCGTCAATTTATTAATTTTGATTTAAGATGTATTATGGCAGTTGAAAATTCAAACTTATTTGCTATAATAATGTAAGTATTAGTTAAAACGAAAACTATAGAGGAGAAATCAATGAGTAAAAAGAAGAGGAAAACAACCAAATGGATTAAGTTTGCACGTGTGCTTATAGCAATCCAGGCGATACTTAGTATTATAGTTACAGGAATGGTTATAAAGACACAGATGCTTCCGGCTAAATTCCTTATACCTATGATCATTTTGTTTGTTGTTGCATTATTGCTCGTGTTTGCGCTTACATATGTAGGACAAAACAGAAAACATCCTACAAAATCATGCTACTTAAAGAGAGGACTGGGTACATTTATAGCGGTACTTGTCATAGCGGTATGTGTATTTGCGACATCTGTACTGGGAAAGCTTTTAGGAACGATCGGTTATCTGACAGGCGACAAGGAAACAGTAGAGGAAAAAGTCGGGGTTTATGTAATGGATGATGATCCGGCCAAGACAATAAATGATGCTGCTGACTATGAATTCGGAATTTCACAGTCATACGGATATGAGGATGTTAAGGAAGCGATAGATGACATCAATAAAAACCTTGGCTCTGATATATCTACAAAAGAATACGATACAGCACTTGATATGGTGGATGCGTTATATAGTGGCAAGACAAAGGCCATGATCATAAATGAATCATATGAATCTATTATATCCGACACAGAAGGTTATGAGGATTTTACTTCTAAAACACGTATAATATATGAATATAAAAAGACATATGAGGTTGAGAAGACGCAGAAGGATGTAAAGGTTACAAAGGAACCATTTGTTGTATATGTCAGTGGTTCAGATACAAGGGAAGCAAAACTTGCAAAGAGCCGTAGTGATGTAAACATACTTGCATTTGTAAATCCTGTATCAAAACAGGTTCTGCTTCTTAACACACCTAGAGATTATTATATAAATATTTCGATTGCACCGGATTCAAAGGACAAGCTTACACATTGTGGACTTTATGGAATAGACTGTTCTATGGATACACTTGCAGATCTTTATGGAATAGATTCCATAAATTATTATGCACAGATAAACTTTACAGGATTTGAGACACTTATAGATGAAATTGGTGGAGTGACTGTATATTCTGATGCATCATTTACATCATCAGATTATCCTGACTACAGATATGTAAAAGGTGAGAATGAATTAAATGGCTCAGAAGCATTGGCATTTGTCAGGGAACGATATAATCTGGGAGATGGAGATTATGCAAGAGGACGTCATCAGATGGCTGTTATATCAGCAGTCATAGATAAGATGACAAGCAGTACAACACTTCTTACAAATTATTCAGGAATAATGGACAGCTTAGAGGGAATGATATCTACTGATTTTGAGTCAGGCGATATATCAGCACTCATAAATATGCAGCTTTCAGATGGCGGCGGCTGGGATGTCAAGTCATACACGGTTGTCGGAGAAGGAACAAAGAGAACAACATACTCTATGCCAAAATTTAAAGCATATGTTACTATTCCGGATGAGGAATCGGTAGATAAAGCAAAAGGACTGATCAAAAAAGTTATGAATGGTGAAACGATCACAGATTCTGATGTAGAGTAATATAAAACCTGCTTCATAACAGATGAAGCAGGTTTTTTTAGGAGAAAATAATGAAGAAAAAATTTATCGCAGGAATACTTTTCGCAGCCTCATTGTCGTTAGGTGCCGGAGCATGGAGGCAGAGTGTCAGGGCAGATGAACAAAATGGGTATAATGCGGATATTCCACAGATGCAGGGACAAGGAATAGAGGATGAGACGGATAATCTCTACAGATCATCCATTCCCCAGAAATATATCACAGATAATCTTCCACAAATTAAAAATCAGAGCCCATATGGTGCATGCTGGTCTTTTGTCATGGCGGCACTTGCAGAGATAAATGTAAGCAGGAATGGCGGTAATATGCCGGATTACAGTGAGATGCACCTTGTAAACTTTACATATGACGGGACTACAGATCCTCTCGGCGGATTTTCGGGAGATTCAAATTATTGCGGATCGGCAAAAGGAAAGCTTGATATAGGCTGCAACTATGAGCTCGCAGCAAGCTCTGTGGCAAACTGGAAAGGTTATGCTGACGAATCGGTGCTTCCCTATAATATTGGAAATGCAACAGCTGTAGAAAATGGAGAAGTAGACAGCACACTTGCATATGATGACACAGCACACATAAGAAATTTCTATCTTGGCGATATAGTAAATGATAGAGATAACGTAAAGGAGCTTATTCAGGAATATGGTGCAGTAGGAGTCGATTATTATAATAAACAAAGCGGATATTATAATGAAGCAACTAACTCTTATTACTGTAACAGTGATATAACAGGAAATCATGCAGTTACAATTGTTGGATGGGATGATAATTATTCTGCGTCAAATTTTGCTATAAGCCCTGGGAAAAATGGAGCATGGCTTGTGAGAAACAGCTGGGGCAGTGTGGGGGATGAGTACAACTATAACGGATATTTTTGGATGTCGTATTATGATAAAAGTCTAGATCCGACTGCTATAGCGGTTGACTGTGTAACAAAGGCTGACAGTGATTTTTATGATAATAATTATCAATATGATGGCTCGATTTATTCAGCGACCTGCAGAACAACAGCAGCAGCAAATATATATACAGCACAAAAAGGATATGAACAGTTAAAGGCCATATCGTTTGTGACCGATGATACAGATGAAGATTATACGATAAAGATATATAACAGGTTAAATGATCCGGCAGATCCACAGAGCGGATCACTTGTAGATACGATAACAGGCACGACCTCATATAAAGGAATGTATACCATAAAGCTTGATAAGACAGTATATGTATCAAAGAATGATAAATATTCAGTAGTTATAGAATTGACAAAACATGACGGATCGCGTGGGGCATTCAGATGTGAGACAAGCGGAAATATCAGTGGCATAAGGTTTACGGCATCAACACCGGAAAATACTTCTTTTGTATTATCTAAAGGAAGCTGGGTTGATGTGGTAAATGTCAATGGGATAGGAAATGTCAGGATCAAAGCCTACACTGATAATATGTCAGGACTTATTTATGCTGATGGTAAATGGAATTACTATGACAATGGCGTAATGAAAACGGGTCTGACTACCCTTATAAAACACAACGGAAACTGGTTTTACCTGCGTGGCGGAACAATAGACTGGAGCTACACAGGACTTGTAAAATATAATGGAAACTGGTTTTATGTAAAAAGTGGAAAGGTTGATTTTTCTGTGTCAACGCTATGTAAATACAACGGAAGCTGGTGGTATATAAGAAACGGAGTAGTTGATTTTAGTAAAACAACCCTTGTGAAGTATAACGGATATTGGTTTTATGTAAAAAGCGGCAGGGTCGATTTTTCGGCAGTCACTCTCATAAAATATAATGGATACTGGTTTTATGTGGAAAACGGAGTAGTTGATTTTTCGGGATCGACACTGTGCAGATACAATGGATACTGGTTTTATGTGAAAAACGGAGTGGTTGATTTTTCGGGATCGACACTGTGTAAATACAATGGAACATGGTGGTATGTAAAGAACGGAGTAGTTGATTTTTCCGCAACAACATTATGTAAATATAAGGGAACATGGTTTTATGTAAAAAAAGGTGCGGTAGATTTTAGAAACAGTACACTATGTAAGTACAATGGAAACTGGTACCTTGTAGGAAGTGGAATTGTAAACTGGAATTACAGTGGAAAATATAAATATAATGGAAATTGGTTTAACATTAAAGGTGGAATTGTTAGATTTTAATAATGACAAAATACTGATTAGGTAGTACAATATAGTGTCGTATACTAAAAAAGGAGTAGATAAAAATTATGGAACGTGATGAAATAACAATTGATTTACGCGAGATGCTACTGTATGTAGCACGGAAATGGAAACTGTTAGTTTTATGTATGGTTATTTTGGCAGTACTTTGTGATGTGTTTTCTTTTGCATCTTCAGCAAAGGTAAAGAAAGGCAAAGCTGCAGAGGCAAAAAAGAAGATTGAGACAACAAAAGAAGTTGATGAAGTAGATCAGGCTTTTGGAGCATATGCTAAATACAAAGAACAGTACGATAATACTTTTGATTATATAAGCGGCTCTGTTATGATGGGACTTGATGCTTCCGCAGTTGCAAAGGACAGCATTGTATATAGGATTTCTTCAGAGGATGCAGTTGATATAGCTAAATCTCTTGAAAGCTTTACAGCAGATGATGCACTCTGCAAGAGCATAGCAGATATATTGGGTTGTGAAGAAAAATATGCAGGAGAGCTTGTTTCAGTAAAAAATACAACAGGGGAAGCTTATCTTGGCAGTGTTAAAATGGACCTTACAACGGATTCTGCTGTTGTGGTGGTTACAGTATATTCATCTGATGAGGCAAAGCTTACTGATCTGGGAAATGTTGTAAGCAGCTCATTTGAGTCATATGCAGCTTCTATGTCAAATACATATGGACAGTTTGGAATTGAACAGGTCGCACAGCAGCAGGGTATTATCTCAGACAGTACACTTGCAAATAACCAGCAGAACACAAATGCCACACTTGATTCCTTAAAGAGTGCCATGGATAGTTTTGGTAAATCCTTTACTGCAGAACAGACAAAATATTTTGAGGCTCTCAAGGATGATATGAAGGCTGATGACAATGAAAAAGAAATTTCATATATTAATGTTAAATATATCGTTCTCGGTGCAGCGGCAGGATTTATCCTTCCGGCTATAATTCTTGCAATTGTATATATTCTTTCTAGAAAATTAAAAGCTGTATCAGATGTAAGTGACAACTTCAGGGTTGATGTCCTTGGAAATGTTGTAGATAGTACAGATAAAGCAAAAGCACAGGAGCAGATAGAGTATATCTGCGCACAGCTTGCAGTATTAGCAGAAAAATCGCAGAAAAAGAATATCGTATTTGCAAGTACTGTAGATGGTAAAAATCTTGCAGGTATTGATGAAATTACTGATAAAGCTATCGGAAAAACTCTTTCAGATGCTAAATATGCAGGAACAGTATTAAGTGATGCAAAAGCATTAAAGTTTTTAGAAGCAGCAGAAGGAGTTGTTTTAATAGAAAAATTATTTGCCACAACATACAACGATTTTGAGAAGGAGCTTCAGTTATGTAAGCGTCTCAATGTTCCGGTAGTAGGTTGTATAGTCGTAAGGTAAAAGAATAGGAAGTGTAAAATGAATAGTTTAAAGAAGTGGTTGTTGATCGCAGTTGCATTCGTATTTTGCACATGCGTTCCTTCAACTATGGCATTTGCAGATGAAGAGACACAGGCACAGTTATTTTTGTCCACATCACAGCTTGAAGTAAACACAGTTCGTGAATACGATGCGCCGGAAGTGGATTCGCCTGATGGATGGACAATATCATCAGAAGTCTGGTCAAGCAGCAATGAATCTGTGGTAAAGATAGATTCACAGACTGGTGTGATCGTTCCTGTAGCAGATGGAACAGCAAAGATTACTGTTAACGTTACATATGAGGGAAAAGCTGACACACAGACTGCGGAGTATGAAGTAAATGTTAATTTATGGAACGGACTCCACACAAATGAAGATGGCATTGTCTGTTTATATAAAGATGGTGTTGTAGATACAAGTGCTACAGGCATCATGGAAATAGACGGACAGTGGCTGTACTTAAATGAAGGACAATTCCAGCCAGATTACAATGGAGTAGCAAAGTACTCTTCATACTGGTGGAAAATTACTGATGGATATGTTGATTTTGGTTATACAGGCTTTGCAAAGAATGAAGCAGGCTGGTGGTATATATCATCAGGAAAGATTGATTTTTCAGCTAACGGTCTTATTAAATGGAATGGCAGCTGGTGGTATGTAAACGGAGGAAAGATTAACTTTGCATACACAGGACTTTGCAAATACAATGGCAGCTGGTGGTATGTAAACGGAGGAAAGATTAACTTTGCATACACAGGAC
>OBJG01000502.1_pt1 | contig 41326 bp, 39 predicted proteins | sample 1517941 | NCBI WGS metagenome assembly OBJG01 (sample SAMN04571712, study PRJEB22368) | human gut metagenome | biome: human gut; material: stool | host: Homo sapiens | place: Luxembourg | collected 2012-09-21
GCGGTCGGTTGGCGGATTTTTTCATTTTGGGGCTTGACTTTTAATAGTTAGTCTCCCGTGCAGCAGGGTGATTTTAGCGGTCATGCTCTGCCGGGGGCTTGGTGCGGGGCTTTTCTGTGGGAGGTTCATCAGGCACCGGCAGCACCAGCAGACGGTTGCCCAGCTTCAGAAAGGCTTCCGGCTGATGAAAAAGCTGCTCATACTTCTGCGCCAGTTCCGGGGTCAGGGATGCAAAATCCTCCTCGCCCAGCCCCACAACCAGAAAGGTTCCGGCAACGGCATCGTACATTTCTCCGTTTTCATCCCGAAGGGCACGGTTCAGGGGCAGTCCCATGAGCTTGCCGTCATCATTATAGACGATTGCAACCGGGTCATCAGCAAAGGGGTAGCTTGCGCCGATGGAGCCACCCACAGCCTGCTGCAAGGCTTTCAGGTCGTTATCGATCTCGACCTGCTGCGGATACTGTCCCGGTGCAATTTTCAGCACCGACAGAGTGTTCTCTTCCATGTGAATCCTCCTTTCTGTTCAGCCCAATTTCGCCGCTTCGTGCCGCCTGCATCAAAGCCACCACGAAGAACCCGAAAAAGGCACCAGCCTCAAAAAATGCGATACCGATAAAAAAGTTCAGCATGGCACACCTCACTCCATGCAGATGCAGGGCAGCTTCTGGTCGTCTGCCATCAAGGTGATGCTGTGGCTTTCCAGATACTTCTGGAACAGGTAGACCTCATCAATGGTCAGAGAGATGACCTCGCCGTCCATGTTGGTGCGGACCAGAATCACCGGACCGGTCAGGTAGTGCTTGCCGCCCATCTTCAGCACCTGCTTGGGGTTGTAGCAGCCCGCCACGGGCAGCTCCTTGGAAATGCCGAAAGTGTCATCCGTCTCGTCAAAGCAGGGCAGAATGCCGGGCGCTTCTTCCAGCAGAATGGCGCTCAGGTCCCTCGTCGGGCCGACTGCCGCCAGATAAACCTGCGGGGCACCGTACTTGCGCTCCGCAATGTCGCTCATCTTGTTGAAGAAGCCGGAAACGGCACGCTCCATGCTGTCGATTTTGCGGCTCATGTTCTCAATGGTCTTTGCGGTCTTGAAATCAATCGTGGTATTCATAGTCGTTGTCCTCCAAATTTTTGCAAACAAAAAAGACCCCATCGGGTCTTGCGTTACGGTCAACGCTCGTTGCGGCGCTGCTGTTTTTTCTGCCACGCATCCAGAAGCTGGATGATCTTCTCCTCCATCTGTTTGGGCGTGTAGCTGCGGGGAAAATACTTCCGCAGGGTCTCGTTTTTGATGGTCACGGTGTCTTTCTCGCTCTTTTTCTCCTGTCCCATCACATCAAAGGCTTTTTCGTAGCTGAACTCTCCCTGCTGTGCCATCTTTTTCAGTTGCTGCGCCTGCGATAAGGACGGCGCATTCTGGGTGTCCTGCATGGCTTCTAAAAAATCCCGCTGTTGGCTTTCGTCCAGATAGGACAGTTCCACAGCGGGATTGAAGGAGATTTTCTTTTCGTCTACCATGTCCAGCAGTTCCGGGATAAGGTTGGTCAGACGGATAAATCGGTGAACCTGACGTTCACTTTCGTTTGCGCCTGCGCTAACTTGCGATACACTCCACAACTTCTCGCCAACTTGGCGAGAAGTCAAATCTGACCTAGCACCTTGATTTTTTATCGCTTCCAGCTTCATTTTGTAGGCAAAAGCCCTCTCGCTGGGCAGGATGTGTTCACGCTGAAGGTTGGAATCCACCATCAATATCACAGCAGCATCGTCCGACATCTGCCGCACAATGACCGGCAGGGTGTCCAGCCCGGCAAGTTTAGCCGCATACTGGCGGCGGTGCCCGGAGATGATCTCGTAGCCACCCTCTGGGCGAGGGCGGGCAATCAGCGGAGCCAGCACACCGTACTGTGCGATGCTCTCCACCGTCCGGGTCATGGCTTCATCGTCCAGCACCTTGAAAGGGTGGTTGGTGAAGGGGTGCAGCTCGTCGATGGGAATCTGCTGCACCTGCTCCCGTTGTTCCTCCTGTCGGTTTTCCTCGGTGGAAAACAGGTCATCTAGCCCTTTCAGAGCTAAGTTTCCGCTGTCGATTGGCATCCGCCAGCACCTCCTTTGCAAGAGATTTGTAGGCTTCTGCCACCTTGCCCTTGGGGTCATAGGCAAAGATGCTTTTGCCTGCCGCACTGGTTTCAGCCGCTCGGACGGAGCGTGGAATGGTCTGGTCAAACACCTTCAGGTGCTTTCCGTATGCCTGCCGGATCAGATTGCTGATCTGCTTTCCGTAGTTGGTGCGGCTGTCGGTCATGGTCAGCAGAATACCCTCGATTTTCAGTTTCGGATTGATCTGCCGCCGGACTTTCTGCACCGTCTGCAAAAGCTGTTCCAGACCCTTTGCAGACAGGTACTGTGCCTGCACAGGAATCAGGGCAGCGTCTGCCGCCGCCAGTGCGTTGATCGTCAGCATCCCCAGCGAGGGCATACAGTCCAGCAGAATAAAATCGTACTCCCGCTTGGCACTGTCCAGCACTTGTTTCAGCATCTTTTCCCGGTTCATGCTGTTTACCAGAGCCACTTCCAGCCCTGCCAGTTCGATGTTTGCAGGGATCAGGTCAACGCCCTCTGCATGGTGCAGAATGCCCTCGCCGGGCTGGATGGGCTGGTCGTTCATGGCTTTCTGCATCAGGGTGGAAAGGGTGGTGGGCAGTTCATCGGGCTGCTGCCAGCCCATGCTGATGGTCAGTGAACCCTGTGGGTCGGTATCCACCAACAGGACTTTCTTGCCCTCCATCGCCAGCCCAATGCCTAAGTTCTCACAGGTAGTGCTTTTCCCTACACCTCCTTTTTGATTGGTGACTGCGATAATCGTAGCTTTCTTTGCGATAACATCACCCCGCCTTCGGTGAACCACGCGCAAAGTCGTGGTTCGTCTTGTTCTGATAGTAGAGGTTCATGGTGGTGGGCGCATTGTAGAGCATCGCCAGCAGATACTGCTTCATGTTCCGCACCGGGACGGTGTTTTCTGCCAGAGAATCCAGCACAAAACGGATGTGGTCGGCGTTCAGCTTTTTCAGCCGACTGCGTACCACCTCGGCAGGCTTGTCATCTCCGGCGATCCGCAACATCTTGCGCTTGGTGGAACAGGTATCCACAAGCAAATCCACGATCTGGTAGATGGTGTCCTCATCGTCCGGGCAGAGCCGGAGCAGGAGCTCAACCTCCAAAGACTGAGAAAAATATTCTTCCAGTCGTGTGCGCTCATCCGCACCGTCCCCTCCTTCGGAAAAGAAAGGGTCAGTCTCACTCATTTCAATATTATTCCACTCAGTCTTATTTCTTCGTTGTTTTGCCGCATCCTGTTCCCCGGAATCTGCGATACCGGAATCGTTCTTATCACGATTGCGGCATCGTGGGTCTGCAAAGTTTTTGACGTAGATGAGGTTCGGCTTTCCCAAGCCCCGGCGTTTCCGTTCAACAAGTCCGGCGTTTTCCAGTTCCCGGAAGAGCTTCGTTGCCTTGTTATCGGCACAGCCCAGTGCATCCATGACCTCCTGCACGGGAAAAATGATATACACTCTCCCCTGCCCGTCTAACCAGCCGTTTTTAGCAGATAGTCCCATGCGGTCCAGCAGGATACCGTACAGGGTCTTTGCATCGGTGGACAAGTCTTTGAAACGTATGTCCCGGAATAAAATTTTGGGCACCCGGAAATACGAGAACATCTCGCCCGACTGCCCATAGAAATAGTCAAACATTCTGTTCTCCCCCCTTTTTTGACCGTTTACATCCTTGACACCTCCGTTCTGTTTGTGATGAAATATGTATGACTATCGTTATTTTTCTTTACAAAGATGGCTTGTCATGCTACAATAGCCGCATCTACGGCCACCAGACAACAGGAAAGGAGTATCTCATGGCCAAAACTGCCGACACCATTGCAATTTATTCCCGCAAGTCCCGCTACACCGGCAAGGGCGAGAGCATCGGAAATCAGATTGACCTCTGCCGCGAATATATCCGCACCCACTACGGCGATGCCGCAGCACAGCAAGCGGTCGTCTTTGAGGACGAGGGCTTTTCCGGCGGCAACCTGAACCGCCCGGACTTCAAAAAGATGATGACCGCCGCCAAAGAGCGGAAGATCCGTGCCATCGTGGTCTATCGTCTGGACCGCATCAGCCGCAACATCAGCGATTTTTCCAGCCTGATTGAAGAGCTTGGACGGCTTGGCATCGACTTTGTGTCCATCCGGGAAAGCTTTGATACCTCCAGCCCCATGGGACGTGCCATGATGTACATCGCATCGGTGTTCAGCCAACTGGAGCGGGAGACCATTGCAGAGCGCATCCGGGATAATATGCACGAACTGGCAAAGACCGGGCGCTGGTTGGGCGGCACCACCCCCACGGGATACGCCTCCGAGAGCGTCAAGAGCATCACGGTGGACGGCAAAACAAAAAAAGCTTGCAAGCTGAAGCTGCTGCCGGATGAGGCAGAGATCATCTACAAAATTTTCGACCTCTATGAGCAGCACGATTCCCTGACCATGACCGAGACCGAGCTGCTGCGGCAGGGCGTCAAAACAAAAACCGGGCGTTCTTTCACCCGGTTCTCCATCAAGTCTATTTTGCAGAATCCTGTCTACCTCATTGCAGACACGGACGCCTATCAGTATTTTGTGGACAACGAGGCAGAGCTGTTCTCCCCGGAGTCCGATTTTGACGGCGTGCGGGGCGTGCTTGCTTACAACCGCAGCGATCAGGAAAAGGGGCGTGCGACTGTGTACAATCCCATCAGCGAGTGGATCGTTTCAGTGGGCGAACACCCCGGCATCATTTCCTCCAACCGGTGGATCCGGGTGCAGGAATCGCTGGAGCGGAACAAATCCAAGTCCTACCACGCATCCCGCGGCAACGAGGCGCTGCTGACCGGTCTGCTGTGGTGCTCCTGCGGCAGCCGGATGTACCCCAAGGTCACCGGGCGCAAAACGGCAGACGGGCGGGTGGTTTTTCCCTATATGTGCAAGCTGAAGGAGCGCAGCCGCCGGGAGCTTTGCAGCGTGTCCAACGCCAACGGCAATCTGTTGGATGCCGCCATCTGCGAACAGGTCAAGCACCTTGCCGACCATTCCAGCGACTTTATGAAACAGTTGGAAAAGGCACGGTCCGCCCATGCGGGCAACCGCTCCGAGTGTGAGATCAAGCTTTCTGCCCTGCGCAAGGAGCAAGCGGAAACCCAGCGGAAGATCACCGCCCTCATCGACTCCCTTGCCGATTTCGGCGACAGTACCGCCGCAGTCCACCTGAAAAAGCGCATCGAGGAGCTGAACGGTCAGGATGCCGCCCTGAGCTCCCGCATCCGGGAGCTGGAAAGCATTACGGACGAAGGGGTTCTGGCAGGGATGGAATTTGACCTGATGCGTCAACTGCTGACTGTGTTCCACGACAACATCGACGATATGACTGTGACCCAGAAACGTGCCGCCATCCGCACGGTAGTGCGCAAGGTGGTGTGGGACGGCAAGGTGGCGCATGTGGTGCTCTTCGGCTCACCGGAGGATGAGATCGACTGGACCACCTTCCCGGTAGACCCGGAAGAGGACGAGAATGCCCCCGAGGGCGGTGGAGATGGTTCCGATTCTCCGTCCGGCGTTCGTTCGGGTGAGGATAGCATTTTCAATGCAGCGGCTCGCATAGGTTGAGAACCGTGCCTTCCGGGTAGAGTCGAAGGTGTCCACCGCCTTCATCAGGCCGATGGTCCCGATGGAGATCAGGTCTTCCTGGTCGCTGGGCTGGGCGTAGTATTTTTTCGCCACATGCACCACCAGCCGCAGATTGTGCCGGATGAGCGTTTCCCGCGCCGTGGGGTCGCCCGCCCGCAGGGCCGCAAAGGTCTCGACCTCTTCCCGTGCGCTCAGGGGCTTGGGGAAGCTCCCCGCTTCCAGATGCAGCGCCAGCACCAGAAATTTCGTGGCAAAAAATTGCAGCAGAGTCAACAGCATACAACGCACCTCCCAAACTATGGTCCTCCTACACTGTATGAGCGGGGACAAACGGTTCAGAAGTTGTCTGCCTGCTGCACTTTCCTGTATCCTGTTCTTGCTGCAATCTGATTCATTGCAGTTTCAGCTTACAACAAAAAATGAGATAGGCTCCCTTTCGGGGAAGTTTATCTCATTTTGATATTGTCAATATCAGTTGACAGATATTGGCCCTTTGCGTTCCCTGTGTCAACTTTTATTGTACAACACCACTTTTCAACGGCCCGGTTCCATGTTACAATAAGAAAAAACGAAATCGGGTGATCTTTTGGAATTTTATGGCACCATCGGCCCCGCCTGTGCCCAGCCGGAGACCTTGCAGCGCATGGTGGAAGCTGGCATGACGGGCATCCGCATGAACCTTTCCCACGGGCCCCTTTCGGCCCACAAAGACTGGCTGGACATGATCCACGCCGTGGGCATCCCCCAGCTGCTCATCGACCTGCAGGGGCCGGAGCTGCGCATCGGCACACTGACCCAGCCCCTTGTGCTGGAACCGGGGCAGAGCCTCCGGCTGGGGCAAGGGGGTGTTCCCTGCCCGGCAGCGCTGGTGCAGGCGGCCCGGCCGGGCCAGAACCTCCTGCTGGACGACGGCAGGCTCCTTGTGCAGGTTGCCGGAGCCGACGGCGCGGCCCTGCAGTGTACCGTGGTGCGGGGCGGCACTCTGCAAAGCCGCAAAAGCCTTGCGGCGCCGGGGCTGGCGGTAGCCTCCCCCACGTTGACGGAGGCAGACCTGCAAAACCTGCAGCTGGCGGGAGCCTGCGGCGTTACCGGGGTGATGCTGCCCTTCGTGCGGGGGGCCGAGGACATCCGCGCCCTGCGCCGGGCGCTGGAACAGGCCGGGGCCGGGCAGATCCGCATTTTTGCCAAGATCGAGAGCCTTGCGGGGGTGCAGGCCCTGCCGGAGTTCCTGCCTCTCGTGGATGAAGTGGTCATTGCCCGCGGGGACCTCGGCAACGCCATGCCCCTGTGGGAACTGCCCCGGTGCCAGAAACAGCTTTCGGCGGTCTGCCGGTCTGCCGGGGTGCCCTTTATGGTGGTGACCCAGATGCTGGACAGTATGTGCAGCCGGGCGGTACCCACCCGCGCCGAGGTCAGCGACATCTACAACGCCGTGTCAGACGGTGCTTCCAGCGTGATGCTCACCGGGGAGACTGCCGCGGGGCAATACCCGGTGGAGGCCATGGAGTATCTTGTGCGCACTGCCCGCACTGCCTTGGAATAACCAGGATGAAACGGTTGTTTTCTCTATGATCGGGGGATTTGGGACAACAAAAAAGCCGCCCGGTTCACAGGATATATTCCATCTGCCGTTCCTTTGTTTTCATACCCATTTTCTCGTAGAAGTGCTCTGCCGAGGTGTTTCCTGCCCAAACGTTCAGTGTCACCTCATAGCAACCCTGTTCTTTCGCCTGCTGCTTCACATATTCAAACAGGCTTTCCCCGATATGCCGTCCCCGTGCCTGCTGATCGACGCACAAATCATCAATGAACAGCGACTTAAAGGGCACCATATTCGTGGAAAAAGGCTGTTCCTGCACCTGACAAAAGGCGTAGCCCATGCACACATCGTCCTGGTCTACAGCAACGTAGATGGGTTTCTCCTCCTGCTTCAAAAGCCCGGCCAGCTCACAGGCGGTGTATTTGGTGGTGCCGGAGACAAAAACATCCGGACGGATCTCTGCATGGATCTGCAATACCTGCCCCAGCAGCGCAAGAAGTCTGGGAATATCTTTTTCCTCTGCTTTACGGATCTTCATTTTACTTTCCCTCATATCTTTATCAGAACCGCTCGTTTTCTACGGTGGTTCCTGCAAAGATTATACCACATTCGCCACCAGGGTGGCAATGAGCCAGCCGCCTGCTCTTTACACAAACGGATTGTAGAACCGCCCGAACCGGATGGTCACGGTGAGGCTGAGGAGCAGCAGGAGCACCCCGACACCCAGCGCGATGAGATCGCGGCGGACGAAAGGCCGCTGGGTGTACCAGGTGCGCTTGTTCTTTTTGCCAAAGCCGCGCAGCTCCATCGCATTGGAGATGGTATCGATGCGGTTCAGGCTGGTCAGGATGAGCGGCAGCAGGATGTTGACGGAGTTTTTGAGCCGCTTGAAGAAGGGTTCCTTTCTGCCCAGCTCCACACCGCGGGCCTGCTGGGCCTGGCTGATGCTGTGGTAGTCGCGCTGGATGTCCGGAATGTACCGCAGCGCAATGGCCACCGAGTAGCCCACCTTGTACGAAATGCCGATGCTGTTCAGGCTGGCCGCAAACTCGCTGGGGTCGGTGGCCGAGATGAACAGGATGGCCACGGGCAGGGCCACGAAATACTTGAGCGAGATGTTGCACATATAGAACAGCTGCTCAGCCGTCAGGTCATACCGCCAGAACAGGTGGCAGAGCACCGTGCGGGTGCCGTACAGCGTCGTGCCCTGGTCGGGGTCGAACAGGAAGATGAACAGGTTGTTCAGTAGCAGGAACACCAGCATGAACACCAGCATGAACCGCACCTCGCGGAACCTGATCCGGCTCAGCTTGAACGCGGCCAGGCTGACCGCCAGCAGCACCAGCAGCACCCAGGTGTTGTAGGTGATCATGCTGGCAAAGGTGAACAGCAGAAAGAACGCCAGCTTAGTGGTGCCGGTGAGCTTGTGAATGACGCTCTCCCGCGGAAGATAATTCAAAACAGTTTTAGCGGCCATGTTCCCGCACCTCCCGGTCCTGCGCGATGAAGCGCTCCACAAATTCCTGCGCGGGCGCAATGCCGCAGCGGTTGGCCAGCGTGTAGAGGCTGGTCGCCTTCAGTGCGGCCTGCTGGATGAGGGCGGGGTCGCACAGAACACCCGCCGGGCTGCGGTCTGCGATGAGTTCACCGTCGCAGAAGACCAGCGCCCGCTGGGTGTATTCGAGCATCAGGTGCATGTCGTGGGTGATCATCACGACCGTGACGCCCTGGGCGTTCAGCCCCCGCAGGAACTCCATGATGTCGGTGTAGTGGCGGAAATCCTGGCCCGCCGTAGGCTCGTCCAGCAGGATAAGCTCCGGGTCCAGCGCCAGTACGCTTGCGATGGTGACACGCTTTTTCTGGCCGAAGCTCAGCGCCGACACCGGCCAGTTCCGGAAGGGATACAGCCCGCAGATCTTGAGCGTCTGTTCCACCTTTTCCCGGATCTGCGCTTCGGTCAGGCCGGAGCGCTGCAGGCCCAGTGCCACTTCGTCGTAGATCATGGTCTTGGAGATCATCTGGTTGGGGTTCTGCATCACGTAGCCGATGTGCTGGGCACGGCGGCGGATGTTCTCCTCGGCCAGCGATTTTCCGTTGAGGAAGATCTCGCCCGCATCCGGCGTCTCGAAGCCGCAGATGAGCTTGGACAGCGTGGATTTGCCCGCGCCGTTCCGGCCCACGATGCTGACCATCTCCCCTTTGCCGATGGAGAAGCGGACATTCTTCAGGGTCGCCTGCCCCTTCTGGTAACCAAAGCACAGGTCCCGCACTTCCAGCAGCGGTTCCGGAGCCGGGGCCGCTTCCGGCTGCGGATAAGCGGTGAACCAGTTCCGCAGAGCCGTGGTGTCGGCTTCGTTCAGGACGAGGCTGTCCACATGCGACGGGTGCTTTTCCGGGGTGATGTCCACGCCCGCATACCGCAGAGCGGTCAGGTAGAGCGGCTCCCGGATGCCGTTTTCGGTCAGCAGGGAGGTGGAAAGCAGCGCGTCCGGGCGGAGGTCGGCCAGAACTCTGCCCTCATTCACGAGGACGATGCGGTCCACGCTCCGCCAGAGGACGTCCTCCAGCCGATGCTCGATGATGAGCACGGTGGTGTCGGTCTTTTTCTGGATCTCGTCGATGAGCTCCATGGTCTGCTTGCCGGTGGCCGGGTCCAGGTTGGCCAGCGGCTCGTCGAAGAGCAGGATCTTGACCTGATCCACCATAACGCCCGCCAGACTGACCCGCTGCTTCTGCCCGCCGGAAAGCTCATGCGGTGCATAGCCGAGGTGGCTCTCGATGCCCACCAGCTCCGCAGCGCGGCGGGTGATGGTGTGCATCTCCTTCTGCGGCATACAGCTGTTTTCCAGCGCAAAGGCGATGTCCTCGCCCACGGTCAGGCCAATGAACTGGCCATCCGGGTCCTGCAATACCGTGCCCACATGGGCCGACAGCTCAAAGATGCTGCTGTGCGGCGCATCCACGCCGTCCACGGTCAGGGTGCCGGTGCACACGCCGGGGTTCGAAAAGGGGTTCAGGCCGTTGATGCAGCCCGCCAGCGTGCTTTTACCGCTGCCGGACGGGCCTGCGATGAGCACACGCTCCCCCGGATAGATGTCCAGGTCGATGCCGGTCAGCGTGGGACGCTTCTGGGCGCGGTACTGGAACGAGAAATCTCGGAACGAGATGATGGGTTCGTTACGTTCTGCCATGGGCAAATTACCTCAGCTGTTCAAACAAAAAGCCTTTCCTCCGGCGGATGGCCGAGGGAAAGGCTGCGGGTTCCATCCAGAGTCGCTCCGGCCGGGATCACTCCTGGTCGAGAGAGCCCTTCTTGGCGATGGTCCTGGTGTAGGCCAGCACCAGCAGACCGCCCACCACCACAGCGGTGATGATGTTGGACACAGCGGCAAAGGCACCCTGCGCAAAGACCTTCTTGACCGGCTCGGCGTAGATCAGGATATCCAGCACCGGGGCCACCACGACCCAGGCCAGCAGATGGGCTGCGATGTTGGCGACCGTAAAGGCGGCCATCTTCTTTTTTCCAAACTCGCCCTCCTGCAGGTCCAGCTTTTTGGCGAACAGGCCCACCACAACGCCCACAAAGGCCGAAGCGATGACCCAGCTCCACCACGGGCTGCCGCCCCAGGACAGGTCGATCAGGGTGTGGCCGATGAAGCCGATCAGACCGCCGGCCACCGGGCCGTACATCGCGGCCAGCAGGGCCAGAACGGCGTACTGCAGGCTGATGTTGGTGTTGGGCACCGGGCTGGGAATGGCCACGAACCGGCCCAGAACAAAGAACAGGGCTGCGCCGATGCCGACGGCGACCACTGGTTTGATGCTGTTGTTGTTTTTCATATTCTTTCGCTCCTCTTTTTTTGCACCGCAGTGTGCGGCATTTTTTTCAAGGCATTGTCAGTATACGACAAGCCGGGAACCCTTGTCAATGGACAAACGGCTCTCTTTGCAGAAAAACCGCAGGTTCTGCCGTTTCAACGGGAGCTTTGGGGCTGCGGCACCAGTTTGCAGACCAGCCGGACCATCACCGGCGTCAGCGGGAGCCACACCAGTGTGCACAGCAGGTTGAACAGGGTGTGGGCGTTGGCGATCTGCCGCGCCAGCACTTCCAGCTCCGGCCCCTTGGGCGAGACGGCCTCCACCAGCCTTGTCATCCAGGGCAGAGTCAGCAGGCAGACCACGCTGCCCGACAGGTTGAAGCAGCAGTGCGCTGCCGCCGTCCGCCGAGCATCCGTAGGCTGACCCACCGCCGCCAGCACCGCCGTGATGGTCGTGCCGATGTTGTCCCCCAGCAAAATGGGCAGGGCACCGGCCAGCCCCAGCACACTGTGGATGCCGTCCGGCCCGGCCTGCTGTGCGGCCCGCTGCAGCACCGCGATGGTGGCCGAGCTGCTCTGCACCACCAGCGTCATCCCGGTGCCCAGCAGCAGCCCCAGCAGCGGCGTATGCCGCACCTGCGTCATCCAGCGGAGGAAGACCGGGTGTTCGGCCAGCGGAGTCATCGCGCCGGACAAAACTTCGATGCCGTCGAACAGCAGGCCGAACGAAAACACCGCCAGCCCCAGCTGCCGCGTCTGCTCCCGCCGGGCCAACAGCCAGACCAGCACCCCCGCAAACAGGATGGGGAACACCCAGTCCGCCAGCCGGAACGCCACCAGCTGGGCCGTCATGGTGGTGCCCACATTGGCCCCGAACACCACAGCCACGGCCTGCGGCAGCTCCATCAGCCCGGCGCTGACGAACCCGATGACCATCACCGTGGTGGCCGAGCTGCTCTGCAGCACCGCTGTGACCAGCAGCCCTGCCAGCGCCCCGGTGAGCGGTGTGCGGGTGATGCGGCGCAGGAATCCCCGCATCCGCTCCCCTGCCGCCTGCTGCAACGCCCGGCTCATACTCTCCATCCCAAACAAAAACAGCGCCAACCCACCGGCCAGCCCGAATGCCGCCCGAACGCCTTCCCCCATGTGTCGTCCTCCTCTCGGTGTGGATAACACAAAAATACTCGCCTTCCGGTGGGAAAGCGAGTACATTTTGCAAGGGAGCCGGTCATTTGTCCGTCCGGACGCAGCGCAGGGCATACCGCGCCTGTCCGCCCGTGGTGCAGGTGAACAGCTCTCTGCAGATTTTGCTCTTTTGGGAGGAGTTCTTAGTTCTTGCTGGTCAGCTTGAAGCCGTTCAAGGTCTGGATGGTGGTCACGATGACATTGACGTTGTTGACGATGGAGCTGCCAGCAGAGAAGACGCGGGCGATGTAGTTGAACAGGGTGCCAACGTTCAGGAAGATCTTCCAGGCCTCGGTATCGGTGATCGAGCCACCGTTCAGGTAGACCATCTCGTTCTCGTCGATCTCGGCAAAAGCAGCGGGCATCTTGATTTCGTTCATAACAGGGATTCCTCTCTTTCAAACATCGATTCGTTTTTGTGTTTCAGCAATGCAGGCCGACTCAGCCGTGCATTGCAACCAGTGTCACGACCAGGACCGTCGTTCCGACGATCAGGATCTCGCCCAGGTGGTCCTCCAGCCGGAAGGTGCTGGCGGGCTGTTCGGCCGCCTCCGGCTCCGGCTTCGCGGTGGACTCGCCCGACACAGGCGTCCAGTGGGCATACAGGGTCTGCCCATCTTCCTGGAACTCGTACTCCGCCGGCTTGATCTTATCGCCGCCCACAAGATCCGTATACCAGCCATCGAAGAGGTAGCCTTCCATGGTGGGGGTGGGCAGTCTGGAGATCCGGTAGTTCTCCGTGCCGTCCGAAGTTTTGATCCGGTAGACGAAAACGTACTCCGGGGTGCCGATGCCGCCCTGCCGCTCCAGATAGATGGTGTAATAGTTGGGGTTGTCCGCAAATGCCAGCGGCGTCACGCAGCAGAACATTGCCAGCGTCACCACACTGAGCATCAGCCGCTTCAGGAATTGCTTCATCGTTGCTGCCTCACTTTCCAGTCTTGCCGGTTCCGGGCAGCGCCCTGCGCCGGAAACAGGGAGCCCCCACGCCCTTCCGGGCAGACTTTCTCTATATAGGTTATACGATAAACACAGCATTTTGTCAATCGGAACTGCGCAATTTTCGCATTTTCATGTTTTCCGAAACCGCAGCAACCGCACCGTGCTGCGGCATCAGGGCGCTGTGAGCAGGGAAACCACGGCACCAGCGCAGGGTCTTCGGCAGAATGCCGCCTGCCAGGTGATGTGTTCCGGCTCCACCGGCTCAAAATAGCAGGAGGAACACGCCGCAGCCACACCTTCTGCCTCGTCTGCACTCCCGCGCACCGTGCAGAACACCGCCGTCGGGCCGTCGGCCCCGCCAATGACAGCGATGGCCGCATCCCCTTCCCCCTGCGGTTCCAGTCCATACTTCTTTTCCAACGCTGCCCGTTCGGGCGGCAGATTCCGGGGTCGGCGGCGCGGGTGGTCCCCCTCAGCGCAGTCGGAGAGGAAGAAATTTTCGGCAGCCGGGGTCAGGCGGTAGGTCATCATACAGAAGCGGTTGGGCCACTCCCAGCCATCACAGTCCGGAAGTTCCAGCGTTTCCGACCGGACATCCAATGCAGTCAGCTGATAGGTCTGTGCGTTTCCCGGTTCGTGCAGCGTCACCGACCCGCCCACCGCAGGGGTCCGGAACCGTTCCGCCGGGTGTTGTTCCAGTTCCGCTTCCAGCCGCACCTCCAGGGCACGGAAGCGCTTCGGGCAGCTCTTCCGGCTCCGGGTCGCCCAGGGGTAGCTTTCCCGCCAGAACTTCCAGACCGTCGTTTCATCCAACCCATAATGCCGCAGGAGCGCTGCGACTGTATCATCGCCGGCCATCTCTCCCGGAAGATAACCCGCCCCGCAGCCATCTCTGGAATGCAGCCGCATCCCATTCAGTTCCAGCTCCGCACAGAACCCCACATTCAACGGATTTTCCTGTTCCATCTGCTGTTCCTCGGCTCTGGTCAGGGTGCGGCTGCATTCGCCGTCTTCGGTCAGGCCCCATTTTTCCATATAGGCCCGCAGTTCTTCCTGCGGCACCTCCATCGCAAAGTCCACGACCAATCCCTGTCGGCACCGGTAGACCGCCGGGATGCGCCACTTGTACCCATGCCATTCAAATTCGCGGTCCACGCGCAGTTCCTCGCCGAGGTCGTTTTCCTCCTGTGTTCCCCAGAAATTTTTCCCAAAGCAGACCTTCCAGCGGCGGTGTTCGTGTCTCATGGCAGTTGTCCCCTTCCGTTTTTCTCTATTTTAACACCATTTCATCGGCCCCGCAATTTCTTTGCGAATTTTTGCCGGTTTCCAGCCGCCTGCCCCTACACAAACGGCGGCGGTTGTGCTATGATAAGGCTGAAAAATCGGTTTGGCACTGCCAACCCATGAAGAAGGTGTCGTTCATGTCTGATCTGCTTGAGACCCTGCGGCAGGAGGGCGTCGATCCCGCGCTGCTCGCCGCTGTGGAAGAATACCGCGCAGCCCACCCGCTGGCCGAGGCGCTGCGCCCCCGCATCCCGGTGTCGGCTTTTACCTATTATGGTAAGGACGTCTGGGAGCAGGCTCTGGCCGCGCTGCTCTGCGGCGAGAACCTGCTGCTGGCAGGCGGCAAGGCCACCGGCAAAAATGTGCTGGCCGAGAACCTCTCCGCCGCCTTCGGCCGCCCTGCGTGGGACATCTCGTTCCATGTGAACATGGACGCAGCTTCCCTCATCGGCATGGATACATTTGAGGGCGGCGCGGTCCGGTTCCGGCCCGGCCCGGTCTACCGCTGCGCCCAGTGCGGCGGGTTTGGTGTGCTGGACGAGATCAACATGGCCAAAAACGAGGCGCTGGCCGTCCTCCACGCCGTGCTGGACTTCCGCCGCGCCATCGACGTGCCCGGCTACGAGCGTATTCCACTGGCCGAGGAGACCCGCTTCATCGCCACCATGAACTACGGTTATGCGGGCACCCGTGAGCTGAACGAGGCGCTGACGTCCCGCTTTGTGGTCATCCAGATGCCCACCATCACACAGGACAACCTCGAAAAGCTGCTCCGTGCCCAGTTCCCCGACCTGCACGCAAACTATGTCCACCAGTTCGCCCTGCTCTTCCTCGACCTGCAAAAAAAGTGTGACAGCGCGGAGATCTCCACCAAGGCGCTCGATCTGCGCGGGATGCTGGATGCGCTGCGGCTGATCCGCCGGGGCGTCCCGGCCGGGGCCGCGCTGGATATGGGCATCACCAACAAAGCCTTTGATTCCTACGAGCAGGGGCTGATCCGGGACGTCATCGCCGCCCGCATCCCGGCGCAGCTCACTGCCGCAAAGCTGTTCCGCTGATGGAAGCGCAGAGCTACACCGCCGAACAGCGGCGCGCAGCCAATCAGGTCTGGGCGGCAGCCGGTGCCTATGGGTTTGAGCCGCTGTTCCTTGCACACAACACCGACGGCACGATCGATTTCTACATGAACTGCATCGTGGGCCTGGTGCACAAATATTACGGCGACGATCTCATCCGGAGCCTGTTCGGGCTTTGGGATGGCGACATCCGGGAGGCCGAACTCGACGACCTGACCTGGCTCTACCTCGAAAGCGCAGCCTATGCACTGGAGCTGCCCCGCCGCCCGGTGCTGGCCGAGCTGCGCCGCGCCCATGCGGACTACTTTTTCGGCATCCAGTACAAGCTCTCCCGGCAGGAGTGGATGGCCAAAAACCAGCTCGTCTACACCATGCAGGCAGACCGCTGGCGCACCGTGCAGGGCCGCCGCCCGCCGGTGATGACCCCTTACGAAGCCGACCTTGCCGCCGCGCTGGCCCCGCAGACGCCGCCGGAACCGGCTGCGCTGAAACCGGCCCTGCTGGCCCTCTTTGCCCGCGCGAAGCTGTTTGACGGCACCGTACACAAAAAGGCCGCGCTCCACCTGCATCTCGAAGGGCTTCTGGCTTCGCTTGCCACCAAAACGCTCCCCACCCAGATGATCAAGACCGACCGCGTCATGGTCGAGCACTCCAGCGCGGTGGATGCCGCAGGCAGCGGCGGGCTGACGGTGGACAAGCGGCTGGCCCACATCACCCTCCGGCAGAACGCCGCCGAAGACCGCGCCTACATCGAGAGCTGTTTCGGGCGCTCCCTCTACCCGCCGGAACGGCTGCGCAAGGCCGAGCAGGAACTTTGCACCGGCGATCATCTGGGGTGCCATCTCTGGTTCGCCGCCGGTGTTCCCAGCCCCGAACAGGCCCCCACCCCGGAAGCAAAGCATCTGGCCGAACAGGCGCAGCTGCAGGCCGACCGGAACCGCGCCTACTACGCCAAGAACCGGGAGCTGCACCGCAGCGTCGTGCTGCGGCTGACCGAGCAGATCCGCAACTGCATCCTCGTGCACCAGCAGCCCCATGCGCGGGTGGCCCGCAGCGGCAGTCTGGACCCCGTGCGGGTCTGGCGGGCCCCCGTGCTGGACGACGCCCGCGTCTTCCGCTGCGCTGAGGAGGAGAACCAGCCCGCCTTCACCGTAGACCTGCTGCTGGATGCGTCGGCCTCCCGCCTGCACTGTCAGGAGGTCATCGCGGCGCAGGGCGTCATCCTTGCCGAGAGCCTGACCGCCTGCGGCATCCCTGTGCGGGTCAGCTGCTTTTCCAGCCTGCGAGGCTACACGGTCCTGCGGGTGCTCAAGGGCTTTTCGGACAAGAACCTACAGAACATCCACCAGTATTTCGCCTCCGGCTGGAACCGCGACGGCCTGGCCCTGCGGGCAGCGGGCGACCTGTTGGACTTTGCGCCCGGCCCCGCGCCGCGTCATCTGCTCATTTTGCTGACGGACGCCTCCCCCAACGACAGCCGCCGTGTGCCGCCCTCTTCGGAAAACCCGCTGGGGCACGACTACGGCGGGGCCTTCGGTGTGGACGATGCCGCTGCCGAGGTGCGCACCCTCCGCCGCAAGGGGCTGCGGGTCTCCGCTGTCTTCATGGGCGAGGACCGCTCCATCCCCGATGCCGAGCGCATCTACGGCAAAGATCTGGCCCGCATCCGCGGCATGGACCAGCTGGCCCGCGCGGCCGGGCAGCTCATCCAGAACGAGATCCGCGAGCTGGGCGATTGACTCCTCGCACCAAAAGACCGGGACTGCATGTTTGCGGCTCCGGTCTTTTGGTTACAACCATAGTGTTTACCCTTTCCCCCAATGTGCAAAAATATTTTTGCAATTCTCAAACTTTTAGTTGTAATTTGTGACAACTTATGCTATAATACAGCCAGAAAAGAACGAATCAATGGTTGTACGAGGAAGGAGACCCGCTATGGATGCCAATCGTTACTTTGAGCAGATGCACCAGGTCATGTCCGCGCAGAAGCGCGATTTCTCGTTGATTTTGAGTGTAAAGGTGCAGGACCTTGGCGGCGCAGATGCCTACATCGAGCTGCGCCGGAACGCATCCGGCCGCGCACGGGTCTTCTATTCCACCATGGGCCGCCGCAACCTCAACTTCCAGTTGTTCCGCAAGGGCTGGCAGTTGTGCCACAACGCATCCGGCGAGATGACCGGCCGTTTCCCCACCAAAGCGGACGCCCTGCTGGACGCAGCGGACTTTTCCGCCTGCATCCGGGACGATGCCTTTGACCCGGCCCGCACGGAATTTCTCGTAAACCAGCTCCGGCGTCTTTCGGACACCTCCTGCCCTTCCCTGCCGCAGTCGGCCCGCGAAGGGGCACTCATCACCGTGGACAGCTTTGTGGGCCGCGGCGGGCACTGGTGCTATTGGAGCACGCAGGCCGCTGACTGCCTGCCTCTCGCCGCGCTGCTCTGCTGGCTGGGTGATTTTCTGGCTGGGAGCGAGCGCCGCACCCTGCAAAACTGCCCGCAGGCCATGGAGCTGGCCGCGCAGTGGCAGGCGGAGCTTTGCTCGCCCTTCACCCGCCCGGCGGACGGTGTCCGTTCTCCTGCCCAGCGCCCGGCCCCGCGCCGCGCCGCCCCTGCCGCGCAGAACCCCCACTGGCAGAGCATTCTGGCGGTGCTGGCCACCGTATGACAATCGTGCCCCGCCCTCTGGTTTTCCAGAGAGCGGGGCACTTGTTCAATATTCGATCCCCTGCCGGGCGGCGATGCCCTTCTGGTAGGGGTGGCGGCAGCACTTCATCTCGGTGCTGTAATCCGCCGCATCCAGCATCCACTGCGGCGCAGCGTGTGCCGTCAGAACGCATTCCTGCTCATCCGGCCGGTGCAGAACCGCCGATTGCAGCAGCTCTTTGTCCACCATATCCAGTTCCCATGCGGAACCGGCCTCGTCCAGAAGAAGCAGATCGGCCGACTGGGCCATGGCAGCCCGGAGGTTTTCATTTTGCAGCGCCCGCGTAGCCGCCTTTTCGGCGTCGTTCATCTGGAAGACAAACTTCTGCCCGGCCTTGCCGCGGTAGACTTTGGCCCCCAGCTGCTCCAGCAGCGGGATCTCGCCGCTTTTGCCGCCCTTCAGGAACTGCACGATGACCACACGCTTTCCGCTGCCCAATGCGCGCAGCGCAAGACCCATGGCGGCTGTGGTCTTGCCCTTTCCATCGCCCCAATAGAGATGCAGCAATCCGCGCTCCATCATGCGTTTTCCTCCGTGTACTGGACGGTTTTCACCATGTGCAGGATGTGTTCCGCCTTCCAGTCGCAGGCATCCAGCACATAGCCGCCCGCATTGGGGCCGCACCATGCGTGGAAGGTCTTGTGCGGCACCGCGAACCGCTCCATTGCGGCCATCTGGGTGCCGCCGTGCGCCACGATGACCAGCCGCTCCTCGCCGTCGGCAAGTGCCTTGTCCACCAGAGCGGCAAACGCCGCGCAGACGCGGTCACAGAAATCGCTCTTCCGCTCCCCGTCCGGGTGAGCGCTGGCTTCGTTCTGCCGGACCCACTCCAGATACTCCGGGTCCTGCTCCACACGGACGAACTTCTGCCCCTCGAACCGGCCGAAGTTCATCTCCTTCAGCCCCTCTACCGGCACCAGTTTTGCATCCGGAAAGAGGATCTTTGCCGTCTGCGATGTGCGCTGCAGCGGCGTCACGTAGACGACCTCCGGGGAAAAGTCCGCCCGCCGCAGCTGGGCCGCGCTTTCGGGCGAAAGCGGGATGTCCCTCTGGCCCTGATACCGTTTCTGGGCGTTGTATTCAGTTCTGCCATGGCGCAGCAGATAGATCCACATGGTGTTGTCTCCTTTTTTCATCCTTTTGCCGCCCCATTATAGCCGATTTCCGCAAAAGATACAAGCCGCCCACGGTTCATTCTTCCCCCCGCCTGCCACAGCATTCTTTTTGGTTTGCAATATCCAACCACGCGTATCCGTATGACACGCCCGTGCGCCTTTTGTCAAGCGTAAAAAAGCACCCGCCGCAGGATGTGCAGCAGGTGCCGGAAATTTGACCGTTCTTATTCGTACAGGGGGAACGCCTTGGTGAGCGCCAGAACGCGGGCGGAGATGTCGTCCCGCTTCTCGTCATAGTGCCAGATGCAGTCGGCAATGCAGTCGGCGATGATCTTCATCTCTGCCGGGCCCATGCCGCGCGTCGTGACGGCAGGGGTGCCCAGACGGACGCCGGATGTCACGAAGGGGCTGCGGATCTCGCCGGGCACGGTGTTCTTGTTGGCCGTGATGTGCACACTGTCGAGGCGGGCTTCCAGCTCCTTGCCGGTGCACTCCTCCTCCCGCAGGTCGAGGAGCATCAGGTGGTTGTCGGTGCCGCCGGACACCAGCTTCACGCCGCGGGCCTGCAGCTCAGCCGCCATGGCCTGTGCATTCTCCACGATCTTGCGCGCATATTCCTTGAATTCCGGCTTCAGTGCCTCCCCGAAGCAGACGGCCTTTGCCGCAATGACATGCTCCAGCGGGCCGCCCTGGGTGCCGGGGAAGACGGCGGAATTGATCCGCTTGGCCAGCACCGCGTTGTTGGTCAGGATCAGGCCGCCGCGCGGGCCGCGCAGGGTCTTGTGGGTCGTGGTGGTCACAACGTCTGCATAGGGCACCGGGCTCTGGTGATAGCCGCCCGCCACCAGACCGGCGATGTGGGCCATATCGACCATCAGGTAAGCGCCATAGCCGTGGGCGATCTCGGCCAGCTTTTCAAAGTCGATGGCGCGGGGGTAAGCCGATGCGCCCGCCACGATGAGCTTCGGGCGCACCGTTTTGACCTGCTTTTCCAGCGCCGCATAGTCGATGACGCCGTCCTCGTTGACGCCGTAGGAAACGAAGTGGTAGTTTTTGCCGGACATGTTCACCGGCGAGCCGTGGGTCAGGTGGCCGCCCTGCGACAGGTCCATGCCCATGACAGTATCGCCGACGTCCAGCAGTGCAAAGTAGACGGCCAGGTTGGCCTGTGCGCCGGAGTGCGGCTGCACGTTGGCATACTTGGCCCCGAACAGCTTGCAGGCGCGCTGGATGGCGATGTTCTCCACCTCATCCACATAGGCACAGCCGCCGTAATAGCGCTTGCCCGGCAGACCTTCGGCATACTTGTTGGTCAGCACCGTGCCCATCGCAGCCATCACGGCAGGCGAAACGATGTTCTCGCTGGCGATCAGCTCGATGTTCTCCCGCTGGCGGGTCAGCTCGCGGCCCATCGCCGCAGCCAGCTCCGGGTCAGCCTTGCCCACCAGACCGATGGTGTCCATCATATCATCGTACATTTTTACTACCCCTCTCTGACAGATCGTTCCGAGCAGAGCGGCTCCGAAGTGAGCCTTGCTCCCCTCCTCTTTATGATAACAAAATCAGCCCCGATGCGCAACCATATTTTCGCCTAAGCCCTTGCTTTTTTTGCGGCCAGCGTTTATTATATCTGTATAAAAATCCGTTCCCGCGTTTGTACAACTTTTCAGAATCGACCCACACAAACTCCGACGAAAACGAGGGAGGAAACCGCAGATGGATCATTCCCTGCAAAAAGCAGCCCAGCGCAAAGCGGGCATCGCCGCACGGCGGGCGCTTTCCGCCGCCGCACGTTCTGCCGCAGACGCCGCACTGTGCCGCCGCATCGCAGCACTGCACTGTTTTCAGAATGCCCGGACGCTCCTTGCCTATGCCGCCTTCGGCGGGGAGGCCGACCTGTCCGCTTTGCTGGCGGAGGCCGTGCAGCAGGGCAAGACCGTCGCCTATCCCATCTGCGGCGCGGGCTTCACCCTGACGGCCGCTGTGCCCAGCCCGGACGGCTGGGAGGTGGGTGCATACGGCATCCGGACCCCCATCCCGGAGCGGGCGCAGTTGCTCCCGCCCGAAGCGCTCGACCTGGTGCTGGTGCCCTGCACGGCCTTTGATGCCGCCTGCCGCCGCGTCGGGATGGGAAAAGGCTACTATGACCGCTACCTGCCCCGCTGCCGGAGCGCTGTACTGCTCGGCACCGCCTTCGAGGCGCAGCGGGTGGAGCAGGCCGCTGTGGACGCACACGACCAGCGGCTGGACGGATTTGTAACAGAGGAGGGGATCTATCGTGGAACTGATGAATTTGAGCTGTGAGGCGTTTTTAGAAGACCTTGCCGGCAGCGCCCCGGCACCGGGCGGCGGCGGGGCCGCAGCTCTGGTGGGTGCCGCCGGTGCCGCCCTTGGCAACATGGTCGGCAGCCTGACCGTCGGCAAGAAAAAATATGCCGCCGTGGAGGCGGACATCCTTGTCCTGAACCGCCGTGCCGCCGCCCTCCGCAAGCGGCTGGAAGGGCTGGTACAGGCCGACGCCGACGCCTTTACACCGCTGGCCGCAGCCTACAAGCTGCCCAAAGAGACCCCGGAGCAGCAGGTCCACAAAGCCGCTGTGCTGGAGACCGCGCTGGAAGGGGCCTGTGCTGTGCCGCTGGAGATCATGTCCGCCTGCTGTGAGGGCATCACGCTGGCGGCGGAATACGCCGAAAAGGGCAGTGTGATGGCCGTATCGGATGCCGGGTGCGCTGCACTGTTCTGCAAGGCCGCCCTGCAGGCCGCCGGGCTCAATGTCTCCATCAACACCCGGCTGATGGCCGACAACGCCCACGCCGCTTCCCTGAATGCACAGGCTGACGCCATGCTGGCAGAGTTTGTTCCGCAGGCCGACCAGATCTACGAGAAACTCACACATTCATTGAGGGGGTAATTTTGATGGCAACGATTTTGAAGGGCGCGCCCGTTGTGGCCGCCATGAACGAAGCAAACGCCGCCCGCTGTGCTGCAATGCAGGAAAAGGGCATCGTGCCCACGCTGGCCGTGGTGCGCGTGGGTGCCCGCCCGGACGACCTTTCCTACGAAAAAGGCGTCCTGACCCGCTGCGGCAAGGTGGGCGTCGCCGTAAAGCAGTTCCTTCTGCCCGAAGATGCTGCACAGGACGCGCTTCTGGAGGTCATCCGAAAGATCAACGCGGACCCATCCATCCACGGCTGTCTGCTCTTCCGCCCTCTGCCCAAGCAGTTCGATGACCGCGCCGTCCGCGCGGCGCTGGCTCCGGAAAAGGACATCGACGGCATCACGGACGGTTCGCTGGCCGGTGTGTTCACCAACACCGCCATCGGCTACCCGCCCTGCACCGCCCAGGCCTGTCTGGAGATCCTGAAGTATTATCAGGTGCCGCTCTCTGGTCGGCGGGCCGTGGTCGTGGGCCGCAGCCTCGTGGTCGGCAAGCCCGCCGCCATGATGCTGGACCGTGAAAACGCCACGGTGACGCTCTGCAATTCCCGCACCCAGGACCTGCCCGCCCTCTGCAAAGAGGCTGATGTCGTGGTCGTTGCCATGGGGCGGCAGGGCTTCATCGGCAGCGACTGCCTGCGCGAAGGCCAGGTCGTGGTCGATGTGGGCATCCATGTCAACGCAGAGGGCAAGCTCTGCGGCGACGTCCGCTTTGACGAGGCAGAACCCCTCGTCGAGGCCATCACCCCGGTACCCGGCGGCGTGGGCACTGTGACCACCTCCGTGCTGGTCGGCCATGTGGTGGATGCCGCAGAAAAAACGCTATAACAAACGATAGCAATTCAGTTTTTTATAGCAGTTTGCGTTTTTTATGCACAAGTAACACCCGCAAACTGCATATCGCAAAGATGCCGTTTGAATGTTGCGCTCATTTCTTGACTTGCGATAAAATTTGCGATAAACGATTTTTTGAAGGAATATAATCATGTCGAAAGATGAATATTTGATCACAGATCCACCCCTGAAAGCGCTGACTGTTTTTGCGATGCCGATGATCCTTGGCAGCTTTTTTCAACAAGTATACAATATGGCCGATTCCATAATAGTTGGTCAATTTGTTGGCTCCTCGGCACTTGCGGCTGTTGGTGCTTGTGCTGCACTGACCAATGTTTTTATTTGTGTGGCGCTTGGTGCTGGTGTGGGCGCAGGTGTGCTTGTAAGCCGCTATTTTGGTGCAAGAAATTATGGTAGAATGAAAACCATTGTGTCAACGTCCCTGATCAGCTTTTTGATCTTAAGCGTTGTCCTTGGTGTCTTTGGCTTTTGCTTTTCCCATTTCATGATGAGCGGATTACAGACCCCTGCCGATATATTGGAAGAAGCAGTATTGTATCTGCGTGTCTACTTTGTGGGTTTCCCGTTTCTATTCATGTACAACATTCTTTCCACCATGTTCACTTCCATCGGTGAATCCAAAATTCCGTTGGGACTGCTGATATTCTCATCGATCCTGAATATTTTTATGGATCTCTGGATGGTGGCTGGTCTTGGTCTGGGGGTGTTTGGTGCAGCCCTTGCGACCTTGATCGCACAAGGAATTTCTGCCGTGTTTTCGTTTTTGATCTTTCTATCTCGGATGCGGCAATACAAGAGCTCCTTTCGCAGGTTCGACCGGCAGGAGCTGTGTTCCATGCTTCGCATTGCGGTGCCATCGGTTTTGCAGCAGTCCACAGTGTCTATCGGTATGATGATCGTGCAGGCAGTGGTCAATCCCTTCGGCACACAGGCACTTGCCGGGTATGCGGCAACGATGCGGGTAGAAAATGTTTTTTCGCTGATCTTCGTATCCATCGGCAATGCAGCTTCGCCGTTTGTATCCCAGAATCTTGGCGCAAAGAAAATTGAGCGCATCAAAAAAGGGTATCATGCTGCACTGGTGTTGGATCTATGCTTTGCAGTTCTTGCTTTCGTGGTCATTGAAACACTGCACACACAGATTTCCTCGTTGTTCTTGGGAAAAGACGGAACCGCGTTGGCCTATCAGGTGTCTGGTGATTATATGAGATGGCTTGGTTATTTTTTCATCTTCATGGGCATCAAGATGGCAACGGATGGCGTTCTTCGCGGACTTGGGATCATGCGGCCGTTTCTTATTGCAAATATGGTAAACCTTGCAATCCGCTTGTCTGTTGCTTTGATTTGTGCACCGCGTTTTGGCATTGCTTTTGTTTGGCTTGCAGTCCCGGCAGGTTGGCTTGCAAACTTCCTTATTTCCTATGCGGCGCTCAGAAGATCGTGGCCAGAGGATAAAGCAGCGGTATCTCAATGATTTCATGCAGTGGAGAGGTGCTTTTCCTGCGTAAATTCAAGGCGCGAACGCTGGATGCTCTTCCGAACGCGATCCAATGTGCTTTTCAAATGGGATTGCTATAAAAAGAAACAGAACACGCCCGGCGGCTGTCTCAGCCTGACCGGGCGTGTTCTGTTTTTTCAGAATTGCAAACAGGAGGAAACTGGGAGATGACTGTTTATGCGTCCCACGAAAACAAACCAGACATGGTGAACGCCCCTTTCCCTTGAATCGTTGCTCCCTCAGTCACGGCTTTGCCGTGCCAGCTCCCTCTGAGAGGGAGCCTTTTTCTAAAACCTTAATCCACATGTTCCAGTTTGATTACAGAAGATTCCGCCTTTCCCTACTTCATCTCCCTCAAAAGCCTCCTTGCCTTTGCAGGGTACGAAAAAAGGCGCTCGGTGAGTGTTCACCAAGCGCCTTTGCTTTCGATGCTTAAAGTATAGCGTTTTTTTGTTCGCTTTCAATCTGAAAATTGCAACAACTTTTTCCGCGCAGATTTCCGTGTTTTGTAAAGTTGTACAAAGTCAGACCTTTATTTTTGTCGATTACCGGGTCAGCAGCAGAAGCCAGGCCGAAGCCACTGCCTGCAGGATGAGCCAGCGGGCCACCACCTGCTCATCGCTCCAGCCCATCCGCTTGCGCACATGGTCATGCAGCGGGGTCAGGGTGTGTTTGAGGATGCTGATGTGTAAAAACCGCTTGAAGCTGATCTTCAGGATGCCCAGGCTGCCGTCCACGATGAAGACCAGCGCCGCCAGCAGGAAGGAGAACGGGTGGCTGCTCTTGAGCGCCAGCACCGCGAGGAAGAAGCCCATGGCGCGGCTGCCCGCGTCACCCATCAGCAGGGTGGAGGGCTTGGCATTCATCCACAGGTAGGCCAGCAGTGCGCCGATGAAGACGATGGCGGCGGTGCTGTAGTCCCCCAGTTCCTCGCCGTAAGCCAGCAAGAAGGTGCCGATGCTGACCACCGCCAGGCTGGCCGACAGGCCGTCCACACCGTCGGTGCAATTGACGACGTTGATGCTGGCCCAGATGAGGACGACGATGAGCACGAGGTAGAGCGGATACGGGATGGCAAAGCTCCACTGCAAAAAGTTCACGGTGGTGCTGTTGAAGTTCAGGTAGGTCACACCCGCCACAATGGCGATGACGAGGTCGATGAGGCCTTTTTTATATTCGTTCCAGGCCACCTCGGAGGCATCGTCAAAATAGCCGGAGAGCATGGAGGCAATGAGCAGCACGGTATAGATGATATACTCGGTGCGCAGCGGCACCACCGCCAGCGTGACCAGCGCGATGCAGAGCACGAAGATGAGGCCGGAGCCGCGGGCCTTGCCCTTGGAAAGCTCGCCGTTCACCGCAAACGCGCGGCCATGGTCGTGGGGGAGCTTCTCCCGGAAGACCGAATCCATCAGCGCCGTCAGCGCAAAAGCCAGCAAAAATCCCAGCGCGTCCACGGTGCGCTGACTGCCCGATAACAGTTGGAGCATACGATTTTCCTCTTTCCCGGAGCCGCATACAGCGCCGCTCCTGTTGTTTCACTCATAGGTAAGGAAAGTGTATCACGCCCGGCTGAAAAAATCAATCTCCTGCGCACAAAACACGCCGGTTTGACATTTTTCGTCCTTCCTTATATAATAAGTGTATTCTGTCCCCCTGTGCGGGGCATTTTTTATGCGAACAGGAGAAGCCATGACACTTTCACTCGAACAGCTCTCCTCCCGGATGCGCCGGGGGGAGGACATCCCCTTGCGGGAAACAGCGCAGGTCGTGCTGGCGCTGAGCGTCCCTTCCATTTTGCAGCAGATGGTCGTCACCGCCATGGAATACATCGACGCCGCCATGGTGGGCCACATCGGGGCCGAAGCCACGGCCGCCATCGGCATCGTCAGTTCCAGCACCTGGCTGCTCCACGGCATCCTGGTGGGGCTGTACACTGCCTTTTCCATCCAGATCGCGCAGTATCTCGGTGCCGACCGCCAGGCCGACGCACGCGGTGTGCTGCGGCAGGCCATGCTCTTCAACCTTATCCTGGGTCTGGCGGCGGCAGGGTTCGGCATCGGCATCAGCCGCTTTCTGCCCGGCTGGCTGGGCGCTGACCTCTCGCTGCAGGCCAACGCTTCCGCCTACTTTGCCATCTGGTCGGCCGCCCTCCCCTTCACCATGGCCATGGGTATGTACGCTGCCATGCTCCGTGCCACCGGCGACGCCCTGACGCCCGGCCTCATCAGCGTCTTCGTCTGCGGGCTGGACGTCGTGTTCAACTTTTTCCTCATCAACCCCACCCGGACGCTGCCCCTCTTCGGCACCCGCGTCACCGTCTGGGGTGCCGGGCTGGGCGTTCCGGGTGCGGCGCTGGGCACCGCCCTTTCCAACGTGATCGGCGGGTTGCTGGCGCTGGCCATCCTGCTGCTGCGGGACGGCCCCCTCTGCATCCGGAAGCCCGGCTCCTGGAAGATCACCCGCGCCTGCCTGCTCAACCTCTGGCGGGTGGGTGCCCCGCTGGCCGCAGAGCGCGCAGCCCTCTCCTCGGCGCAGGTGGTGCTGGTGCGCATCGTGTCGGGGCTGGGCACGGTGGCCATCGCCGCCAACAGCCTCGGCGTCAGTGCCGAGGGGCTGTGCTACATGGCCGGTTACGGCATCCAGGATGCCGCCATCGCCCTCATCGGGCAGGCTGTGGGTGCCAACCGGAAGGACATGGCTAAGCGGTTCGCCTGGCTCTGCACCGGCATCGGCATCGGCATCATGGCGCTGTCCGGCATGGGGCTGTGGGTGTTTGCCCCGGCGCTGATGGGCATCTTCACCGCCGACGCCGCCGTCATCGCGCTGGGTGCGCGGGTGCTGCGCATCGAAGCCTTTGCCGAACCGATGTTCGGGGCCAGCATTGTGGCCAGCGGTGCTATGCAGGGCGCGGGCGACAGCACCGCCTGCTTCGTGCTGAACCTCGTCAGCATGTGGGGCATCCGGCTGACGCTGGCCTCCTTCTTTGCGCCCCGGTTTGGGCTGGCGGGCGTGTGGGGTTCCATGTGCTGTGAGCTCTGCATCCGCGGCCTGCTCTTCCTCTTCCGCCTTGCCCGCGGCAAGTGGCTGGAAAAAGGAGCCTTAACCTAAACAAGACCCTCTCAGTCTCGCATTCGCTCGCCAGCTCCCCCAAAGGGGGAGCTTTGCTGCTGGCACAAAACCAGTGCAAAACCTCGCCCTTGGGGAGAGGTGGCATTGCGAAGCAATGACGGAGAGGGTCTTTCCTTTTTTTACTTTCTGCCGTGCAGGATGGGCGACAGCGGCTTATAGATCACCATGCAGAGCACCGCATCCAGCAGGCCCTTGACCAGCGTGAAGGGCATGTTGAAGATGACGAGGCACTTGATGAGGCTGTCTGCCGAGGGCAGGATGGCCTGGTACATGCCGAGGATGGCTTCCAGCGGCATGTGGTAGAACTGCACATAGGCCGGATAGGTGATGAAGTAGTTGGACGGCACACTGAACACCGCCATGGCCGCTGCACCGATCAGCGCACCGAGAATGGCCGTTTTGCGGCTTTTGTGGTGCTTGTAAATGCAGCCCGCCGTAACCGAGAAGACCGCACCCAGCATGAAGTTGCACAGCTCGCCGACACACGCGGTGCTGGTGCCCTTGATGACGATGTGGAGCAGGTTCTTCATGAAGCTGATGACGGCGCCGTACACCGGGCCCAGCGCAAACGCACCCAGCAGGGCGGGCAGGTCGGAGAAGTCCATCTTGACGAAGGACGGGATGAGCATCGGGATGGGGAACTCGATGAACATCAGGATGAAGGCCACCGCGCTGAGCATGGCGGCTACGGTCAAGTTGTGGGTCGTATTTTTTTTCATGGTAATTTCCTCCCGTGGGGGCGCATGGCCCCGCTCAATTGAACTGGAAAGCCCTTTTCGCGCCGTACCGGAACCGGGAAGACAACCAAAAACGCGCCCTGCCGCAGCAAACACTGCAACAGGGCGCGCAAACAATTCGATTTGTCTGCCGTTTCTTGCATCCGGACTATACCGTTGGCCCCGGAGTCTCACCGGGTCAGCACTCTTTGGGAGTGGTCGCGGGCTGTACCGCCAGTGGGGAATCGCACCCCGCCCTGAAACGAACTTTCTGGGCAGAGTATAACGCGCCGGGCTGCACTTGTCAACCCCCAATTTCGGTTGCCCTTTCCGCGCGCTTTATGGTATACTGAGGCGTAATATTTTATTTCCGAGGAGTTTTTGCCATGATCTTTTCCATCCGCGATCTCGCGTTCGAGATCGGTTCCCTCTATCTGGAAGGCTGGCTTGCCCTGGCGGCGCGCTGCGTCTGTGCGCTGCTGCTCTTTGCTGCCGGGGTGCTGGTCTCCCTGCTGCTGCGCAGAAAGATCTTCCCCATCCTGCAGGCCCGCAGCTGGCATTTTGCCGCCACCCCCATCCTGCTGCGCAGTCTGGATCGCCCGCTGGAACGGATGGCCGTCTTCACCGGCCTCTACCTTGCTCTGACCAGCCTGCCGTGGGCCATCACCGGCCTGCCCAAATTCCTGCTTGTGGCCTACAAGGTCGTGATGAGCTTTCTGTTCTGCGAGGGTCTGTATCAGGCCTCGGATGTGGCTGACCTGCTGCTGGCCTCCTGCAGCCTGGAGATCCGCTCCAACAAGACCCTGCTCGCCCTGCTGAACACGACCTACAAGGTGCTGGTGGTCGTGCTCGGCGTTGCCACCATCGCGCAGGTCATCGGCTTCCCCATCGGCAGCATCGTCGCCGGTGCCGGTCTTGTCGGTCTGACCATTTCGCTGGCCGCACAGGAGAGCGCCAGCAACCTGTTCGGCGGTCTGGTCATCCTGCTCGACAAGCCCTTCTCGGTGGGCGACTGGATCACCGTGGGCGAGATCGAGGGCGAAGTCATCGACATCAACTTCCGCTCCACCCGCATCCGCGCCATGGACAAAACGGTCAGCATCGTCACCAACAGCAAGATCTGTTCTTCCACGGTGCAGAACGCTGCGATGCGCACCATGCGGCCCTATCGGTTCACGCTGGGCGTCACCTACAACACCACCCGCCCCCAGCTGGAAAAGCTGATGGCCGACCTCAAGACCATGCTGGACGAAAGCCCCTATACCCAGAAGGGCAGCAACATCGTCCGGCTGACCAGCTTTGGCGATTCCAGCATCAACATTCTGGTTTCCGCCTATCTTCAGACGAACGCCTATGCCGTCTTCCTCGAAGAGCAGAACGACCTGAACCTGAACATCATGGACATCATGCAGGCCGACGGCGTGGACTTTGCCTTCCCCTCCACCAGCGTCTACATCGAAAAGTCCGGCTCCTGAGCTGCACCCTTCCGCTCCCTCTCACGAGGGAGTTTTTTGTTTACAGGCAGATGGAGTTTTCGTGCATTGCACTCACAAGGCCACATCCAGCGCCATCATCAGCGCAAAGCCCAGCACCACGCTGATGACCCCGGCAGGCTCATCGGCCTCCACGGCTTCGGGGATCATCTCCTGCGCCGTCACGCAGACCATGCACCCGGCGGCAGCGCTCATCAGCCAGGGCAGAGCAGCCTGCACCCAGCCCGCCAGAGCCAGCGCCAGCAGCGCCCCCAACGGCTCCACCAGCCCAGAGGCCAGCCCGGCCCCGAACGCCCGCTTCCGGCTCTCCCCGTTTTGCAATAGCGGCAGGCTGACCGCCGCGCCCTCCGGAATGTTCTGCAGCCCGATGCCCAGCGCCAGAGCCAGCGCACCGCTCATGGCGTCCGCCTCCCCGGACAGCGCCAGCGCAGCCGCCAGACCCACCACCATGCCTTCCGGCAGGTTGTGCAGAGTCACAGCCAGCACCATCCGGCCGCAGTGCCCGGCCCCGGCACCTGTCAGCAGCGTCCCCGCCGCCTGTTCCAGCCGCAGCAGGCCCACTGCTCCGATGACCAGCCCCGCCGTGGGCGGGAGCCACGCAGGCAGCAGCCCCTCCTCTGCCCGCTGGATGGCCGGCAACAGCAGGCTCCACACACTGGCCGCCAGCATGATGCCCGCCGCCATGCCGCAGAGCATCCGCCGCGTCTTCGGCTCCTGCGTCGGCCGCATCAGAAAGACACCGGCCGCCCCCACCGTCGTGCAGCAGGCTGGCAGCAGCAGGACCGCCGCCAACAGAAAAAAGATCCCGTTCAAAACGCATTCCCCCTTCCCGCCGTTCTATGCAGGAAAGAGGAATGTGGTGAACGGGATCGTCCCTGTTTCAGAAGGGATCGTCGTCTTCTGCGTCGGCATCGCCGCACGCTCCATCATCGTCCGAGGCGAACGCGCCGTCCGTATCTTCGCCGCCGAAATTGCGGTCGAACGCGGTCATATACTGTGCATAGCCCTCATCCCCTGTGCCAAAGGAACCAAAATCAAAGTCTTTCATCGCGGTGTCCTCCTGCTGTCGTTTTTTGTTCCGAACAGGCCTTTCCTGTTCGGTTTCCCATTATACACTTTTGCCATCCCATAAACCGGATATTCAAACTAGGATTCTGCACCGTTGGTGCAGCGGCTTTTATACGTCCTTCTTTTGCCTGGTTTTGCAGATTTTGTGAAAATGACAGTCTGCTAAAAAAGCCTTGACTTTTGGGCAATATTTCTAACAAATGTGTGGATTTTCCTTTGTGAATGCAATCTTTGCCGAAAAGCCCTTGATTTTTTTGACAAACGGACTAGAATATCATTTTGCAGAACGATCCCGCCTGTGAGGGGTCGGCTGTGAATTTTTTAGATCGTAAGGAGATTTTGGAATATGAAACTCAAGAATGTTGCTGTTGTCGTTGCTGCTCTGGTTCTGGCTGTTGGTATGACTGCCTGCGGCGGCTCTTCTTCCACTGCCGCTTCTTCTACCGCAGAGTCTGCGGCTTCTTCCGTTGCTTCGGTCTCTGCTTCCTCTGAGGCAGCTTCCAGCGAAGCCGCATCCTCTGAAGCTGCATCTTCTGAGGCAGCCTCTTCTGAGGCAGCCTCCAGCGAGGCTGCTTCCTCTGTGGCCGCTTCTTCCACTGCCGCCTAAGTTCTGATTTTGTCCCGTTGCAAATAGTTGAATGCCGCCCTGCAGGCTCTCACCTGTGGGGCGGCATTCTGTTTTTTTTTATTGATACTTCTCTCGAATGGGTCAGACGCCCCAGAACAGGATGCCCAGCCCTGCCGCCAGAACGATCATTCCGATCGGCGAGGGGGCTTTTTTTATTACCTTTTTGTAGGCGAAGTGCACCGCCCACAAAAGGGCAAACACCGCCGCCGACCGGGCTGAAACGGAGAGCCCGCCGCCCACGGTCGTGAAGCCCGCCAGCGTGGAGAGCGCCATGGTCAGGGCCGTGGCCAGGATCATCGCCACAACGCAGGGCCGCACCCCGGAGAGGAAAGCTTCCACTCCCGCATACTTCATCAGGTTTTGCAGCACTGCCGCGATGAGCAGAATGATGACGAACGAAGGCAGCACCACGCCCAGCGTGGCGAAAAACGCACCCAGCAGCCCTCCTTGCGAGGAGCCGATGAAGGTCGCCATGTTGACGGCCAGCGGGCCGGGGGTGGACTCCGACACTGCGATGAAGCTCAAAAACTCGCTCTCGGTCAGCCAGCCATGCGAAAGCACAGTCTCCCGCACCAGCGAGATCATCCCGTAGCCGCCGCCAAAGGAGAGCGCCCCGATCATGAGAAAGTTCAGGAACAGCTGCACATAGATCATCTTCCCGCACCCGCTTTCTTCACAAGATAGAGCAGCACCCCCGCTGCCCCGCTGAGCAGGATGTAGTAGATGGACGAAAACGACACCGCCGCCACCGAACAGCCCACCATGGCCGCGATGACCGCCGCCAGGATGCAGACGTTGAACGCATTCCGTTCCAGCTGGCGCAGCATCTTCAGCCCCGCCGAGAGGATGAGGTAGATGACGCAGACCTGGATGCCCCGGAACGCATGGGCTACCACCGTCAGGCTCAGAAAGCGGTCAAAAAACAGCGAGATGCAGTAGATGACCACAAAGGACGGGATGCAGACGGCCACCGTGGAAGCTGCCGCTCCGGCGGTGCCGTCGATCTTATAGCCGATGTAGGTGGCGCTGTTCACCGCCACGGGGCCGGGCGTAGACTCGGCGATGGCGACCATATCCAGAAATTCCTCTCTGGACACCCACTGTTTTTCCTCGACGAATTCGTGCTCCAGCAGGGCGACCATGGCATAGCCGCCGCCAAAGGTAAACGCGCCGATCTTCAGGAATGTCCAGAACAGGGTCGAAACTTTTTTCATTCCGGTTCCCTCCCAAAAACAAATCGTTTGTTTGTTCCATGTCTCCTTACTATATCGCCCTGCCGCCCTCCTGTCAAGAATCGCCCCGCCCGCAGAGAATAGATCTCCGTGCAGAAAGCGGCGCAGCTCTTCTCTTTCTCCGCGCGGCATGGTATACTGAACGCAGACACCTGATGTTACAGAAAAGAGGTCTTATTTCATGAAAACCGCATTGACCATTGCGGGCAGTGATTCCAGTGGCGGTGCCGGCATTCAGGCCGACATCAAGACCATGGCGGCCAACGGCGTCTTTGCCATGAGTGCCATCACGGCCCTGACCGCACAGAACACCACCGGTGTGACTGGCATCTTTGAGACGACGCCGGAGTTTCTGGCCGCTCAGCTGGACGCCGTGTTCACCGACATCTACCCCGACGCCGTGAAAATCGGCATGGTCTCCTCGGCACCGCTCATCCGCACCATCGCCGAGCGGCTGCGCTTCTATGAGGCAAAGCACATCGTGGTGGACCCGGTGATGGTGGCCACCTCCGGTTCCCGGCTGCTGCGGGACGACGCCATGCAGGCCCTCACGGAGCAGCTGCTCCCGCTGGCAGAGGTCGTCACGCCCAACATCCCGGAGGCCGAGATCCTTTCCGGCCTGCCCATCACCGACGCCGCCGGGATGGAAGCCGCCGCCCGGAAGATCAGCGATCAGTATGGCTGTTCCGTCCTCTGCAAGGGCGGGCACAAGGTCAACGATGCCGACGACCTGCTCTGGCGGAACGGCAGCGGGAAGTGGTTCCGTGGGGAGCGCATCCACAACCCCAACACCCACGGCACTGGCTGCACCCTGTCCAGCGCCATCGCCTCCAATCTGGCCAAAGGCTATGACCTGGACTCCTCGGTCGAGCGGGCCAAGGAATACATTTCCGGCTGTCTGTCCGCCATGCTGGACCTCGGCCGCGGTTCCGGCCCCATGAACCATATGCACAAGCTCTTCCTTGATTAAACGGCACGAAGCCCCCATCCCTGTGGTGCAGAGATGGGGGCTTCAGTCTTCGTTATTTTGCCCAGGTGACCGCCTCGTTGCCGGTATAGTCGAACCGGCCGTCGTTCTTTTCTTCCAGTGCCTTGATCATGTGGTAGGTGTATTCGTTGTAAGGCGTCGGGATGCCCAGCTCTGCCCCCATCCGCATCAGGGCACCGGAGAACATGTCGATCTCGGTGTGGCGTCCGGCGTCCAGATCCTGCAATGTGGAGTAACGGGCCGTAGGCGGCACGGCACTGCCCCGCCCGGCAGCGGCATCGGCGATGCGCAGGTCGATGCCTTTGGCCGCTGCAATGGCTTCCAGCTCCCGGCGCAGACCGTCGCTGATGGCCTGCATGTGTACGCTGTCCCGGTAGCAGCCCACGCCCGCGCCCAGGATGGCCTGTGGCAGGTTGTTGCAGACGTTCAGGCGGAACTTGGCCCACATCTCTTCCCGGATGTGTTCCGTGACCCGGTAGTGGATGCCGCTCCCCTCGAACAGTTCCACGATGGCCTGCACCCGCTCGCTCTGGAACGGTGCCTCCTGCTCACCGAAGATGATGCCCAGCGTGGCGTCCGGGTCAAAGTGGAAGCCGTCGGCCTCCTTATGAGACGCCACCTTGATGAGCGAGCGGATGACATGCGCATCCCCCACCTCAGCAGCAATGCGCTCCTCGCTGTCCACGCCGTTCATCAGGCTCATGACCACCGTGTGCTCTCCCACGGCCTTCCGGATGCTGTCCATTGCGCCGGGCAGCGCACCGTATTTCAGGCAGACCACGAGAAAGTCCACCCCGTGGGCCTCCTCCGGTGCCCAGACCTCCGGGCGGTAGGTCCTGCCGTTGATGCCAATGCCGTTTGCCTTCAGCCGCGCGGCGCGTTCGCCCTCGGCCAGCACCCCCAGCCGGATGCCCGGCTTGCCCGCCAGACCCCAGATCACATACGAACCCACGGCACCGGCTCCCAGCACCGCCACAGTTTGCATCTTCATTCTTCGTTCCCCCTCGTTTTGTATTGCGTTTTCATTCTAGCACGAAGCCGCGCCTCTTTGCAAGATGCTGACCCCGCCGGATGTTCTTTTTGGGGCGGGCCTGCTCTGTTTTCCTTGCAAAGTGCCGTCCGCTCCTCTATAATAAAATCTCAAGCTGTCGATTTCAAAAAAGGAGAAGTACCATGGAACATTGGCACCGCAGCGGGCAGGCCCTGCTCAACGAAATTTCATCCACCCGGCTCCCCGCCAGCCAGCTGGCCGTCTGGTCTATCGGCCAGTGCGGGTTCATTTTCAAGTACGAGGACACCGTCGTCTGCATCGACCCGGTGCTCAGCGACCTGACCGGCCCCAGCGGCTCCCGCCGCTGCTACCCGGCCCCCTTTGCACCGGAGGCACTGCGGGCAGACCTCGTGCTCTGCACCCACGGCCACGCCGACCACATGGCAAAAGATACCCTGCGCGGGCTGGCCCGGCAGCCCGCCGCCCGGTTCGTTCTGCCCGCCGGGTGCTCTGCCCTCGCCGCCGAATACGGCATCCCGGCAGACCGCATCACAACGGTGCAGGAAGGTTCCATCCTGCCGCTGGGCGGAGTCACCGTCCGGGCCTTTTCCGCCGCCCACCCGGAGCACATTCTGGATGCGGGCGACCCCGGCATGGCGCTGGGGTATCAGCTCACCTTCGGCGGCTTTACGGTCGTGCACCTGGGCGACACCTACCTGACGCCCCATCTGTACGAAACGCTGCAGGCGCTCCCCCGCCCCGACCTGCTGCTGGCCCCCATCAACGGGCAGGACTTCTTCCGCACCCAGCGCAACTGCATCGGCAATCTGGAAGCCGAGGAGGCCGCTCAGCTGGCCGTCCGGCTGGGCGCGGCCTGCACCATCCCCACCCATTACGACATGGTGCAGGGCAACACCGTGGACCCGCTGCGGTTCGCTGCGGCCCTGCGTCAGCTGGACCCCGCCGCCTGTTTCGCCCTGCCTGCGCTAGGCGAGCGGCTGCTCTTCCAGGCCGATGCAGGCCGGAAGGACAGCAGCGTTTTCTCCTGCCCGCCGCCGTCCTCGTCCATCCAGCGGTAGTCTGTGCTGCGGGTGAGAAGGCCCCGATAGCGCACACCGTCCGGTCTGGCCATCGACGCCAGCAGCCAGTCCACCTCCAGCGGCTGGGCAAACCGCACCGTGCCGCTCAGGGTCACAAACGACTGCCCCTCGATGGTGAACCGCACTGCACAGCCGGTCTGTGTGCGCAGGACTTCCAGCGACGCCGTGTCGGTCCGGAGCGTTTGGGTCGTATTCGCGGCCAGCCGAGCGGCCCGGACGATCTGCTCTGCACGGAGAGTGCAAGGCTCCTGCGGGTCCATCCGCAGGTCGATGAGCGCTTCCACCGTCCGGATGCTCCGGCGTTCCAGCGCCGTCTCCACGGCCCTCCGGGTGGTCTGCCCACCCCGGTAGAGCACGACGGCCCGGTCGTTCTGCGAGAGAATAACCGCCGGAGCCATTTTACTGCCCACCAGTTCCACGCGGACCACGTCCCGGCTGAGGGCATTTCCGGCCCCGATGGCAAGCGCCGCTGTGAGCAGCACGGCGGGCACCGCCGCCCGCAGCCGGATGTTCCAGTGCCAGGCCAGCCCCAGCAGCGCAGCCAGCAGCAGGCAGACGAGCGCCGCATAGGCCGTATCAAAATAGATCTGTGCACCCGGCCAGCCGGACACCCACAGGGCCCAGTGGTCGAGCAGGTCCACCAGAACTTCTGCCCCGAACGCCGTGGCCCGGTGCAGCGGCTCCAGCGCCGGGGCCAGCCCGGTGAGTGCTGCCGCCAGCCCCAGCAAGAGGATCGGTTCGACCAGCCAGAGCACGGCCACGCTGGAGACCAGCGCATACAGACTGGTGCTCAGGCCCCGCAGCACCAGCACCGGAAAGGTCGCCATGCAGGCACAGCCGGAGACGCAGAGCGTCTCCCACACCGCTGCCCCCTGCTGCCGCAGACAGTTTGCAAGGACTCCGCCGCGTTTGCCGGCGGTTTTTTTGTTGCGGCGGCGTTTTTCTTCCCGCCGCTCTGCACTGCGTCGGGCCAGTGCGGCACCCGCCAGCGTCCCCAGCACCGCCGCATAGGAAAGCTCCAACCCGATGTCGCAGACCGCGTAGCTGTTGCCTGCGGTCATCAGCACACCCGCCACGCCGAAGGAGGTCAGCGCATCCGCCGGGCCGTAGACCCAGACGCCCAGCGCGCTGATCCACACGGCCGCCCCGGCCCGGAGGACGGACGGCGTGAAGCCGGTCACTCCCACCAGCAGCACCGCCATCCCGGCCCGAAGCAGAGCATTCCGGCGGCAGCTGGCATAGCTGCGCAGTTTTCTGCGTTTCAGTCGGAACCGGGCCAGTACACTTCCGCAGAGGATGGAGACGTGCATCCCGCTGACGACCAGCACATGGGAAAGCCCGGCCCCGCGGTACGCATTCCGGAGGCGGGTGGAGAGATGGGTGCGGTCACCCGTGACCATTGCAGCCAGAACGCCCGCCGGGCCCTCCGCTATGCCGCGCCGCAGCGCAGCGCTCAACCGGCTTTGCAGGCGGGCCGTCCGGGCGCGGAACGAGCGGCTTTCTCCCAGACGTTCCAGCTTGGTGCCCCCGGCAAGTTCTGCATTCAATGCAATGCCGTCGGCATAGGCGGAACGCCGTTCTCCTTCCGGCAGTGCTTCCAGCGCAAAGGTCCCGCGCACCCGCTCCCCGGCACCGCATCTCGGCAGGGCGGCGCATTCCACGCGGAAGTCCGCTGCTTCGCCGTCCACCGTTTCCACATGGAGAACGGCATCCACGACGCCCGGATAAAAGGAGCTGCGGACCTGTTCCACCTCGGCGGTCAGCGTGACAGAGGTGCCGTCATAGGCGGCCTGCAGAGCGTTCAGCCGGGCGTGGGTGCGCAACACCGCCCCAAGGCCCAGCACGGCCCCTGCCAGCAGCAGAATGCCGCCCAGTTTCAGAGGCTTTCGGCCCAGCACGGCGGCAAGGAGCCCGCAAACAAAAATTGCCGCAAGCAGCGGCAAAAGCCATGCTTGCGGCAAAAAGGCGCACACCAACTCCACCCCCAGCGCACCGGCGCAAAAGAGGCAGAGCGGGCGTCTCATGATTTAGTGCAGGAAGAGGGGCAGCGGCTCCAGGAAGATGATATCCTTGCGCTCCGCCGCATCACCCTCGGCCAGAACAGCAGCCTGCCCAACGATGGTGCATTTGGTCTGCTCGGCCAGCGCATCCAGCGCCTTCAGCGAACCGCCGGTGGAGATGACATCGTCCACGACCAGCACCCGCTTGCCGTTCATCTTGTCCAGCTCCTTGCGGTCGATGACGAGCTTCTGCTTGCCCGCAGTGGTGATGGACTGGTCCTCGACGACGACCGGTTCCTTCATATAGAGCTTGATGCCCTTGCGTGCGCAGACGTAGGGCTTGCCGCTCTGGCGGCTCATCTCGTGGGCCAGCGGGATGCCCTTGGCCTCGGCGGTGAGCAGGATGTCGAACTCCGGGCACTTCTTCAGCAGCTCGGCGGCAGCGGCCACGGTCAGCTCGGTATCGCCCAGCATGATGAAAGCAGCGATGTCCATGTGGTCATTGACTTTGCAGATGGTCAGTTCACGGGTCAGGCCCGCAACGTTCAGCGTATAGGTTTCAGCCATAACAATTCCCCTTCTCTTTGTAGTTCCGTGTGGTTTTGGCTCAGACGGGCAGTTTTTCGCCGCCCAGCACATGGAAGTGCAGATGCTTCACGGTCTGACCGGCATCCTCGCCGACATTGGAGATGACGCGGTAGCCGTTGTCGAGGCCCTGCTCCCTGGCGAGCTTTGCGATGACGGCAAAGATGTGGCCCAGCAGGGCACCATCTTCTTCGGTCAGCGCAGCGGCGGAAACGATGTGCTTTTTGGGCACGACCAGGAAATGCACCTTCGCCTGCGGGTTGATGTCGTAAAAAGCAACGACCTGATCGTCCTCGTACAGCTTTTTCGAGGGGATCTTGCCCTCAGCGATCATGCAAAACAGACAATCTTCCATGGGAATTGCTCCTTTCGGATCTTTTTTATTCCTCTGCACAGCACCCCTTTTCAGGGGCGCTGACGGAGAGGTTATTTTTTCATGCTCAGCCCAGCTGCTTCTCAACGATGCCCTTGACGGCTGCCAGAGCTTCGTCGATCTTGTTCTCGTCCTTCAGACCGGCCATTGCAAAGTCGGGCTTGCCGCCGCCCTTGCCTCCGGCGATGGCGCTGATCTCCTTGACCAGAACGCCCGCCTTCAGGCCCTTTTCCTGTGCCATCTTGTTGACGGTGACGGCCATGGTGATCTTATCCTCGGCCTTGCCGACCAGAACGGCCACCACAGGGTTGACGGCCTTGTCGCGGACGGAATCGCACATGCCGCGCAGGGTGTCGCCGGAGGTGCCGGTGAAGTAAGCGGAAGCGATCTTCACGCCGCCCACTTCCTCTGCGTCGTCGAATAGGCTGGTGACCTTGGAGGCAGCGATCTTCGCCTTCATATCGTCCAGCTCCTTGCTCATGGCCTTGTTCTCGGCCATGACAGCCTCGGCGCGGGCAGGCAGACCGGCCACATTGTTGGCCTTGAGGGCAGCCGCCACGGTGTGCAGCATCGTTTCCTGCTTGTTGGCGCGCAGCAGCAGGTTCTTGCCGGTCACGGCCTCGATGCGGCGAATACCGGCAGCCACAGAGGACTCGCTGACGATCTTGAAGCAGCCGATCTGGGCGGTGTTCCGGACATGGGTGCCGCCGCAGAACTCGGTGGACCAGCCCTCGATATCGACGACGCGCACGACCTTGCCGTACTTCTCGCCGAACAGAGCCATTGCTCCCAGCTTCTTTGCCTCGTCGATGGGCATCTCCTTCACGGTGACATCCATGGCGTCAAAGATGCGGTCGTTGACGATCTTCTCCACGCGGGCCAGCTCCTCTGCGGTGACTGCGCTGAAGTGGGTGAAGTCGAAGTGGGTGATCTCGCCGTCCTGATAAGAACCAGCCTGGTGCACATGGTCGCCCAGCACTTCGCGCAGAGCAGCCTGCAGCAGGTGGGTAGCCGTGTGGTTGCGGCAGACAGCCATGCGGTATTCCTTGTCGACCTTGGCGGTCAGATGGTCGCCGACCTTGACGATGCCGCTCTCCAGCACACAGGTGTGGACGTAGTAGCCCTTGGGGGTCTTCTTGACGTCCAGCACACGCAGGGAGCAGTCTGCACTGGTCAGCACACCGTGGTCGGCCACCTGGCCGCCCATCTCGGCGTAGAACGGGGTCTTGTCCAGCACGACCAGAACGTCTTCCTTGGCCTGCTCATCGGTGGCGATGGCATCGGTCAGGGTCTCCTCGTCGCTCAGGGCGACCACGACGCCGGTGTCGTTCAGGGTCTCGTAGCCGGTGAAGACAGTCGGCTCCGTGTTCAGGCTGCCGAACAGGTCCTCGCTCCAGCCGGAGATGTTCTTCTTCAGACGCTCGGCGCGGGCGCGCTCCTTCTGCTTCTTCATCTCCGTGTGGAAGCCTTCTTCGTCGATGTCGATGCCCTGCTCCGCTGCGATCTCCTTGGTCAGGTCGAGGGGGAAGCCGAAGGTATCGTTCAGCTTGAAGACATCCAGACCCTTCAGCAGATGCTCGTGGGCCTTTTCCAGGCCGTCGATCATGTTGTTCAGGATGGTCATGCCGGCGTCGATGGTGCGGGCAAAGTTTGCCTCCTCGGTGCCGATGACCTTCTTGATATAGGCGTCGTGCTCACGCAGTTCGGGGTAAGCAGACTCGCTGGACTGGATGACGGTCTCGACCAGCTCCACCAGGAAGGGGCGGCAGATGCCCAGCATCCGGCCATGGCGGGCGGCACGGCGCAGCAGACGGCGCAGCACGTAGCCGCGGCCCTCGTTGGAGGGCAGGATGCCGTCGGACACCATGAAGGTGCAGCTGCGGATGTGGTCGGTGATGACGCGGATGGAGATGTCGTCCTTTGCATTGGCACCGTAGGTCTTGCCCGCGATGTGCTCCACATGGTGCAGCACACTCTGGACGGTATCGACCTCGAACAGGTTGCCGACGCCCTGCATCACGCAGGCCAGACGCTCCAGGCCCATGCCGGTATCAATGTTGGGCCGTGCCAGGCGCTCGTAGTGGCCCTTGCCATCGGCATCGAACTGGCTGAACACCAGGTTCCAGATCTCCATATAGCGGTCACAGTCGCAGCCCACGCCGCAGGTCGGCTTGCCGCAGCCGTACTCCGGGCCGCGGTCGAAGTAGATCTCCGAGCAGGGGCCGCACGGGCCGGAGCCATGCTCCCAGAAGTTGTCTTCCTTGCCCAGACGGACCATGTGGTCGGGGGCGATGCCCACCTTCTTGGTCCAGATGTCGTAAGCCTCATCGTCCTCTTCGTAGACGGAG
>OBJG01000511.1_pt1 | contig 40701 bp, 40 predicted proteins | sample 1517941 | NCBI WGS metagenome assembly OBJG01 (sample SAMN04571712, study PRJEB22368) | human gut metagenome | biome: human gut; material: stool | host: Homo sapiens | place: Luxembourg | collected 2012-09-21
AGAGCAGTTGCATTGATAAGGTCACGAAATTATTAACGCCTTGTCGGTACGGAAAGTGTTTCAGGTGGTGTTGGCGATATATTTCACTGTGTGGCTTCATTAATAATCATTTTGTCGATAGCCTGAATGCCCGTCCGTTGAGGGCGGGCATCGGTTATAAACCTCTTATTTTCTTCCTATAATCTTCAGGTAAATTCCCGAGGTTATTTTATAGGCGAAAATGTAGAACAGGGCAAATACGGCAAAGCATATCACGTTTGCGATAAGAAGAAGTGTGCTGTCGGCAAAGCCGAACAGTTTAACAGCTTTAAGTATTATCGGAAAGGCGAATGTAAGGTGTATGCCTGCAAAGATAAGAGGAGCGAAGAACACGGTCAGCACCTGCGAGTTTATGCTTTTCTTTATTTCCTTTTCCGTCATTCCGACACTTCTCATTGTTGCAAAGCGTTCTCTGTCCTCGTAGCCCTCCGAAACCTGCTTATAGTAGATTATAAGCACGGTGGCAAAGATAAAGACAAGTCCTAAGAATATTCCGAGAAAGAGAAGTCCGCCGTAGGTTGCTATCATCACATCAAGGTTTTCGGTTCTGCTTTCGGCAAAGGGGAAGATATTCTCCATATTCCGTGAGCTTTTTGCCAGAATGTCCGTGAGGCTGTCGCACAGGGCTTGCTTATCAGCGTTGCTTCCGCCAATGTCAAAGCCGAAATAATGCTTTAACCACGATGCGTTTTCGCCGTAAGCCTGACGGTTCAGCAGGAATATATCGTAAAGGGTGTTATTATCGGGGAGAATAACGAAAAATACGCTGTAAACCGTTTCGCCGTAGGAAATATTTTTCGGCATAGGAACTGTCCTTGACTTATATTTCTTGCCGTCTAATATTATTTCGCCGTCGGTGCTGTCGGAGCTTGCCGTCAGTATTTCGCCCTCGGAGAGCGTTTCGTTCCTGCCGCTCGTTTTGTTATAGTCTTCAAGCGTGATGAAGAAAAAGTCCTTTATTTCAGATTGGCTGACATCTGCGGAATCTGTCGCAGGGGCTAAGTGGACGGTATTATCTGAAAAATAACCGCCGACTTCAAGATAATCATACGAAAGAGTGTTTAAGGGGCTATAATCATTGCTTTTCGCCGTGTCAAGCGCTGTGTTGCACAGGTCGGAAATATTGCGTATCGTCTTATCTTCAAAGCTGTCGTAAGTGAGCGTTACCGAGATGTCACGGCTGCGGATAAACGTGCTTGTCTGTATCCCCGAAAAAAGACTTATCGTGGACGAAAGCATTACAAGCACCATAGTCGAAAGAATGCAGACAGAAGCAAGTCCTGCGCCGTTTCTTTTCATACGGTATGTCATTCCGGAAACGGATACAAAGTGATTCGCTTTGTAGTAATATCTTTTGTTTTTCATAAGAAGCCGGCAAAGTGCGACAGAGCCGCTGACAAACAGCATATAAGTGCCGATTATTACAAGAAGCACCGCAAGGAAGAAATTTCCGACAATTTCAATGCCCGCCTGTGTCGTGACGGCAATATAATAAGCGATAGCAAGCAGTATCAAGCCGAATAGGGCAAATACGAAATTTGCCCGTGGCGGTTTTTCGCCCTGCTTTTCGCTGTGAAGCAGATTGATTGCGCTTAGTCTGCCTATGCGGACAAAGGCGCTCAGCAGAAGAATTATCGTTATGGCTGTGAATACTGCGGCGGTGATAGCTATTGCGCCTGCATCGACAGACAGATTTCCGACAGGTTCAATGCCGAGAAGTCTGAACATACACAGCTCAGCGAGGCGTGACAGGAGTATTCCTGCGGCAAGTCCGCAAAGAAGCGATATAATAAGCGTGAATAGGCTTTCGCAAAGGAGTATGCGTGCAATGTTACGTTTGTTCATTCCGAGAATATTGTATAAGCCGAACTCTTTGCCACGGTTTTTGATAAGCACAAAGTAGCTGTAGAAAAGAAAAATCAAGGAGAAAATGCCGATTACGATTATTCCGAGCCAAAGACACCACTGTGCGTAAACGCCTCTGTTTGTGTTTGCGATGTTTTCGCTTCTTGCAAGGTATGCCGTGATGTACATCATCATCACCATTGCAACTAAGGTGAGGATATAAGGCAGATAAAGCCGTTTGTTTTTCTTCATGCCGTTCACGGCGAGCTTCGGGTAGAACAGTGTTTTCATCTGCGGTCACCGCCTGCCACAAGCACCGTCAGCGTATCGTTTATCTTTGCATAGAATTCTTCCGTTGCGGAAATGCCCTTATATATCTGGTGGTAAACCTCGCCGTCCTTTATGAAAAGCACCCGTGAGGCACTGCTTGCCGCCTTTACCGAATGTGTTACCATAAGGATAGTCTGACCGTCACGGTTGATTTCACCGAACAGGTTGAGAAGCTCCTCCGACGCTTTTGAATCGAGTGCGCCTGTAGGCTCGTCCGCAAGCAGAATATCGGGGTTTGTTATAAGCGCACGGGCGACAGCGGTACGTTGCTTCTGACCGCCCGATATTTCATAAGGGTATCTGTCGAGCAGGTCGCTTATACCGAGCTTTGCGGCAAGAGGGAGAAGCCTTGAGTTCATCTCATCGTAGCTTTTGCCCATAAGCACGAGCGGCAGAAAAATATTGTCACGCACGGAGAATGTATCGAGCAGGTTGAAGTCCTGAAACACAAATCCGAGATGCTCACGTCTGAAAAGCGCAGAGTCGCTGTCCTTTATCTTTGTTATGTCAACTCCCGAGAGCATTACTGCTCCTGCGGTCGCCTTGTCAAGCGTTGCGAGGATGTTGAGCAGGGTAGTCTTGCCTGAGCCGCTTTCGCCCATAATAGCGATATATTCGCCCTTTGCGGCAGAGAAGCTGACGTTTCGCAGTGCGACATTCGGCTTTGCACCGAGCCGCTGTGTGTAGACCTTTTTAAGTCCCGTTACTTCAAGTAAATTCATATTGTACCTCCTTTAAGCTATGACAATATTATAGCTGAAATAACGGAAATGTGCCATTTATCCGTCTTACGATAAGAGCGTCCGTCTTACATTTTTGTAATATTGCAATTACTCGTGTCTTATTTTGCTTTCTGTAAGGTCAAGCATAAAGACAGAGCCTTTTCCAAGCTCGGACACGGCGGTAAGAGTAATGCCGAGCATATCGGCAATACAGCGGCAAAGATAAAGTCCTATACCGCTTGCCTTCATATCATATCTGCCGTTAAGTCCTGTGTAGCCGTTGTCGAAAATTCTCGGCAGGTCGGCAGGGTCTATGCCAATTCCCGTGTCGGCAATGCAGAGAATCTTTCTGTCGGTGTCGGGCTTCATATAAATTGATACCGAGCCTTTAGCGGTGTATTTTATCGCATTTGAGAGCAGTTGTTCAATAATGAAGGACAGCCATTTTTCATCGGTGAGAACATCGGTATCAAGCTCCTTGTAATCAAGGCTCAGCTTCTTCCCTATAAACTGCGTGGAGAATTTACGAACCGATTTTTTTACTATATCGTCAAGGCTGTAATGCTTTATCACAAGGTCGTTGCCGGAGCTTTCAAGCCGTACATAGCACAGCGCCATATCGACATACTGCTCTATCTTCATAAGCTCGTCGGACAGCCTGCGGTTGCTTTCGCTGTCTTCTGACTGGAGCATAAGTCGCATTGCGGAGATAGGCGTTTTTATCTGATGTACCCACATAGTGTAATATTCGTTTGTCGCCTGCAGGCTGTTTGCGGATTTTTCCTTAAGGGAAATGCAGTAATCGCTGAGTGTCCGTATCAGTCTGCCGTAATCCTTGTCATCTGCCGATACCGCTTTCGGAAGATTGTCGGCACTCACAGTTATCTCGTTTGCAAGACGGGTGAGGATATTATGCTTTCTGTATGCCTTTATAAAAGTGACCGCACCGATAGCCGTAACAGCGGCAAGCGACAGCAAAAGCGCATACAGCACAGGCTCTGAGGGAAGGTTATAAAGCGACAGCACCACAGCGAAAATTACAGCCGCAATAATAATGCAGACAAGCGTTATTATGCGGCTCCTGATAAAGTCAAGAAAGAATTTCATACTATCATATACCCCATTCCGACCTTGGTTGCGATGTAGTTTTCAAGTCCTATGTTTTCGAGCTTTTTGCGAAGCCTGCTGACATTTACCGTAAGGGTGTTCTCGTCAATAAAGCAATCTGTTTCCCATAATCTCTGCATAAGCGTATCACGGGAAATTATCCTGCCTGCGTTTTCCATAAGAGTGCGGAGTATGCGAAGCTCGTTCTTTGTAAGCTCTGCCTTTTTATCGCCGTTTGTCACGACCGCCGATGAGATATCAAGTATAACACTGCCGTGGGATATAAGGTCGCTGTTGCCCGAAAAGGAGTAGGCACGGCGAAGCACTGCGTTTATCTTTGCAGTCAGCACCGAAAGATCGAACGGCTTTGCTATAAAATCATCTCCGCCCATATTCATAGCCATAACTACATTCATATTATCGGAGGCTGAGGAGAGGAAGATAACCGGCACTTTTGACAGCTTTCTTATCTCGCCGCACCAGTAGTAGCCGTCATAGAACGGTAGCTTTATATCAAGCAGTACAAGCTGAGGGTCGAAAGCGGCAAACTCCGCAGTGATATTGTGAAAATCCTTTGCACACTCTACTTTATAATCCCAGCCCTCAAGGTGCTTTTTCAGCGTTTGGGCTATCGTGGGGTCGTCTTCAATGATGAAAATTCTGTACATAGTCAAATTTCTGCCATTCTTATAATAAGTTCGTTGAATCGCTTGGAAAACACGGGAGGAATGTTATGGGCAGCTTTGTCCCATATCTCGTATCTGCAATTTTTATTCATAGCGGCAAGTCCTTTTACGCTGTCGTGTACTTCTGCCTGTTCCTTACTGCCTGCAAGGGCAATCATCGGGAAGTATGCGTTTTCAAAGCCGTTTATTGTTTCAAGCGTTATTCCGTTGTCAACGGAGCTTCTTACGGTTTCGATACGCACATTCTGCATCTGTGCGACAAATTCTTTTCTTTGCTCTTTGGGCAGTCCGTTCATAAATCCGATGAAACCGCATAATCGTTTGTTTTTGAATGACGCAAACTGCTTTTCGTTTATAGCCATGACCTTTGAGAGCATAGGCTCTTTCTTGATAAGCCACGGACTTACTATTATCGCAGAAGTAAAATACTGCGGATATTCCGCACACAGCTTAACGCTAAGCTGAGCACCGAGCGAAAAGCCGACAAGCGTTACCTTTTTGCCGATGTCGGCAATGAAATCCGCAAGCTGTTTTACCGCTGTTTCGGTATCGAAAATCTCATCTGCGGCATCTCCGTAGCCCATGATATGCGGAATAATAAGATGATATTTTTCGGCAAGCGGATATTGCCTGCCGAAGCTGTGGACAAAGTTTGCCCCGTGCAGAAAGACGATCGTCTTATCGTTTTCTTTGCCGTATTCATAATAGTGCATATATTTCCCTCCGTGAGTTTTCTTGTTGCTGTAATTATAGCACGGGTGAGGGTGATAGTCAAACAGCAGAAACATAGAATTTGCTTGAACGTTTGACTTTTTGGAGTAGAGTTGTTATAATAAGTTAACGGCTAACTGTATTTGTTTTACAGCAATATAAGGAAATGAGGCAATTGTATGTGCGATGTTTCAAAATACACAAAGGTATATGAAGATTTTAAAAATCTGCATTCCGATGATTTTTTACAGCTTATAACAGAAGCTGAAACACAGGAAGAAAAGAATTTCTTTGAAACTGTCTGGAACTATTTGCTACAGGAAAAACAGAAAAAGGTTATCGAAAGGAATCTTTTCTGAATAAATTGTTGATTGAATTTTACAATAGAAAGCATAAAAATACAACCTGCGGAATTTTTCCGCAGGTTGTATTTTTATATTTTATCCTATAACCTTCTTCGCAATATCTACCGTTTCCTTAGCGTCCTTTGCGTAGAAGTCTGCGCCTATCTTTTCGGCGTACTCGGGTGTTAGTACCGCACCGCCGACAACCACCTTGCAAGGAAGTCCGTTGTCACGGATAAGCTTTATGGTTTCTTCCATGGATTTCAGCGTAGTGGTCATAAGTGCGCTCAGTCCCACCAGCTTTACCTCGTGCTTTCTTGCGGCATCGACTACCGCCTGATATTCAACGTCCTTGCCGAGATCTATTACGGTGTAGCCGTAGTTTTCAAGCAGTACCTTTACTATGTTCTTGCCTATGTCGTGTACATCGCCCTTTACCGTTGCAAGCACTATCTTGCCCTTGCTCACCGTTTCGGAATTGTTCTTTGCAAGGTGTGCCTTGATAACATCAAAACAGCTCTGTGCAACGCCTGCCGATAAAATCAGCTGAGGGAGGAATATCTTTCCCTGCTCAAACAACGTACCTGTCTTGTCAAGCGCAGGGATAAGCCGCTCGTTTATTATTACCATCGGGTCGGTGTCGGTAAGCAACTGTTCGGTTATCTTCGCCGCCTCGGCTTTTAAACCGTTGTCGATGGCATATTCAAGCGTTACCTCGGAGGATTTCGGCTTTGCGACTGCCGTTGGGGTATCACTGCCGTAAGCGGCAATGTATTCTACCGAGTTCACGTCTATCGCCTTTAACAGCTTGAACGCTCTTACAGCGCCTGTCATAGACGCTACGTTGGGGTTTATAATCGGCAGATCAAGCCCGTTTTCAAGCGCCATTGTAAGAAAAATATGGTTTAAAAGCTCACGGTTTGGCAGACCGAATGATATATTCGAAACACCGAGTACCGTTCTTACTCCGAACCTTTCCTTTACCGCACGCACAGCCTTGAGCGTTTCGTTTACTGCAAGCTGTTCTGCGGATGCGGTAAGCGTAAGGCAGTCTATCGCTATATCCTCTTTCGGAATACCGATTTCCTCGCAACGCTTTATTATCTTTTCGGCAATGGCTACACGCTGTTCGGCTTTAGGCGGTATGCCGTCCTTGTCAAGTGTCAGACCTACTACTGCCGCACCGTATTTCTTTACGAGCGGAAGAACGTTTTTAAGGCTCTCCTCCTCACCGTTTACCGAGTTTACCATAGGCTTGCCGTTGTATACACGCAGTGCCGCTTCAAGTACCTCGGGGATAGTGCTGTCTATCTGGAGAGGTACGTTAGTAACGCCCTGAATGCTCTTGACAGCCTTTATCATCATTGCCTTTTCGTCAATGTCGGGAAGTCCAACGTTTACGTCAAGTATATCCGCTCCCGCGCCGACCTGCTCTATAGCCTGACCTAAGATATAGTCTATATCATCGTTTATAAGCGCCTGCTTGAACAGTTTTTTACCGGTAGGGTTGATACGCTCACCGATTATCCTCGGCTGGCTTACCTCTACAACATTTGTGCCGCTGCATATCGTGCAGACACGCTCTATCTTCTTAGGCTCGTACTTTCTGCCCTTTACCTTCCCGGCTGTACGGCAGATAAATTCGGGTGTTGTACCGCAGCAGCCGCCGATTATTCCTGCACCGAGATCAGCTATCTCAACGGCATAGTCGCTGAATTCTTCGGCATCTATAGAATATTCGCCTGTGGCAGGGTCGGGAAGACCTGCGTTGGGCATTACGATAACGGGTATCTTTGACTTTTCGCAGAGCGTTTTGATTATAGGCATAAGTTCCTTCGGGCCGAGAGAGCAGTTTACACCGACGGCACTTACACCAAGTCCCTCGCACAGTAGTATTTCCGCTTCGGCGGGACAACCCGTAAAGGTACGTCCGTTTTCCTCGAAGGTCATACTGCATATTATCGGGAGATCGCAGTTTTCCTTTGCGGCAAGTATAGCGGCTTTAAGCTCGTATAAGTCGGTCATCGTTTCAAACAGAACAACGTCCGCACCTGCCTTATAGCCTGCAACTATCTCCTCCCTGAATATGTCGTAAGCCTCTTCAAATTTAAGGCTTCCTGTAGGCTCAAGGAGCTGTCCTATAGGACCTATGTCAAGAGCGCAGAAAACGTCTTTACCGCTTTCCTTTATCGCTTCTTTACAGTTTATTATTCCTGCGGTGATAATTTCATCTACGCTTTTACCGCTGTGGCTTAGCTTGTAGGAATTTGCACCGAATGTATTTGCGGAAATTATATCCGCTCCTGCGTCTATATAGCTGCGGTGTATTTCCTTGAGCAGATCCTTTGCAGTAAGGTTTAAAAGCTCGGGGGTTTCGCCCGTCTTAAGTCCCTTAGCCTGCAGCTGAGTACCCATAGCACCGTCGAAAATCAGCAGTCCTCTTTGTTCAAGTAATGTTTTAATTTCCACAGTGACCTCCGCTTTTTCTGAATTTGCATCTGTCCTTCATATTACAGCTTTCACAGCCTCTTGTACTTCTGTCAACTTCGCCCTCCGACAGCCCTATAAATGCCGTTACCGATTTTGTAGGCACCATCATATTGCTGTTCATTACGGTAAGACCTATCCTTTTCTGAGCCTGCAGAAGCGTCAGTAAATCAAACTGTATATCAAGCGGCAGATCACCGTAGCCGGGAGAATATCTCCAGGTACGGCTGTTCGAGTGTACTTTTTCGAATATCTCTGTTTCAGCCCTGTTGCAGACCTGCTCTATTGCCGCACCCGCAAGGCTGTCAACGATAACTGCGCTTGCCATATCAGAAACCTGCAGATGCCTTAAAAGCACGTCTACTCCTTGTCCGAGTGTGGCGCACATAAGCACTATCCTGTCGCAGTTCTTTAAATGAGCGGCGGCTGAATTGCCTTTAAGTATTATATTGCTGTCCGAAATTCTGACACCATCGTCCGTAAAGCTTATCGGGTATACGGCATAGAGATATTTCGGGCTTGCGGCTTTCAGCAGCTGTTTCTCGCAGAAATCAAGCATTGCGAGCATCTGCTCGTTATCCGTGCCGTCCTTACAGCCGAGATAACGCAGAGCCTCGTTCCTGTCTATCGGCTGAAGTATCATAACAGATCCTTAATCCCGTTGTAGATGCGTGATGCGACAGCGGGGTTATTCATAGCGTAAAGGTGTATGCCCTGCACATCGTTTGAAATAAGATCTACTATCTGGTCGATGGCATAGGCTATTCCTGCACTCCTCAGCGCCTCGGGGTCGTTCTCGTACTTCTGCATCATCTTTACGAATTTTGAGGGCAGGCTTGCGCCGCAGAGCGTTACCATACGCTCAATCTGCTTTTTGTTGGTAACGGGCATAATTCCTGCGGCGATAGGCACGTCTATGCCTGCGGCTCTTGCACGCTTTTCAAAATCGTAATAGCAGGAATTGTCGAAGAAAAGCTGTGAAACAAGGTGAGATGCACCTGCGTCAACCTTTATTTTCAGGTTCTTTATATCTTCCTCGGCGCTTTCTGCGTCAACGTGGGTTTCGGGGTAGCACGCACCTGCAATATCAAAATTTCCCTTTGACGCTATATATGCCGTAAGGTCGCTTGCGTGGGGAAAATCGTTCTTCGGTTCTTCATCGGGCTTATTGTCGCCTCTTAAGGCAAGAATATTCTCTATTCCGTTTGCGGCGAAATCGTCAAGCATAAAATCAACATCGTCACGGGTGCTGTTTATGCAGGTAAGGTGCGCCATTGATTCGATACCGTATTTTTCCTTTATATGCGATGCTATCTCGCAGGTGGAGCGGTTTGCACGGTTTCCGCCTGCACCGTATGTCACGCTGATATATGCGGGATTTATTGCCGCAAGTCCCTCGATGGCATCATACACCGTTTCGATGGGGAAATTCTTGTTGGGAGGGAAAACCTCCAGCGAGAACACCGTCCTGCCGGGTGTGTATAAGTCTTTAATTTTCATTCCGTCGTTCTTTTCCTTTATATTTGTGTCGTTATCTTACTGTACTGCCATTGGGTGTATCCTTGTCGAGGAATACTACCTGTACCTTGTCTCCTGCGTCACAGGCAAGGAGCATACCGTTGCTTTCTTCGCCGCAGAGTTTTGCGGGGGCAAGATTTGCAACGAATATAATTTTCTTTCCGATAAGCTCCTCTGGAGTGTAGTATTCGGCAATGCCCGATACTATCTGTCTGCCGCCTCTTGCATCGTCCACCTGAATTTTAAGCAGCTTCTTTGACTTCTTTATCTTTTCGCAGGCTGTAATCTCGCCTGTTCTGAGCTTGACCTTTGCAAAGTCATCTATAGAGATTATTCCTGCCTTGTCAAGATCCTCGTCCTCCTTGATTACGGTCTTGGGCTTCATAAGGCGTTCAAGTTCTGTAATCTCGCTCTTTATGTCGATTCTGGGGAAGAGAACTCTGCCCTTCTTTACTGTAACGTCTGCACGCAGAACGCCGAATGTGCCGAGCTTGTCGAAAGCGGTATCTTCTGCACCTGCGCCAATCTGCTCCCATACCTCAGGCATTGTTGCGGGCATAAAGGGGCTGAGCAGTGCAGAGCAGATACGAATAGTTTCAAGCAGGTTATAGAGTACGGTTGCAAGACGGGCATTGTTGCTTTCGTCCTTTGCAAGTACCCACGGTGCAGTTTCGTCGATATACTTGTTGGCACGGGAGATTACCTTGAATATTTCCTCAAGCGCCTTTGAGTGCTGAGCCTGCTCGATAAGGGGAGTAACCGTATCGCAAAGCGACTGAGCCATACCGATAAGCTGATTGTCAAGCTCGTCGGAAACTCTGTCTGTGGGCAGTGTTCCGCCGAAATACTTGTCAGCCATTGCTACTGTTCTTGAAACAAGGTTTCCGAGATCGTTTGCAAGGTCTGCGTTTATTCTTGTGAGCATAAGCTCATTTGTGAAGTTGCAGTCACTGCCGTAGGGCATATCACGCAGTATCTGATAACGTACAGCGTCAACGCCGTAACGCTCGCAAAGCACAAACGGGTCAACAACGTTGCCCTTTGATTTGCTCATCTTGTCGCCGTTGAAATTTATCCAGCCGTGACCGTAAAGGTGCTTGGGCAGGGGCAGATCGAGCATCATAAGGATTATAGGCCATACGATAGAGTGGAAACGTACAATTTCCTTAGCGGTCATATGCATATCTGCCGGCCAGTATTTTTCAAAATCGTTGTACTTTTCGTTGCCGTAGCCGAGCGCGCTGATATAGTTTGAAAGTGCGTCTACCCATACATAAACAACGTGCTTGCTGTCAAAATCAACGGGTATGCCCCAGGTGAAGCTGGTTCTTGATACGCACAGATCCTCAAGGCCCGGCTTTATGAAGTTGTTTACCATTTCGTTTACACGGCTCTTAGGCTGTAAATAGTCGGTTTCGGTAAGGAACTTTTCAATCTTGTCGGCAAAATCGGAAAGGCGGAGGAAGTATGCCTCCTCGTTTGCTTCTTTTACCTCACGTCCGCAGTCGGGACACTTTCCGTCTACAAGCTGGCTCTCTGTCCAGAAGCTCTCGCACGGTGTGCAGTACTTGCCCTTGTAGGTGCCTTTATAGATGTAGCCCTTTTCGTACAGCTTCCTAAATATCTTCTGTACGGTTTCTATATGATAGTCGTCCGTTGTTCTGATGAAACGGTCATAGCTTATGTGCATTGTTTCCCAAAGACGCTTGAAGTTGGCTACTATCTCGTCAACGTATTCCTTGGGGGTAACGCCCTTTTCGGCGGCTTTAAGCTCTATCTTCTGACCGTGCTCGTCCGTGCCTGTAAGGAACATTACGTCATAGCCCTGCATTCTCTTGAAGCGTGCTATCGTGTCACACGCAACCGTTGTGTAACAGTGACCTATGTGGGGATTACCGGAGGGGTAATATATCGGTGTGGTTAAATAATATGTCTTGTTCATTCTATTTTCTCCTTGTTTTTAAGTGATATTCTGTCCGTGTTTTTTTACATTCGTGCAGTACCGCACATTCGGCACATATTGCACATTCGTGCATACACACCGTTCTTTGCGTTTTTAATTTTCAGGATCATAAGAATCAGTCCTTCCGAATGTAATTTATATGTTTATTATGGTACAGGTCATAAGTTCCTGATGCCCATACATAAATTTTAGTATACCACTATTTAGTCGGTTTTGCAATAACGCAAAAATTTTTGATGCAATTTTTACATTTTGTCTAAAAAACCCTTGATTTTTTTCGGTTTTTCTAGTAAAATATATTTGGTGTATTATTTTCGGCCGTTTTATGCCTTTTTCTGAGACTTTTCACAGGCCGATTCAAAGATACAATTATAAGAGTAATTTCCGCATACAAGGCAGTTACAGGGTTATAGCCTTCGGCGGACACAGGAGCAAACCATTTAAGATAAAAGAGGTAAGAAAATGTCAAACAGATTATTTCAGGGCGTAGTTCATCAGATGAGAGATACTATCGGTCGTGTTATCGGTGTTATCGATGAAAACAGTACGATAGTCGCTTGCAGTGAGCTTTCCAGGATAGGAACAAACAGCGACTTCTTTACAATTGAGCTTGGTGACTCACATGATGTGTTCATCCGTGACGGCTATACATATAAGCCCTTCGGCGTTCATGTAAAGCCCGATTATGCGGTATTCATCGAAGGTACGGACGATCAGGCGGCAAAGTATGCGTCTATCCTCGCTATCTCACTGTCAAGCATCAAGCAGTACTATGATGAGAAATATGACAGAAATAACTTCGTAAAGAATATCATCCTTGATAACGTTCTTCCCGGCGATATAACGCTCAAGGCAAGAGAGCTTCACTTCAATGCGGATATAAGTCGTGTTGTATTCCTTATAAGCATCGTTTCCGCAAACGAGGTTTCGGCTTATGACGTAATACAGAACCTGTTCCCCGATAAGAACAAGGACTTCGTGTTCAATATCACAGAAACCGAAATCGTTCTTGTTAAGGAAATAAAGGCAGGCATAGACAACAAGGACCTCGAAAAGCTCGCACGCTCTATCTCGGATACGCTTTCGGGCGAGTTCTTCACAAAGGTAAACGTAGGTATCGGTACTCCCGTTACAGGCATAAAGGATCTTGCCCGTTCCTTCAAGGAAGCACAGATAGCTATTGAGGTAGGTAAGGTGTTCGATACGGACAAGACTATCGTAAGCTACGATAACCTCGGTATCGCCCGTCTTATTTATCACCTTCCCACGACCCTGTGTGAAACATTCCTGAAGGAAGTTTTCAAGAAGGGCTCAATAGAGTCGCTTGATCACGAAACGTTATTCACGATACAGAGATTCTTCGAGAACAACCTCAACGTTTCCGAAACGTCAAGAAAGCTCTTTGTACACAGAAATACACTGGTTTACAGACTGGATAAGATAAAGAAGCTCACAGGTCTTGATTTAAGAGAGTTCGATCACGCTATCATCTTCAAGATCGCTCTTATGGTCAAGAAATACCTTGCCGCAGATCCCGTCAAATTCTAAGGCGGCGGGTCGCCGCTGACTGCTCCGACCTTTAGAAATGTTGCATTTATGTATAACACGGTGAAACGGTCGGGAATAAACGGCGGTGCAAGACACAAACCAAGGCGGCAGTGCCGCAGACTGCTCCGACCTTTTGAAATGTTGCATTTATGTGTAACACGGTGAAACGGTCGGATGTAAACGGCGGTGCAAGGCACAAAGCAGGGCGGCGGCAGTGCCGCAGACAATTCCGACCTTTTGAAACGTTGCGTTTATGCGTAACACAGTGAAACGGTCGGGAAATAAAGTCGAATTTAATAATACCGGACTATTCAGACAGATACTTGATTGTGCTTGTCTGAATATTTGGTGTAAGAGTGTCATTGCAAAGCTGCGGATTATCGGCAATATCGGCCGGATATGAGGAGAGAAAAGTTGAATTACTCCACCATACTTTTGATTGTTGAAAAATAAGTGTTTGAAAAGTATTGTGGGTGCAGAAGGGGATAGCATTGTGATTCCCCCGGTTACGCCATAACCGGACTGCATCGCTGTGTGCCGTTATTGCACGGCAGATATCAGGAAGGAATGGTAAAATGGTTGAATTAAAGAACGTTGACGTTCATTTCAAGGACGGAGGCGGAGTTGACGCTCTTAACGGTGTCAATCTCAGAATAGAGGACGGCGAATTTGTATTTATAGTCGGTGACAGCGGTGCCGGAAAATCGACATTGCTCAAACTGCTGACAAGAGAGATAGCGCCGACATCGGGCAGGGTATTCGTAAACGGATATAATCTTGCCAAGATAAAGAATAAGAAGATCCCGTATTTCAGACGTTCCATAGGAATGATATTTCAGGATTTCCGTCTGATACCGGATCTGAATGTTTATGACAATGTGGCTTTTGTACTGCGTGTTACAAACAAATCCAAAAAGACGATAAGACATAGGGTGCCTTATGTTCTGAATCTGGTCAAGCTGGCAGACAGGGCAAAATCCTATCCTGAGAAGCTGTCGGGCGGTGAAAAGCAGAGAGTTGCGATAGCAAGAGCCTTTGCGAGCGATCCTAAGCTGATTATAGCAGATGAGCCTACGGCAAACATCGACCCCGCTTTATCCTATGATATAGTAAAGCTGCTCAAGGAAATCAACAAGTGCGGTACTACCGTAATAATGGTTACTCACGAGCATAGCCTTGTCGAATATTTCGGCGGAAGAATCGTCAGCCTGAAAAACGGCGAAGTTATTTTCGACGAATATGTAGAAGGTGAGGCGCAGGATGAATAATTTAAGCTACTTGATAAAGCAGGGCATAAGATCGGTATGGAAGAACCGTTTCATGTCATTTGCCAGCCTCTGCATTATGACTGTCAGCCTTATTTTAGTCGGAATGTCGGCTATAGTGATGCTTGACTGCGGAATAATACTCGACAACGTTTCAGACAAGAACGAGATAAGCGTTTATCTTAATGATGACGCAGATATAAAGCATATAGGCGAGGTGCTTAAAAGCAACACGCTGACGGAGAAGGTGGATTTCGTTTCCGCCGAAGAAGGACTCAAGAAGATGATCGAGCAGTACAGCGAGCAGAAGGAGCTGTTTGAGAATCTTCCGTATAATCCCGTTCCTGCGACCTATATGGTAACTATAAACGACCTTGATAAGATAAGCACTGCCGTTCAGCAGTTCAAGGCGATAGACGGCGTTTACAAGGTGAATGCGCCTATGGATTTTGCCGGATTTATCAAGGACCTGAGAACGACGTTTACAATTATCGGAATAGTGCTTATAGTGGCGCTCGGTACGGTAAGTGTTATAATAATTTCGAATACAACAAGGCTCAGCGTTTTCTCAAGACGCAAGGAAATAGCTATAATGAGAATAGTCGGAGCGACAAATTCCTTTATAAAGACCCCGTTTTTTGTGGAGGGATTGTTCATCGGACTTCTTTCGGGACTGCTTTCGTGGTTTGTGACAAAGCTCGTTTATGAGAATCTGTACAATCTGTTTACGCAGAACCTCGGAATGTGGAATGCGCTCGGAATGGGTGACATACTGCAGTTCTCGGAAATCGGCTGGTATGTACTGGCGGCTTGCTGCGGTGCGGGTGCACTGCTCGGAGCTATCGGCACGGTACTCAGCACAGGCAAATACCTTAAGGTATAACGGCGAAAGGATATAGGATGAAGCTGAAAAAAATTCTGCACTCTCTGACCTCATTCGTCACAATATTTGCATTGACATCGGGTATAATCATAACGTATGCTCCGGCAGGTGCGGAGGATCTTACTGTCGATGATATAAAGGACAGAATAGAGCAGATAAAACAGGACAACGCTCAAAGGCGTGATGAAATAGACCGTATCGAAGGCGATATAACCGATAAGCAGGAAAACCTCGACAAAGCCGCCAATCTGCTGAACGAGCAGAAGGAGCTTGTTGACTACTACTACAATCTTGTTTATTACAAAAATCAGGATATAAGCACTCTGCAGGGCAACATAGACACGCTCACAGACGAGATAGCGCAAAAGGACAAGGCTATAGCGAAAGCAGAAGCCGACATTGCCGAACTTGACAAGGAGAACAAGCAGAACCTTGAAAAGTTTGCACAGATAGTCAGAACAATGTACACGACCGGCTCTGCGGATATGTTCGGGGTGCTGGCAGGCTCTGCCGATTTCTACGATCTTATGATAAGCAGTGAGGTCGTTGGAAAGATAAGCGAGCAGAATCTTCAGTTCATGAACGAGCTTACCGCAGATATTAAGAAGCTGGATTCGGACAAGAAGCTGCTTGAAACCGACAAGAAGGATCTTGAGGGCAAGAAGACCGAGCTTGATACGCAAATGACAAAGCTGCTCAGTGAAAAGGAGGAGCTTGACGGTCTTGTAACGGATGCCGAAAGTGCAAAAAGCACATACGAGTCCGATTACAACAAGTATTCGGCGGCAGTAAGCGAACTTGAGGATCAGAAGAGCAATCTGCAGTATCTGATAAACGTAAGCGAGGCTGATATTGAAGCGTATGAAGAACAGATAAAAGAAATCATAAAGCAGCAGACCAATCCCGACAAGGCATATCAGGAGGGCGAGTGGTACTGGCCTGTTCCGGGACGCTCGTACATATCCTGTAACTTCGGCTGGGATGCTGATTTCGGCAGATGGCATAAAGGCGTTGATATAGGCGATGGCGGTATTTACGGCGACAGCGTTCTTGCCTCAAAGGCAGGCACTGTAATAGTTGCAGAAACAAGCTACATACCCGGCTACAGCTACGGAATGTATGTCGTTGTCGATCACGGCGGCGGATATACCACGACCTACGCACATCTCAGCGATGTGTATGTATATGTCGGTCAGGAGGTAGCGCAGGGCGAATCGCTCGGTGCTGTCGGCAGTACGGGATATTCGACAGGTCCTCATCTCCACTTTGAGATAAGACTTAACGGCGAACCCGAAAATCCGTTCAATTATGTTACTATGGCATAAACGGCATAAAGAAATTACAGACAAACGAACAAGGAAAGGGTGAATCCCGAATGAATAAAAAAGTATCGCTTGGCGTTATGATAAGTCTTATAGCCGTAGCGTGTGCTATTACATTTGTACTGACTATGACGGTATCGCTCAATATGTACAACTCAATGGTAGCGGGTATACAGGAACGGGAAACCATCAACGCAAAGATAAAGGAAATAGATACATTTGTCCGCAGTTCGTCGATATATAAGCCTAACGAAAACACTCTGATAACGGGTATCGCAAACGGCTATATCAGCGGAACGAGCGACAAATACGCAAAATATTACACGGCAGATGAGTATTACAAGCTGCAGAAGCTACAAAGCGGCGTGATTATCGGAACGGGAATCGAAACCGTTGTAAATGGCGATTATCTTGAGGTCACGAACGTTTATGAAGGCTCATCGGCTGAGGTCGAAGAAATAACCAAGGGCTGTACTATAACGGCGGTCGGCGGAAAGAGCATACTTGAGATAGGTGCCGAGCAGGCGCAGGCTCAGCTTGACGGCGAGGAGGGCACAAAGCTCTCGGTTACTTACAGCACCCCCGACGGTGTTGAAAAGACGGTAACTCTTGTAAGACAGAGCATAAAGCTAACATCGGTAAAGGGTACGCTTATAGACGGTTACGCCTATATCAAGATATACACCTTCAACGAAACCACAGACGAACGTTTCATACAGCTTATAGACGAGTATGAGGCACAGTCGGTTCTCGGATATGTATTCGATGTGAGAGATGTGTCCGACGGTATCACAGAACCTGTGAGGGCAATGCTGAACCGTGTGCTTCCGAAGGCACAGATAGCAATTCAGGTTGACGCAAACGGCAGGGATACGAGCTTTATAGAAACAGACGGAAATCAATTTGTAAGCAAACCCGTAACGGTGCTTACAAACGGAAACACCGCCTGCCTTGCAGAGATATTTGCAATAGGTCTGCGTGACTTCGCAAAGGCGTCTGTAGTCGGATCGTCAACAGCGGGAAAGTCACAGCTTCAGACAACGCAGAGCTTCAAGGACGGAAGTGCGGTTTCGATTTCTACCGCAAATATAGTGCCTGTCGAATCTGATGATTTTGAAGATACAGGAATAAAGCCCGACTACACGGTTGATATTACCGCACAGCAGGCAGAACAGATAAGGTTTGCAGACAAGAAAAGCGACGTGCAGCTTCAGAAAGCACTTGAGATAGTGGCTACAGAATAAGGATATTAATGGCGGAAAACTCCGCCCGCATCATATAAAAATAATTATGGAGGTCATTTACAATGGCAACACAGACAACTTTAACATCGCAAGGTCTTAAGGATCTCGAAGAAAGACTAGAACACTTAAAATCGGTCACAAGAAAAGAAATAGCTGAAAAAATCAAGGTAGCTCTTTCATTCGGTGACTTATCCGAGAACTCAGAGTACGATGAAGCTAAAAACGAACAGGGTATCGTTGAGGCCGAAATCGCAGAGATTGAAGCTACTCTCAAAAACGCAAAGGTAGTTGACGAGGACGAACTTTCTACAGAGCACGTTAACATAGGTAACACGGTAGTTATCGAGGACGAGAGCGGAAAGAAAATCAAGTTCTTCTTAGTAGGTTCAAAGGAAGTTGATATGAAGGCTATGAAGATTTCCGACGAGTCACCTATCGGCAAGGCGTGCATTGGTAAAAAACTCGGCGAGGAAGTATCGGTTGAAGCTCCCGCAGGAGTAAAGAAGTACAAGATAGTAGAAATAGACAAGTAAACTGAGAGGAAACAACAAATAATGGAAAACAACAACGCAGAGCAGGTTGAGCTTACCGAAGAAGAGCTTCTGGCACAGCTTGACGAACAGCACCGCATAAGAATAGAAAAGCTGAACGATTTAAAGGCAAACGGCAAGAACCCTTATGAGATCACAAAGTTTGATTTCACTCACAAGGCTCAGCAGATAAGAGATAACTTTGAGGAGCTTGAAGAAAAGGATGTAATGATTGCCGGCCGTATCACAAGCTGGCGTGATATGGGTAAGGCCAACTTTATTGATATCCGTGACGACAGCGGAAGAATGCAGGTTTATGTCCGCATTGACGATATAGGTGAGGATAACTTCAAGGAATTCAAGAAGTGGGATCTCGGTGATATTGTTGGTGTGAGCGGTTTTGTATTCAAGACAAGACGAGGAGAGATAAGCGTACACGCAAAGTCGATAAAGCTCCTTTCAAAGTCGCTCCTTCCCCTGCCTGAAAAGTGGCACGGACTTAAGGACAAGGAAGAGCGTTACAGAAAGCGTTACCTTGACCTTATCGCAAACCCCGAGATAAAGGATACCTTCGTCAAGCGTTCAATGATACTGCGTGAGATACGCAGTTTCCTTGACAGCAAGGGTTATCTTGAGGTTGATACACCCGTACTGCACACACTTGAGATCGGTGCGGCTGCAAGACCCTTCGTAACACACCACAACGCTCTTGATATTGATATGTATCTGCGTATCGAAACGGAGCTTTACTTAAAGCGTCTTATCGTAGGCGGATTTGACAGGGTATATGAAGTAGGCCGTATCTTCAGAAACGAGGGTATGGATGCAACTCACAACCCCGAATTTACATCTATCGAAATGTATCAGGCATACACAGACTACTACGGTATGATGGACTTAATAGAAGAAATGTACCGTACAGTAGCGCTCAAGGTATGCGGCACTGATACAGTTCCTTATCAGGGTAATGAAATCGAAATCGGCAAGCCCTGGAAGCGTATGACTATGAAGGAAGCCGTAAAGGAATACACTGGTCTTGACTATGACAGCTGGACAAGTGATGCCGACGCAGTGGCTCAGGCTAAGACAAAGCACGCAGAGATTGCCGACACAGCCACAAAGGGCGAGGTGCTTATCGAGCTGTTCGAGGAATTTGTAGAGGACAAGCTGATTCAGCCTACTATCATCTATGATTATCCTGTAGAAAATTCGCCTCTTGCAAAGAGAAAGCCCACCGACCCCGCATTCACAGAGCGTTTTGAATACTTCATAAATGCGTGCGAATTCGGCAACGCATTCTCAGAGCTTAACGACCCCATCGACCAGCGTGAGCGTTTCACAAAGCAGGTTATGGAGAAGAGAAAGCAGGGCGCAAACGCTCAGATAGACGAGGACTTCTTAACAGCCCTCGAATACGGATTACCCCCAACGGGCGGTCTTGGTATGGGCCTTGACAGATTTGTAATGCTGCTTACAGACAGCGCAAGCATAAGAGATGTACTGCTGTTCCCCACGATGAAGCCCCTCTCGGACTAAAAGCCCACAAAAATCAGGTTTTGACAGCGTTTGCGGCGTTTTGTTAATCCAAAAATGAAACACGTCAGAGGGTTTACGACAAATTTACGACAAATGACTTTTTGAGCATCACTCGTCTTTTACGACAAATGCGTGTCGTAAATCACGAGAATCGTAAATTGTTAATCCAGTGGCTTCATTGTAAATTGAACAAAAAAGCCTTGTAAACTCGGCATTTAACGATGTTTACAACAGAACCTCGGACTGTATAGTTCGGGGTTTTTTGCATATTTGAAGCCGGCAACGTTTATGGATATACTGTAATTGAATGGAGGGACTACAAATGAAGAAGTATTATATCAAGCTGACCGAGCATGAACGCTCTCAAATCATACATTCGCTTATAGATAAGAATAACGCATTTATGGCTAAAAGCAGATACACCGACGCTGTTGGTGAAGTCATCTTAAAGCTGATGAAAGCAAAGAAAAAGGCTTTCATAGTGCGTACTGTTTCGTAGTCATTTCCTTTTCAAAAAATAAAATATAGAGCTATATAAGCAAGCCGCTTATTCCTTTATCGGGATAGGCGGCGTTTTTATTTTTCCGACACAAAAAAATTTTCAAACTTTTTTTAAAAACACCCGATAATTTGACCTCTCCCAGTCCGAACAAGTGAAAGGGTTATTTCTTAACTCCGATTAGGAGCAACTCTTTCGCTGTTCCTTGACAACTGAATATATAGGCACATCGGACTTTAGTTCTGATGATGAGCCACCTTATCGGGTACGCCAAGACCGCCGTTTCTTAGGGCTCCCGAAAAGTCGTTAGACATTTTGGGAGAAGGAGGAGCAGTGGAATGAGCAAGTTTTCGTGCTTGCACGGAAATGAGCGATATGAAACTTGCGACGACGCAGCGAGAACTCCTGGTAAAAGTGTCAGGCTGCACCTGACACGGCGATGACAGTCAGAATGATAATGATACTTCTCTACGGAGCTGGCGGAGAACCCGGCAGAGGTGAAATTCCTATGACACGGTTTCGCAAACCGTGACCGATGTGCTTCCCACACAAAGCAACAGCTTTACGCAGGGGGTGTTGAAAACAAATACTGCGTTGATACATAGCCGTCTAAACACAGTCGGCTATAAATCTATGGAAAGGAGGAAAGCCAATGCCTAACTGTAAAACCATTGCAATCTGCAATCAAAAGGGCGGCACAGGAAAAACCACCACAACGGTGAATTTAGGTATCGGCCTTGTAAGACAAGAAAAAAAGGTACTCCTTGTAGATGCAGACCCGCAGGGGTGCGGGTCTCCTGTGGAGACCTCACAAGCTTTTGCTTGTGAAGCACCGACCGAGCCGACAGGCGAGACCCTCACGACCTGTCTCGGGTGGAAAGATAATGACAGCTTACCTGCTACCATTACCACTAAGTTATCCGAGATAATGCGTAAAGAAAACGGAAACCCGTATTTCGGTATTCTGCATCACGAGGAAAATGTTGATTTGCTTCCGGCAAACCTTGAACTGTCCGCTATGGAAATGATGCTTGTAACGACTATGAGCCGTGAAACAGTTATGAGAACCTATCTTAACAAGGTGAAAGATGATTACGAATATATAGAAACACTTATTGGATTAAATAAAGGAACATTAAAAACGTGTAATGTAACCCCCATTCATCTTCTTGCATTGAAATAGTAAGTTGCAAAATAGCCAGAGTTATGAGTGAAAATAGCGAATCGAGTATATGTTATTAGTTTCTTTAAGTAAATTTGGAAGTTAATTGTAAAACTATCACTAGCGATTATGGAGAATGCTAGTTATCGGTTCTATATGAACTCACGGTGAACTTGAGTACATGAATATAGCGCCCAAGTTGAACACCCCGAGCCGCTGAAGCTGAACAGTCGCGTCGCTGAAAATGAACACCTTCGTCGACCAGATTGATCATTGACAGTCACCTCATCGTATGATGCTAAAATGAAGATGCTTTACTCACATGGAGGATAGGGCAACGCTGAGGAGCGACCCGAGCGCCCTGTGAGGTTTGCAAGTGATGAGGCAGTGTCCGGATAAACGGCACCGCCTTTTTCATCGTATCCGCCCAACAATCCCCCGTCCCAAACAAAACACCCTCTGTCACCTGACCGGTAAAAGAGGGTAATGCTCCCTCTTGATTTTGCAAAAAACAAGCCCAAAGATAAAAGAAAAACAGCACAAAGAGCGCTTGAACTGGTCGGAATAAAAGAGCAGACAAGCACTGTAACAAGCTGTCGTGCGGACAAAAACAGCGTGCGGCTATTGCCCGTGCTATAGTTAACAATCCGTCTGTAATACTTGCGGACGAGCCTACGGGCGCACTTGACAGCAAAACCACCGAAGAGATAATGTCCGTTTTTGAAAATATGAACGAATCGAGCAAGACGATAATCATAGTAATCCACGACAAAGATATCGCCGCAAAATGCAGGAGGGTTATCGAGATAGCAGACGGCAGGATAGTCAGCGACAGTAAGAGTAAATAGCAGTGAAGTAAGCTATTTTTTCGGTAGAAGAAACAGAACTTAACGACTATAGGTTGTAATATAGACTTGTTTCAAACAGTTAGGTTGTTACAAATTAAAATGTATCCGGAATAAAACATTCGGGAAATTACTCCGGCAGAGGAAATTTATATTATCTCTGCCGGAGATATTAAGTCAGGGGGAAGCAACAATCATTGTCATCATACCACCGGGGAGTTATATAATTCAAAGCAAAATATGTTATAAAGCGATGGACTATTTTTGACAATCGTGATATAATTTTACTGTAATGTTTGATTTATCTGTTATAACTTTTATTTTCACGGAGGAATTGCTTTGCTTTCGATATATCTCTCAATGGTCGAGACCGAGGAAGAAAAAGACTTGGTGACCGAGCTGTACAATACATATAAACAGATTCTGTTTAATGTAAGTATGTCTATACTGCATAATACAGCGGATGCGGAAGACGCTGTGCAGGAAACTTTTGTACGAATAATCAGCAATCTATCTAAAATTGACTGTGCAAATGAAAAACGCTCCAAAGCGTATATTTTTGTTGTTACCCGCAATATTTGTTATGATATTCTCAGAAAAAAACATAAGGTAGTTTTTCTTGACGATGATAGAGAACTGGTAGATACTAATGCCGTTGAAAATACAGAAATTCTTACTGATGTTCTGACTGTGCAAAATAATATAAAAATGCTGTCACCTTTGCTGAAAAATGTGTCAACCTTGTATTTTGCGGAGGAATTTACAGTAGAACAAATATCAGGAATGCTCGATATAAGCGCAGAATCTGTTTATAAAGCAATTTCAAGAGCAAGAAATATTCTATTACAAAAACAAGGAGATATGAAAAATGACTAACGATGATGCTATAAAAATTGCTCTGAAAAATGAACTTATTTCAGATATCGAAGCTTATCAAACTCTCCCTAAGTATAAGATTTCACTTAAATTTGACAAAAAAATGAAGCATCTGCTTAAGAATTATGAAAATCGTGAATCAGCAAAGACCGGATATAAACGCATACCGCTAAAAAACCGCCTGCTTATTGCAGCTGTGATCATTCTTTCTGTGGCTATTATTACAGGCGGTACTTTGTATATCACCATGCGTTGGGCTGACTTCACGGTCAAGGAATATGACATTTTTGCGATGCTTTCTATCTCAAATGCCGAATATTATCCTTTGAGTCTTGAAGAGCGATATGAATTCACATATAATGTTACAGGTTATGAAAAAGAAGTTATTGATGATGACGGCATTCGATTTTCAGTGAAATATTCAGATGCAAAAAATAAAAAGTGTATTTCATATTCACAGTCCATAAAGGATTTTTATACAACTGTCAGACTTAATATCGAAAATGCCATTACCTTACCAAAAGAAGTGATAATTAACGGAACAACCGCTATATATTATGAGACGTATTACGGAGAAAAGGGAGTAATATGGGATATCGGTGATTACATAATTGAGCTTGCTGCAACCGGATTTAGTGAAGATGAACTAATTTCAATGACAGAATTTGTGGAAAAGGTAGAATAATCAGTTTTATTAAAAAATAATGTCCATTTTTGTGAGTTTCCTACGTTATATATATAGAGCGTAAAAGCTCTTAATATATAGAAAAGGAGGAAAACGCATGAAAAAAATTGTATCAATTTTACTCATCTTCTCTGTTATTATCGCACTTTGTTTGAATGTATCAGCAGCATCTGTATATGATGTTGGTTCATTTACCAAAACAAGTTATCTTTCAATTACTAACGGTCAAGCGACCTGCAAAAGTAGTTACAGCGAAAGTAACGGTAATACTGCAAGTGTAAAAATCACGCAGTCTCTTGAAAAACATTCTTTTTTATGGTTCTGGGATACAGTCGGCGGAGAATGGACTACAAATTCTAAAAAAAGTTCAGTTTCGTTTACGAACTATAAAAGCGGTCTTGCAAGCGGTACATATCGTGTAAAATCGGTTTTCACAGTCACGACAACAAGCGGACAGACTGAAACGGTTACCGTCTACAGTGCAGAGAAGACAATCAGCTGAAAAAACAAGATTTTGACAGCATAAGGCTGTCACGGAAAGCTCATTTTGAGCGGAAAGAAAATTTATTATGAAAAAAATAGTTAAAGTAACAGTTGCCATTTTTATGTTAATCGCATTAACGGTTAATGCTTATGCTGCATCAACAATTACTAAGGACGGTTACTGCGGTAAAGTTGATTCTACAATATACGCAACATCCCAATATTCAAGGACTTTTAAAACAAGAACAACAACTCTTAAAGCTATTGATATTGACAATATAAATACCGGTATAGCACTGGCTGAAACATCAAGTGGCATAACCTTGAAGATTGGCTGATTAAAGGTTATAGTACAAGAGAAGTTATTGCTGAATCCCATCTTTCGTATTCATCTCCTATAAACGCTGTTACGGTTTATGGCTCGCATAGTGCATATCATAATAACGTATGTGAATTCTATCAGTTCACAAATAGACAGTTTAACTGGTAAATATAACAAAGCGGAGCAACAGTAGTCCAAGTAGCACCGTTGAGCAAGCTTGGCGGTGCTACTATATTTTTCGGAGGTAATCATGAAAACTAAATTCCAAAAAGTACTTGCCATTTCACTTATCGCAATAATGCTTTGTTCCTGTGCAACAAAAGAAAAAGATAATTTTGACAGTGCTTCAAACCCATTTGATGCAAGCGCACAGGAGAATATGCCGCCGGATTCCGATAATGCAAAAGAGCTTTATGAAAGGTATCAGACAGGCGGTGCAAGTGTGGATTTTTCCAAAATGGACGGCAAAGATACTTTAGAATATAACGGCAGTCCGATTGAAATAACCTTTTCATTTGATACAAGCGAAAATGAGTATGATATGACTGAGGGATTTGTGGCGTTTATTTGCGGCGTGCCGCAGATGATTTCGGCTGACGGCGGAGAAACTTCCGAAATGGCTAAGGTTACATACGAAAAGAAAACAACCACCGAAACCACATTAACCGTCAATCCGAGAATCACCGAGGATTTGAAGGGACAGGACGAGCTTACGCTTATGATAGCAAGTTTGCACAGCGTTGATTATGTGCCTCAGGGAAAATATGCCGGATATGGATTTAACAACATTCATTCAAGCAGTCCTCTTTGCTATTATAAGCTGAAGATAAATGCTCAGCCTGAGATTATAAACCTTGACGGCAAGATCGAATTTGAGAATGTAAATGCTTCCGATAAGTCACTTGAAAACTATAATCTTAAAAATGCAGGGGAAATCGGTGACGACTGCATGATGAAAATGTACAGTGTAGAAAACCAATCTCCGCGCCTTGTCCTTGACGGCAGTAAGCAGAGCTTAGATCTGGTTTTTAACGGTATGAACGCCGACAGGTTCTATGTATATTTGTATGTAAATATGCAGCGTGTAAAATTTGACGGTTCGGATTATGCGGTTGTTAATTCAAAATCGGGTTTTGTTCCGAAATTAACCGTGACACTTGATAATCTCAGTTCAAGAGATGTGATATATGCAATAGCTGTTTCGCCTGATTCTGAAAGTAAATTTCCGGCATACACAAAGACTATGAGCAGTTTGTGTTTTGCTCCGGATGATGAGATCCTTTCAGCAGGAAGCAACAGTGCAGGTGAGCAGACCGAAGCAGTGACTACCGATATATCAAAACCTGGCGACGCTCCCGATAATACCTCAACAGCGGTTTCGGACAACCCGATTTATAAATTTAAGCCCCTCGGATATCTGGACGATGACCAAAACCTTCTGCTTATGTATATTGATAATGACTTTAAAGTTTACGGCGAAGACAACGGTACATATTTTACTGTTTATGATGTAACGGCAAAAGAATTTATAAGCGGAAAATTTTTGCCTTATCAGCAGACTTTCACTGTTACTTACGGACAGGGCTGTTTTACGGTAATTGAAGGTAAAGCGTCTGAAGACAATCGCAGCCTTGCCGAGTGTATGGCAGTTACTTATAATGAAAAATTCGAAGAAATTCAGCGGGCGCATAATATGCCGATGTATTCAGGCGGTAATCAGTCTATATACAGTGCTTATTACTGCAAGGATATCGACAAATATCTCTGTGCTTATAAAGAAGAAATCAGCTCTTCTGAATATCTGACGGTACTGCTTAATACAGACGGCTCGGTTTACAAAGTGATTAACACAGACAGCGAAACAAGCGTATACAGCTTTTCTGTTGACGATGATAAAATCATATTGGGACGAAGATATGACGACTACCGCACAAAGATTCAGGTTATGGATTTTGACGGAAATATAATCGATGAAAAAACTATGTCAGCGGAATATGCAAATCTTGATGTAAACCGTTTCGGAAAATATATCGCTTTTCTTTCGTTAAAAAGATACGGTGAAGATGAAAATCCGGGTTCGGACAGCTTTGCGGTTCTTTATGATACAGAAACTGACAAACTTATGGAATTTACGCCTGAAACCGCTGACGAGGCAGGATGTATGGGTATTTCGCCTGACGGCAAAATTGCGGTAACTATGGATTATGAGGAAGTTGATGACGATGGTATTGTAACAGGTCAGAAACAAACTCTGAGATATTATGATATCGAAAGCGGTAAAGTAATCAAAACCGTAAACGCCGATGACAAGCCGGCTTTGAATAATTTTGTAGTATATGATGATGGCGTTATTCAGACGGTACCGGGCTACAATAAGGAAAAGAATGAAAGAACGGAAACAGTTGTATTCTTTGACCGATTTGACGATTAAGGTGGAAAAATGAAACTTGAAATCAATCAACTCACAAAATCCTACTCAAAAGGCAAAAAAGCCCTCGATAGCTTCACCCTCACCCTTGAAAAAGGCGTGTACGGCATCTTAGGTCCCAACGGTGCGGGCAAATCCACGTTGATAAACTGCGTAACCGGCATAATAAAGCCCGACAGCGGCAGTATTGCTTTTACCGATGGTGACAGTCACGACTATATGTCGCACCTCGGCTTTTTACCGCAGAATCAGGACTTTTATCCTAATTTTACGGCAAGAGAGCTTATCCTCTACTCTATGGCACTGAAAAATGTAAAGGTCGATAATCCAAAAGCCTATGCCGACGGGATTTTAAAGCGTGTAAATCTGTATGACGACCGCAACAAAAAGGTCGGCGCACATTCGGGCGGCATGAAGCAAAGGCTCGGCATAGCGCAGGCGCTTGTAGGCGAGCCAAAGGTCGTTATATTTGACGAGCCGACAGCAGGACTTGACCCCAAGGAGCGTATACGCTTCAGAAATGTAATCTCATCGCTTGCGAATGATAAGATAGTAATTTTAGCAACTCATATCGTTACCGATATTGCTTTTATTGCCAAGAATGTTGTACTTATCGATGGCGGAAAGATGATAAGCTGCGCCTCGCAAAGTGAGCTTTGCAATGAAATTTACGGCAAGGTATGGGAGGTACTCACCGACTACGAAACGGGTATGGAGCTTATGCGGACAAAGCGCGTCAGCAATGTTATAAGCGAGGACGACAGGTTCAATGTCCGTGTTGTAAGCGACGAAAAGCCGCACCCCGACGCCGTCAATGTTCAGCCTGCACTTGAAGATGTGTGCATTTACCACTTCGGAGAGATAGGTGAATGATATGCTGAAATACGAGCTTAAAAAGTACATACTGAAGCCGTCTGTAATAATCTGCCTTGCTGTTTTATTACTTGTAAACCTTGTCAAAGTGCTGGAGATTTATTGTCAGGGTTCGGGCAGACAAATTCTGTTTTCGGGAAAAGGCAGGATAGAAATAAGTAAAGATGTTCTTTATGAAAAATACGGCGGCGAGATAACACAGGAAAAAATCGAAAGCCTTAAAGCAGAACTGGCTGTTGCCGAACAAAAGCTCGAAGAATACGGTATCATAGAAGAACCGATCGAAAATACATACACGGGTTATCCGTACGGAGATGTCAACTTAATCAAAGATATTATTTCTTCATACGAATACGCATTGCTTTACACTAATACATCAAATGAGCTGTCAGACAGAGCGGCGGAAAAAGCCGCATTTTATGAAGGCAGAAACGAATACGATAAAAGAGAAAGCGAGCTGTACGAATATTGCTTTAAAGGCAGAGCCGCCGACAGCTATATAAATTCCGATGCATACACCAATATTTTCGATTATAAATTCTCAACCGTAATTTCAATGCTTCTGATAGTTCTTGCTGTATCTCCGATTGTTTCAAAGGAGTATGTTTTCGGATATCATAATCTAATAATATCATCGGGAAAACGAAAAAAGGTAATGCACGCAAAGCTGTTCACAGCTGCACTATTTACTGTTGTAATGTCGTTTGTCGTGTTTTTGTCCGATGTTTTCTATTGGAATCAGCTGTATGGTTTAAGCGGCTTCGGAGAGCCGATTTACACTTTGCAGGAATATGCGCTTTGTCCGCTTGATTTAAACCTGTTCGGAGCATTGGCGGTAACATATCTACTGAGACTTGCCATTCTGATGATGTTTACTTTTCTGACAACAGCTATATCCTCATTTTTCAAAAATGATATTTTGTCAATGACGGCAAGCATAGCGGCAGGGTTTATTCTGGTGATAGGCTCAGAGCATTTGCCCGGAGTTTTTAATCCTGTATCAATAATCGGTACAGACAGCATTTTTTCAGAATTTAGCGCGGTGAACATTATGGGCTTCCCAGTTTTCGCGTTTCTTGTTACATTAGCAGAAGTGATAATCCTTACAGTTATATTTGCCTTTATAACAGCGAAAAGAGGTCTGAAATGCTGTTAAAATTTGAATTTAAAAAAATATATTTCAAACAGTTTGCATTTTTCATCGCAATCGCCGTGATAGTAATAAAAGCTATATCATCTGTCGGGCTTTACGAACCCGACTATAGCAGTTTATCCGGACAACAGCAGAATTACTATCTTGAATGTATGGATAAATTCGGCGGAAAGCTGAACGATGAAAAAGAAGCCGCAATAATTTCATTACATAATGAAGCGGAAACAGCAAAAACAATGCAGGATAGAATAATCGAGAAAAATGCAAGCGGTGAATACGAAACGGTAGAAGCGTATTTTGCCGAGCTTGGCAAAGTGCCAGAAATAATTACAAAATATGATGCCGTTCAGCTATTATTCAGAAATTATTCAAGAGTCAGCACCGATAAAGAACACCTTGTTATGCTTCCTTCGGACGCAAAGGGCATGACCTGTGGCATTGAATACATCCTAATAATATTTATCTGTTACATTTCCGCTGTTATGTGCTATTATGAAAGAAAGTACAAAGCCGTTTGCATCTCATCAACAAATGCGGTAAAAGGCTCTTTTTGCAGACTTTTAGCTTTGTTTTCGGTTATAGTATTATGCTGGATTTGTTTTGCGGTTATTGAACTGTTCTCTATAATTACTGTAATCGGCACCGAAAACCTCTTTGTCGGGGTGGTATCGCTTCAGGCGTTTGCTAATACGCCATTTAAGGAATCCGGCATTTTAGCTGTATTTATTATGATTCAGCTGACAAAGCTATGCGGATATCTGCTTATATCTGCTCTCTGCATTTTACTCAGCACTTTAACAAAGAATCTTCCGTTATCTGTTTTCGTGCCTTTGGTTATAACTTGTGTGTGGGTATATCTGTTTACTCCCGAAAGCGTAACATTTTATTCTCCGTTTTCGCTTGTTCTCGGTTCTCCTTACTTTACGGGAGATTGCTATTTTATTGATACACACGGTTCGTTGTTGCTTATGTATACAGCACCGGACACTTGGTTGTTATGGCTGCTTATTTTTATTTCTCTGATTATTGTTCTTGTTTCGTTGATTATTTTTATAAAAAGCAATAAATGTAACATCAGGAAGAATCATTTTGCGCTGCCTGCCTTGCTGTTGTCTGTTGCATTCTTATCAAGCGGATGTTCCTCACATAATATCAGCGATGAAGCGGCAAACGGAGCAGTAATAGCAAGCAATAGCACAAATATCTATGTGCCGTATATTATAACAGATGACGATTATCAGGTTGTCGGAAGAAAAATAACCGTATACAATCAGAATCTTGATTTGATCGAGGATAGTATTATTCATGACATAACGCAAGGGAAAATTACAAGACAAATTCTTTACAGCGACGGATATTTATATTTTTATACCAATGATACGATAACCGACAGCAATGATATATACAAAATCAACCTTTCGGATTATCACGAGGAATGTGTCTTTGCTGAGCCGGATACAAATGAGATAAATATGTATCTTGATATTGTAAAGATCTACGGAAGTAAGAATCCGGATGATTATGATATACGAGGAATGAGCAAATACGGAGATGAGCTTTATATTCTGACAAACAGCAACAAGATTTTTGCTGTTAATGTTATTACAGGCATAAGAAGGCTCGTTCTTGAAGAACAATATATTCACTGTTTTTGTATGAGTAACAACGGGGCAATATTTTATATAAACGCAGACGGAAATCCGGTATGTTTTGATAATGAAAAAAAGATTGTCAGTGACCGGGTATTCAATAATGTATGCGCTGACGGAGAGTATGTCTACTGCACAAATAAAAAAGTAACATACAGATATAAAGTCAGTGATTTTTCTGAAGAAAAGTATGCAGATGTAGGCGAAATATATCAGGTTGAGAACGGAAAAGCGCTTTCATCAAACGGCATATACATTTCTGAGTATGGCAAGCAGACCAAAATATCGGAAGAAGGTAATCTGTTTTTGCTGGACGGGAAGATAGTCAGACAAAACGGTGAGCTATTGTCATTCGTTGAGGTGCAGTTATTCTGATAAAGTCGGGAGAAAACAGGCTGAACAGCAAAAGGCATGGAGTAAAGTATATACCGGCGGCAGCTGTATTGATGCTGACTATGCTGTTTTGCACCGCCTTCGGAAGTACACAACAGACAGAATGTGTTGATGCGCTGTCAAACACCGAGAACAGCCAATATGCCTTTAAGTTGAGGTATGAGGAGAAATATCAGTTAATGTTAAGATTATTCCTCGGGTGTTTAGTTTTAATAATTTCTTTCTGCTTTGCAGAAGTAACATGGGTGTATATCTGCGTTGTAGTTATAGAACTATGCCCTAGTAATTTTTGAATATATCTGATATCAACATCCTGTTCCAACAAGAGCGTTGCAAAAGAGTGCCTGAACATATGCGGGGTTATATGCATAGATATACCGCACGTTTGACAATAAGAATTAATCATACAGCGGACGGATTGCTCTGTCAGCCTTTTGCCATATTTGTTTACAAAAAAATATCCGCAGTCCGAGATTTTTTCCTCATGGATAAAGTAGTAATCGGAAAGAATAGTGAGTACTGATGTGTTTTCAATAGGTATTATACGTTCTTTTGAGCCTTTTCCGTAAAGCTTAACCGATTTGCCTATAAAATCAACATCTTGAGAGTGTAAATTGCAGATTTCAGCCACTCTCGCTCCTGTTGCAAACAGCAATTCGAGAACCGCGGCATTGCGTATTGCGCTGTTTTTCTTATAGTCGGTGTTTGATTTTTCTATTTGCGTATATGCAAAACAGAGAATCTCGCCAATCGTATCCAAAGGAATGGTTTTTGGCAGTATAACAGGTTCTTTGATTGATGTTTCAATTTTATCAAACGGATTGCAATCGATAATATCCCGAATAAGCAGATAGTGAGTAAACGCTTTGAGCGTTGCCAGCTTTCGTTTAACTGTTTTGGGTTTATAAGATTTATTCAAGTGCTCTATGTAGTTCCATAAGCTCTGCTTTGAAAGCTCCGATGTAAAGCATCGAAACTGTATCAAATCAATACAGTAAGCACTAATTGTCTTATCACTTAGCTTCTTGTGGTAACGGCAATAATTTATAAATCCGTCGATATGAGTTTTAAATTCAATCATCTTGACCTCCGAGTATAACTGCAAAATTTGGGGCGGAGCCCAGTAATATTTTTTACAGAATAAATTATATAAAGAGCTCAAAGAAAATTCAAGATGCTCCGGCTGCATTTGGGATAGCCTTTTAAATATAAGTGTTAATCAGTTTTCAAGTTTGAAATCAACCTTTTGAGAGTCTTTCATTAACGGAGGGGATAAGGATGTAAAGCTAACATAAAAATTGGTTTTTGATAGCACGATTGAGTTCGTGTGTAGAAAGGGATACGCTTATAAAGCGGAAAAACAGATGATAACATTAAATTATCTTATGTACAAAGGAGAATAAAGATGCCTAAAATATCAATTATCTCAGATTTCAGAGAATCGTTTCCAACGAAAGATACGAACGGAAAGACTATTTTTAACGATCATCCGAGAAAGCAAAGTATAGAAGCGGTCTGCGATTCGTTAAAAAATAAAGGATACGATTGCAGCATTTTTGGCGGAGTACCTGAACTTACTGCTGCATTTGCCAACAATGAACCAATAGACAAAAATGCGATATATGTTAATATGTCTGATGGCATGACACAACCATACAGCAGAGTACAGATACCTATTCTTTGTGACATGCTCGGGATAAAATACAGCGGCTCGGGACCATTTGAAGTTGCATTAATGACGAATAAGCATTACACTAAGCTGGCAGTTCAAGAAAAAGGAATATTATGTCCACAAGGCATGCTGATAACCGAAAATTATAATCATAATAAAATCAACGGAATGAACTTCCCTGTAATGATCAAGCCCAACACAGAAGGCTCGTCAGTTGGAATAACCCAGCAAAATGTTTGCTTTTCAGCTGAAGAAGCCTGCGAGTGCTTGGATAAATTACTCAAGGACTTTTCAGAATTGGTTGTTGAAGAATACATAAAAGGCGCTGACGCGACTTGTTTTCTCTTAGGAAATCAAGACAAGTATGTTGTCGATGAGGTTTTATTGGTCAAGCATCATGAAAAGCTATTTTTTGATAAAGAGGTCATAGAAATGGCTGACCATGCTGAAAAGCGTACTCAATATATAATGGCAAAAGACGCTCTTTCAGAGTCAGTCATTGAGGAAATAAAAGGAATATCAAAAAATGCTGCAAGAACACTCCATGTACGTGATATTGTGCGTTTTGACTATCGCGTCACCGCTGAAAATTGTATCTTCTTTTTAGAAGCAAATACAGTTCCAAGAGTTAGCGATACATCAGAATTAGGGTTCATATGCAATTATTACAAATGGAATTATTCTGATATATTGGCTCAATACATCGACAGCATTATTGCACGCATTAATCGTGACTGAAAGTTACAAGCCATGGTTCGTATTTCCCATTAGTCCAATACCATTCTTCGTCGGGTAAACAATGAGATAAAGGATCATCGCTTGCTGGCACAAGACCGCGCACAAGGTCGTATGCACGATACCATGACGAGGTGTTAGCGGATATTTGATACGCCTTCATTGCATATTCATTAATAACATTTTTCGGCTTATTAAGATGGTTATATACCAAAGCAATATTTAGGTATATTTTTCTGAGCATGGTAGTATCTGTGATTTTGTAGCTGTTAATGAAGTCTATTAATTCATCTGCCATCTTTATGCTTCTTTCAGTTTCAGAGGTGTGAGCGTAGCACACCATAAGAAGCGTTTTTAAAGAAATCGAAACATAAGTCGACGTATTCCATCTATTCGCTTCTATAATAATTGAAATTGCATTTTCAAACATGTCGCATGACATGTAGCAGTTTGCCAAATTATTAAGTGGATAAGAAATTTCGTGAATACGAAGATTTGTCAGCATTTCTTTTGATTTATTAAAGCATTTTTTTGCTTCATCCGGCTTCCCCTGACGAAAATGTTCAAACCCCTTATTTGTGAGGATCAAAGCTTCTTCAAACTGATCTTCATATTTAATAGCTTGTTCTTCGGCTAGGTCCAAATATACAAATGCATCTTTGCCGTGGAAAAAGTCTATTGCACATTTTAGCGTAGGCAGAGCTGCTTTCTCTACTTGTTCACCGCAGTTTTCATTCATTTTTATTATACTGTTGAATATTTCTACGGCGTTTTCCTTGGCATCCGACATATCAACAAGAATTTGCTGCTGCATATTTAAAGATCTTATCTTTTCCACTTTATCAGCAGACATTTTCTCTGCAGTTTTAGCGAGATCTAAAGCATAGGATTTTTTCAGAAGTAAATTCTCTACTTTACAATATAAATAATAGAATTCCCATGCTTGGCAGTCCTTCCTTTCGTCAATCAAGCGGAGCAGCTTTTCTGCCACATCATAATTACCATCCTGGAAATAGCAATTTGCCATTACGATGAGCTTATCACTGGAAATAGAGGTGACCTGTTCCCGCACATGATGAAAAAATTCAACTGCCGCAGCGATATTGTTTTTTTCAAATTGTAATATTCCATAATTTACGGCTATTTCAACCCAGTCCGGAACAACTCCGATTACGGAATGAAAAGCAACCAGATATTCAGCCATTTCTTTAGATAAACCAGAAGCAATAACATCTTCCATGTTTTCAAGGATGTGCTTCTGCATCCAATAGCTAAACATAATATACGAGGGTTCTGCCTTTATTGATTCCTCAATAGTGTTGCGTAACAGTGAATTTTCTATCTTTACTTTATGTCCTGAATAAGCTTTATCATCTCTGCCAATTATACCATTCTCTATTAGCTTAAAGGCAGATTTAAGGATTTCCTCTTCAATTACTTTTACCCCAAATTCTTCTTCTAAGATTTTAGATGAAAATTTTGTCAACAGGCTTAAAGACGCCTGTTCTTTGAAAGCTATTATTAGCTTTAAAAGGGTTCGGGAAAACAAATCAAACTCATCATATTTAAAGCTCAGATCGTTGCTGGCAATATCTTTTTTTAATTTGTCAAAAACTGTTTGAGCGATATCGGAATCCTTGCTGAGAGAAATGTCCCCCTTCATAAACATATTAGAAAATGTATTTCTTAATCGCGATGGTGATCCGTTGCACAATTTGGATAATTGACATACTATATCTCTGTCTTCTTTTGAAATCGCAAATTTATCCTCCAATATTTCGTAGATATATAGATCTTCTAAAGGTTCTATTTTCATCTTTTGAATTGGAATTTTAGATAAAAAATCTGTAACAAAATTGCAGTTTGATTCTAGTTCCTCGTTAGTGGAGGTAATAATAAAATATATATTCTGAGTTTCCATAAAGTTTATAATAAGCTGTATGAAAGCGTCAGCATAATTCTTATTGCAGCAAGTAAAATGCTCTAAAACAACAATCAGAGTATTATCCTTTATAATATGCGAAATGTATGAATTAAGAACATTTAAAGAGGAATGCTGCTGTTTCTTCTGATCTACAAATAGTTTTGAACTATCGTAAAACGAAGCAACAAAATCAGCAATATCTAAGCCCGCTAATTTCAGAATTTGAGTAGATATTTTTTTTGTAATATCGAGAACATCTGAATAGTTATTCCTTATAAAATCTGATATTCCAAGACCGGATTTATTCTTTTTAAGAGCAGTTATTAATTCATTTAGCTGGCTCGGGTCTTTGTCATCTTTGAAGGAGCAAATGGCGTCTATTGTTTCGGTTTCATTTTTAGAAATAACTTCTTTTATTAAACGTGTTATTCCTATTCCCTGTTCGCCTGATATCCATAAGACAGGAGCGGCAGATGTGCCATTTATAAAATCGTGTAGAGTTTTTTTGGCTTCAATTCTGTCAACGAATCGGAAATTTAATAAGTCGCAGTTGTTCATAATCATAGTCCTTTCTGTGAGGTAATTAAAATGCGTAAAATATTCTTTTTTGATTTAGACGGTTCAATGCTTGATACTGCAAAGGGAGAATATGCTCTTCCCCCTAAGATAATCAACTGTATAAAATTGCTTCGAAGCAATGGCAATATAACATCTGTTTGCACAGCGCGTCCAAAGCAATTTGTAAAGAATAATCTGCCGAATATCTTTGACTGTTATATTCTTCTTAACGGATCATATGTGGAAGCGGATAACAAAATATTAATTGATACCCCTTTTTCATCAGAAGATCTGGCTAATATTACGCATCGCTTCAACTCGTTGAATATCAGCTATATATTGATTGGGAATTATTCCTGTAGGGCATGCAACATTTCTAACAGCTACAAAGACATCCTAAACCAGATCTATATGTCTGGACAATCATATACGCACTTTTCCACATCCAACGAAGATAAGTTCTATGCCATTGATCTGTTTTTTGAAAACGATGCAGAATATGAACGTGTTAATTCATATATGCGCTCAGATAAAAGAGTTACAATCAACCATTTTCAAGGCGATTTTACTGCCGATTTATCTTTTATTGGTAAGAATAAGTCTTTGGCAATTCCATATGTCCTTAAATACTATGGAATTGATATTGCTGATTCATTTGCTTTTGGAGATAGCTTGAACGATATGGATGTGTTTAGACTTATCCCAAACACATGTGCAGTAGCAAATGCTGTACCTGATTTAAAAAAATGCGCTTCTTACGTTAGTGCTAAAAGAGTTGCAGACGGTGTTTTGGACGGATTAAGGTTCTGGGGCTATTCTCAGTTTAAATAAGATAATTTAATGTTATCATCGGTTAAAACAAAGCCGCTAGAGCAATCTAGTATACACGCACAACATTTCAAGCGCTTGCCAGAACTTGTTATTGCGGCTCCCCTTTAATATCAATATCCAAAGATAAAGTTAATAGATTATTCTTTATGAGTAATTGAGATCTAATATGGATCTTCTGTTATATATAAATAAAAACACGCTTGCTGCGTGGCGAAATTTGCCATGTGACAAGCGTGTTTTTTTATTTGTCAAACATAAAATACCGTCATGTCGCAGTCCCCCGCTATCAATCATAAAAAAAGATTGATAAGGAGAAAAGCGGCATGAAATCCGGCAATAAATCAATACGGATTAACGGTAAATCTGTAGAAGTCACAGATGAAGTATATAAGGTATATACAAAATATGACAGGAAAATGCGTTATTTTGAAAAAGACCTTAAACAAGAAAGACTAGTATATGATGAGCTCGGAAATATCATAAAAAGAGTTCCGAGCCGTGAAGATTCGCTCGATAGGCTCTTGGATGAATCATTCATGCAATTTAAAGATATCAGCGAAAATGTTGAAGATACAGTACTTAACAAAATCTTGGCAGAAAACCTTCACAAAGCATTGGACAAGCTTACAGACAATGAATACGACCTGATAATCTCTTTGTATTTTCACAATTTAACCGAAAGAGAATACGCAAAGCGTCAAGGTGTATATCCTAACGCCATACATAATAGGAAAGTACGTATTCTTGGTAAACTGAAAAAATTATTAGAATAAAGTTTGCAAACCCCTCACTTAACGGCAAATAAAGTGAGGGGCTTTTTATGCTCCTAGATATATCTAAATATTTGTAAAACACATTTTCTGTTTGCCTCTAAAATCGATTGCTGAGTAATAAGCACATCAAAAATTACCTGCTGCTATTTTTATACGGATTGTTAATGCAATATCTGTTCGGTCAGAAAATGTGTACCCGGCGGAGCATTATGATGTTTAAAAACAATTGGCTTTGTTACATAGCTGAATATCCGTAATCTCCGAATTTTGAGTTCAACCCAAAATTCAAAGGAGATTACGATAATGAATACATACTATCTTTCTGCTCTTGATGAGCAATTCAAATACGAATGTAAGGTAATAAATCTGAGTTACAAATATCCCGGATATACAGGCAAGGAAAAATGGGCGATTATTACTGATTTAACCGAAAAAGAACTTATTGAAAAGTATGATGAGATAATCTCATCGTATAAACCGTTTATTCTTTTGTTTTCTTTGTTTGGCAGCGTGCGAGCTGATTATATTAGAAATGAAGATAAATTCAGCAAACGAGCCAAACGCAGTATAAGTATTTTCGATTTTAGTGAGGAAACAGAAGAACATCATACTGAAATAGCTTCAAACGAACTTGAAGAAGAAGCAATCTCAAATGAAATGGCAAAACAAGTCCAGGCTGCGATAGCGCAATTAAAGCCCATTCAGCGGGAACGACTTATCAAATATTTCTTTGAAGGAAAGACTTTGCTTCAAATTGCCGCTGAAGAAGGTAAATCTTATTCGACTGTTTATGAATCGTATCAAACGGCCTTGAAGAAACTGAAAAAGTATTTGAAAATACCCGATAATTTGACCTCTCCCAGTCCAAACAAATGAAGGGACTATTTCTTATCCGGAGAGAAACGACCTTCAAACTAATACATTTGAGAGGTTAAAAATGGAAAATACTAATATCCCCCGTAAGGTTAAGCGTGGCGAAATCTATTTATACGATTTTGGAGCAAATCCTGAGTCTATCCAAAACGGCGTAAGACCTGTTCTTGTCGTTCAATGCGATGAGGGCAATGAAGCGAGTAAGACAACCATTATTGCGGCAATGACGACCGTAATTAAGAAATGCTATATGTCATCCCATATCGTATTGGGAGATAACTTCGGCTTGAAAGAGCCGTCAATGGTAATGCTTGAGCAGATAAGAACGGTAAATCAGTTCGAGCTGACGAAATTCATCGGTTTTGTGGATAGTGAGTATCTACAAAAGAGAATCAATATTGGGTTGAAGAAGATTCTCGGTTTTTGGGTGGAAAGACCACCTAAAAGAAAAAACGACATTCGGTGTCTTTGCTGTAAGTGCTTGAATGATTACAAATCTAATCCTGCGTACATCATTAGGCGGCTCAATCCTTTTGAAAAAATCAAGCACCAATGCGATAAGTGTTCGGGCAGCGGTTACGACTACCTTATATATGATAGAAGTTCCGTTCGGAGGTAGTGTCTATGGAAGATAAAAACACTACCGTAAAAAAAGAGAGCGTCCCAATTTGGGAAAAATACGCCTTAACGATTTACGAGGCAGCAGAGTATTTCAATATTGGAGAACACCGATTAAGGCAGTTGGTAAGAGAGAACCGTCAAGCAGATTTTGTGCTATGGATAGGCACAAAGGTTGAGATTATACGAGACATATTTGAAAAGTTCCTTGATGAAATCAATGCCCTCTGATAATTATGCGTTTTGGAAAATCGCACATTTGCCAATATGCTCGTGATTTAGTATCATATATACGCAGCACGAGCTGACAGATGATTAAGGAGGACAAGCCTATGAAGAATAATTACATCTATGTACCCGGACTGAGTGAGAGTGTTGCCGATGAGGTAAAAAAGAAAAAAGATGCTGAAGCACCGAGATTTATAACCGGAACGGGAGCAGTCAAGAAAGAAGCAGTAATACACGACAAAGGGGTTCTAAGAACTCGTAAGGTAGATGATCGGCAAAGTATTCGAATCCCTGTTTGGGAAAAGTACGCTTTGACTGTCAAAGAAGCGGCTGAATACTACAATATCGCAGAAACGAAGTTGAGAGATTATTTGCTTGCCAATCGCGATGCACCTTTTGTCTTAAAAGGCGGAGCAAGACTTTTAGTGAAACGCAAGATGTTTGAAATGTTCTTAGATGAAAGCAATATCATTTAGGAGGTCAGTATGACTAATGGAACGAAAACCTTATTATAAGGTGAGGTTATGATAGATGCCGAAGGTCATAACCGCAAAATGCAAGAGCTTCCGATTTGGGAAAAACCGCTTTTAACGGTAGTAGAAGCAGCGAAATACTTTCAAATCGGTGAGAGCAATATCAGACGGCTCACAAGAGAACATAAGGACCAAGACTTCGTCCTTTGGAAAGACAATCGGGTGTATATTCGAAGAAAAGAAATGGAGTCGTTTTTAGACACAATCAACGAGATATAGGAGGTAAAGAATTATGGCAGAAAAAGGCGAGATAATAAAGGTAGGGTTTTGCGATCAGGCGAATCGCAGCGTTCTGACGGTAAGTATGAATATAAGTATGCGGACAGTAACGGTGAGCGTCATTCCGTATATAGTTGGAAACTCGTAGCAACCGACAAAGTTCCTGAAGGAAAGCAAGGCGGGACTTCGCTTCGTGATATGGAGAAGCAAATACAGAAGGACTTGGAGGACAACCTTCTTATTTATCAAACCCGCAAGATGACACTCAATTCCTTTTGGGATCAATACA
>OBJG01000534.1_pt1 | contig 39572 bp, 44 predicted proteins | sample 1517941 | NCBI WGS metagenome assembly OBJG01 (sample SAMN04571712, study PRJEB22368) | human gut metagenome | biome: human gut; material: stool | host: Homo sapiens | place: Luxembourg | collected 2012-09-21
CAATGTATGGAAATCAATGAATCGTCGTGCTTGCACGTAAGAGGCTTTGATTTTCATACATTTAGATCCTAATAGGGCTCCCCTCCCCATATGAGCATTTTTAGCCTTACCAAGGGCGAGAAAAGAACACGAAGTGTTCGAAATGCGAATGTGGGGAAGGGATGTCCTAAATAGTTACACCTCCATTATAACAGAGTCCGTTCCCAAAAGTATAGGGGATATGCAAAAGAGATGCCAGAATCGTTCGACCAATTCCGACATCTCTCCAAATCATTCTACAATTTTATTCCTGTATCGCCACTTCATCGATAATATCGACAACTTTTTTTACCGCATCATGCTGATTGCTGTCTTCCATCGCCTTAATGTAAGTGTCGCGGTTTTCAAATACATTTGCGATTGCTTCCGACAATCTTGCACTCGTCAGATCCTCTTCTTTGATCACATAACTAAAGCCCTGCTTCTCAAACGAATTGGCATTAAGAATCTGATCTCCTCGGCTTGCCTCCAGCGACAGCGGAATCAATATATTCGGTTTATGCAATGCGAGAAGTTCGCAAATTGCATTTGCACCGGCTCTCGAAATTACGATATCTGCCGCATCCAAAAGGTCGCACAGTTCTTTCTGAATATATTCAAACTGTACATATCCTTCTGTTCCTTTTAAACTCTCATCCACTTTGTCCTTCCCACAAAGATGTATGATCTGATATTTTTCCAATAATTGTGGAAGGATTTCACGCACCGCTTCATTGACACGAACCGATCCCAAACTTCCACCGATTACCAAGATAACCGGTTTCTGTGTAGAAAAACCACAAAAATCCAATCCTTTCAGACGGTTTCCAGAAAATAATTCTTTTCGGATTGGAGAACCGGTAAGGTGCGATTTCTCTTCCGGCAGATGTGACAATGTCTCCGGGAAATTCGCACAAACTGCTGCTGCCGAAGGAATGCACAAACGATTGGCAAGTCCCGGCGAAATATCCGACTCATGAAGCACACAAGGTACTTTTTTACGTTTTGCCGCAAAAACTACAGGAACCGTTACAAAACCACCTTTTGAAAAAATAACATGCGGTTTCACTTTCTTGATAATTTTTCCCGCTTCTGCGTAACCTTTTAATATTCTCGCAGGATCCGTAAAATTCTTTACATCAAAATACCGGCGCAGCTTACCGGAAGAAATTCCATAATAAGGAATGTCAAATTCTTCCATCAGTTTTTTTTCAATTCCATCTTTTGATCCGACATAATGAATCTCATATCCCCGCTTTTGTAATTCGGGAATCAACGCAATATTGGGTGTAACATGTCCTGCTGTCCCACCACCAGTCAATATGATTCGTTTCAATATCTCGCCCTCGTTTCTTTACAAATTCTTTTTGATTTCTGCTGCGACTGCTTCCAAATCCGGTGTCTCGCCCTGTTTCCATTTGATATTAACATCATCATCACAATATCTTGGAATCACATGCACATGAAGATGGAAAACCGTCTGTCCTGCTGCCTCTCCATTATTCTGCAGAATATTCACACCATCACACTGGTATGTCTTTTTCAATGCTGTTGCGATTTTCTTTGCTACCGGAAAAATTTTCTCTGCCTGTGAATCCTCCAGACTAAAAACATCATCTGCATGATGTTTTGGAAGAATGATCACATGTCCGCGTGCTGCTGGATTTACATCTAAAATTGCCTTAAAATCTTCGTCCTCATATACCGTAGTTGACGGAATTTCTCCCGCAATAATTTTACAAAAAATACAATTCTCTGCCATAATTGCCTCCATTCTTTTGCGTTATAGCGCAACTCTTTGTATTGTTATTTCCTTGCTTTTCTTTTTTATGAAAAGCGGAAAACAGCATCAAAATTACGAAGTGCCTTAAAATTTCCCTGCGCTGACAGGTCTCCGGACATAAATGCATTTTGGAATGGTTTTTCGCCATTTAAGATCTGTTCAAGCACTGACGTCGCAACTTTTGCGATCACATCCGGATTTTCCATCGTTCCATAATAGCAATCCAGTTTTGCTCCTTTGACATCAACGATCAGACTCTTTCCTACATCCGTCAGATCCAATCGGAACGAAGCATCCATTCCTTCTTTCGGCACAAAATGTTCCTGTAACTTAGCGATGTATTTATCTGTCTCTGTTTCTTCCTCATCGCCCAGCATGTCCTTAAATAAACTTGCCAGCTCCTCGATATCTTCTTTCTGCTTTTTCACATAATTATCATCCGATACATAGGCCGACAACTGCTCGCTTTCCTGCGGAGTAAGCGCCATTCTGGTACTTCTCAGAACCGTTTTCTTCACCTGCGAGCTGCTATTCGGAAATGCCACCGTTTGTTTTGAAATAGCACGATAAAAGTTTTCCGCACATTTTTCAATCATCAGTCCATAATCGGAATTTGTCTCAAATTCCACATGGTTATCGACATATGCACAAATTCCCTCACAAGGGAGGCCTCCCAACATTTCCCAAGCACGAATCAAACTCGCCTGTGCTTCCCTTTCTCCATACGTCGTAGCCATGACAACCGGGAGCATATAAATATGCTGTATTTTCTCTTTGTCTCCGTACAGCCAGCAGGCATCCAAAAACTGCTGGAGATATCCACCAATTCCGTACCACTCCACAGAGGCCGCCAATATCACACCATCGGCATCCTTCAATGTTTTCGGCAAAACAGATATTCCACTTTTGTCTTCATACAAATTATATCGTTCCACCGTTACACGTAATTCATCCAAAACCTGTGCAATCTTTTCAATTGTATATAACGTAGGGTCATCGATCAGCCCTCTTCCACCATAATAAATATTTACCTGCATCAGTAGCCTCCAATTCTAATATCTGTTTTGTTCTTTCTTCGATACAATACACCACATAGTATAAATCCAATCACAGCTCCACTGAGATGCGCCGTATTGTCAATTCCGCTATCCTGCATTCCGGAATACAAACTCAACACCAAATAGATGCCAAAACGGATGATATCTCCTCGAACAATCTGCTTACGATTTTTCAATAATACCATAAGCAGTGCTCCCATCAAGCCATAGATTGCGCCGGATGCACCGCACGAGACAACATTTTCACCAAGACTCCAATTCACATATACGGAAACAAATCCCGAAAGGATCCCCGATAACATATACAGAATCAAATACCGTATTCTTCCTATATCCTGCTCCAATGTATATCCAAGCACAAAAAGTGCAATCATATTATTTACCAAATGTTCCAGCCCAAAATGTAGAAAAAAATGTGTAATAATACGATAATACTCATGTCCTTCCACAAAAGCCGGTTCGTACATCGCCCCCATATCGATCATAAACTCCGCATCCAGCGAAGAGCCCTTCCACTCAGTATATAAGTAAGCTCCTACGTTGATCAATACAAGTATGACCGTAATTACCGGTAGTGGCTGCTGTTCTATTGTTTCGGTTTCTTCCCAGTCCATAAGGCACTCCATTCTGCATACTGTAAACTAATTTTGACCCTGCCAGTATTTTATGGTACTATAATAGCATAATACACCGAGTGTGTCAAAGAGCCAATGAAAGGAATGTGCCACGATGGAAATTCATATTCAAGCCGATTCAAATAATACCTTAACTGTGCTGGATCTTTTAGAACGTCAGGGCTTTTCTCTGCCATGCAATTGTCATGGGGCAAATGTCTGTGGCGGAGTCCAATATGATTTTCCCTGTGGAATGGTTCCCAAAGAACCACTGACAGTCTGTCTTCCCGACACCGCCAGTTCAGCACAAATAGCGGGATTAAGTCTGATGCAGACACCGGATCTGACAATTCAGCCGGACAGCCTTCTAATCGATATCGGCACTACAACCATTGCCATGGTTTACTACCATTCTGTGAAAAAAAGCACTTTCTTTTCTGAAGTTTTTGCCAATCCTCAGATTGCATATGGAGCAGACGTTATCAGCCGGATTCAGTATGACGTAACTCATCCTTCGGAACACATGCTTCACAAAGAACTCACATCCTGCCTTACCGGTCATGCTGTTTCCTTTTTAAAACGGTACCCTGACATTTCTATAAAACAATGTCTGATTGGTGGGAACACAACCATGATACACTTATTACTGAATCTTTCTTTACAAGGAATGACAGGACATCCCTTTACTCCGGAAATTCCGGACAATTTTTCCTTTACTCACAAGGGTGTTTCCGTGCATGTTCTCCCTTGGCTTTCCGCATTTATCGGAGGCGATATCACTGCCGGACTTCTTTCTTTGTCCTTTGATACCCGCAATGATACATGCATTTTAGCGGACCTTGGAACCAATGGTGAACTGGTCCTCTGTCATAAAAATCATCTGTATACCGCAAGCACCGCTGCCGGACCTGCTTTGGAAGGCGGCGGCCTCTCACATGGCTGTCCTGCGATTCCCGGTGCGGTTTCCGAGGTTTCCCTTCGCGGTATCATACCACGCATTCAAACGATTGCAAACAAACTTCCGTGTGGTATCTGCGGAAGCGGGGCAATCAGTGTCCTTGCAGAACTTCTTTCACAGCAATACATGAATGCAGATGGAACATTAACTTCAAAATTCCCGGAAAATGGCATTCTTCTTGCAAAGGCACCTTCTTCTGACATTATCTTTACCTCAAACGATGTTCGCCAGATGCAGTTAGCAGTTGCCGCTATCGCCGCAGGAATTGATACGCTTTGCCGAGAAGCCGGAATCCTGCCGGAAAACGTGGATTCCTTATATTTAGCCGGTGGACTTGGCTATCATATTCCTTTGGAAAAAGCCTCTTCTCTTGGTATGTTCTGTGATATCCTTCCGGAACGCATTCATTGTGTGGGAAACAGCTGTCTCAACGGTCTTGCTAAATTATCTTCTGCTGCGGTAGAAGATTTCATTTCATTGCAGCACCGCTTAACCGCTCAGACAGAAAACATTTCGCTCGCCGATAATGCATTTTTCCAGTCTTCTTATCTTTCACATATGACATATCACCTGTCATAACTGCTTGATAACGGTGTGAAGAGATATCCACAATATCACCATCCGTCAGCCGGCGGCATTCCCATGGCACGAGCCTTTGTTCATTTACAAACGTGCCTTTTTCACTTTCCTGATCAATAAGAAAGACCGCCTTTTCTTCTATTATAATCTTTGCGTGAACCTCACTGACATCCTTTTGCAAAATAACGCCTTCCACATGCATTTCATCATTTCCGATATAATAGGGACTGTGGTCAATCTGCATAAGTTTATCGTGCTCTTCAATCGGCTTCAGACAAAGTACCATTGCAGCCGTATCTTTTTCATATTGCAGTACGTGCTCCTTTTTTCCCGTTTTTTTACTAATTCCCCAGATGGCAATAATCACACAAAAAAGCAACCCCACTTTACACCAATCCTGCCACACACGAATGGTAAAAATTTCATTTAACCAGCCCATGTACCAGGCAATTCCTAAAATTACCACTCCGCCAATAAACCATTCTCTTTTTTTACCGGTTTCTTTTTTGGGCTTTTCCGTCCTTTCTGTCTTATCGTCTGCCGGCGGGTGAGGAACGAATTCCCGCGGTTCTTCTTCGTAATGATATTGTGCCAGATATTGTTCTAATTTATTTAATGTAAAATGCTCTTCCCGGCATATTTTATGTATTCCATAAACAAGAAATGTCAAAGAACGGCAGCCATGATCCATTACCTTCATAATTTCTTCCGTAATCTTTGCCAATTCGTCTGCCACATCTGCCGCATACCCATCCATATAAGCAAGATACAATTCTCTTTCAGAGGTTAAAAAAATGGCATCTGAACATAAAATCAGATTTTCCGGAATAAGAAAATATTCCTCTGCCAGCAGCATTTTTTCCAAAAACTGCCGATATAACCGCAAAAGCTTTTTTTCATCCAGCTTTTCCTTTTTTAAATACTCTGTCAACGTTTCTTTTTCTCCAAAAGAAAAAGTATATTGCACTTCACCATCCACACTCAGTTCTGCTGGCCCGACAATCCCTTCCACCGCGGTATTGTTTAAAAGTTCTGTACCATATCCTCCCTTTCGCTCTTCCGTGCGGACCTGTAATTTTCGTTCCCGCAGATCGGATATTATCTCCATTTGCATGCTGTCTTCACTCCTTTTTCATCCATTCTGTGTCCCACAGCCGTTTACTGCACGTCCAGTTTTCTATCTGCATTTCATCACAGTATTCCTTTTGTGAACTTAAAAATGGCGCTGTCATAACAAGTTTTGCCTTAACTTTCAATTTTCTGTATAATACATTCGTGTTACAGTCAACGTCATCAATCTTTAAAATAAATAACTGCTTTTGCATTACTTCCTTACATTTTTTCTCACTGTAGTTTTCCCGCAGACACCTCTGTCCACTCGAATATAAAACCGCCTGATCGTGAGAAAATAAGGAAAGGTAGCATAACGCAAAAATGATCCAAAGTATAATCGTCATAACAAACGTCGCTTCCACTGTAAACGATCCTTCTTTTCGTCTCATAATATGCTGCATATAAAAATCACCCCATAACCGGCACATATAAATGGTGCAAATGGTATTTTTGTGTGTCTGCCTGCTTTTTTACGAACCCATAATAAAATTCCAAAAGCAGAGACAAGGCAAAGGGCAAAAATAATCAACACCATAACTTGATATAACCCCATTACAATTCCACAGATTGTTAAAATATAACCATCTCCTAAACCAATTGCACCTTGTGTTACATTGCTAGCGATTAAAAATACAGATCCTGCAGCCCCGCCACTTACTACGGATTTCCAATCTTTCAGATTTAAAAAGCACAAAATTCCTATTGCGACACTAAAAAAAACCAAGGCAAAAAATAAATATTTTCCCGAAAACGATCCTTTTCGGATATCGATAATCGACATTGCCAGTAACCATAGTAACAGTATTATTTCTATTATTATCATTTTCTTCTTACTCCTTTCCATTTGCACATGTTTTACATGGTGTCCTTCCGTCCACTTGGGAAATCGGAATTTCCCGTATACTCCGGCTTATTTTCTGACAACTTTTCTCCACATGATAACGGTTTCCATAATTGCAGATAACGACATTTTGCTTGGCAGAAAGATTTTTTCCCCCACAACATTTTTCACACGGATAATAAATACTTCCATCGAAACTTCGTTTCTCTTCTAATTCTTTTATAGAAACTACTCTTAAGCTGAGCTTCAGGTGATTGCACGCAATTGATCTATGGTAAACCGATCCCGTCTTCGTAACATAAACCATTTCATCCTCGCCCTGTTCACTCTGACTCATCCGCGTCAGAACACCGGTAAATGCTTTTCCGTAATACCCTTCGCTGAATAGAAAAATATTTTTTCCAAAAAGTGGAATTGGTGAAGTCACCGTATAATCCGCCTGAAAATCCATCTGATCTGTTTCGCTGTCGATCTTAGCCCGCACCACACATACGACAGACCGGTTTTCATTTTCTCTTCCCGAGATGGCTGCATTTATCTTGGCACTCATAAAAACCGGGTTAACCACCAGTTTTTTATGTACCAAAGTATACTCCAGAGAGGTCTCTTTCGCCGCCTGCTCCAGGGCACATAGCACCTGTTCTTCACAATATAACAATTGATTCAGATACAAAATACCGGTAACTATTAAAACAAATATCGGTACCACAAGCGATGCTTCCACTGTAATTGAACCGCAAAAACGTTTTTTCACTTTTTCTATTTTCATCTGCTGACTCCTTTCATTCAGGAGCTCGAGGCGAGAAAGGGTACTCTATTGTATGGTAGGCAATTTCCCTTTCGGTTAGGTATGTGTAGATATGTTATATTTTTTAATAGAATACCCTTTCTCGCCTCGATCCTTTTAATACACTACCAATTGTTCTGCTTCTGCCTCAAATCCTGTTTCCGCTGATAAATGAAACGGAAGCTTCCATGGATAAGAAAACCTGGCCTTAACATTAAATTGACTTGTACAAAGACCCACTCGAAATTTAGGAACATATTTTTTCTGTATTTTCCATTCCATCAGGTCCAGCATCCGTAAGCATATTGTGCTTTGCTCCATCCCCAACAGAAAAAAACAGAGATACTCTTCATATCCGAAGGAAGTCTTTCCTTGTTGTTTGTACTGCGAAACCTTTTTCATAACAAGATCATGCGTAAACCCAAATAATTCCGGAAAATCCACGCAAAACTGATCTGCCGTTTTGACAAGCGGAACATGTTTTCCCTGCATGAGAGCAGCTGTATCTACGACTGCCTCTGCCATCCCCCAAAGAACCGTAAAAAGTGTCTGCATAAAACGGATTAATGGTTCTATCGCAGTAAACCCAACTACCACAAGCGCCGCTGCATGTGCCGTTTTCCTGCTTTTAGCAGATACAAACAAAGCAGAAGTGTTGGCGGCCGTTCGCAGTAATACAATTCTTTCCACTATATCCGACAAATTTTCCTTATCACTTTTCCCACCGGTAATCAGATATTCCCATTCATACCGTAAGACATTGCCGGTTTTAAGATTCTCTAAACCGTTGGAAAAGTACTTATGTAAATAGGCAAGAAGACATGCTTCTGTCACGGCAGAATCTCCCATTTTCTGAATACTATTCTGGAAATCTACTTCCTCATCCTCCGTCAAAGTCTTCACAGGATCTTTCTTTGCCGCTTTCTCCTGTTCACGAAACAGGGACAGATAGTGATCCGGGTTTTTGACTTCCTGATTCGATACTTTATCATAATCTTTCATCACCATTTTAAGGATACCGTCAGATAATGCAGAGGAAAAAACATCCAATGGATTTTCTCCCCCACCTTCTTCGTCAACTCCCTCATAATCAAAACACACCGATGGCATTTTGTAACTCTTCCATACTATCTGTAATTTCTGCGCCGTTTCTTCGTCCCATTTTCCAGATAAAAGTGAAATACTCTGACAAATAATGGATTGGTTCTTTCTTAACTCTGCAGCAAGCGAAGTTCCACCGGACACAGAGGAACACATAGAAGGATTTTGCTCTGCTTCTTCTGCAGTCTTCTCACAAACATCGGATAATTTCTGGAATATTTTTACATATTCTCTCCGTTTGGTCTCCTTTTCCGATATCTGTTTCAACATTTCCTCAATGGAAATTACCTGATCTTTCATTTGTTTCCAGATATTGGAATCTGCAATATGGAATGTCTGTGCTTCCTTTTCTCCATGAAAAAACATCTTTGCAAACACTTTATTAGAACTTGTTTTTCCACCTTTTACACAGACTCCATCCACATTTTTCATCCATTCGATAAGATTTCGTCCATCCTCTGCTTCTTCTTTCTGTTCTGCTGCCGTCTTTTCTAATTCCTCAGATTCTTCCTGCATCGAATCCAATGCCCCTTTTTGTGCTTTCACATTTTCAAGCATTTGGGATACCCCTTCCCGTTTCATATATTCACAAATCTGATTGAGCATCGCCTGGCCACCATCCTCTGTAACATACGTCTTGTCCGTAACAGAAACTTCTTCCAAAGTTCCATCAAACATATCTGTTACAGAAACCGGGTTATTCTTTTCCAGATTTTTGTTTATATAAAATTGTATGGTATCTTCATAAGACCTTCCCGCATCTTCCAAAAAGAAGAGTTGATATTCGCGATACATCGGCTCGCTGTATTCTGCCTGCAGACTTTCTGTCCCGATACGAAGCAGACGCTGTGCCTGATCTTCAGCCACGCTTCCTCGAGCAAGTTCTATCATTCCACATCCAAGCGCGATGATCACAAGGAATATAAATGTCAGAAAAACCGTTATACTTCCTTCTTTCCGCTGTCTCATTTCAATATGTCCTTTGTATCTTTGTCAAACGATTTCCAGGCACTTTCAAGGACCCCTTCAACCTTCGTCTTAAAGATAAGAACCAGCGCGATCAAGATTACCAGAATCAGTATCAATTCCACGATTCCGATTCCATCTTCTTCTTTGATAAATTGTGTTACGTATTTCATGTTATCCCTCATTTCTTTTTTAAGTATTTTGTAACTATTTGGATCACTGTGCAAAATAGTTACCGTATTTTGTTACATCGCCATAAAGGCCGGCATAATAATGATACTAATTACAATGCCAAACATGAGCATCATAGGAAGCAGTAATTTTGTTCCTGCTGTCTCTCCTAACTGTCTGCTCCATTCTTTGCGTTTTTCAAACGCATCTGCCGCTTCAGCTTCCAATAATGCGATAAATCCTTCTGTCCCTTTCTTCATATTTTGGTTAATAATAGAGGCATATCGCAGGTAAGAAAGCTGCCGGCATCTTTTTCCGAAATGTTCTATGGATGCTGCTTCGGACGCACCATTTGTCATTTCCTGATAGGCCGTTAAGACCTCTTCATATACATAACGGCGTTCACCCCCTTTCTGCAAGCGATATTGATACTCTTCTCCCAGTCTTTCAAAACATCCGCGGACCGTTAAGCCTGCGTTAAACAATAACATCGTTTTATTGACAAACTCGGGATAATCGAGTTTCAACTGCATTTGTCTGTCTTCCAGATTTTTCCTTTCTTCTTTTTTCCATAAGACAGGAAGGAAAAGAATTGCAAGAATCGATAAGAGATAAAATGGTGGCTTTTTTTCCTGCTCCACTTCGCTGTAGTGAACCTCGTAACCGCCTACCTTCATTGGTAATGCAATTTCCTTTTGCGTTTTCTGTTCCTCGATTTTTTCGAGCAGCACATTCTTAATTTGATTGATTGCACGCTCACCCTCCGGAAGAACACTCCCATTTATAGTAAGCGGAAATGTGTATTCTTTTTCCCAGTTTCTCCATTTTGCCTGTGCAGCCACATTTGTCTGTACACCCTCATCGGGAATTTTTGCAAAATTTAAGGTTCCATCTGCATTGACATAATCTTCTGGAAGGATCCATGAGAATTCAATCCCGGTTTCCGGTACATTGGAGACAAAATTTAACGGCGCGCTTACCATTTCCAAAGAGGCATTTTGCCCCTTTAACTGTTCATTCAGGTAAGCCAGACATTTTTCATCCAGTTTTGAAAATTCTTCCCTGCTGAACTCTCTGTCTTCCAACGATATCGACATCGTTTCCTGCTTTTTTTCTCCATCCACCTGTGTCGACAGATTAAAAGTAATGTCCTTTCCTTCGCCTTCTCTGAAGATCACATTTCCATTTTGTATCACCTTTTCCGGCGGAGAAGTCCTCCCTGCCATGTAGCATAAGAATAAAAATGCAATCAGAAAAAGAACAGCGATCCCAATTCTTTTACACCATATTTTCTGAATCTGTTCCTCTTGTTCCTGCCTGCGGTATAACACAGAAACCATTCCCTCTGTACTCGGAAATACTTTTGTCAGCTTCCAGAAAGCCGACTCTAATTTACATTTTTTTACTGCTTCCCAAATAAGTTCTTCTCTGTCTTTCATCCAATCTGCCCCTTTCTATACCGATATATCTGTAATTTTGTAGCTCCACCAAAAGGCACCTGCATAAACCATAAGTGACACCGTCATAATCAGTATCCCGGCTAGATTTCCATACAAGGGATCCAAAAATCCCGGTGAAAAGACACGCAGATATACAATGATTCCAAAGGGAATTACATTCATGCACCTCGCCTCCATCTTCTTTCCGGCGATAACGGTTTCAATTTCCCGCTTTGTTTCTATCTTTTCGCTGATATTGTCTGCGGTACGTTTCATAATCTTGACAAGATTTCCCCCTGTCTTTTTCGCCGTCATCAGAATCTCACTAAACATCCGAATATCCTCTATCCCGCTCCGTTCGCCCAGTTCCAGCATCAGTTTTTCGACCGGGACATGAAGTCCTGCCTGCGTCGTCAGATACTCAAATTCCCTTATGATAAGATCTTCCTTCTGATACATTAACATCAGATCTTTCTGCGCTTCATATACAGAATTTTCCAACGAATATCCCGCTGACAATGCCGAGATCATGCTCTCCATCGCATCCTTAAACTGCAAAAGTAATGTCTCCTGCTGCCGCCTTAATAAAACCCTGCTGTAATATTTAAGATAAACCATTCCGCCAAGTCCACCCAAAGCGATTACCGCCGGAATCCGGTTAAAAAACAGCATTCCAATGATTGCGCCAAGGACAATTCCCACTACTCCATAACGGATTTTCTCCTGACGTGAATAGGTATAGGCTGTATATGAGATCAACTTAAATTCACCCCCGCTCTCCTGCATTTATCCATCGAGCAGAGAACATGACCGGTCCGCTCTAACGTTCCCAGAATCCTTCCCTCTTCTTCCCCCAACTCACAAAAGGTGAAAATTGGGAATACTTCAATCTCACCTTCCACTACATTTCCAATCTCACAGATCTCCAGAACTTTTCTGGAACGGTCGCGCAGTCTTCCGAGATGAACGATAATATCTATCGCCGAAGAAATCTGCTGCCGGATTGCAGGCAGCGGAATGTCCATCCCCATCAGCACAAGGGTTTCCAATCGATTTAACATATCTTTGGGACTATTTGCGTGGCCTGTAGACAAACTTCCGTCGTGCCCTGTGTTCATCGCCGTAAGCATGTCAATCGCCGTCGCATCGCGAATCTCCCCGACCACTATTCTGTCCGGTCGCATTCGCAAAGCACTTCGGATCAGGTCACGGATTGTCACTTGATTCTTTCCTTCCACATTAGCATTTCTCGACTCCATTCTTACAATGTTTTCAATATTTTGTATTTGGAGTTCCGCCGAATCCTCAATCGTAATAATTCGTTCGGAAACCGGAATGTAGTTCGACAATATATTTAAAAAAGTGGTTTTTCCCGCTCCTGTTCCTCCGGAAATAAAAATATTATATTTTGCTTCCACAAGTCCCTTCAGATATCTGTCTGCTTCTGGTGTGATTGCCCCCATCGCTACCAGTTTCTCCATCGTAAGCGGCTCTTTGGGAAACTTTCGTATCGTGATAACCGGCCCTTCGAGAGCGATTGGCGGCATCACAATATTCACACGCGATCCATCAGCCAGCCGCACATCCAGTATCGGAACCGACTCATTGACGATGCGGTTTCCTTCCGATGCAATCTGCTGAGCAATATCCTCCAGTCGCTCCACCGACTCAAATGTTAAACCGGTCTCGTATAACTGCCCTTCCTTCTCCACAAAAATGTGATCCGGTCCATTGATCATAATTTCCGTAATTTCGTCAGTTTCAATCAATTCCTGCAGCACATCCAGCTTTCGCATCGAATTAAAAATTTCGCGGCGCATCTTCTTTCGATCGCCAAAACGCATGTACTGCTCCTGTCCAATTTCTGTGATCACCCGGTCAATCGCATCTGCAAGATACTTCTCATCGACATCTACGCCGGTAGGCACTTGCTGCAATACCCTTTCACGAATTTTTTCTTTTATTCTGTCCATCGTTTTCACCTCCCAGTAGATGATCCTTCATTTCGTTTACATTTTTTACCTTTGGAAACGTCACCTCGCAAAACGAAATCTTGTCCCAAACAGCCTCCTTTTTTTCTGCAATGCAGTATTCCCGCAAAACATGTCTTCGAATTGCCGCTAAAAATCCATCCTCCAGCGGCATTAAAATTTCATCTGCCTGATCAAGAAGATGAAAGGTATATTCAAAAAATTGCCCAACTTCCACAATCACCCGGTCAAACAAGGATTGTTTCCGCAGTCCCTCCATCATGCTTTCAATCTCCTGAAGACTAAAATCCAGTAGATCTTTATAATGCGCCACCGGCGCAAGGATAGATATTTTTCCATAAGAATACGCAAGCGACTGAAGCGATTCTTCCGCTTTCCCATTTTCCGCGGCAAGAATCCATTCTGCCAGTCCCTGATGAAAAATGGATGGCGTTTCCTTTAGCTCTTCCGGAAAAAATACCGGGACACCACACATACTGATATAAAGCACTTTCAAATATTTCGAGCATTCCAATGCCTCCTGCAGGGCAAGTCTGGTTTTTTCTTCTCCGCCCTCCGGTGAAAAAATGCAGCAGATCCGCCCCTTTTTTCTCCTTTTTCCTTCTATTTCCTGTTCCATTTTTGTAATCTCACAGAAATTCTGCCAGATTCTCTCTCTTTTTTGGTACATAAATATTTCATTTTCCTTATCTGTCACCGGCTGACTCGAAAGATATATTCCTTCCCTGCTAAATTCTTCCAAAAATTGTCTGTCGTCAGAAATCACAATGGCTGCTTCGGAAATTTCCATTGGTTCCTGTCTCTCGGATATCATCTTAATTTCCACTTGTTTTGGGAGTTTTTGCCGAAAATATGTGACAAACTGTGTCGCGTATTCGGAATCCCTTAGATAAATATAACAAATTTTATACATGTTCCACCTTTCCCTATGAAGCGATACAGAGACAAATGCAGTACCCAAACAAAATGCAGACGGAAAAAGGTATTACTGCCTCTTTCTCCCAATTTGCCGATGCATAATAAGGAATCAGCCTTTTTTCTCTGTAAACCTGTTTTATGTAACTTGAAAAATATAGGAATCTGCGAAATAAATTCCGCTTCCTGAGAATCTTGAGTGTAGAAAATAAAGCACCGGCCAGCAGTGCGTAAAACATTACACGGGCACTAAAAACTAAACTATAATAACTACTAATAATGGAAATTAATTTGATATCTGCAGCTCCGAGCATCCGAAGCAAATAAAAGAAACTACAGACGATAAGAGGAATGATACAGCCTACTGAAAAATATATCACCCCGTGAAACAGCCCATACACCATAAAATTATGGTATAAACTTAGGCCAAGTCCCATAATAATTATTATATGGGGAACTCGATAGCAATATAGATCACAGATTGCAGCCGGCAACAACACAAGGAAAATCATCACTTGATTTTCGATGTTGTCACCCCCTCGATTTGTTGTGATTCATATACTAGCACGAAGTATCGATTTCTGTCAACAACTTTTTTTAAAAACTTGCATTTTTTTTTCGAGAATGGTTATACTCCTACTATAAAATTTATTTGATAAGCGCGTAAATACGCGGGAAATGAGGAAATTATGAGAAGAAAAAAAGATTCCCTTTATCAAGCGAAGCAGGAGTTGCTCCGCGAAATAGAAGAGGTAAAAACATCGCTAGCCATCGCCCACTCCAATTTTGACAATGTTAATGACCCGGATCTGGTCGATAGCTGCATCTATGAAATGACTGCCATTCAGTATAAATACAAATACCTGCTGCGCCGCATGCGTCAATTTGAAGGAGAAAGCACACCGATGCGTTCCATCAGATAACGTGCATTCGTTGTCTTACATTGGCCGAATCGGATTTTATGATCAAATACGATCAGATCTCCGTCGTAATTTTCTGTAAAATGATAATTGCTCACTTTCTTTTCCGGCACTTCACACAGTTCAAAGTCATGTGTTGTAATAAACGTGATACAACTTTTTTCTGCCAATTTGTGCACAACCGCTTTGGCACCAAAAAGTCTGTCATTGTAATTTGTTCCCTTAAAAATTTCATCGATAAATACGATGAAAGGAACCTCATTTTCCGCTGTATTTTCGGCATAATCCAGCACTTTTTTTATCCTTAGAAGTTCTCCGTAAAACGTAGAGATTCCTCGGCTGATATCATCCTGTACACCGATTGATGTAAAGATTCGCATAAACGGTGCACAAAACTTTTCCGCATTTACATAAGTTCCCGCATACATCAAAACAAGATTTACGCCTATCGTCCGCATAAAAGAAGACTTTCCGCTCATATTCGAACCGGTTATAATAACAATTTCTTCTCCGCAGGAAAAATCATTGGCGATACATTCTGACTCCGTAAGTAACGGATGTTTCATATTTTTTGCTGAAAATGAAATTTCTTTTATTTTTTCTGGCATACATACCGTATCTTTCACCCAGGCAACCCCTGCGAGTGCTATAAATAATTCTATTTTTTCGATGCTTTCCATTGTGTCATATAGGATAGCACTTCCTTCTTTCATTGTATTTCGATATAAAAAAACAAGCAATGGATTTAAAATAAATACAACATTAAATAATACATTTGAAAACATATTTTCTTTTGCATAATAAAGCGATGCAATCTTACTGATTCTGTGCATTGTCATTTTTCCAAGGCGTATTTTTTCCTGATACTGACACACCACATCTTCCTTAAATTGTTCTTCTGAAACAAAAGAAATTAACCTCTCCATTTTTCCAAATGCACGGATACATTTTTCTATCTCTTCGTATTCAGCCCCATGAAAATAGGAGAATATGCAAAGGTTGCAGAGACATATTAAGAGCATAATTCCTGCTGTCCCAAACGATATCATTTCACTCAATCCAAGCACAAGACTAACAAGCATGGCAAGTGCAAACACGCTTCCCATGATAATAGAAATCCATTCCGGCTTTTTGCATTCCGACGGGTACAATTTCTTTTCTTCCAGATCAAGTTTGCGGATATTCCGTATTTCCGATAAGATTGCCTGAAATTTTATGCCAAATAAGGGATGCTCAGTCATTTCCTTTACGGCGCGCTGCGTCTGTTTCCACGAAGTTTCATCAAACTCTGTTTTCGTAAGCTGTTTCATGAGTTTGCGCTTTCCGCTTTTTGTGTACGCGATATTTAACCATTGAAACAAGGAATGACTTCCAAGTATATTTAAGTCCATAAGATCTTTATTTTCTTCTGTGATAAATGAGCTGCCATCGTCTGTAAAACTCTGCCAGTCATCATTTCGTCTGCTTTCGTATTTCTCTATGATCTGCAACTGTTTTTCTTCTGTTTCACATTTTTCTAACAACCTAGAATGAACTGCCAGTAAGATGATAAAACAAACTGTCACAAGAATTGCCAAAAAATAGCAAAGTAATTTTATGGGTTCAAATACAGCTCCCAAGATGAAACCAAAAACAGCCGCAGCGAATACGATCAGTTTCGTATTCGACATACGGTCGGACTGTTTTTTATTTTTGATATATTCACTTTGTATCTGCTGTTTTAATTCCATCATTTTTTTCCACATAATAATTTCTCCAATTCCCCTAAAAGCTGTTCCTGCGATTCTACACGAATCGCGTGAATCCCGAGTTTTTCCGCGCCTTCTACATTTTGTTTGCGATCATCAAAAAACAGACACTGGTCTGCTTTTAAATTGTATTTATCAAGTAAATACAGATAAATTTTTGAATTTGGTTTGATCTCATGAATCTGATAAGAAACCACTTTTCCATCAATGTCATTCAAAAAAGAGGCTCCTTTTGTGTGTTTCGTAAATAAATCCTCCGAATAATTTGATAGTAGATAAATACCATATCCTGCTTTTTTCAATTCATGTACTTTTTCCCATACTTCCGGACGCTTTACATGCATATATTCTCCATGCGTCAAAAACCACCGGATTTCTTTTGCATATTCCGGATATTTTTTCTCGTATCTGCAAATTGTTTCTTCCAATGGGTTTCCAAGATCCAGACCACTCCAGAGCGGATCGTCAAACATCGACTTTCCAATCTGCACTGCGCGTTCTTCGGTCATTCCGTAATCCTGAACCAGCATATCTTTCCAGCGGTATTCTAAAAGCACATCGCCTACATCAAAAATAATATTCTTCATCGTATTTCCTCCTAGTCTACTACCCATCTTAACACATATTTCCCACGTCGTCCATATAAAGTCTGCCATTTACAGTTTCTAAGTAATTCTACCGCTTATTTTAGTTGAATTATAATCTTTCCTATGTTATACTACTTATATAAGGTTTAATAAATACAGTTTATGAGGAATATGTTGCAGTATATCGTCCGCTGATGGAACCGTATTTTGCCAGATTTGGCGGAAATCTCAATGATTTGATCAAAAATTCAGCGTCTGAAAAAATTTCTCGAAGAACAAAAATCAGGGTGGGAGAAATCATAATAAGAAGAGGGCAATTGAAATGGAACAATTCAAAAAACTATTTCAAGCAACAGATATGACCGTGGGAACACCATGGAAAAAAATCGTTGCATTTACAATTCCGATGTTACTTGGAAATATTGCACAACAGTTGTATAACACTGTAGATAGCATTGTAGTAGGAAAATATGTAGGCGACAATGCCTTGGCGGCTGTAGGAAGTGCGGGACCGATTATGAATCTGCTTCTGGTTCTGTTTATCGGTATCAGTATGGGGGCAAGTATTATGGTGGCACAGTATTTTGGTGCAAAACAAAGAGAAGATCTCTCCTATACTATTGGAAACTGTATTTTACTGACAGTAATTTCCAGCATATTTATTATGTTTTTGGCGCTGGTTGTTGTACGTCCGCTATTGGAACTTTTGCAAACTCCGTACACCATCATTGACTGGTGTACTTCGTATCTGAAAATTATGTTTTTAGGTATTGCAGGATGTGCTTTTTATAATATTTTAAGTGGGGTATTAAGAGGATTGGGGGATGCCTTTTCTGCTTTAGTATATCTTCTGGTATCGACAGTTATCAACATTATATTAGATCTGCTTTTTGTGGCAAAATTCGGAATGGGTGTCAATGGTGTAGCACTGGCAACCGTTATTGCACAGGCAGTTTCTGCAATATTGTGTTTGATTCGTTTATCAAAAATGAAAGACTTATTTGATTTGAATAGAAAATACTTAAAATGGAATGGAAAATACGGAAAAAATATCATTCGTCTTGGTGTACCGTCCGGTCTTACTCAGGCAATATTTTCCATGGCAATGATTATTGTACAATCTCTTACAAATAGTTTTGGTGAAATGTTTATCGCCGCAAATGTAATTGTAATGCGTGTAGATGGATTTGCTATGCTTCCAAATTTTTCCTTTGGAACAGCAATGACCACCTATTCCGGTCAAAACATAGGAGCGGCAAAAAACGATCGTGTTACAAAAGGTGCAAAACAGGGAACACTTATTGCTGTACTGACAACAACTTTTATAACCAGTTTAATTCTAATTTTTGGAAGGCAATTAATGGGAATTTTCACCGCAACAACTGAACTTGTTGATTTAAGCCGACGCATGATGGGTATTATCGCAGCAGGATATATCGCAATGGCCGTAACACAAAGTTTATCCGGAGTAATGCGTGGTGCAGGTGACACAATGACACCGATGTGGATTTCCTTGTTTACTACAATAGTAGTCCGTGTTCCGGTTGCTTATGGTATCGCTCATTTTACCAAAAGTGCAACGTTCCCAAATGGACGCCAAGAATGTGTCTTCATTTCCCTTTTGTGTTCTTGGTTAATCGGAGCCATAATGACAACCATTTTCTACTTAAGAGGAAAATGGAAAAACAAGGCATTGAGGTAATATTGGTATTATCTATTTTTTAATCTCTATACTCTGTTAAACTGACCACATTAGATGTCTCAAACTGTCCTTCGTTGACAAATTTATCATGTGATAATACCGTAAGCGTAACCGGTTACACGGGTTCAGCAGAACAGAATTAATAAATATTTTCTCTCTATTCGATTGAAAGCAAATCCCCGGATTCTATCCTATGGCAGAATCCGGGGATTGTACTATTGTTATCAACAATTCAATATCATAATATATAATTAATTTATTCCGCCTCTCTTTTTAGTTCCGGGAACTCAATTTCCAAAATCTCCACCAATGCTTTCAGCGCTTCATACTCAGAACTTCCCTTTTCAGCTTCTCTATTAAGGAATCTCTGCATTTCTTTCATATCTACGTTATAATTATAACATCTCGTATTTTTTTACACAACAAAAATACTTTTTTATGTGCATTATACGTATTCTCTTGCCATTTATGCGCACAGTGTGTATAATGATTCTCTTATTCATGCAATTGAACATGGCACCGATGCCGCCAGTGGCTGGATCCTTGAAGAACTTGAGGAAGGAAACGATATCCCTGCTCCAAGTAATCAAAAAGATATTGCCTTGGAAAATGACAGTTTTATCTCTCTACTTGTACTGGACATGAATTCCTACTCTGAAAAATACAGATCCAAAACAGTGCGAAAAAATATCACCATTCCCGCATGGCTGAATACCTACGGAAAAACACATAACGTCAACTTTTCAAAAGTGTTGCAGGATTCCCTTTTGGCACTTGCTCAAAAATGATGTTTATTTTTTTATTGTACTAACTCAAATATTGAAAGAACATTATTTTATCTATGAATGATAAATGGTATTTTTCTACTGTAGATGTGTCCCAAATTTTCAGTTTGTTACAAATTGTAACCAACTACTTTAAAGTATTAAAATTCGAAAAACGCTCTGGCATTTTTGCTTCCAAAAATTATCCAGTATTCTCGACTTTTACTCGACTAACAAAATGACACAGAATGACATAGAAAAAAAGCCGCACAACCAACGATATTTCGTCAATTGTACGGTTTTCACTTAATGAGGCATCGGGGACTCGAACCCCGGACAACTTGATTAAAAGTCAAGTGCTCTACCACCTGAGAGCAACTCCCTTATAATCAAGAAACTCATTTGACTTTCTTAATTCAATTTCGCATAACTATCTATTACTTGCTTATTATAATACACTATGAGGATAGTCCCTGTCAACTCAATTTAGAATCCATCTACAATACTAATCTCCTGTGAAGATGGTTCATATTTTCCATCAGCATCAGCAAAATTCAATGTAAATGATCCGCCCACATCATTGTCATTATCGACTTTAAGAGTAATCTTATTGCCATCAATGGTCTTTGTAATGTCTGATACAAAGGTACAATCTGATATAGTCCAAACACCTGTGACATCTGACACAGCATCTCCATTTGCAGTCGTGAATGTACCAGTCCATGATTTTGAACTTCCAAGCCGTAATGAATCCGAACCACTAATAGCAGATTTGCCCTTTTCCGTTGTAGGTGCATCTGTTGAACCACCACCTGTTGAACCACCAGTAGAACTTGATCCATCCTTACCATTCAGGACTTCAAAACTCTGTGTACCATTAACATCCGTAATAGTGATAGTATGTCCTGTGGCTGTTTCTGTCACTGTAATAGTCGGTGATACACCATTTGTACCATCTGCACCTTTAGCACCTGTATCTCCTTTTTCTCCCTTCTCGCCTTGGATGCCTTGCTGTCCGTCTGCACCTTTTTCGCCACGCACATTACCAAGATTATGTTCTGTGCCATCAGTAAGGGTGACAATGAGTTCATAATTTACTAACTTTACGTTGGAAATGCCGACACCATCATCACCTTTAATTCCTGTGCCACCTGTAACACCTTCCAATGCGTCAGATAACTGTTTCTTTGTAATATATCCGCTTAAATCAATCGCCTTTATAGCATCTGTCAACTGTTTTGTCGTAGCATAATCGCTCAGATCAACAGTTGGATTGATATTCTTGATAAGCGATTTTACTGTATCAACAATATGTTTCGCACCTACTTCATCTAAATATTGTCTTGTAATATCCATCATATCCCCCTTATTCATTAAACCATTCGTCAATAGTATCATTTGAAATGACAGAAAGTTTACGTGTGTTGTCATTACTTCTGCCATTCGTATACATCAGCGAAAAGCACGAATAATTTTCGTCTGGTTCAGGAATAGACGCAATCTTATCCTTTACCTGTGAAATTCGCACCTCTATAAACTGATATGCCTGTCCAATATCGGCAAATTCTGTACTGATGCTGTGCATAACATCAATATCATTTGCGACTGCTTCTAATATATCAATTACTGTGAGCAGTAAATTCTTCTGCATATCCGCTTTTACATATGTGTCTGTTGGTTTCAGATTGTTCTCCATAAGGAACTGAATATATTCACCATCAGAAAAATACTGCTGATTGGATAACTCCAATTTTAATCTATCTAATACTTGCATTGTGTGTCTCCTTTCCTTATTATATATAATAAAAAAGGACTACGGTGTTTTGCCGTAGACCTCTCTTAGATGTTTTCTACCACTTACTCCCACAATTATTACATTTCCATGTCTTTCCAATATCTCCTGCGCCAAAAAGTCCAAACAATCTCATTTTGGTTGCTTTCTTTACAGTGGAGATTTATGATTTTTTGGTTGACAAAAGAAAATAATTGAGTTTAATAATATACAAAAGATGTCAGTAAAGTTGTTTGTACCCACTTACAACTTGTAATATTATAAAACATTCAATTAAGGATTGCCCGTGCTAAGGGCGGTCTTTTTCGTTGTTTTATTCAAAATAAAAAGAGTAGCAATCTATCACTACTCTTATATGACGGAATAACCTAAATTATTACGAAAGTGAGGAAAAATTATGTTTGAAAACGCAGTTATTGAAAAAGAATTACCAGAGAAAATTTTTACAGGAGATACATTTTATAAATTAGAATCACAATTTGTAAATGCTATTTCCGAAAATAAGTTAAGCATTGCTGAAACAAGATATCTTTTTAATTGTATTCTGAATAGATTTGAAAAAGATATGCCTGTAACAAATCACTCTAAATAAAAACGAGGTGGGTAACTCCCACCTCTATTTCTTAATATAAGTCCGACAATGTTTCATGATGAATAATTGCGTCATAGAAACGTTTATTTACATCTGCAATTTGATCTACCATTTTAGGAATATTTTCTCTTACATCTTTTAAATATCCCGGATTTACTCTAAGGTATTCAATTGTTAATTCGTGTGCTAATCGCTTTGCTTGTTCTGAACTCATAGTAAAATTCCTCCCTTGTACATTATATTTTATAGGAATATTTTACCATAAATCACCAAATAAGTAAAGTTAGAACATTAGTTCTGTCACGGTTTCCACTTATATCCGCATTTTTGACATACATTACGTGGAGAACCAGAACCAAGAAATCCAGTCCAAAACGAATAACCACGATTTATGGTTTGAATAGAAGTTGATTTACATCTAGGACAATGGATAACATCTTTGTCTTCTTCTATTTTCTTACTACTCTCCTGTTTTTTCAAATTAGCCTTGAATTGACTCATCTTGAGTTGATACTCGATTGGATCATTCTCATATAATTCAGTCATTGCTTTCATAAAGTTTTCATCCGTAGAAATTGCTTTTACCCAACCGCCATCTGGTATCGTGGATATATTTTCTTTATTTAACGGACATAAGCATTCAGGACATTCGTCAAGTTCATCAATATTTTCTAATTTAGCACCACATATATCATGAAAATACATTCTAAAACCTCCATTCTTTATTATCAGAAGTAATAAACTATGGATAATATTATATCAGAACTTATAAGGCAGTACAATATAATTCTGAAAATAATACCTGGGGTGGAATTTTAGTTGACCTTGTTAAAGCTAAAAATGGATTTGTAGATGTTAGCGATGAAGCGAATGCTTTCTTTGAAAAATATCAGAAAAATGGAAAGAATTTATCTGATGTAATATCAAATGTTTCAAAAAGTAATGGATTTAAAGGATTTATTAAGGATTCAAAATTAGCCGATGAAACCCTCATTTCTTTTTTGCAGGATACAAAGTATGGAACAAAGGATTTAGCAAGTTATCAGCAATATCTAAAAGAATCCTCTCAGTCAATGACTCTCTTCCAACGTGCAGGTAAAGCGGCAGGCGACTTAAAAAGTTTATTCTCAGATATAGATGAAGATTTTTCAAAGTTTCTTGATAAAGATTGATAGGGCTGCTGAAAAGTAGTCCTTATTTTTTGCTCACCACAATTTCGTGGGAAGTGCATTGTGTGCATATCTGAATAGGAATGTCAACTTGGCACACCTACTTGTAATATTTCAGAACCGACTATATCGGTTTAAGGGTACACACTATCTGTGTAACGCATACGATTTCGTGGTGGTTGTGACAAGGTGATACAACTCAAAATTATGCTCTAATCTGAGTCGGCAAATCGCCTTGTCAGGTCTGATTGAACCTTGCATAAGGTAAGGTTCTAGATATACCCCACCCGAAAGTTTCGGCTCGGATTTTAGATTCCGAATAATTCGGAAACTAAATTTTGCTCTGTGGGGATTTTTCTAGTCAAAATGAAAAAAATATAAGAACAGGGGCAACGCAATCTTAATCGAATTAAATCAATTTTTTGTCATAATTCACAAGAAATTAGCGATATATTTGTGCAATATAACAACAAATACGTTCATTTGACTGATAGTCAAGTGAATATTTCCAATGAAATTTTGATTTCTTGGCTATATTTACATGATTTTCAATACTATAATCATGGTATATGCTTACAACAATGTCGAAAAATAACCAAAGTCGGAATAGCCACGGTATTTCCCCATTTTTCCGTGGAAAATACCGATTTATTCGTCTATCTGGTCGCATTTGTGATGATGGATGCTCACAGAATTTTTTAAGTTGTCTGACAATTCAACTAATAGTGTTTATATTTTATAGCAAATTGTACTAAAATAAATACAATCACTTCACTGTGAAACATTTTATTTAATTCCTACTGTATTACTAGGATTATCAACCTTCTGTAAAACATTTCGTGAAACATTATCACTCTTCAAACGCTCTTTCTCTACCTCTACATCACTGACAATATCACTCTTTTCCATAATTGTTTCCGTACTAATTGCTCCCATTTCCTGTAATGCCTTCAGATTAGCAATCATTTCAGTAGTAGCAACTGGCATAGATACATTGTAGATAACATCAACATCACTCTCTACACTAATGCCCTGCATACTCAGTATCTTCTTAAATCTTTCAAATCTCTGTCGGAATCCACGATTAAGCCACTTCTCTGTTTCGTCTGCATTGACCTGTGCCATAGCATATAAAATCTGCATAGCAACGGAACTAACATTAGCAATATTTGTATTTGATCCCAACACACTAGGAATACAACTAATATCATTAAGCATCTGTTTCAGATTATCCAAATATAACTTCACAGTATTATAATCAATACCACATGACGCATACTTGAAATCTCCTGCATCCAAGTTTAACACATACCCTGTAGCATCAGCAGGAATAGAACTCTCAATACGCTGACCAACTGCAACAGGTAATGGATTAAGTGTATTCACATAAATTGCATCACCTAATTTGCTCATAATGTCCTCTAACTCGTCAAGAATAGGTTTAATGTCCGTAAGCATACTCACACCATAATTATAGTCCTCATCACTGAAATTATGATAGTGGATAGGCAGACCAATAGCCATAGTAGTAGATACTAAATGCTCATCTGCACCCTCATTACTCCAATGCTCAACGTATGTAGGATAATATACATTCCAATAAGTGATACTTGTAAATACATCCGTCCAATGCTCAATGAAAGCAAGATACTCACCCAACTCATCATACACAGGATAACTGCAAGCACTATCAAGCACTTTACTCTTAATCACTCCATTATCAATGTATACAACCTCATATGCGTCACCAAACTTATTTACTCTGTCAAGTATCTGATAGTCAACAGTGTCATACTGACCAAGCCTATAAATGTCATTGAATGTATTAACTGTATTGTTGTCCATAGAGGACAATGCAACTTTTTTACCTAACAGAAAAGTATCATGGAAACGTAGCACTGTCTTAGCATAATTCAATATGGTCTTACGTGTCCTTAATACCTTACCTTTATAATAACAATCTTCTCTGCCTAATACTTTGTGTCGTCCTGCAAGATAATCCATATTTGCTACAACACCTGCAATTCTAGCCACATGATTCTTCTGATTAACTTCTTCCATGAACCAAGTAGCAGAACCATCATACTGTTTATCTATATATTCTTGTATTGTCATTTGCTTATTCCTTTCTTTAATATTTAGGTCAAAATGGCAATAAAAAAGGCTAGGCATATAAATCTATACCTAACACCATAAACTGCCAAAATGACCTCATATTCTTTAATTTAACCCTTATATATACACCTTTAGAATGGATACCAGAACCCACTCTTCATGCCCTGAATACAGAGCCAAAATGCTGACACTAAATCGTCATGACAGCCGACAACAGCATTAAATGAACCATTCTCTTCTGCAACGAATGTTTTCATCTCTTCCAAAAGATTATTGCTCACAATACGCACCATACCCTTGTCGAACCATTCACGAGCATCATTGACCGCCAAACTTTTTGTCTTGTTATTTGTATCGAAACCGACTTTCCATATAGCACGATTATATTCATCATAGGTCTTGTACTTAACCATGTTCATATACTTATGCTCATATCTCAATCTCTCAATAACAGAATGACCGCCACTTGCTTTCTCAACACAGAGTAACGCTTTATTATAGAATCTTCCCATTGCATTACATATGTCTGCATAGAGATATGGCTGTACCTTATTATTATGGAACTCCGCTACTTGCTCACCATCCTTATCCATTACAAACATAGTAGAATAGTCATGTTTACCTCCGAGTCCTTCGCTACAATCCACACCTATGTAATATTTCATTCCTGCTTTTGGAACTTTATATATACTCAACGACCTATTATTTACATAGGTCGTCAACACATGTGGCAGACCAACAATCTTGTCTGATGGTAATATTGTTACCTTCTGCTCTGCAATCGCTTGTTGTAATTTAATGACTTTTGTATTATCAAAAACTGACGAACCAGTAGCAAGGAATGATTCTTCTGGTGTACTTGGATATTCCACATGAAAGGCATCCAATCCACTAATGGAAATCTTATCTCTTCTCCACACCGCCTGTTCAGGTGTCATACCCAACTTGGCAAGTGCTTTTTCTTCCTCATCATATTCATCTTCTGTGAGCATTTTACCATTGTGTTGTGCTTTGTACAGACGAACACTTTCTTTGTATTGTGGTTGGAATAGCGACCGTCCATTTATCCAATTAAAAAAGAATGGTTTGAACGCATTCTCTCCATTCCTTGCTTGTAAAAATAAATTTGAATATTCATTATAACCATTGCTCGTAGATTCAATTATAACTGTAGATGATGATGTTACTGCTTGCATAATAGATTTTAACTGTCTCTGTTGGTCTTTCCAAAATGCAAACTCAGATAAATGAACTATTCCACCAGAGTACGTGCTGCCACGTCCACAATCTTTGTTACCTGCTGTCATACATACGATAGATGAACCATTCTCAAAGGTTAATGCCTGTCTATTATTCTGTATCAATTTAGGACGTAACCAATCAGGTAATGAATAAAACTGTTGCTTTAATTTATCAAATACTGCATTGGTACTGGACTGATTATGTGATATAAGCACACAGTTAGTATTGGGATTTACAACACATGCCCTAATACTGAGGGCAACTGTTACTACCGAGATTCCAAGTTGTCTGCTCTTGCTTATGATATTCTGATGTCCTAAATTCTCTACAAGTTTTCTCTGTTCATCAGTAAGAATAAATGGAACAATATTTCCATCTTTGTCTGCAATCTTAATAAACGTCTGAATCCATTCAATCTTATTTTCATCTTTCCACAACCAGTTCAATTTTTTGGCACTCGCTAAACTAATCTGCATTGATATTCACCCCCTGTAGTAATCTGTCAATCTCACTCTCAGTAGATTTATCAACGCTCATTTTATCCAGAATCTTATCCATCTCATCAACATACTTTGCACTATTCACGTCACCTGATAATGCTTTCTTATTCATCTCCTGATAACGTTTCATAAAGTTGTATCTCTTCATATATTGTAGATAGACAATCATTGCTTTCTGAACATCATCACGAATGAGCCAGTTTTGTTCTGCAAAATTTTCTGTTTTGTTTTCGCCATTTTTACTTCTAAAGTTAGCATCAGATTTACAAAGTTCATCCCAACTAATTCTTTTATTCGGATCAGAGTAATACCAACAAAGATAAGACGCAAGATAATTAGGAACAACCTCTGTTAATGCTTGCATAATTGTCTTTTCTTTTGTCATTAGTATTCACCTTCCCTTAATCCAATCTCCTTTGCAATCATTTCACGCTCAGTTCTGAGTTCATAACTCATACTTTTAATCAATTCCTGCTCCCTTAATTTCAGGAGAGATAAATAATTCTTTGTTTTATCCAATTCAGCATTATCAATGGATTCTGCAACCTTGCCATATGCTTTCATATAATCATTTGTGTCCACGAAATAAGTTAATTCTTCAAATGTTTTCATTTTATGTCCTCACTTTCTAAAATCTGACTCCACAGAATCATGGAGTAAACTAAAAAAGGATGCCTATGCAATAGACACCCTATCAAATAATCTGTTTTCTTCTTCCGTTAATCCATCAGTGTTTCCATTTTGGGAAACGTCATCCAATAAAAAATCCTTTAATTCACTATCAAGCACCGCTAAATCAAGTGATGTTCCATCATCAAAGTCCTCGTCAAAATGTGTGAATAATAATTTCTCAATAGCCACTATATCAGTAGCATCTTCCCAAGAGTCATAAGTCATATGAACATTTCCATATTTATCTTTCCACTTCTTATTGAGTAATTCTCTGCGACTCACTCTGCGAATAACATTTGTAACGGCTGTTGCAAGACCATCTTTATCACAGTCCTGATTGATTGTATCTTCTATCATATCAATTTCGATTGCACGATAATATGATTGAATACTATGTTCATCATCTACATGACAACTATATTTATATTCTTCATCAATACGCACGTTGAGAATATCCCACACAGGAACAACGTTCAAATCATTATTCATAAAATCATCAAACTCTTCCTTAATCTCTGGCTTTCTATTTATACACATAAGTAATCGTCTACCTGCCATCTTCTGACTGAGATTGTAAGCATCATTGAGTTCATTACAATACTTCTCTTCAAGACCATGCACCGTATCATTCAACTCATCTGTGAATATATTTCCCAAGCGACCACGTTTATTCATCTTGTAATAGAACTCATAGCCATCTATGTACTCGACCAAATTTTTCTTAGCCATGACCTCTAATGATTTTAAGAATATATCCTTTGTATGCTTTCTAATAATTCCCATATACTCACGAAATAATCTCGGCTTGGAGATATGATACTCAGCACAAAATGTCGCCAACTCTTCATCTGAGCCAAACTGTTCAACATATATATCCCTATCCATTAAGTCAAGACCTGCACTGCCACAGAACCAATGAGTTAATGTCATATCAGTACCAACATTAAATTTATCTTCACTTGCAATACGAAGAAGATAATCCATCATAGGTGTAATATTCTTATTATTATTACTACCACCATTATTCTGAACTGATGGCTCAACCAAATCTTTCAACTGCTTTGTAAAGATATATGACTTCTTCTCCTTGTGGGTTTTCTTATTTATAGGATGATAATATTCAAATGATGATTCTATCTCTTTGATTTGTGCTTTCTTAGAATTTCCTGTAGTCACTTTCCAACCAATCGCTTCGCAAATCTGCGAATATGTGTATTCTGTATTTAATATAATTTCCTTCATTTAATAATCTCCTTCAAGTTAATATTTCATTTTGTTTTCATTATTCAGCCAACGAGTAAATAATGGATTGCTTTCGTCTTTATCAAACTCCCAAACCCATTTACCTCTACTGAAATAAATATCTAATGGCTTTAATCCATTCTCATAATAAAATCCTGCCTGTACTGGATTGATAATTTTTACTGTCTTCATTCTTTAATTCTCCTTTTTGTGTTTTGTTTGACATATTGATTAGTTCGTGCTGACGCACTCACTCTTGTCACATTTTGATTTTCCATTTTTGTCCAGTCAGAAAGTACATATCTATTACTCTCTCTAATATGTGTGTTCTGAGTGGACAATTTTGGAAAGTTGTAGGTACGAGTGGCATACGCCTGTGTTGTTTTCTTCACTTGGTTTCCATTAAGAAATGTGTTTCAAAATGAAAGTTGAGATGTGATAGAACTGGACACGCAAGTGGACAGTTAATGAATATGTATCTTCCAAGTGAAAAATTGCAAACTTCTCTTTCTTACTTCAAGGAACGGATGCCCGACAGGGCAGACGATTATTCCTTTAAGTGATAAAGATAAATTTGATTCAATTTTGAGCCACTTATATATTCTCCAAAATTCCATTTTCGTTCTTAAAAATAAATACACTTCTCTTTCCATCTGGGTCTGTCTTATCTGGCTTAATATCCACAAGCGTATAACCCATCTTCAATAAAGCTCTCGCTTTCTTCGCTGTGAAAATTATCACTGTATCTTTCCCTTTCATGAATCTTATTCCCCTTTCTGTATGATTTATATACTTTCTCAAACTCTCTGTTGTTTAAGTCCTTTGTCATTCCATAAAAATATTCATTCATCTTTCTGTGTCCTTTCTTTTGGGAGGATTAGGTCAGCCCCAAATGGAGCTAACCTAAAAAATATTAACTATGCAAAAATTTAAGGAGTATTATGGAAAATACTCTACCTAAATAGGTAGCTAATTCATCTGCTCAGTAATAGAGTCAATAGCTCTTTCTATATTGTTCTCCACTTTGAATAAAAATACTGAGCGTTGCTTGTTCTTCTTGTCTGCCTTGACGTGAGTTATTCTGTACCCACGTCTCAGCAATTCATTGGCTACATATCCACTGAATATATAGCACTCTGTTTTATGTTCATTTGAATAATTCATTACATCACCTGTTCTGAAACTGCTACTGCATATTTTCCTGTCATGGCATAAGAAAAAGGATTGTCACAAATAGATTTAATACTACTTGGAAATCCTTGTATGTTTACGATATTATCTTTGTATATGCTATTACGATAGAACTCCACTTCTGGTAGCTTAATTTCTATGTCAGTGTTCCACCATAAGATTTCGTTCACTGCTTCAAGGTCTATGTCAGTGCATAACTTTTTATCTTCTACCCAAATCTTACTACGACCTTTTACTAAGCCTAGCTCTCTTTTAAATTTGTTAAAATCTTCCTTTGTATGACTGCGCTCAAATTCTAATAGTTCTGGCAAATCAAGTACCTCATTTATCCAATACTCATGTATGCCAACCCATCTCTTATCCGTGTAAAAGCCAGCGTCACTTGAATCTATTGCTATGAGCAACATCATTAATTCATCTGTTAATTTTTCTTTTGGTAAATCATATAAAGACCATAGAAGTAATACAGTTGACAGATTATACTTCTTGCAGTATTTCTCTCTGTAAATGTTCTGCACTCTGTTTAAATTGATTGCTTGTGGATTTATTTCTTCGTGATATGTAAACTGTGTAAGATGATTGTCGAAACATTTTCCCTCTGCTTTTGCAAAGTCTACACCAATCTGTTCATTATCTGTATCAGTGATTTTATAATAGCAGTCAATTTTCTGCTTATCTTTTTCATGCACTTTATTGTCATTAAATATAAATGCACTTTCAATGTTCCAACCTTTAATCTGTTTTAATATGGCGCATGATAAAAGTGAATCTAAGTCGTCTGTTAATGTAAGACCATATTCATCTGTGCCATCAATCCATTCGTTTCCTTTTAATAATTTCTGTCTATATTCTTCCTTCATTCTTTTTACCACAGTGAGATAACTCGCCATGATAAAAGAAGAAGGTGGAATAACTAAATGTCATAGTAGTTATCTCACCTTTCCTTTCTACCTGTTTTTGGTTACTGCGTTTATTTATACTGGTTATCGTTTTCCAGATTCTTTGTGATTTGTGGGCGATATGCCCTATTGATTTGTTTCATAGAAATCCATGACCTTTAGATATAGGTCAGGATATAAATTCATCTGTTCTTTTTCCCAACGACAGATTGAAGATTTATTGCATCCCACATAATCTGCGACTACTTGTTGAGAAATTTCTTTGTATCTTCGCCATATGCGAAAATCTTTTCCTGTCATTGTTGCACCTTCTATTCCTTTTGTTCCTTATAAATTATGATCTGAAACGTCATAGTACGCCCAGTTACAAGCATCAAGGGGAATCCATACTTCTCCATCAATCCATGTCTGTGCAAACTCTACTGCATATGTATGAGCATTTTTCTCAACCTCATCATTGTCGATGTTTTCCTCTATAGTGAGAGCATCTATGTCAATTTTCGTTTCATCAATATTCACTTGTAATTCTTGTGCTTGTGTATATAGCACTTGTGCCTGTTCTTTAAGTTCCTCTGCTTGTTTTTCTAAATCCTGTGCTTCTGAAATTAAATCATAAGCACCCTCTGGATTTTCAAATGCTTCTTCACGTAACTCTTGTGCTTCTGCGATTAACTCATCGGCTTCCGCTTCAAGTTCTTCTGCCCGTTCAATCAATGATTCCATGTCGGCAGTTAAAGAATCAATAACACCTAATAGATATTCAACATTTTCTTTGTAAATCTCTTGGGCGATTTCATATTGTTCTTTGTATGCTCGATCCCATGCGTCACAATCATAGTCATTTTCTTCTTTATCAAGATTAAAATGCTCCACGATTTCATCAACTGAAGAATGTGCATTAACAATATTTCTGAATGCGATAGCACCCCATCCACCAATCTGTGTACCTTTCTTAGTTCCACTTCCACCCATAAGTGTGAGTAATTCACCACCGCCTGTACTTTTCCCAAATGATGATGGTTTATTTGTGAATACCGAACTTAAATTTGTAGAAGTCGTTGATGGTTTACCTGTCCAATTAACTTTTGGATTGCTTGGTTTTCCACCACCTGACTGACCATAACCACCATAATTACTACCGCCACCCGAACTACGGAATCCTCGGAAACCATTCGATTTATGTCGAACTGATCGTAATGCTTTTATGGCAGAATATATAAGCGCATCCCAAAAGAAATCTTTGTTATTTTTTTTATTACTTTTCTGATTTTTCGCCATTAGTATCACCTGACTTCTTTTTCCTACTGGTCTGGTTTGCTCTTGGTTCTTGCGACAGTGGCTTTTCAAGACCGTAGACACAGTTCAGATAAGCCTCATATGTTTCTTCCGACATAAGCATCTTATTCTGTTCTACATAGATGATAAATCTCTTAGATACATTGCACCAATCAGCCACTTGTTGTAACGTCTTGCCCGACCTCATTCTTAATCTTTGTAATACTGTTCCGTCTAACATTTGTTTTGTCCTTCCTTAAAAGGGCAGTGTCCTAAGACACCACCCCCACTAAGTCAAATTATTTTCCAGTTGTAGCCTTCTCACGAATAACAACGATTCCTGACTCATCAATCACACCTAATGCATAAGTATCTGAGCAGTAAATTGTATTAAGTCTCTTGCTTGCCGTTCTTTCCACCTCAGAGAATGGAGTCTCTTTTGGAATAATACCAAGAGCATCAGTTTTGATAATAAACATTACTGGCTTGCTTGACTCTACACATCTGTCAGAGAGGTATACGTTGATTCCAAGGAATGAACCAATGCAATCACCACGAACGATACCATTTCCTGCCTGTGCAGTTGTTGATGTTGATTTCACGAATAACTCCATGCCGTAGAATGACTTAGCAAATGCTGAGTGTGCTACGATACCTGCTCCTGCAAAGTCCTCGACATTTCTGTCGTCACCGAACAGACCAAGAGCATCAAGTAACTCATCCTGTGTAATCACACCGCTTGTAGCTACTGTTGCCTTGAATGGAGCTTTAAGTGCTTCTGTGATAGCATCAGCATCCATCTTTCTTGCGATGGCTGTAGATTGATTTTTCGAAGCATTCTCAATAGAGTTGAACATCTCAACTTCATTGTCGAAATCATAGATGTCATATGCAGGTGCTGCGATTGCTTTGATTGTGAAACTCTTTGTCTTTGTTTTAAGATTTGTTGCTGACATAGCAGTACCAGGAGTCCAATCTGTAGCATCTCCATCATATACGATTGAAGGTACAGTAAGTGTTTCTCCAGGTTTTCCCTGTAAATCACCAAGCACTTTTGCCATGTTTGCTACGTGGCACTTTCCTGCAATTTTTTCCTGTACAAGTGCTGAGTATACTTCTGGAATAATCATGTTTTTATTTACTGCGCTAGTTGCTGTATTGTTAATTGTTGCCATATAAATTCACCTTATTAACCTTTCATGTTTTGTTTAATTTCTGTTACATCATTTTTGATAGTGTCCAAATCCGTTTTGTATGTATTTAATACATTTACAAATTCTGAATTAGTTTTGGTCAACTCTTCATTGACCGCCTGTGCTTTGCCAAGATACTCATATAACTTATCCTCACGCTCTTTGTTCTGGTCTTGCTGACTCATCCAAATCTTCCAGATAAACCAACCCAAGAAGAGAACACAGACAATAGGAAAGCCAAGTGTACTAATGGCAGTTTGGATCGTGTTTACATCCATTCGTCAGTCCTTTCCGCACAATAAAAAAAGAACTGCTTAACAGTTCCTATTTACTAAGTGCTTTATAAAGTTCATTATTCTCCTGAAAAAGTCTTGCTCTTTCAGAGTAAGACATTTTGGCGAAATCGGCTTTGGTGATTCCTTTGTTGGTAGCGTGATTGCCAGTGGGATTTGATACCTGTCCGAGAAAGTAGTTGCCGAGTGCGTCACCTACCTTATCTATTGAGCCTTCAATATCCTCACCAACATTAAGATACTGAGCCAGTTCGCTAGGAAGTCCTTTAGCTTTAAGTTTATCGGCAATCGTCATTGCTCTTTCCTTATTGGCTACTTCCTTTTCCTTTGCTTCAAGATTAGCTATACGCTGTTCTAAAGCCTTTTCTGCATCAGATTTCTGTTTTGGCTTGTATTGTGCTAATTCATCATTGACAGTTTTAAGTTCCGAACTGTACTTTGTTCTGACCTTATCTGTTTCTGACTGTACAAGCTTTGTTACTGCTTCAATCTGCTCCTGTGTTAATCCTTCAATATTAAGTTCCATTAAATTGCTCCTTTCTGTGTTGCAGTCGGTACGCCCTAAGTTAAATTTAGTTCGTGGTCTGCCCCACAATACATTGTGTGTTTTGTTATATATGTAAATTGGTGTGAGCGAAAAGTTTTCGTTCACCAAATCTACGCAACTTCCTTGCATCAAAAAAGGAACATACCGAAGTATGCTCCTAATAATTTCTTCTATCTACATTTAAGAAAAACGAATTTTTTGTGAAAATGTGCCAAAAAACCTTATAAATTAAGGGTTTTCGAGATTGGGTTTTTCGTGACATTTATGCGTTTCTTCTTTCTACATTTAAGAAAAACGAATTTTTTTGCGAAAAGTACCAGAAAACCATTGATATATAATGATTTTGAAGATTTTCTATTTATCGACAAAATCTAGTTTCTATCTACATTTAAGAAAAACATATTTTTTTGAAAATGTACTTTGAAAACCTTATGTATCAAGGGTTTTCGAGAATTATAAAAAGTGGTTAAATTAACGTTTCTCATTCACACTGTATTCCATATATGATATATACGTACACAAAAACGGCTGTAAAACCTTATAATCCATAGGTAATATAAGGATTTGGCTTGCGTTACAAGTACATTTCTAAAACTTCACATTGTTTTCCATATGTGATATATACATACATAAAAACATATATAAAGCCTTATAAACCAAGGGTTTCAACAAATTGTAAAAAGTCTAGTCATTCACATTGTTTTCCATTACTGATATATACGAAGCTAAAAATGCCAACAAACCCTTATTTTATAAGGAAAATTCGGATTTCCTATTTCGCTACTCTTTCTCCTCATAAGGGGATTTAACTCAAATCGCCAAAACGCCTGATTTTACTAGCTTTTACAGATGTCAAAATAATTATGTCTGTACGAAAATAGTCTATTTTGGCATAGTTTTTCTTCCCTCCATATTACGGACGTTAACTCAAACGCTGAAAGCCTTGAAAAACCTAAGAAAATCAAGGATTCTGAGAGAGTTACTAAGTAATAATCGTGCAATAATTACACCATTTTTTGTGCATGATATGTTCTTCCCTCCATATAACACCCTCATTTGATACCCATTAAACCATTAAAAATACTACATTTTCAACAATTTCGTTCCGTAAAAATTGTGCAGTTTTTCTTCCCTCCATATTACACCCATTGTTAAAATCTCTGAAACCATTGATTTTGCTTGCTTTTTGTGAAAAATATACAGTTTAATTCGGTAAAATTTGTGCAAAAATACCTATGAAAAGTTTAAGAGAAATTTATCTTTATTAGTTTTGTACAAAATATTTAGGATTTTTCTTGTATATTTCGTTCCTTTTTGTGTAACATAAACGATCGTTGCATACTTTTATTCCGCATTTGCATTTAAGCGGAGAGGATAGTTGTGTTGGTATTGTACTAAGTACACGCAAATTTACGCTATTATACATAGATAAAGTTTCATTGCCCACTTTCTCCTCATAAGTTCACTTAACTGTAATCTACAAAACCGTTGATTTTACTAACTTATAGTTCCACAAAAGCAATTAAGTCTGCACAAAAATTATGCATTTTTAACAGTTTTTCGAAAAACAATTTAGTAGATTTGCTGAATTTGAATGTTTTAATATCCTTCCACAATATAAATTTCTTTTTCTGTCAGAACTTTTGATGTTGATGTTTGGATAATCTGTAAATTAAACGTATTATCCACTAATGAATCATCGTTAAGTTTTAATGTGATACTTGTACCATCAACTGTATTAGTCGTGAATTTGCCAACATCAAAGCCAGTAGGAACAACCTTCCATTCAAAATCCGTAAAATCTGAAACAGTCGCACTGTTTTTATCTGTGAAAGATACACTCCATGTTTTTGTTTTGTTAATTCTGAGACTATCACTGCCAGAAATGGTTGCTATAACAGTTATGCTAGGTTTTGTTACTGTAATTTTTGTTACTGTAATCTTTGTAGTGCATGATATACTCTGTTCTGTCCATGTAGCAGTTACAGTTGCAGTTCCATCCTTTAATAATGTAAGAAGTCCTGTATCAGATACCGTTGCAACATCAGTTGGAGTGACTGTGTATGCCAGTGTAACACCATCTGTAATCACCGTATTATTATTTCTTGCAATATAGGACAACTGATATGTTGGTGTCTCGCTCATATTAATAGAAATAACACTGTTATAGGTCAGCGTATACTTATCTGTTCTCTTTGATTCCTGCTCCAAATAAGCATAATAAAGATTGTTATTGATAAATGTATTTCTGACCGCATAAGCATTTCCGAAATTCTCGTAATAGTCATTTATCTTCATCTTCTTAACTGCATCTGTCAGTCCAGTGTATATAATTACAGTTCCACTTGTTATTGTAATTGCCTGACTACGTGCAATCGAATATTTATCTGATGCAACAACGAATGGAATATCAACACCATCTGCATTAAAGGTTGTATCACATTTGACTGCAACAGACGTAAAATATACATTACTTTCAATAGCATCTTGGCTTATTACAACATAATTATTCCCTTTAAGTGTAAATGCTGTACCAATTTTCATATTAGATGATTGTGCATAATACATTCTCAACTTACCTTGTGGAGAAGTACCACGTCCACTTCTACGAAAAAATACATTATATGATTTGGTACTATCATAATAATCATGTACTGATACACCTTCTCTCTGCATCACATTGTCAAATTGACGCTGAGTAATATTTTGTATATTCATTATTTCTCCTTTCCTAAATTTATAAAACAAAAAATTTTCAATATGTGTCACAACTCCCCCACTTTTATCCCTATCGTTGTCACGATATTTGGACAACAGTAGGAATTTATTGGGGGTTGTTGTCACCCTAGAAAATCACTTGATTTTTTTCACAAATTTACTATCGTCAAACCATTTTAATTTTCCCTGATTATCTAATGGCAGTTCCATCTTTGAGCCATTATCAAATTCAATCACCTGTGTTACTCTGCCGTTATCTGCCTTAATCCATTTCTTCATTATGATATTCTCCTTTACATTCTAATTTGTTCTCTGTTTTTATTCTTCAAGTTATCCAATGGATTATATTTTTCAAAATCCATCTGTAGGTCTTGTCCGAACATTTGCAGGTATTCATTTGTCACGGCTATATTACTGTGACCAAGTATGGTCTTTAATCTTACAATGTCACCGCCTGAGAGAATCCAGTTCTTTGCAAAAGTATGTCGGAATGAATGTATACTCGTGACATTGACACCATGTTTAATGTTATAGCGATACACTAATGTCTGCCATGTCCTGTTACTGGCTTGCTCACCATAGTTATTACAAAAGAGAAAATCATCAGGATTTCCACCACGAATATCAAGATACTCTCTCAATATCTCAGATAATGACGCTGAGAGTGGAATTAACTGCTGTCTACGGTTCTTTGTCTTACGCAACATAATCATTCCATTATCAAAGTCAATATCCTTGATATGGACGTTTAGAGCCGTACTGAGACGATTTCCAGTAGCAAGCATATAGTTTTCAAACACCCATGTCTTAAACTCCGTAAAAGAGCAACTATTGAGGTCTGGCTTGGTTAATAATTTCTCCAACTGTTCATTCGAGTAAGTTTCCTTAATGTCCTTCTGTGCTTTTGGAAGATGAATTTTGAATGTGGTCATGTAGTTACATTCCATGCAATAATATAGGAACGCTCTCACAGACCGTAAATAAGATACGACAGATACATCATTCACATTATGTTCTGTCTTAAGATGATTGGTAAATCCATCTACTGTGTCGATTGTAACCGCACTGATAAGACCACCTTCACAGTAATCTACAAACGGATGAATCTTATTCTCGTATGACACAATAGATGCTTGAGATAAATTCTTGACACGACACTTCCTGATAAATAAATCATAAGCGTCCTCTACAGATAAATTTTTCGATTTGTTCATTTGGATTTGTTTCATTGAAACTACCTCACTTTCTGTGTGCTTGACTGCTAAATTTAAGTGAAATAGTTATACGAACAAAAGAAAAAGGACTTACCACGAAATTGTAGCAAGTCCGTTTTAATGAGGCATCGGGGACTCGAACCCCGGACAACTTGATTAAAAGTCAAGTGCTCTACCACCTGAGCTAATGCCCCATAATGCCCAGAGCCGGAATCGAACCAGCGACACAAGGATTTTCAGTCCTTTGCTCTACCAACTGAGCTATCTGGGCTCAAATGCGTTGCATTGAGTAATTGCGGGGGCAGGATTTGAACCTACGACCTTCGGGTTATGAGCCCGACGAGCTGCCTGACTGCTCTACCCCGCGACAAAAATTAATAACATTTTATCAATCGTATGGTAATACCAACCACACCAGGTATAATGTTAACGGAATGAATTCCGTAGTGGGCGGAGAAGGATTCGAACCTTCGAAAGCGTAGCTAACAGATTTACAGTCTGCCCCCTTTGGCCACTCGGGAATCCGCCCCTTTTCATTAATGGCTTAATGAAGCCGACGACCGGACTTGAACCGGTAACCTGCTGATTACAAATCAGCTGCTCTGCCAATTGAGCCACGTCGGCAAAAAGATGGGACCTACAGGGCTCGAACCTGTGACCCTCTGCTTGTAAGGCAGATGCTCTCCCAGCTGAGCTAAGATCCCATATTCTTTTTCATCTTTCGATGATCAGCGACCCAGGAGGGACTCGAACCCTTGACCTCTGCCGTGACAGGGCAGCGCTCTAACCAACTGAGCTACTGGGCCAGATTATACCTTCAAAACTACACATTGTTTAAACCATTCCAAACCGATTAAGGTCAA
>OBJG01000571.1_pt1 | contig 37768 bp, 30 predicted proteins | sample 1517941 | NCBI WGS metagenome assembly OBJG01 (sample SAMN04571712, study PRJEB22368) | human gut metagenome | biome: human gut; material: stool | host: Homo sapiens | place: Luxembourg | collected 2012-09-21
GCGCGAATGCGCATAGGTATCAGCCGCAGGCTATCATGTGCGTAAGCACATGATATAATGATGATAGAGAAATTTTGAAATGGAAGCCGCGCGGTGGCAGGGGGAGGGGAGTGCAGCTTCCTCCCAACACTTTCTCTATAAATTACAGTTCAGAGTACATATATTAAGGATAATACACAATGATAATCGAGAAAATAAAAAGCCACATTCCCGGCTCTAAAATAAAAAAACAGATCACTTTCATATTTTTGCTTTCATCCATTATCCCGATATGCGTTGTCGGCCTTTTTGCAATCATAAATGCAAGAAAACAGATGCTTAGCCACTATGAAACACAGCTTGAAACAGAAGCGATACGAGTAAAATCAACTCTTTTTGATATAACTACTTCTGTGCGTACAAATACCCAGAGCATAATAGAAAATCAGAGTTTCAGGAATCTTTTTAATACTTCATATAGTGATGATACAAAAGCAGCCTACGACCTTATCAATTCGCAGCTTGAGACGTACTATTCAACCTCGGCTGCGATAAAATCAATAAATGTATATACAGACAATCCTGACATTCCATCCAATGGGCATATATACTGCCTTCCGGATGGATTTACCAAAGAGCCCTGGTATCTGCATATGTCCGCCAACACATACACCACATGGACAAGTGCACCATATGTGGATCGTTTCGGAAATACACAGTATGAACTTACTTTGATAGAAAAATTTCTGACAAATGACAGCCCATACAGCACATACCTTGTTACAAGGCTCGATTCAAATTCCCTGAGAAACAGAATTCTCGTAAACAATAATATAATAATGGCATCAATAGATCAGGGACGTGTATTTTTCTCTTCTGAATCCGGATGGCTTTGGAAGTATATGCCTCATTACAGTGAATTTAAAAACCAGACATATTCATACACAGGACCTGTCACTATAAATAATAAAGAATGTATGACCTCGATCAAGACCTTTATTCCTTACCAATCCATTCCATATCAGTCCGACAACCATATGTATGTACTGGTAAGTGATAAAAATGCATACGACAACATAAACCAGATCACGATACTCTACAGTGTGATCCTGCTTTTTGCAACGCTTGTCCCACTTGGAATAATTTTATTTTTCTCAAATTATTTCAGCATGAGGATACAGACACTTAAAACTGCAATGCATCAGGCAAGTCTTGGTGATTATAATATAATAGACACTTTAAGGGGTGACGATGAGCTTTCCGATACATTTAATGACCTGAAAACTACTGTAAATTACATACATGAGAAGGAAACCATTTACTATCAGGCAAAATTAAAGGAACAGAAGATTTTAAATTCCCAGCAGCAGATGGAATTTAAGATGCTTGCCAGCCAGATAAATCCGCATTTTCTGTACAATACGCTTGAGACGATCCGCATGCAGGCAGTTGCACATGGAAACCGTGATGTATCCGACTCGATAAACCTTCTCGGAAAAACAATGCATTACGTGCTCGAAAATACAGGAACCGAGTCTACAACAATAGAGAAAGAAATCAAACACGTTATATCATATCTTGAGATCCAGAGACTGAGGTTCGGTGACCGCGTAAACTACAAAATAAACGTTCCACCGTATTTAAATCTTGAGCAGTTTCATATTCTGCCTCTCCTGTTGCAGCCGATCGTTGAGAATTCAATCGTTCATGGTCTTGAGGGTGTAACGCAGAATGGACATGTGGAAATCTCTTTTATACTTGAAGAACCAAACCTTTATGTTACAATACATGATAACGGCGAAGGCATGGATGAAGAAACATTGCAGAAATTAAAAGACCGGATCTATCAGAAAAACTTAAGTACAGCCTCATCCATCGGACTGCGCAATATAAACATGAGACTTACACTCATGTATGGTGAGGACTATGGTCTTGAAGTGGATAGTAAAAACAGCGCCGGTACAACAATTACTCTTACACTTCCTTTATCAAAGATCATAGACAAAAACGACCTGTTTGACTTATATCTCATGCGCGATAAATACCTCGAACAGGAACTTGAATACGATGAATAAAACAGGGGGAACATCATGGAAAATCCGTTAATAAATGTACTTATTGTTGATGATGAAAAAATAGTACGGGAAGGAATAAAGCATCTCATCGACTGGAACAATCTTGGCTTTTGTATCTGCGGCGAAGCTGCAAATGGGGAGGAAGCCCTAAGCATGATAAAGCTTTACGATCCCGGTCTTGTGCTTCTCGATATCCGCATGCCAAAGCTTTATGGTACAGATCTTATCGCAAAGGTAAGGGAAGATGGTTTTGAAGGGGATTTCATCATACTAAGCGGATATACAGATTTTTCTTATGCTCAGACAGCCCTTCATTATGGTGCTTCATTTTATTTAACCAAACCCATAGACGAAAATGAACTCATAAATTCTGTTCTTGCCGTAAAAGAAAAAATAAGTAAAAAACGTACACAGGCACACTCTATGAGCCAGTACTTAAAAAAAGCAAAATCTGCTGTTTTTTGCGATCTAATACTTGGCAGGGAATTCAACGACTCAATAAATTACATGGAATTTGGACTTACTGCACCGATATATCAGGTCGTAATGTATGAAGGCTACACTCCATACTACCAGTCATATAATTTTGCAGACATGCTGCGTGTGACGAACAACGGAAATAATTCATTTGAACACATAACCATTGATAACTCAAATGTCATACTTTTAAAGGGAAACTTTGCCCTTGACCGTTTTAAATCGTGCCTTAAATATTATAATAACGGAACTGAGAAAAACTCTCCGCTTGATACCATTTTTCTTACATATGGACCATCCGTTTCAAACCTTTCACAGATCCATCATTCATACGAGATCTGCCTTAAACTGATGAACCGTAGATTTTTCTGCAGTGAAAACCAGCATGTGCTGTCCGCAGAAATGCTCCCTGATCATGATGTTTGTGGTCTGTCTCTTGATCAAGACTGTGCAAACGCCTACAGCGAACGAATCATGAACTATATCCAGACATTTAACAGACGCATGATATCACAGGAGCTTTCCAGACTCAGTGATGAGCTTTTCTTATGTGACGAAAAAATTATGACTATAAAACATTTTCTTACAGATATTTTCATGCAGATAAAACAGATGACTCTTCATCTTTTTCCAAATTCCGATATTCCTTTTGCACATAACTCTTCGATAATAGAGCTCATTGAAGGAAAATATTATCTGTACGAAATACTTGCATACTTTTCGGAACAGTTTGAAATGATAATACGCACTATAGGAAACAATTCAAGCGACAGTATTTTTGACGATATAATTTTTTATATTAACCATAATTTTTCAAAGCCTCTTAAGCTTGAAACACTTGCCCCACTCTTTGGGTACAACAGTTCATACCTCGGAAAGCTGTTTTCACAGAAGACCGGCACATCCTTTAACAGCTATCTCGATTCCGTCCGTATAACAGAAGCCGCAAAGCTTTTAAAAGATACAAACCTTAAGGTTTATGAGATTTCAGCCCAGGTAGGATACAAAAACGTGGACTATTTCCACCAGAAATTTAAAAAGATAAAAAATGTAAGCCCTGCCGAATTCAGAAAAAACTTATAATTTTTATTATTTTTATCAAAAGCAGCGGTCAGATGACCGCTGCTTTTTGTATTGTTGTATTATGCTTATTTTATTTTGTCTCGCTTGAAGCTGATGCAATTGAATCATTGAATGCGTCAAACTGTACCTGACAGTTTTCTTTATCGATCTCATATACCTGATCGTATCCGAGACCTTTACATGTATCCTGCATATCTTTGAGAAGGCTGTCAAATTCCTCATCGCTTGAAGCGAATGCCATCTGCCATGATTTCTCAAGAATAACCTGTGCGCACTGCTCTTTGATCGTGGCAATATCAGTTGAGTACTCAGGTACTGCATAGTTTGTTCCAGGCTCTGTGATGATCTTTCCTACACTATCCAAGTAGTCGATAGCTGTAGTTGTCTTATCTACTCCAAAATGTGCTGCCCAGTCTTCTGAAAGTGGAGAAGCTGTTCTCTCAAGATAATCATCCCATGTCTGATAGTTGTAGCACATGCCGTTTTCCTGATTCTTTGCTGTCATGCCGACTGCTTTGTAGTTGAGGGCTGAAATACCATCTTTCCATGTTCCGCCGCCCCAGTCATCAGAAACCTGTAATGTATCGTCAATGTCAACGAACGCTTTAACACCAAAATCTGTAAGTTTAGGCTGTCCATCGTCTCCCATTTCCCATGTAAGACCTTCTGGACCACATGCTCCCCCTGTCTGTGTAGCACTCATCTCGATTCCCTCCGGGCTGTATAACCAGTCGATGAAATCTGCAAGTCTCTGTGGATCCTGTGCTTTGCTTCCGATCATGATAGCGTTTGTCATTTTACCAAGTGGGCTTCCGCCGTATCCAAGACACTGCATATCATCTATAACAGCTGACTGGAAACCTTTTCCGGCTGCAATGTTATCTGCTGTGTTGTAGTATCCTGAACCAAGCCATGGCCAGAGTGAGTAAAGTACCTGTCCATCTGTGTATTTGCTTGCAAGAGTATCAAAGTTCTGTGTTGTAGATTCCGGATCTACAAGACCTCTCTTGTTTGCCTCGTACATGAATTTAAGTGCACGTACATAAACTGAATCGCTGTCGATAGCACTCTGAACATCTGATCCATCGCTCTTTCCGAATGCAAATCCTGAAACTGCACGGTAACCATATAATGCTGCAATACCTGTTGCGTTCTGCATTGTAGCACCATCCCAGTCTTTAAACCATGAGAACATATATGTCTGCTTTCCTGAATCACTGGTAGGATCAGCTTTCTGCATCTGCTCACCTACATCGAGAAGATCCTCAAGTGTAGACATCTGTGGATATCCGATCTCTTTGTAAACATCCCATCTGATCGATGGAGCATTTGTAGGATCTGATGCTTCTGAAGGTTCTGTAGGATCGCCCTGTGTAATCTCACTTGGGACTGCCCATGTGCCATCTTTTCCGGCAAGATCACTACATGCTGTGATCGCATCGCTGTACTGTGAAAGGTTGTCGCAATCTTTTATAAGATCTGTCATATCGTAAAGAAGATCTGCTGAAACCATATCTTTTAACTTACTCTGGTCAGCATTGATAATTATAAGATCTCCGAGATTTCCGTTTGCTGAACGTGTCTGGTAAAGTGTATCTCCACCACCGGCAACGTTTGGTGCAATAATATTGAGTTCCATATTAAATTTGTCTTTTACAACTTTTGCAAACCATCCAGACTGGATGCCCTGGAAGTTTGCCTGTGAATCATACACATCAACTGTTATAAAATCTTCGTATGGTCCTCCGTGTTTAGAATTTTTTGCAGTACTTGATTTACTGCTGTCACTTCCACAGCCCGCAAAAAGCGATGCTGTCATTGCGCCTACAAGTGCAAGACTTGTGACTTTTTTAAAAGTTTTAGCTTTCATAAAAACCTCCTGTTTTATTAATATCAACCCTTTACTGAACCTATCATGATACCTTTTACAAAGTATTTCTGGAACATAGGGTAAATAAACAATATTGGTAACACAACTATTACAGAAATTGTCATACGGATAGATGTCGGTGTCTGCTGCGTGGCAATGTTTGCTACCGCAGCTGCATTTCCTGTTGATTTAACAAGTGAAGCAAGTGAGCTTGCCTGATTTATGTATGTATACAATAAATACTGTAATGAGTATAATTTCTGGTCTGTTATGTATATCAAAGTATCCTGAAATGAGTTCCACTGTCCTACTGCAGCCCAGATAGCTATTGTTGCAAGTATTGGTTTACTTGTAGGAAGGATTACTTTGAAAAATACTGTAAGTACACCCGCACCGTCAATCTCAGCAGCTTCCTGAAGTGATCTCGGTATTGATTCGACATATGTCTTTACCATTATGATATTAAATGGCTGGACGATTGCCGGAATAATGTATACCCAAAATGAATTTGTAAGGTGTAATGTCTTCATTGTCATAAACATCGGGATAAGTCCTGCGTTAAAGTACATTGTTACGACAAAAAGACGGTACCATAATTTTCTGTGCCACATCTTTTCCTGTGTGAACATAAATCCAAGGTATGCTGATGCAAGCACTGTACAGGCTGTACCGATCACTGTTCTTGCGACAGATACAAGTGCAGCTGTACCGATTCCACTCATTTTCAAAACATCAATGTAGTTCTGGAAATGTATTTTTCTTGGTAAAAAGTTTATAAGACCATTCGCACTTAAATCATTCGCACTGATCGAATTGATGATCAGATAGTAAAACGGATAGGCACATATCAAAGTTATAAGTGCAAAAAACAAATAGTTAAAGAAGTTAAATACATGGTCTGCTTTACTTACTTTTATCTTGATTGGTTTGTCCATAATATTCTCCTTCCTATACTATTGTCTCGCCACGTGTTTTCTTTGATGCTGTATTTACAATAAACAGTAACACTACGCTGACAAGGCTCTTTAAAATACCGATTGCAGTTCCGAGAGATAAGCTCTTTCCTGTCATACCTATGTTATAAACGTATAGATCAAGTACCTGGATCGATGATTTGTTGAATGAGTTCATAAATACATAGTACTGATCCATTCCGTTGTTAAGGAAATTGGCGATCGATAACATAAGCATTACAAAATATGTAGGTAATATTGATGGTATCGTAATGTTTTTGATGATCGCCCATCTTCCTGCTCCATCAACCTTTGCTGCCTCAAACATTTCCTGATCTATACCGGCTATCGCTGCCAGATACATGATAGATCCCCATCCAAGACCTTTCCATGTAGACCAGAGTATCATTGACAGCCATACATGATCTCCGCTGTCCAGAAACTTGATAGGCTCTGTTATAAGTCCTATATGTTCCAGTACTGAGTTCATCATACCCGTTGTTGAGAACAGGCTGAATGCAACTGCATATACAAGTGTCCAGCTTATGAAGTTTGGAAGTGTTGTCAGTGTCTGCACAACATTTTTGAACCATTTGCACTTTATCTCATTTAAGAATACTGCAAACAGTACCGGTAAAAATGATGTTGCTATTCCAAGTAAACTCATTGCAAATGTGTTTTTCATTACCTGGATCAACTGGGCAACCTGTGTTTTGTTGCTAAATAAAGTTTTGAACCATTTAAGTCCTACGAATTCGCATTGTGATAACTTAAGCGGTGCCCTGTAATCAAAAAATGCGTATATCCATCCGTGTAACGGAAAATAGGAGAACATAAATGTAAGAATCAAAAACGGCAGTATCAAAAGAAATAATTTTTTTCCTTCAGCGGCTGCCCTTTTGCTGGCTTTCTTTTTTTGCTTTGCCATATCCATACCTCCCTTTTGATTTAACAAAATATTATCATTACTCTCAAAAAGGAGATACCTATAAAATTTCAGATAGATTTCAGATAAAATTAGATTTTTTTTAGATTTTTATGGTTGATATCGGAATTTTTATGTATTTCCCCTCTATTTTTTATAGTATTTCTAATTTAAATCTTTGATTTTTATATCTTTTTTATTTCCATCCCACTCTATGTCAACAATTCTGTTTCCGCTTATCCTAAGTCCCTTTACATATCCGCTCTGCCACTCCTTTGGTATAGCTGGAAGCGCTATTATGCTTTCACCTTCTTCACATACAAGCATCTGTGCTATTGCCATTGTTCCTGCAAAATTTGCATCGATCTGAAATGGTGGATGACTTGTCCACAAATTGGGACATATTGATTTTGTAAGCAGTGTATTGACATACTTATACGCCATCTGTCCATCATGGAGCACTGCAAAGAGATTTGCGATCCATGCACAGCTCCAGCCCGTATGTCCTCCTCCACATGAAAGACGGTGTTTTATTGATTTCTCACAGGCATCCCTTAGCTTTTTATCATCTCTTAGGGTTCTTCCCGGGAAAAGCCCGAACGCATGAGAAATGTGCCTGTGCCCCGGTTCTGTTTCCTCAAAATCATATATCCATTCCATCAGACGTCCGTCATCTGCAATTTTATATGGTAAAAGTTTTTCCTGTTTTTTTCTCATTTCAGCTAAAATCTGACCAGCCTGTGCAAGTTCACTGCTGCCAAACTTCTTTTTATCTGTGAGCACACGGCATGTATTTTCAAAGTCCTGAAAAAGTTCACGGATTATAGCCATATCCATCGTGCATCCCATACTTATTGAAGATGTTCCCTCATCCGTCCTGAAAGAATTTTCAGGTGACGCTGACGGACATGTGACATAGCTGCCTTCATATTCTACAAGCCAGTCTATAGCAAACAGTACAGCTTCCTTAAGTATCGGATATGAAAAATCATGTAAAAATTCCACATCTTTGCTGTACACATAGTTTTTCCACAATTCCTGGCACATCCACTGCCCTGACAGAACAAAAAACGCATAGAGACTGCTGCCCGGCTGTGCCTTATGGTCTTTTGCACCATATCTTACACCCACAGGATTTGTCATCCTCCAGAAATCTGTATTATGTCCAACACAAAAGCCTCTGCATCCAAAATGAACCTGAGCAGTTTTCTTTCCGTTTTCTGAAAGTTCAAAAAGAAGCTTATAATATGGTTCAAGGCATTCCTTAAGATTGCACACCCATGCCGGCCAGTAGTTCATCTCAATGTTTATATTTGTTGTATAATTGCTGCTCCATGGTGCCCTCATCTGCCAGTTCCATATTCCCTGCAGATTTGCGGCCTCCGAGCCTTTCCTCGATGATGATATTAAAAGATATCTTCCGTATTGGAAAAAAAGTGTATATAAAGCGTTATCGCTTTTTCCTTCTGCTAATCCACGCAGTCTTTGATCTGTAGGAAGTTTTTCCACATCCGGGTCTGTTGATTTAAGGCAAAAATCCACTCTGTCAAACAGATCTTTATAATCTTTTATATGTCGCTCTTTTAGTCTGTCGTAGTCATATTCCGTATCTGTTAGTCTTGGCACCTTTAAAGGATCGTCCCTGCTGCCGCTTACGGATTTGATAATAAACTGACAGTATGTGGCTTCTTTTACACACATTCTCTCATCAGATGAGCTTATTATTCCATCTGTCGAAATAATTTTTATCTTTGTCGTAAAACAAATGCCGCCATCCCCCTGGATTATAGGATCTTCACATTCTATATAAGATGGTTCCACATGGACCGGACACTGTCCTTCTATATTTATAGAATCATCATCTGCCGTCACATCAGTTTTTAATTCACTCTCAAAACAGAATTCAAGATTCATTGTATATGTCTTGTCCTGTTTTTCTCCGCAAGATCTTACCCTGTACGATGCAGCTATAAGCTTATCCGGATAGCTTGCAAAATATTCTCTTTCGTAATGTGCGTTTCCCATTCTGTAACTTATATGTGCAACGCTGTCATTTATATTTAAGCTTCTGACATAGGTATCATTTTTATCATTTTCCGCAATATATGCTTCCTTCATAACATTAATATAGAGATTCCCCATCGGAAGATAATTTTCGCCGAACTCACCGAGCATATTATTTTCTATCATACCGGCTGCCTTTTTGTAATGCCCACCAAATATTTCTTTTCTTACCGGCTCAAGATAATTTATTGCATCATAATTATTTGTATCACGCTTCGTTCCTGACCAGAGTGTGTCGAGATTCAGTCCAAACTTTTCGGTTTCCGGTGTTCCCCATATCATCGCACCAAGGCTGCCATTTCCTATGGGAAGTGTCTCCTCCCAGCATCCGGCTGCGTTTTTATACCAGATAATATTATCCGCCTTAGCATCTTTTAATTTTCCTGTCATATCCATAATCAATCCTCTGATCTAAGCCATGTTTTTACCAGACCAAGCCAGCTGCTGCACTCTTTTTGTACTCCATATCCATTTGGACACATTGACAGCTCATCACATGTCGAAAGGCCATGTCCGCCCTGTGGATACATATGGAATTCCACAGGAATGTCATATTTTTTCATTGACTGGATAAGAAGCAATGAATTTTCTACCGGAACACAGTCATCTGTGTATGTATGCCATATGAACGCTTTTGGTGTGTTTTCTGTCACCTGAAGCTCCAGCGAATTTCTCTTTAACATTTCCGGTGTATAGCAGCTTTTAAGCAATGCCTCAAATGACCCTCTGTGTGCAAACTCTCCTGATGTGATCACCGGATAACACAAGATCATTCCTGCCGGTTTTATGAGTTCCTTATCCTCATGCCAGAACATACCTATGCTTGCAGCAAGATGTCCCCCGGCAGAGCAGCCCTGCACATAGATTTTATTTATATCGACACTCCATTCTTCACTTTTTTTATATATAAGTTTCAAGGCATAAAATGCCTCATTGAGCGCAACCGGATATTCTGCCGGTGCAACCGAATAACGCAGTATTGCAACGTTATATCCCATCGCCACAAACTGCAGTGCTATCGGATCGGCCTCCCTGTCCGAAGTCATCTCATATCCACCACCCGGGCACATAAATATAAGAGGACGTTTTACTTTTGGCATCTCCTCTGATTCATCCCATATAAAAGTATTTAATCTTGCGTATGGCATTGAGCCTGCGACTTTGATGTTAAATGTTTCTGTTGTCATATAAAATACTCCTTCTCATTTATACTTTAACTTTTTACATATTATCCGGTGCGGTGCCGGCGGGAATCCGGGCTGGCACCATCAACACTCTATATGTATAAAGTCTGCATTAGTATTCTTATATTATCATCATGTGTTTAAAAATAATACATTTATATTTTAAGATTTTATACATTAAAAATAAGCATCCCGGCTTTCATATGCCAGAATGCTTATCCATCTGCTTATATTTTAAATGTACTCGCTTGTATTTACGATAACTCCGTCGTACACTGACTGTTTTTTGATAAATTCAGCAGCTTTTTCAACGTCTTTTCCATCTTTGTTCCAGTCTTTTGTGAACTCGATGTTCTCAGCCTCAAGTACTTTTTCCTGCTTTTTGTTTATGAGGAGAAGTACAACTATTCCTGCATGGCTTAAATGTTTTACAACATTTACGAAATCTTCGCCGTCCTTTGGCGCATACAGATATGTGTGTCTTCCATCGATATTCAATGCTTTTTCTACATCCTCGACAAATCCACGGTTTACACCATCTACACCATCAACAAATACTGCTGTGATAGCTTTTTGTCCCTTTATGGCTGCTCTTACGTTTCTGTCGACCCTTCCCTCGTAAAGACCGCTTTCCTCCGTGTGTACTTCCTCGACAACGCCACATGCTGATGTCATGTCTGTAACCCGGTCTATGAGGATGAATTCTCCCAATGTCTTATGATTTTTAAATTTATCGACAACAATTTTATCGGCAAAAGAAATCCTGCAGACTGCAATCTCATTTTTGCTTAATGTCTCAGCAGGTTTTTCTTCTCCAGTGTTTACATCGATAGTGTGTTCAATGCTTGTCACAATTCCCGGAATTGTCTTTGTTCCGAGTTTGAAGAAGAAGTTCTTTCCTTTGTATAGCTCCTCGTCATCCATCCAAAGAAGTGTTGCTGTGATAGATGATGCTGTCTGTGCACCTGAATCTACAGTAAGTACGCATCCTCTTGATACGTCAACCTCGCGGTCAAGCTGGATCGTAACCGGCTGTCCTTTCTTTGCAGAATCACTTTCCTTGTCACCTACATGGATGCTCTTTACGTGTGCTGTCTCATTGCTTGGAAGTGTTACGATCTCATCTCCAACCTTTATCGTTCCGGCTTCAATCTGTCCCTGGAATCCTCTGAATGTATGGTCAGGACGGCATACTCTCTGTACAGGCATATAAAATCCTGCTTCCGAATCATCCTCTGTGATATCTATATCCTCAAGATAAGGAAGGAGTGCCGGTCCTTTGTACCATGGTATATTTTCTGATTTTGTTGTAACGTTGTCACCCTCTGTTGCAGAAACCGGAATGATCCTTACATTCGCAAGTCCAAGTTCTTTTGTAAGCTCAATGATCTGTTTTGTGATCTCATCAAAACGCTTCTCGTCATATCCGACAAGATCCATCTTGTTTACTGCGAATACAAAATATCTTATTCCCATAAGTGCACAGATTCTTGCGTGTCGTCTTGTCTGTACTAAAACGCCCTGCTTTGCATCGATAAGTATTACGGCAAGATCCGCAAATGATGCACCTACAGCCATGTTTCTTGTATACTCCTCATGTCCCGGAGTGTCAGCTACGATAAAGCTTCTCTTATCTGTTGTAAAATAACGGTACGCAACGTCTATTGTTATCCCCTGTTCTCTTTCTGCCATAAGTCCGTCAAGAAGAAGTGAGTAATCTATAGCTCCGCCACGGCTTCCTACTTTACTGTCAAGCTCAAGTGCCTTTTCCTGATCCGCATATAATAATTTTGAATCATATAAGATATGTCCGATCAGAGTTGATTTTCCATCATCCACGCTTCCGCATGTTATAAATTTTAATAATCCGCTCATTTTAAAAATATCCCTCTCTCTTTCTTCTTTCCATGCTTCCTGCTGCCTCATTATCGATAACACGTGTTGTTCTCTCTGATGATACAGCGCTTAATGTCTCATCTATGATTTCGTCAAGTGTTGTAGCTGTAGACTCACATCCACCTGTAAGTGGATAACATCCGAGTGTACGGAAACGGACACTCTTCATCTGTACCTCTTCTCCCGGACGAAGCTTCATCCTGTCATCATCAACCATGATGATATTTCCATCTCTGTATACAACAGGTCTTTCCTTTGCAAAATAAAGTGAAGGTATCTCTATGTTTTCTCTCTTTATGTACTGCCATATATCCTTCTCAGTCCAGTTAGAAAGTGGGAATACACGGACCTCCTGGCCTTTCTGGATCCTTGAATTATAGAGTTTCCACATCTCTGGGCGCTGGTTCTTTGGATCCCATGCGTGGTTCTCATTTCTGAAGGAGAAGATTCTCTCTTTTGCCCTTGATTTTTCCTCGTCTCTTCGTCCGCCGCCAAATGCAGCTGTAAAGCCATATTTATCGAGAGCCTGCTTTAATGCCTGTGTCTTCATGATGTCGGTATATGCTGAACCGTGATCGAACGGGTTGATCCCCTGCTTTACACCTTCCTCATTTATATATTCGATCATCTCAATTCCTTTTTCTTTTGCTATACGGTCACGGAATTCGATCATCTCATGGAATTTCCATGTTGTATTTACATGTAAAAATGGAAATGGCGGCTTCTCCGGATAAAACGCCTTCATAGCAAGATGAAGCATTACCGAGCTGTCCTTTCCAATTGAATAAAGCATAACAGGTTTTTCACATTCAGCAGCTACTTCACGTATTATGTATATTGCCTCTGCTTCAAGTTCATCAAGATGTGATAATTCACTCATGTTTTCTACCATCCTTTTTTATTTTTGTATTAACAACTTAATCTAATATTTATTCGATTCCTTTTTATTTATTAGAATCTGTTCACTTGTTCCATCACGCTTTTCTATGTTCCAAGTGAGCGTGTCCGGTGTCGATCTTACTGTCATAAGGCTTCCCATTCCACCTATATCTGCTCCAAGATAAAGTGCTATTGCCCCGAAATGGCATTCCTTTATACAGGATGCACATCCCCAGCAGTCCTTTGGATATTTTATGTATGCCTTTTTATCATCATCCTGATAAATAAGGCTTCCCGGACATACATCTGTGCAAAGTCCGCAGCCCTTACACTTTTGTTTATCGATCATTATGCTCATAATGTGCCTCCCTTCCGACAAGATCTCTATATATTATCTGAAGTTTTCCGTCTATGTATTTAGAATTTACATATTTCATCCATTCATCACTTTTATCAGGATGATCCAGATTCTCAGCAAAGCTGTGCCATCTTGTTTCTTTTCTGGCTCCCAGATGTGCTATAACCGAAAGGCATACCGTAAGTCTTTCTTTTAACTCATATACAAACATCAGATCATGCATATCATCAGCATGAAGTCCATCGACAAGCCTTATAAGCTGTCTTATCTTTTCATCCGCAAGTTCAAGCTGCTTTTCATTAAACTGATAATGTGTCGATATCCCGCCGGCATAATTATCCATGACCTTCTGCATTGCTTCCTCGATAGCTTCCGTTGTAAACTGCTGCGTCTTACCGGCAAGAAAACTATTGTATTCGTTTACTTTCTCATCAAAGGCTTTCCGGTCATTTTCATCTGTGGCTTTAATGTTTTTATTTCCGCCTTCTTCATCGAGTTTTTTTATCATGTCGAGTGCTGCGATTTCACCCTCTACCATGGCTCCTGTTACATATTTCTGCGGACATCCTCCCGCAACATCTCCTGCTGCGTAAAGACCATTTATTGTTGTCTGCCTGTTTGTGTCCACCCAGTAACCGCTTGCCGTATGTCCTCCGACAATGTATGGTTCAGTTCCCTCGATCTCAACATTCTGTCTGCTTGGATCTTTGCCTGCCTCAACCCATTTAAGTGTCTGGCCCGGTGCCATATTAAGGTATGCTTTTCTAAGCGATTCATCCTGCTGTGGCGATATGCCTTCGGTTCTTAAATAACATGGTCCGCGTCCCTGTAAGTTTTCCATTACAGTTCCATAAACCCTCTCGGATGTTGTAAGACCATATTTTGTCTCGTAGACCTCGCCCTTTGAGTTTATCTGTTTTGCACCGACACCCTGTGCTATCGTGCCTGTAGGTGCTATCGTGTCCTTACATCTTAATGCTATAAAACGCATCTCGAACGTTGTCATCTCAGCGCCGCTTTTGATCCCCATTGCATATCCTGCACCCGTGTTAAATGGCGGATACCACATTTTATGTCTTGAAAATCCCGGATTGTTCGGTCTGTACAGACCGGCCGCACCGCCTGTCGCACAGAGTACTTTTTTCGCTCTTATCTCATAGGCTGTTCCATCATCTATAGAAAAGCCGTAAGCTCCATTTATCGTGTTATCTTCTACTATGTAGTCTGTGATATTTATCCTGTTTATCACAGTAACATCTTTGAGTTTTTCAACAGCCGCAGCCAGAAGAGGTTTCATATTCTCACCATTTATCTTGATGTTTCTGTTTCCTCTTGCAACATACTCGCCATTTTCATCCTTCAGGATTACAAGTCCAAGGCTCTCCATCTTTGCTGTAACACGGTTTAATCCCTCTGACATGGTCATAAGAAGGTCTTCCCTTACGATCCCGTCAGCATCCTTTTTAGCATAGTCAACATAATCTTCCGGCTTTCTGCCCTTTACTATATATGCATTTATTGCATTTACACCGGCTGCAAGACAGCCGCTTCTTTTGATATTTGCTTTCTCGGCAATTATAACTGAATAATCTGATTTTTCACGAATAGTAAGCGCTGCATAGCATCCAGCTGTTCCGCCGCCTATTATGAGAATGTCCGTGTGCAAAATCTTTCTGCTCTCAATTTTCATATTTATCTCCTTTATATCTGCATTATTCATGGCATCATACCACACATACGCAAAACCTCAAACATAATACGCTATACTAAATATAGAATACATCCTGCTCCTGCATCTCACTGTTTTCCATGAGATATGTCTTGTGATCATCAAATATGTACAATCTATAGATCAGGACATGCACCCGCTCGCCTACACTTACCAGATCTTTTTCCAATGATCTTTCACCGGTAACCTCAATTCCGTTTATATTTACAGTCACATCTACCCTGTTTCCCCTGAACACAACATCTGTAACGATTCCTTCCTCTGCGGCCGACATATACCTGTTTAAGTTGCCGCTCTTTGAGATCTTTATAAACTCTGGTCTTATCACAGCACGTTTTGCATTTTCGATCATATCGAAGCCTTTCAGTCTGTCATAATCCTCAACGACCGTTGAATGTCCGATAAACTGTGCCACAAATGGTGTATCCGGTGATTTATATATCTCAAGCGGTGTTCCCATCTGCTCTATTGTACCATGATTAGTAATTATTATCTCGTCTGCGACCTCAACCGCCTCATCCTGGTCATGTGTTACAAAAATGCTTGTGATCCCAAGTTTTTCCACAAGTTCCTTAAGCCAGGTCCTTAGTTCTCCACGGACTTTCGCATCGATTGCCGCAAAAGGCTCATCCAGTAAAAGTACCTGTGGGTTAGGTGCGAGTGCTCTGGCAAATGCAACCCTCTGCCTCTGACCTCCCGACAGCTGGTTTGGATATCTTTTTTCCATACCGGAAAGTCCTGTCATCTCAAGAAGTTTCATAACTCTTTCTTTTATTTCTTTTTTCGGGACCTTTTGAAGCTCAAGCCCAAAAGCGACATTATCGTAAACTGTCATATACCTGAACAATGCATAATTCTGGAATACAAACCCTATCCCTCTTTTTGCTGCAGGTATGTCATTTACCCTTTTTCCGTCTATGTATATATCTCCGGAATTCGGAGTCTCAAGTCCTGCGATCATTCGAAGAAGTGTTGTCTTGCCGCTGCCTGACGGGCCAAGCAATGCGACTAGTTTTCCTTTTTCAACACCAAAGCTTACATTATCCGATGCAAGGAAGTTTCCATATTTTTTGTATATATTTTTCATCTCAACGTACATGTTCTATCCTCCTGCATCCTAATGATCTGTTTTAAACCTGTGCTCTATGATGTTTCTGGCAAAGAGAATTATAAGTGCTATTATAACAAGTATTGATGATACTGCAAATGCCGATGTTATCGAACTTTCTGTCCCGGACATATACAGCGCATCTATCTCAAGCGGAAGTGTAAATGTCTCTCCCCTTGTCTTTGATAAGGCATTTACCGCACCGAATTCTCCGAGTGCCCTCGCCGTGCAAAGTATGATTCCGTATATAAGTCCCCACTTCATATGAGGAAGTGTTATCTTTCTGAAAATGGTAAGTCCTGATGCTCCCATTAAGGCTGCTGCTTCCTCCTCGTCTTTTCCCTGTGCATTTAAAACCGGGATTATTTCCCTCGACACAAATGGAAAAGTCACAAAAATAGTTGCAAGCACAACACCCGGAATTGCAAAAGTTATCCTTATGTTTGTTCCGAAAAATTCATTGAATGCCCTGATCACCGGGTAAAACCATCCAAGCCTTCCGAAGGTCATAAGATATGCAAGTCCAACGATAACCGGTGAAATAGAAAATGGTATATCTATAAGTGTAGCCAGTATCTGTTTTCCCTTGAAGGAAAATCTTGTCAGAAGCCATGCCGCACATATTCCAAAGAATGTGTTTATGACTACGGCAAATATTGTTGCTATAAGTGTTACCTTAAGCGCAGACACTACATATTCTGTCGATACCGCTTTAAGATAAAATCCGAATCCTTCTTTTAATGCACTTGCCATGACTGACACAAGCGGTACGACAAGCATAATAAAAATGAAAAGAACCGTTATGGTGATCATGCATATTTTTGTACGCTTTTTACTTTTTTCGAGTTTCTGCTGTTCACTCATCTTTCCGGCTCCTTTCTATAATAAGTTTGTTCTCTGTGACTGTCTTACCTGTACTATATTTACAAATAAGAGTAATAAAAATGATATTATAAGCATCACAAGCGCTATCGCTGTCGCACTCTCATAGTCGATGTAGCTTAACTTCTGCATTATGACATAGGATACGACCTGTGTCCTGTTCTTTGCGCTGTTTCCTGATATGTAGATAACGCTTCCGTACTCTCCGATCCCCCTTGCAAATGCAAGTCCGAAGCCTGTAAGCAGTGCCGGCTTAAGTTCCGGAAGTATAACCTTAAAAAATGTTTTCCGTGGGCTTGCCCCAAGCATGAATGCGGCTTCCTCGTACTGTCCGTCCATCTTTTCAAGTATAGGCTGTACTGCTCTTATAACAAATGGAAGTCCAACAAATACAAGCGCCATAACAATTCCTGCCTGTGTATATGCTATGTTTATCCCAAGCTTTGATAAACCTTTTCCGAAAAATCCTGTATCCGAATAAAGCTTTGAAAGCGTTATTCCCGCCACTGCTGTGGGAAGTGCAAACGGAAGCTCAATAAGTCCGTCAAGCAGCCATTTTCCCGGAAAATCATATTTTACAAGTGTCCATGCAGCAATAAGTCCAAAAATTGTATTTATCACTGCTGCGATAAACGAACTTACTATACTTGTTATAAATGCATTTCTTACATTTTCCTTTAAAATAAGTCCGACAAACTCAGCCGGTGAAATCTTTAAGGAATAAACAAGCACTGATGCCAGCGGAATAAGGACGATCACCGACAACATTGCGACTACTATTCCGAATGTCAGATGATATCCGGGGATAACTCTTGTCTTTATGTTCTTTGATTTAATTGATTTATCAGTTGCTGTAGATTTCATCGAACATTGCTCCATCATCAAAATATGTTTTGTAAGCTTCATCCCATCCACCATAATCATTTATGCTCCAAAGCCTGATATTTAAATCAAACTTATCAGAAAACTCATTTAATATCGTTTCGTTTGCCGGTCTGTACCCGCTCTCTCCTATGAGTCTTTGCGCATCATCACTATATAAATGATCCAGATATTCTTTGCTTACTTCTTCTGTTTTGTTGCTCTTTGCATTATCATCCACGATCGCAACACTCGGCTGTGCAAGTATGCTGACCGACGGATCTATAACTTCATATTTGCCTGGATATGAATCAAGCGTTGCAAGTGCTTCATTTTCCCACGCAATGAGCACATCACCCTGACCGTTTTCAACAAACGTTGTGGTGGAACCGCGCGCTCCCGAATCCATAACCGAAACATTTTCATATAACTTTTTCATAAGGCTTTTCTGTGATTTTTCATCATCATAATTTTCTTTTGCATAGCTTAGTGCTGCAAGGAAATTCCAGCATGCACCGCCGCTGCTTTTGGGATCTGGTGTTATAACATCCACACCATCCTTTATGAGGTCATCCCAGTCATTTATGTCTTTGGGATTTCCCTTTCTTACAAGAAATACTATTGTTGAAGTGTAAGGCGATGAGTCCTGTGGAAACTCATCTATCCAGCCCTCATCTATAAGTCCTGTCCTTTGTATAAGATCCACATCGTGCTCTAATGCAAGTGTGACCACATCAGCATTACAGCCCTCCACAACTGAACGTGCCTGACTTCCTGATCCTCCGTGTGACTGAATGACATCCACCTTTGTGCCATATTTTTCTTCATAATATGACTCAAAAATCTTATTATATTTTTCATAAAATTCTCTTGTCGGATCATACGAAACATTTGTTATCGTAATAGTACCGTCATCCGATTTTCCGGAACATGCCGTAAATACCATCATTGATGACAGAACTGCCGCAATTATCAGTCTTTTTTTCATGTCTTTATTCCCAGTGTAATCTCTAATCTATTTTACTGTAAACAGTGGTGTTGAAAGGTATCTCTCCCCCGTATCCGGAAGAAGGACAACTATGTTCTTTCCTTTGTTTTCTGGCCTTTTAGCAAGTTCGACAGCCGCATAAAGCGCAGCCCCTGATGAAATTCCCACAAGCAGTCCATCACTTTTTGCTGCCTGACGTGCCATATCAAATGCCGCATCGTTCTCAACCGCAATGACCTCATCCACGATGTCCATCCGCATAACCTTTGGAATAAAGCCTGCGCCGATACCCTGTATCTTATGTGGTCCGGGTTTTCCTCCAGAAAGTACAGGTGAGCCTGCCGGCTCAACCGCTATGATCTTTACATCAGGATTCTTTTCCTTAAGGCCAAGCCCGGTTCCTGTTATCGTTCCGCCTGTTCCTACTGATGATATGAAGATATCAACATTTCCGTCCGTGTCATCCCATATTTCCTGTGCCGTTGTTCTTTTGTGTATATCAGGATTTGCCTCATTCTCAAACTGCTGCGGTATGAATGCATTGCCATATTCTTTCTTAAGCCTCTCCGCCTCTGCTATCGCACCACGCATTCCCTCACGTCCCGGAGTAAGTATGATCTGTGCTCCAAGTGCAGTAACTATCTTTCTTCTCTCCACGCTCATTGTATCCGGCATTATAAGGATAAGCTTAAGCCCCTTTGCAGCTGCCACAAATGCAAGCCCTATACCTGTATTTCCGCTTGTCGGCTCTATTATAATGGTTTCATTATCTATCTTTCCGTCCTTTATCCCCTGCTCTATCATTGCCGCAGCAACTCTGTCCTTTACACTTCCGAGCGGGTTGAAATATTCAAGCTTCGCTATTATCTTTGCCTCAAGCCCATTGTTTTTTTCATAATTTGTAAGTTCAAGCAATGGTGTGTGTCCTATAAGTTCAGTTAACTGTTTTGCTATCTTTGCCATATCTGTTACCTCTTTATATAAATATATGTGGAATCCGCTGATCTATATGCTGTGCATAATAAACTGCATCTCCAGCTTCATATCCTACTATTCGTATATGATTTGTAAGTAATTGTATGTTAACACTTATATTTAATTTTGTAAATGCAATTAGGGTTATCAATATTTGTTAGCCGGTTATAAATTTAATTTATATCAATGTATATTTTCTCAATGTATCAATACCTAAAACTCCCCACATTTAAATTGTTGTTCGTGCAGTCCGGGATGTGGACTTACCGGTTAACAATTTCCAGCAAGTTATTTTGGTCTTATATTTTAATATCAAATTGGATATTTCAATATATCCAGTTTTGTTTTATCTTTATCGCAGGTTTTAAATTGTTAACGCGTTACATTTTTACAGATTACAATTTTAATTTGATCAAATTTATTTCTAATGACTACGCATCAGGAGGATTTTTAAAATGGATAATAAACAGTACGAATTAAATAAAGGCTTAGCCCAGATGTTAAAGGGCGGCGTCATCATGGACGTCACTACACCGGAGCAGGCAAAGATTGCTGAGGAGGCAGGCGCATGTGCAGTTATGGCACTTGAGCGTATCCCTGCTGATATAAGGGCAGCCGGTGGTGTTTCACGTATGAGCGACCCTAAAATGATAAAGGGTATCCAGGAGGCCGTCAGCATTCCTGTCATGGCTAAATGCCGTATCGGACATTTTGTTGAGGCACAGATCCTTGAAGCCATAGAGATCGATTATATTGATGAATCAGAGGTTCTTTCACCTGCTGATGACGTTTATCATATCGACAAAACACAGTTTAAGGTTCCATTTGTCTGCGGAGCAAGGGATCTCGGTGAAGCACTCCGCCGTATCAACGAGGGAGCTTCTATGATCAGGACAAAGGGTGAGCCTGGTACAGGTGATGTCGTTCAGGCTGTACGCCACATGAGAAAAATGAATTCACAGATCAGAAAGATCACATCACTTCGTGAGGATGAGCTTTTTGAAGAAGCAAAACAGCTTCAGGTTCCTTATGAACTTGTACAGTATGTGCATGATAACGGAAAACTTCCTGTAGTAAACTTTGCAGCCGGCGGTGTTGCAACTCCTGCCGATGCAGCTCTTATGATGCAGCTCGGAGCAGAAGGTGTATTCGTCGGATCAGGAATCTTCAAATCAGGCGATCCAAAGAAGAGAGCCTCAGCAATCGTACAGGCAGTTACTAATTATAAAGATGCTGCTCTTATCGCAAAGCTCTCAGAGGATCTCGGTCCTGCAATGGTCGGAATAAATGCAGATGAAATTTCTCTTATAATGGAAGAAAGAGGTAAATAGAATGAAGATTGGAGTTCTAGCACTTCAGGGCGCTTTCATCGAACATAAAAAAATGATAGAGAGTCTCGGCACCGAGTGTGTCGAACTCCGTCAGAAATCTGACCTTGACGGTATAGACGGCATGATCCTTCCGGGCGGCGAAAGTACAGTCCAGGGCAAGCTTTTAAAGCAGCTTGATATGTTTACCCCGATAAAAAAGATGATCGAAGATGGAATGCCGGTTCTTGCGACATGCGCCGGACTTATACTTTTATCAGAAAATATATCTAATGACGATGCCAGATATTTCGGCACACTGCCTGTAACCGTAAAAAGGAACGCCTACGGCCGCCAGCTTGGAAGCTTTATAACAGATGCGCCTCTTAAAGGCTTCGGCGAATACCCTATGGTATTCATCCGCGCACCTTATATCGAAAAATGTACACCGGATGTCGATATTCTTGCGACAGTCGACGATAAAATCGTTGCCGTACAATATAAAAACCAGATTGGGCTTGCATTTCATCCTGAAATGAGCGACAATACAGTCATTCATGAACACTTTATAAATATGTGTAAATAACAGAAACTTTCCATGCCTGTCTGTGATGGAATTTAACAGTAATCAGGAGAAACATATGGCACAGCGAAAGATTCTTATAATATTTACCGGTGGAACGATAGCCTCCGTAAAGAGTGAAAACGGGCTCATTCCCGGATTAAACGCAGCACAGATTTTAGAATTCATACCAGAAATTCCAGCTGACATAGAAATAGAAACTCTTCAGCTTTGTAACCTTGACAGTACTGACGTATATTATAAACACTGGCTTATGATTTCAGAAGCGATTGAAAGATATTATGAAGGATTTGACGGCTTTGTCATATGTCACGGCACTGATACGCTTGCGTATACAGCTGCCGCCCTTTCTTATCTCATACAAAACAGCCCAAAGCCTATCGTCCTTACAGGTTCCCAAAAACCAATAGGCATGGAGATAACTGATGCGAAAAAGAATCTCATGGATTCTATTCTATATGCAGCTGACCCTGATTCAAATAATGTAAATGTTGTTTTTTACGGAAAAGTTATCGCAGGAACCCGCGCTAAAAAGAACAAGAGCTTCAGTTTTGACGCTTTTGCAAGCATTAATTATCCATCCATTGCATCTGTCCAGAACAACGGAAAAATCATCCGTTTCATAAATGAACCTGTGACAGGCGGGGTTAAATTCTATCATTCACTTAATCCCAAAGTATTTGTATTAAAGCTTACCCCGGGAATAACTTCCGACATTCTTGAAACTTTGTTTCGGCAGTATGACTGCATTATTATAGAAAGCTTCGGTGTCGGTGGTATACCGATCAATCTGATCGATGATCTTGGAAGATTAAAAGATAAATACGCAGAAAACGAAAAGATAATAATAATGGCAACCCAGGTCACATACGAAGGAAGTGATATCGCAACTTATGAAGTCGGCCAGCGTATACAGAACCGCTTCAGATATCTCCAGACGTATGATATGACACTTGAGGCTGCCTTTACAAAGATCATGTGGATACTCGGAAATTTCAGTGGTTCATTTCACGATTTCCACCATATTTTTAAAGAAAACATCAACCATGATATTTTAAATTCGTGATCAGTTTTTCTTATTTCACAGCTCCTACGAGCTCTTTTATATCTCTTACACCATATTTGTACATATACTCTGCAATTCCATCAACTATCTGTTCTGTTGTCTTTGGATTTACAAAATTTGCTGTTCCGACCGACACAGCTGTTGCACCGGCAAGGATCATCTCTATCGCATCTGCGGCATTTGTTATTCCACCCATTCCTATGATCGGGATGTTTACTGCATTTGCAGTCTCATAAACCATGCGGACTGCGACCGGATGTACCGCTGGACCGCTCATGCCGCCCGTCTTGTTTGCAAGTACAAACTTGCGCCTGTTAATGTCTATTTTCATCCCTGTTATTGTATTGATAAGTGAAACCGCATCCGCTCCACCAGCCTCAGCTGCTTTTGCTATCTCTGCAATACTTGTGACATTAGGAGAAAGCTTCATGATGACAGGCTGCTTTGCGTATTTTTTGACTTCTTTTGTTATAGCCTCGACTCCCTTTGGATCTGTTCCGAAAGCAATACCGCCCTCTTTGACGTTCGGACATGATATATTGATCTCCATCATATCGATTGGCTCATCCGCAAGTCTTTTTACGACATTAATGTACTCTTCCGCTGAATGTCCGCAGACATTTACGACAATTTTTGTATCATATTTCTTTAAGAAAGGGATATCTCTCTTGCAAAAAAGCTCTATTCCCGGATTCTGGAGGCCTACCGCATTTAACATTCCGCCATATACCTCTGCAACTCTCGGTGTAGGATTTCCTTCCCATGGCTTGTCTGCAACGCCTTTTGTAGTGACTGCACCAAGCTTGTTTAAATCTACAAACTCACTGTACTCTGCACCTGAACCGAACGTTCCGGAAGCTACTGTAACAGGATTTTTCCACTCAACTCCGGCTATTTTTACCGACATATTGATATCTGTTTTATTTATATCTGATGAGTTCATTACAGTTCTACCTCCTTCGCATTGAAAACAGGACCTTCTTTGCAGATACGCTTGTTGTTTACATTGCTGTGTGCATCCTTATCCTTTGTCTTGCAGACACAGGCAAGACATGCACCGATTCCACATGCCATGCGCTCTTCCATCGAAACATAACATTCCATATCATGCTCCATCGCATAAGCTTTTAATGCACGAAGCATTGGCATTGGTCCACACGCATAGACCACATCCGCCTCAAGACCATTTTCCTTTATCGCATCAATGACATTGCCCTTTGTTCCGACACTTCCATCCTCTGTTGCGACAAATGAATCTGCCTGCTCTTTAAATTCATCGAGAAGGAATGTATTCTCGTCACGGTATCCCATGATGATGTTCATATCGCATATTTTTTTGCCATGGCCGTTTATCTGCTTTTCCTCTGTCTGCCCTTTTTCCTGAGTATTTGTATCAACAGCACCGGTTGTCTGAACAACACCTGAATTTATATCCTTTGCCAGCTGAAGCATTGGCGGAACTCCGATTCCTCCACCGATAAGAAATGCTTTCTTTCCCGGTTCTACTGTAAATCCGTTACCTAAAGGTCCAAGTATCCGTATCCTGTCTCCCATAACAAGCTTTGAAAATTCCTCTGTTCCTGTATTCTCACCTGTCACGCGGTAAACAAGTCTTATCGTGTCCTCATCCCTGTCGATTCCACAAAGGCTGATCGGACGTGGAAGAAGCTTGCTCCTGTCATTGGAATAAACTGATACAAACTGTCCTGCTTTTGCCGCTTTTGCTATATTTTTTGTCTTAAGTGTAAGGTCATAGATCCCACTGCCAAGCGCATTCTGGTCTACTACAACCGCTATCTCCTCAAATTTCTCTGCCATTTTTTCTCCCTGGTTATATTTAAAATGAACCTGTTTGCGTTTTTTTCTAATTGTCTTTATGATTTTCTTCAACAAAATCCAGCTTTTTAGCGGTTTGCAAGCGCTCCTGCGATGTCTTCGATCATATCTTCAACCGCCTTGCGTGATGCATCAGCAAAGTTTTCAGGTGTGATTCCCATATCTTTATATTTGTCCTGTTTGTATGCTGCAATGATACCACGTGATGAGTTTACGATAGCGCCAAGTCCGTCTTCATTAAAGAAATGTACAAGGTCAGCTCCCTTTCCTCCCTGTGCACCGTATCCCGGTACAAGGATAAAGCTTTTCGGCATTACTTTACGGAGGATTTTTCCCTGCTCTGGGTAAGTTGCTCCGACAACTGCTCCGACGTAGCTGTATGAATCTCCCATGCAGTCAGCTCCCCATTCAGCAACTTTCTCGCCTACCCATTCATATAATGGACGTCCGTCTATAACTCTGTCCTGAAATTCCCCGCTTGATGGATTGGATGTCTTTACAAGGATGAAGATTCCTTTCTTTTCTTCTTTACATACGTCAACAAATGGCTTTATTCCGTCTGTTCCAAGATATGGATTTACTGTTGCAAAATCCTCATTAAATGTAGAATAGCTCTTGCTTCCTATCTGTACTTTTCCAAGATGTCCTGTAGCGTATGCTGCTGATGTAGATCCGATATCTCCACGTTTTACATCTCCGATAACTACAAGGTCTTTCTCATGGCAGTAATCTACTGTCTTCTGGAATGCTTTTACACCCTCAACACCAAACTGCTCATACATGGCGATCTGTGGCTTTACAGCTGGGATCAGGTCATATGTAGCATCTACAATTGCCTTATTATACTGCCATATTGCCTCGGCTGCTCCTGCCGGTGTCTCGCCAAACTCCTCAAAAGCTTTCTTCTGGATGTGCTCCGGCACATATGAAAGCATTGGATCAAGACCTACAACTATAGGTGCATTTGTTTTTTTGATTTTGTCTACTAATTTGTTTATCATGTTTTCGTCCTCTTAAATATTTATGTTTGTAGTTGTTATAAGATCAGATGTATTCTGGTTCAGACATCTGTACATAGTTATAAATATTTTAAAGCATAATGGGATATCTTGCAAGGTGGAAAATGGAAGCTTACAGCTCCCATTTTTCAATAACACATTCATGTTTTTTAGTTTTCTTGTTATAATTGATCCCAGCTAAAAGCAGATTTCCTTTGTAGTCTTCTAACGCAGATACATATTGTTTATTTTTTATCTGCGCAATCGCCCCTAATACATCCCTATCCCATTTAAGTTCAATAACAACAGCCGGTTTATCAAGATGTTTTACTCTTGGAATAAAACAAACATCCGCAAACCCCTTTCCAGTAGGTAATTCTCGAATTATCGTATAATATTCTTTTGCAAAATAAAAAGCCAGATTTATTATACAGCTTAATGAATTTTCATCATTATACTGTAATATCGAAATTTCATCATGCACCTGATCAATTCCCTCGGCTACAGATTTACTGTCCATATTCCATAAAGCTTCCAATAGTTTTTGTGATGCCTGAACTGATTTTGTCACTTCCGTCCAATCCATCGTACTTATCGCATTTATATATTCTTTTGATACTTCACGATTTGGAATTGCTATCAGTTCATTTTCACTATCATATGTCAGATATCCAAGATGAACCAAAAGTGTTAACACATCATCTTTTGTTGCAAATGATGTCATATCATTCGCAAATGTGCCTGTGTTTATCATAATACTCTCACCTGCCAGCATCTTTATCACTGCATCTTTAAGTCCATCCATATTCATCTGTATATATACTTTCAAAGCCTCGTATGTTTCGGTCTGATTCCAATATGTTCCAAATTTATGCTTCAGCATTGCCTCAACTACAGATTTTGGACTATACATCGAATATGTTTTTGTGCCATATCTGCTGTGGGATACAAGTTTATATCCATTATACCATGCCCTGGCTTCATCAAAATCCATTTCATATCTAGCGCATAATTTTTTCACTTCATCATCTGTAAAACCGAAATATTCTGCCAACGCTCCCATATCTGTCATAGAATATTCAGTAAACATATTAAGAGCCGAATGTGATCCATATTTTTTTATTGGAAGTATTCCTGTCATATATGCCAATGCGATATAATCCTTGTCTTTTAACCAGCCACGCAAAAAATCAAGGTATTTCTTCTGTGCATCTTTATCTTGTGTATATTCCCTGAACAGACAATCCCATTCATCAATAAGTATCACAAATGGTCTTCCTGTTGCCGCATACACATCCTGCATCACACGCATGAGATTATTTTCATCACGGAAATTTACTTCACTATATTCTAATGAAAAATCTTTAATTATATCATTGTTCAACATCTTAAGCATATCATCAACACAATGAGCCGCACTTAAAAAATCCTGCATATTAATCTTTAGAACATCATATTGATTAAGATGTTTTTTATATGATTGATCCTGACTTATTTCCAAATTGTCAAAAAGGTTTTCTGTATTGATATTTCTCTCATAATATGCAGAAAGCATATCCATAGCCATTGATTTTCCGAAACGCCTCGGACGGCTTACACACATATATCTTTGGAGTGTATTTATGCATTTATTTGTTTCTTTTATCAACCCACTTTTGTCAATAAAAATTTCTGAATTTAATGCCATTTCAAATGATCTGGCTGACGGATTTATATAAATACCCAATATATGTGCCTCCCACTGATTAATTTCTTTTAATTCAGAATAACATTTATATTATCGCATAGCAATATTAAGATTAATTATGCTTATTTTATCCGGATTTGAAAGATTTTCTTGACCACTCAGCTTATTTGGTGGTAAATCATATCAAAAACAGATAGAGTCTCTGCGTCACAAAATTTATAGTCATTTTTGTTTTTTAATCACGTAATTTGTTCAGGTACTAAAATTCGCCCCATTTTTTGTTTTACAGAGACTTGATTTTTCGTCTCTTTTTTTCTGAACCATGACATGTCATAGCTGGTGTGTTAGTGTTTTCTCTTAATATTCTATAAAACATCCCCCTCCTCAAAACACGCTGCTATATAGTCTCTTGGCTGATAGTAGAAATCTGAGTTGTAGTATGAAATATGTGAATCTATCCATGAATGGTATACTGCCCATATACCATTTACAATATCTTCATCATCATAACTATCCTCTATTAATCTTTCGTAAACTTCTCCGATATCCCAATAATCCGGTACCTTATATTGACACTCTGCCACATTGTCATAGTTTCCATTACTCATATTGCATTCCATGATAAATTCATATGCCACCTTCTCTATCGGCTCACAATGAAATACATCTGCATACTCATATATACGCTGGATACGGTCTATTGTAAGTAAGTCCACTACCTCACTGCGCCTGCGTTTTACCTGTCTCCCTATGTATTCGATAAGAGCACAGGTGTAAAATAAATTGTTGTTGTTTTTTGTTCCCATGGGTAATCCTTTATTTCTTTTTGAAAATACAAATGTTGAGTCAAGATAATTTGTTCAGGTACTAAAATGTGGCTGTTGCAGTACTGTAGCGGTTCAGGTTTTACAGTCACGTAATTTGTTCAGGTACTAAAATTCGTTGCTGCAACATTAGATAATCTTCCTAGTTTTACAGTCACGTAATTTGTTCAGGTACTAAAATTATTTTCTGAACCTTTTGCTAAAGAAGTAAGTTTTACAGTCACGTAATTTGTTCAGGTACTAAAATTAGTAGAATTATTTCTGCGAATGATAATTGTTTTACAGTCACGTAATTTGTTCAGGTACTAAAATGTGACGTGCTTGAACTTTCAGAAAAAGTCGGTTTTACAGTCACGTAATTTGTTCAGGTACTAAAATGTATGTCATATGTACTGATAACACATATACGTTTTACAGTCACGTAATTTGTTCAGGTACTAAAATATTAAATGGATTCGATTCAGATTTATTTTGTTTTACAGTCACGTAATTTGTTCAGGTACTAAAATCCGCTGACAGATACAAGATCATTCAATTTGTTTTACAGTCACGTAATTTGTTCAGGTACTAAAATACATGGAAAAATTAAAAGAACTTGAAGAAGTTTTACAGTCACGTAATTTGTTCAGGTACTAAAATCAAAGTGTCTATTTGTATAAATGAGTTTCCGTTTTACAGTCACGTAATTTGTTCAGGTACTAAAATCGAGATCATAATCTTTTACGATTTGCTCAGTTTTACAGTCACGTAATTTGTTCAGGTACTAAAATCAAGCTGTTTAGTGACTGTACCTACACTCGGTTTTACAGTCACGTAATTTGTTCAGGTACTAAAATCACCAAGTTGTTCTCTTTTATTAATCGCTCGTTTTACAGTCACGTAATTTGTTCAGGTACTAAAATTGATCGGGGATAAGACATTTACGGATTCAGTTTTACAGTCACGTAATTTGTTCAGGTACTAAAATGTGATGTACTCGAACTTTCTGAAAAAGTTGGTTTTACAGTCACGTAATTTGTTCAGGTACTAAAATGAGTGGCTTGATGACGAAACTATAAGCATTGTTTTACAGTCACGTAATTTGTTCAGGTACTAAAATACATCGCCATAGGTCAATAGTAGTAGTTGGGTTTTACAGTCACGTAATTTGTTCAGGTACTAAAATCAAATTATTGGTAAGGTCATTAACCGATTTGTTTTACAGTCACGTAATTTGTTCAGGTACTAAAATCAAGCTGTTTAGTGACTGTACCTACACTCGGTTTTACAGTCACGTAATTTGTTCAGGTACTAAAATATATTGGCAGACATCGAAAGATGGCTTGCGTTTTACAGTCACGTAATTTGTTCAGGTACTAAAATTTTACTTGATTAGCCGATATACTAGCACTAGTTTTACAGTCACGTAATTTGTTCAGGTACTAAAATTTGTTGGGCGGTATTACAACTTTCGTCTGCGTTTTACAGTCACGTAATTTGTTCAGGTACTAAAATTTGAACAGCAGGAAACACATGAACCACCAAGTTTTACAGTCACGTAATTTGTTCAGGTACTAAAATAATGAATTCGTTTGGGACTTTTTTTAGGTGTTTTACAGTCACGTAATTTGTTCAGGTACTAAAATATCAAATCATATAATTCCAAGACGTCTCTTTTCCAAATATATTTAATATATTAGTTTCTACCTTTATCATTATAACATTAATCAAGCCTTTAAGAAAGCCATTTCTGGCAATTTTTCCTCTGATAATTTATCATATAATAACATAGATTGATTAATCAGCTTACATATTACATTTTCTTCAATACTATACAAATAATTTTCCTGACCGACCTTCTGAATTATTCTTGATAACCCTATTTGAATCCTTTCATTCGAAATTTCTTTTGTACATGGGTAGTTTTCCCTGATAAATTCACATATATTTTCAAATTCTGGCATTTGAAAATCCACATTTCCAAATACAGAAATTCCTGAACATAGTTCCTCGTCACAGTATGCATAACCATCCAGACTTGTCGAAAAGATAAAATAAATATCATATTTTCTTGCAATCATTTTTGTCTTCTTTAGAACTTCAATATATTCCTGTAAATCTACCATGTGATCGATATTTTCTAACATAACTATAGTTTTCTTTGGCTCATATTCAAGTACTTTGTCTATCAAATTTAACAAAATCATTACAAGTTCATAATTGCTCTTATCATACAAATCCGTTTCATCCGTTGCCGACACATCTGATTTCTGTATCATATCCCATACTTCAGACATGGAATAAGTCAGTTCTATATCTCCAAGTCTAGTTATATCCTCATTTACTATCTGAAACATTTCTTCTACTTCTTCTGCTATGCTTTTCAAATGCATTTGCCAGTCAAATTTCTGCATCAGATTTTTAACATATTCCATCATCAAACTTTGTTTTGACCACTTTATCATCTGCATTATATCGCTTGTTTGTCTTACAGAAATAATGCTAAAATATTTTCTTCCCACACATTGATCATCTATCAGAACATTATCACGCCATTTATTCTTGATTTCAGAATACTTATATGTACTAAAATACTTCCGTATTGACTCACAAATATAATTTTTTCTCTGAACATTCTGTCCACATAGCTGTGTTACAGGTGCCATTTCGAATGAATAGACTTTTTCATATTCAGTTACTTTTACTCTCATATTATTATCAGCCTTTCTACACCTATAGCTGTTTCCGCTGTCTGCCTGCTCCCTACCAATAATTTCATATCAGAATATTGTTTTTCCGTAACACATAGAAGGCGAACATTTCCTTCCTGTGGAAGATTTTTCTTAATTCTATTTTCGAGCCTGTTTGCATATTCTCTGCTCGGGCAGACTCTTACATATATAGAATATTGCATCATTATAAACCCCTGCTCTATGAGTTCTTTTCGAAATATTCTATATGCCCTTCTTTGTTCCTCAGTCTCTACCGGTAAATCAAACATACATAACATTCTCATTATCTTATATTTTTCCATACTCCTCTCCCACCAATCCCAGTATATCCGGGAATACAACATTGTCCGTTCTCCCCATTATCAATGAAGCATACTGTTCAACATAGTTTTCGATCATGTTGCATACATACATGCTTTTATTTCTGTAATTTATTTTCATATTTAAAACGTTTACCAGTTTTCGTCTATGTTCAGGTGTAAAATACTTATCCGTTTTCATGATATTGTATGCGACAATATCCACTATAGGTCTTAATGGTTCCATGAGATCATCTACAAGGTTGAATCTGTTATATTCACTTTTATGATGTATACCAATTTGTGTATTAAGACCATATCCTACACACGCTCTGGCGATATATCCTCTTATCACTGCATAACCATAATCCAGTCCGCTATTTAAAAGTATATCTTCATTTCCTCTTGAAAATGAAGTCCCCATCAGCAAATTAAAATACACTTTTGCAGCATGAGCTTCTCTATTCGATTTATCTCCCATTAAAATATCCAGCGAAAATTCTCCTATTTTTTCTGCACCATCCCTGTCATCGGTCATTATATAATATGCTTTTGCCTGATTTTCAATTTTTGCCTTTACTACATTCTTCCAGATACTGTCATAGTATGTTGTTTCTTTTTCAATTTGAAATCCAATCACTTTTGATGCTCTGCTGTGATTGTCATAAGCACTGTAAAACCCTGTCGGTAAATGTTCCTGATTACAGATCATTAATCCTATACCATGTTCAGATAGCTGACACATAAGTCTGGTGGATAAATTAGATAAAAGATTGTCCATTACAATCATAGATATGTCATCAAGCGGTATCCATATGTCCTCCCCGCATTTGGTAATGATAAGATTATTTAATTTAACTTTTATTGCCACTTCATTTTCGATCAACACTACTCTAAACGCCATATATTTTCCCCCCACAAAATATGCAAAAAAAGGAGCACCCGTCGGTGCTCCTGATTTCGGCATAAAGCCTTGTTTTAGTAGATCTAAACAAATTACGTGACTGTAAAAAATTTTTTCTACAGTCATATTGTATTATCAAAAGCTCCTAAAGTCAATAACTATCAGCAATATTTTGTAAATTTTTCCTGGTCACATGCATACCAGTTTCCAAGGATATCCGTATGATATTTTCGTATATGTTTGGTTTTAGTAAGAGTTACTTTTTTTCTGCCATCTTTCGTATCATCATATTTTTTCCTATGTAGAGGATTTATCTCTATGCAATTCCTTCTTCCTTCAACTTTTCCACTTAATAATGATACCAAGTTCTTTCCATCCCGCTCATATTCTATAATGTCATTTTTGTAGAAAGAAAACTTAAATGTATATCCTAGTTTTGTCAAATCTTTTCTTGACTGTCCTTGAACTATCATCTTTTCATTTACTAATCGTCTCGCATAAGCTTCCTCGTCAATCACATTTACCCCATGTTCAAATTTTATATCCGACTGTTTAATGCCAACCATATAATATGATTTATCAGCTTCTTTATAATATACATCCATTCGGTATGGTACCAGACTTTCCAATATAACCTTTTTACTGCCCTTTTCAAATCCATATTTATGGGATATGTCGATGCATGCTCCTACCTCTCCATCTTTATATTTAAGCTTATCTATTCTAGGTCCATTATGTTTCTTTGAATATTTCCTTACTATGTCCCCTGTTTCCTTTTCATACTGTACAAACGGATTTACCGCATCCTTATAATCCTCATAAATCTGAACCAGATCATCAAAAGTTTTTCTATCATTCAGATATACTAAAAGCTTTTCCTTATCACTTTCTTTTTCACTTAATGCTAATCGCCTAAAGACTGTCAATCCGTCTTTTGTTCTTATGTCAAGCTTATTGATTTTATATTGCTTTCCATCATATTCTCTTGTTCCGCGTATTGTCTGATTGCAAAGTCCTCTGTTTGATTTTTTCATAACATAGTGCCAGAATTTTACATCCTTTTCTGCTCTTACGATTTCATTTCTGATATTAGACCATTTCTGACCGTAGAGATAATCCGCATACACGTCGTCCGACATATTTTCATCCCACATATCACGTCTTAAAATCTCTCCGGTTTCAAAATCAATAAACTCTCCCTGTAGCTTACGATATGCTTCATACCCCAGTTCTGAAAATCCTATGAGCATTGCATCCACAGCATGATGTGAATAGCTTTCATCACGATTTTTATCAAGCTTCATGTTATTTCTCATCTGATGTGTATAACTGCCCTTAATAACTTTTACTTTTGTGTCTGATTCTTTTGATTTAAAGAAATTCTGGACAGTATTTAATATCATACGCGATGCATAGCTTGTATCATTTATATTTCTGTTTATAAATCCCTTGAGCACTTCCATTTTTGTTATATCTTCACTATACAACAAATTCTGAACCTTTTTTCTTGAAATGGCATATTCTTTTTTCTTTGATAACTCTATGACAGTTGTTTTAAATTGTTCATATGTCCATGTTCCACTAGAATGGGTCAGATAATAATATGGTGTCTGATTTCCTTTTTTCTGATTTTCTGAACGATAGACCAATACTTTATTGCTTCTTGCATCATCAAAAGAGATAGATCTTGGAATTATATGATCTATTTCAAACAAGTCAGAATTATTTAAAATATCATTTGGATCTATATTTCTGCCTGAATATAAACAGATACCATTCTGTTCATTCCACAATTTCAGCTTTAACGTAAGCTGTTTTTGAGACGAAAAATCTGCTGGCGATAATTTTATTCCATAGTTTACAGCAAGCTTCTTTTCTATAAACGCCATCTCTTTTTCATTCATTTTTTGACTGTCATTTATTCTCTTCTTCTGCTCGTCCGAATTTCTATCTCTCGGCATTTCTATTACAATAGATTCCAGATGCTTATATTTCTTTAACACAGCATTTATAATTTTAAAAGATATCCTTACAGATCTTCGAACAACCGGATTGTATATCTCGTCACTTATCACATCTACAGGTATATACTTTAGTCCTTTAAATTCATCTGCAGTTCCTTTTGTAACGCCCATCTCTGTAAGAAGTGTCATCTGTTCTTTCGGCTGAATATACATTTCTGGAATCAGTTCATTCATAATCTTTAATGAAAATGACTGCCATTTACTAAATAATGCTCCGTTTGATTTTCTCAATTTTATCAGGCATTCTACAACTTCAGGATCAATATTTAAGCACGAATCTTTAAATGCATCCAAAATAGCCTCTTTGTCAGTATTAATAGTCAATATATATCCGATTTTATCCAAGTCCTCTCTTGAATAATCGGTTATATCAATACATATTTCTGACAAGGCTTTTCTCATTTTATTGTATATTTCAAATTTATGGAAAAGTTCTTTTCCAGATTTATCTACTCTGGCACCTCTGAAATCTTCTATCTTCTCTCCAATACAATCAGCGATTATTTTTCGCATATTTACCGTATTACTTATCTTTATGCGTTCCACAATCGCATGTTTTTCATCTTCTTCTAATTTTCGTCCATTTATAGTAAGATTATTTAAGTCGTTTAATAAATTAAACTCCTGCGCAGTATATGAAGCTCCCGCAGCTCTCAATTCTTCCGGATATACACTACACTTTCCTATTAACTTTTCAAAAATATTATCCTCATTTATATAGTTTCCATTTTCATCTATTTTTGTAGTGTATCGTCCATAATCTGTTCGTGATTTTTCATTTCCCGGTCCTTCATAATACTTTCTTTTTCTGTTAAAAATCAAAATATAGTCATCACAAAATTCATCTGTCAATTTATCATGAAATTTCTTTTGCGTTTCGAGAACTTTCTGAATTTCCTTTCTATATGCACTGACTGTAAATACATTGCTTAAGTCAATAACCTCTCCGTTATCATCTACTATCTGTGTTTGGCCTCTATATTTTCCTACTGTTTCTAATCTGTCTTTTTGTATCTCACATGGATAATGATCCTCAAGAGCCTTTGCATTCACCTTAAGACCATTTGCATACGCACTTGTTCCTGAAACGGATTCATCATTTGCGTCTTCCAAATATGAAATTCCGCGATGCTTTAAGTAACTATATAAAATCAAATAAAGTTCTTCCAATGAAATTTCTTCCCGTAAAGCTTTTACCTTTAATTCCACAATTTTGTTAGACTTAAAATCAGGAATAGACAGACCATTCTTTTTCCATAATTTATTAAAATCGTTAAGTCTTGTTTTACGACGTCTTTTTCCTCGCCTTCCTTGGCGCATCTCTCTTCTAAGCTGATTTTCTGCTGCAGATGCTTCCGGGAAAATGTTAGAACAAGCCTCTACTACTGTCTCTGTTTCTTTGTCTATAACAGCCCCACCTACTGAGGCAACCCCGATATCCAACGCTAAAATATACTTCATAAATCTTCTCCTTATTAAAACTATATTCATAATTGTCACAAAAAAATGTTGCAGTTATACAATACTATCGTACCACTTCGTTCTCACGCATTCAAGATATTTATAGACACTACATTCTCCCCTGTATCCCCAGCACTTTTCCAAACAGCACCTCATCCCCGATAACCACTATACAAAGCTTTTCCCTCGTCCTTGAGACACTCTGGAACAGCAGCCTGTAATAGCTGTAGTCGGGATTCGGATGCGCATTTCCCATAAGAATCCCCTCCGGGCTGTACCTGAAATGATCCGTAAGCGTGATTATTACGCTTTCAAACTCCATCCCCGCAGCTTCGAGTACATTGATATCCCCCGCACAGCCTTCGATTGGGTCATCATATTCGATAAATGTATAACCTTTCTCTTTTTTATAAAAATTAATGATTTCTGCTGCTTCTTGTTCATCTTTTGCAAAAAGCACATCCACATTTTCATATGAGTATATATGATTCTGGTCACGTTCACGCAGATCGAGAAGTGTCTGTATGAATGAATTCATCTCACGGTTGCTTCTGATTCTGCCTGATAGCTTAAGTTCTGTAAATTCCGGAAGTGCGTCAAGCTTTGCCGGAATATTTCTCCGTTGTTCAGTCTTTGAGAGGATCTGAAAATAATCATACGAAAAAACACATACTTTCACATCATTTTTCGTGCTTTCTGTTACTGTTTTTATAAGTTCAAGTGTATTTTCAGACATCCTTTGAGCTTCATCCACCAATATAAATTGATGTTTTATTATACTATCTGCTCCCGGCACATAATAAGCCTGAGGCTGATATCCATCCACATTCACATTTGCACTGATAATATCAGCTTCGCTTATTATATCAACGTTTTCCATAATTTCATTTAAAATTCTGTGCCCCTCACTTAACATTCCGCAATGGATCATAAGTACTCTTCCGTTTTTTGACATTTCCTTTGCCAGATCATACATAAGAAGTGTCTTTCCCGTTCCTGCTATTCCAGTTATTCCCCAGAAACCTGTGCCGCTGCTTTTTAAAGACTGGCTGTCGCATATATTCTTTTTTATCATTTCCTGCTGCTGTGTAAGGAAATATCTGCCTTCCAGAAATTCTTTTGGCATATTAAGCGGCGATATGAGATAATTTTTTGCCTGCAGCAGCTTATCCGGATTGTCTGTCCCATATTCAGAAAATGATTTTACTGCACAGACAAGTTCACTAAACTCAGCCTTCTTTAATACATTATCCTGTAAAGTATACAGACTGTCAGTTTCCTCCACATATGTGTACATATCAAGCCTATCGGCTAATGTTCCCAGATAATACTTATTTTTTAAAAGCTGTCTTTCGATTTTTTCTTCCGTGACAGACATACTTTTGAGTTCGATATTAAGGACTCTGTTTGGAGCATCTATCTTTAGAAGATCAAATTCCTTCCCTATCTGCCGTATCGTATATGAGTAAAAAAATCCATCCAGCTGGGCTATTGTAACTCCCTTTTCCTGCAAAATATCAACCAGCCTCCGCAGACTGCCAAACTCATGTTCCTTGATCTGCATGCGCTCTTTTCTGGCTGATAAAATATTTTCAAACTCTGTATATGTATTTTTATCCATATCTCTTGTAAGTAAATACAAATTAACCGGCCTCATGTGACTTCCTCCTGCTTTTATGTATGTACTCTCGGAATCTTCTAAATGAAGAATTCTAAAATAGATTTTTGATATACAATGACATTTTCGCAGTGCGTACATGGTATGTACGACGAGAAAATGGA
>OBJG01000604.1_pt1 | contig 36405 bp, 35 predicted proteins | sample 1517941 | NCBI WGS metagenome assembly OBJG01 (sample SAMN04571712, study PRJEB22368) | human gut metagenome | biome: human gut; material: stool | host: Homo sapiens | place: Luxembourg | collected 2012-09-21
GACACCGAAGAAAATGCAAAGAGCGGTTTTCTGAAAGGCGTGGGAAGATGAAGGACAGCGAATTACAAATTGACCGTAACTGCCATGTGCTATATTCCAAACCCTGCAAAAAGGATATTCTGGCGAAAATCACTCTGCACTATCCGGAGGTGGAGCGTGAGGCGGTCTGGGAGCAGGTGCAGCTGAGATACGCAGAGCTTCTTTCCAAGTGGCGCACCGACCTCGGCGGTAAAAAGAATTTTCACAACGGCGTAGGCGGCACCTACGACTGCATCGCCATCATGTGCTTTTACGATGTGTGCCGGGATGTGGTCACATTCCGCGAAATGGAAGAGATCGAAGAAAATCTGATCCTGCCGTCCTTCCGGAAGCTGCGCTTTGTTGACATCAATAAGCCGTTCTGGAAAAAGCTGATGTACCGGGCATTCACCACCGCCCAAAAGCGCTGTGACGCATGGCACGATTACGAGATGGATGTTACGCCTTACGAAAACAGCAAGCTCATCTATTATGAATTTACGGCGTGTCCGGCGGCGGAATTTGCCAAGCGGTTCGGATTTGCGGACATTATGCCCGCCCTGTGCAATGTGGACTATGCGTCCATGGAACTGCTCCATGCAAAGCTCGTGCGGACGACCACCTGCGTGGACGGCTGCCGATGCGACTATACCATCTGCGGCGATAAGGATCCATACGTAAAGGAACATCCCGAATACCGGGATGAAAACGGATACAGGAGGAATAAGTAATGCTTTTACAGGTGATTCTGGAAGGTCTTGGGCTGGGGGCTTTGCTGGTTCTTGTCTGTGCTGTGGGCGTCTGCAAAGGGGCTGTTGGGATGGTGCATCTTTACAGCCCGGCGGTGCAGCAGAGGTGCGTAAAACTGGGACTTACAAGCCCGGAACGCATCCGACGCAACAGCCTGCTGTTCAGAGCAGTCTGCATTCCCGGCTATATCGGCCATGTGCTGGTCTGTGTCTATGGAATAAACGGTGCAAAGGGCTTTGTTCAGGGTTTCTGGCAGTTACTCGTTATCTTGTCCGTTATGAATCTCATGGACCGCCTGTTGGTTGACGGCTATTGGGTGGGGCACACGAACGTATGGACGATCCCCGGAACAGAAGATCTGAAGCCCTACATCACCGCAAAAGACAAGCAGAAAAAGTGGCTATTCGGCACGGTGGGCATGGCAGTCATAGCAATGGTGCTGGCGGCAATGATGACTATTTTTACTCACTGAGGGAGGAACCTATGAAATACAAAATCGAGAAAAACACCGTGAAGGAGACGCTGATCCTCCCGCTGTATTCCCGGAAGCTGTGCACAGAGCTGTATCCAAACCTTTATCGGGACGAAACAGCGGTGCATCTGATCGACCAGATCGACTACGACTTTTCAGAGGCAGAGGAAAATTCCCGCAGCCTGATGCAGCGGTTCGGTGCGCTGGAGGTCGCCATGCGGCAGAATGACCTTGCCTTTGAGGTGCAGGCATACCTGAAAAACCACCCCTGTGCGGCAGTGGTCAATTTGGGCTGTGGGCTGGATAACACCGGCAGAGACTGCGACAACGGCAGATGCAAAATTTACAATCTGGACTTCCCGGATGTGATTGCCTTGCGGCAGCAGCTGCTGCCCGCCGGGGAGCGGGAGCAAAACATCCCCTGCGACCTGAAAGACCCCGCATGGTTTGACAAGATCGATGCCTCCGGCGGGGCGGTGTTCTTTGCCTCCGGGGTGTTCTATTACTTCCTGACCCAGCAGGTCAAGGCGCTGGTGCAGGGGATGGCGGATGCTTTCCCCGGCGGAGTGCTGGTCTTTGATGCTGCCAACCGTACGGCGGTGAAGATGATCGCCAAAACGTGGCTCAGGACGGCGAAAATCAAGGATGTGGGAGCATATTTCGCGGTTTCGGATGCGAAAAGCGAGCTTTCCCCATGGAACAGCCGTTTGCAAGTGTCCAGCCGGGGCTATATGTTAGGTTACAGCGACCTGAAAGACCCTTCTGTCAGCGGCTTTTTCCGGTTTCTTGCAAGGGTTGGGGACAACGGGATGAAAATGCAGATCGTGAAGATCGGATTTGGAGGCAAGAAATGAAAATTCTGGTATATGGTGCAGGCGTTCTGGGGTGCAATCTGGCAAGAAATCTGCTGCGCGCCGAAAAGGATGTCACTCTGCTTGCGCGGGGAAACTGGGCAGCGGAGATCAGGCGGAACGGCCTGCGGATCAAGGATAAGTTTTCGCTTTGCACTTCGGTCAGCCGCATTCCGGTGGTGACGGAGCTTGCGCCGGATGCAAAGTACGATGTGATCTTTATGGTCCTGCGTTATACACAGCTGGATTCCGCTCTGGACACGCTGCGGGCGAATCGGACGAAAAACATCGTATTTGTGGGCAACAACGTACAGACAAAAGCATTGGCGGCGGCACTGCCGGAAAAGAACGTCCTGTTTGCCTTTGCGCTTTCTGCCGGGCATTGGGAGGCTGACCGGGTGGTCTCCATCGACCTGAAGAAGATCACCATCGGGCAGCTGACGGGCGCAATCTCCAATAAACAGCTGATCGGGCGCATCTTCTACGGCACAAAATATAAGGTTGTTTATGAGCCGAACATGGAGGATTATCTGCTTTGCCATGCTGCGTTTGTGATGCCTGCGGCCTTCGCCTGCTATAAGACAGACGGCGACCTGAAAAAGCTCCGGGGCGATACCGCGTACCTGAACCGTGTGCTGGATGCCAACATCGAGGGATACCGCGCCATCCGAAATGCCGGGCACACCATTCTGCCCAAGGAGGATGCAGACTTTGAAGGGGAGAAATACCGCAAGACCTGCCTGCGCTTTTTCAAGCTGATGTGTGCCACTTCGCTGGGCAAGCTCTGCGCCTCCGACCATGCCATGAATGCCATCGACGAAATGAGCGCGCTGAACCGGGATCTCAAAAAGTTTTTCGATGAGCATGGTGCAGCCTATCCGGTGTGGCAGGCACTGGAAGCGGAAGCCGGGAGGTATCTGCGATGAAGTATGCCGGAATGCCCTTTGGAATGTGGGTGCTGTTTGCTGGCTCCTTTCAAAAGCAGCTGACCGCTGTGCTGGGCTATGATGCAGACACCGCAAGAGCCATTACCAAAAAAGCAAAGCCGCAATACCGGCAGATCATTCGCAGGCTGCCGGAGTTTGAAAAAGCGGACCGCTTCAAGATGAACATCGTCAACTGCGCAATGCTCGGCGCGTTCATCCTCTCCGTGCCGCAACGTCCGGAGGTGGACAGGCTGACGGATTACTACGCAAAGTCCATGATGACAAAGCCCATGCAGTGGTTCTGCCGCAAGAGCGGAAAAAGCAAGTTCACCCCAAAGGACATTGCCGCTATGAAGGCAACCGCCACTCTGAAAGCCGCCGACCGCAACCCTTACTCGTGGAACATGGAGTTTTACGAATACCCGGACGGCAGCGGCTACGAGGGACGCTTTACCAAGTGCGGCATCTGTGTGCTGATGAAGGAGCTGGGTCTGTACGACCTGACCCCCGCTTTGTGCCATCTGGACTACACCATGAGCGAAGCGGGCGGTGTGACAAATTTTGTGCGGCAGTACACCCTTGCCTCCGGCGGGCCCTACTGCGACTGCGGGTACAAAAAGAAAGGGTAACGGACGATGAAGAGGAAGGAAACCTATCTTTCCCGTGACTTTCGGGAGACTGCGGCGCAACGCTTTCCCGCGCAGGCAAAGGAACTGAACGCCGCTTTTGATGTGCGGTTAAATGCACTTCTGGCTGAAAATGCGGGTGCAAGCAAGGAAAAGCAATACCACCTCAAGCGGCAAATCTTACCGGGCATTGCGGCCTACGAGACCTTGCAGCGGGTCATGCCGAAAGAGGAGGCACTGCAAACCGTTCATGGCTATGTGGAGCGGCTGGCGAGAACGAGCCACAAACAGCTTGCCGCCCTGCTGCACATACCGGGGCTTTACCGCCTTGTTCCCGGCGTTTTCGTCAAATCCACCCGGAGCGTTTTCGGCCCGGCGGCGGGCTTTGCCCCAAAAGAACTGCAGACCGGCAACGGCGTCTGGCGTGTGGATATGATGGAGTGTCCCTATCACGACACCTGCGCAGAATACGGCTGCCCGGAGCTGTGCCGCTGCTTTTGCGACAGCGACGACATCAGCTATACCGGGCTGCATCCGAAGCTGATCTGGGAGAGAAGCATGACGCTGGGGCGTGGAAATGACCGCTGCGATTTCTGCATGAAGGTCAAAAAATAGCGGGTAGGCAGATTGGTATGGACATCAAACGATTCGGCAATATAGAGGGAAAGACCATGATGCTGCTGCACGGAAATCTTATGTGCTGGCGGCAGTTTGAGAATCTGATCCCGCTGCTGGAAAAGAAATTCTGCGTGTATGCCGTCAGTTTCGACGGCTTTGACGGAACAGGCAAAACGACCTACACGACCGCTCAGGCTCAGGCGGACAAGCTGGCGGGATATATTGAAAAAGAACTGGACGGACGGTTGGACCTGCTTTATGCAGAGTCGCTGGGCTGCGGACCGGCTATTTTTCTGAAGGCTTCCCCAAACATTCAAATCGGTCGGATGATCCTCAGCGGGCCGGAGTATCTGGATTTTGGCGTGCTGAATCGACTGATTTTGAAGGTCATGCCGCAAAAGCAATATCGAACGGCACACGAAAAGTACATGCCTGCATGGGCGCTGCGCTTTATGGGGCAGACGGAGCAGGGAATGCAGACTATGCTCCGCCGTATCCCGGATCATATCAGCTTGGAATCCGTCCGGGCCACTTGGGAGGCAGGGCTTTATCTCTATCGAACGGACTTTTTGGTACAGCCCGATGCAAAGGTCGCCTGCTGGTACGGAGAAAAAGAAGGGCATATGAAAAAGGCCATCCAGCGGCTGCGGACGGCATATCCGAGCCTGATCGTCCGCTGTTTCCCCGGTTTCGGCCATGGCGAGATCATCAATCATCCGGCACTGCTTGTGTCGGAGATGGAGCACTTTCTGGCAGACGGCGAGACAGTGGCAGATGCGCAGCAGAATCAGGAAAGTGAAATACAATGAAAGTTACAACATTAGACGAGAAATCCATCCGTGATATCGGCCACGCTTTCGGCTATTATGACTATGAAGAGGAAACAGGAATGTCCGCTGTCTTTTCCGGGAAAGAAGCCACGGCAAACTATATCTGCGCTTATGTGCGCGGGGTACTGCGGGGCGGTTTTCTACTACTACCAGCGAGCGGGGCGAGGGCTATATCGCCTACAAGCTGCCGAAGGAGAAGATGGGCCTCAAGACCATGTGGCCCATCGCCTGCGGAATGCTGCACAACTCCACCCTGAAACGCCTTCTGCAATTTGGTATTGCCATCAAGCGGGGCGGGGCCTCCCTGCAGGACCGCATGGACAAGGAAAAGAAACCCTACATCTTCGTTGGACTTGTCTGTGTGCGGGAGCAGTATCAGGGGCAGGGCTATATGCGAAAGGTGCTGGACCTTGCCTTTGCCGAGGGCGACCGGCTGGGTGTGCCGGTGATTCTGGAAACGGATGCAAAATCTAAGTGCGACAAATATGTGCATCTGGGTATGGAACTTGCAGAAACGCATGATCTTGGCGCATTTGGCAAGCTGTATGACCTGATTAAGTACCCGGAGCCGACCAAAGCAAACGGGACAGTGTGAGGAGAGGCGGCGCAATGAAGAAAGAAGAAACGAAACTGTTTATCCGCTGGTGCATACGATAAAACCAAAGGGAGTTCTGCCCGGACCTTCGTCCGTGACGGAACTCCCTTTTTTAGCTTTATAGAAAAACCATAAGTCATCTGCCACGCTCAGCGGAGCAAAAACCACACGCCCAGCAGGATCGCAAGGAAGATCAGGTTGGACAGGGTGAACAGCCCAAAATACTGCTTCTTCCCCTGTGGCAGCTCCCGTGCAATCTGCCGGTAGGAAATAAGACTGGCCATGGATGCGATCAAAGTGCCAAGACCTCCCAGATTGGTGCCGATGATGAGGGCTTGTGTCTCTGCCGTGAACCCGGACAGCAGCAGGGCGGCGGGAACATTACTGGTGACCTGCGAAGCAAGAACCGCCACCAGCACTTCCCGGCCGGTCAGAAACTCCTGCAGCCAGCCGGAAAAGGCCGGAATGCGCCCCAGATTGCCAATGAAGATGAAAAAAGCCACAAAGGTCAAAAGCAGGGAATAGTCCACTGCCCGTAAGGTGTGCGGGTCTGCAAAAAGAACGCAGACGAGTACAGCGGCAAAGGCAATGCCATAGGGCAACACCCGGATCACGGACAGCAGGCAAACGGCAAACAGAACCAGATACAGCAGGATGATCTTCTGATCCCCCTGAGATGCAGAAGAAGAAACAAGCTCGTCCACGGAGAGGGCGGCAGAGGCTTTCCGGCAGACCAGCGCTGCCCAAACCAGCAGCAGGAGCAGAGAGACCAGTGTGTAGGGCAGCATAAGAAGCACAAATCCCCCGATGCTCATGCCGCTTTTTCCGTAAAGATAGAGGTTCTGCGGGTTGCCGATGGGGGTCAGCATACTGCCAAGGTTTGCCGCAATGGTCTGCATACAGACTACCGGGACCAGAAGGGAGCGGCGGACATCCGCTCCCAAACGGCTCAGGACCACGAACGTAAAGGGAACGAAGGTCAGCAGGGAAACATCGTTGGTGATGAACATGCTTCCGAAAAAGCACAGCCCGACCAGTACCAGCGTCAGCTGAAAGGTGCTGTGGGTGCGGGACAGCAATGCCCGGCCCAGTCCATCAAAAAAGCCCTGCCGCCGCAGCCCGGCCATGACAGTCATCAGGGAAAACAGGATCGCCAGCGTGCGCAGGTCGATGTAGCCGAGATACTGCACATCCGGCGGAACAAAGAAGGCGGAGACAACGGCCAGCACAGCGGCTGCGGTGAGGACCGTTTCCTGCTGAATGAATTGTTTGAGTAGTTTCATAGAGACACATCCTTGTAGTTGTAAAGGCTGCCCTGCTACGGTGCCGGACGGCCTTTTTTCGTATTTCAGAGCAACAGCTCAAACGACCCGATCATCAGCGGCATGGTCAGGATGGAAAGCAGCGTGCTCAGGACATAGATCGCGCTGGAATGAGAAGCATCCCGGTCATAGAGCTGTGCCATGGAGGTGACTGTTGCACAGGCGGGGGTAATGGCGGAAAGGTAGACCGTCATCAGGATGGGCTTTCCGTCCGGGACCCAGTGGGAGGCGTGAACTGCCCAGAGCAGCAGAACGATGACCAGCGGAACACCCAGCAGACGCAAAAACACCGGCAGATAGTTGCGCGGGGTGCAGAAAACCTTTTTCAGGGGGACTTCCGCAATGGCCATGCCTGCCAGCAGCATTCCCATGGGGCCGATCATATTGCCGACACTGCTCAGTGTGCTGGTGATCGGGGCGGGCAGCGAGATGTGCAGCAGATACAGCAGAGCACCGGCTGCAATGGCAATCAGATTGACATTGGTAAGGAGCTTGCGCCATTCCAGCCGGGCAGACCCCTGCAGGCAGGCACTGGCATGGGTCCAGAGCAGCACCAGCTGTACAATGACAAAGGCGCAGGAGTAGACAACATATTCCTCCCCCAGCAGGGCCTGCACGATGGGAATGACCAGCGCGGCGGCATTGCTGTAAATGATATTGACCTGCTCCACGGCGTCCAGCTTGAGAGCTTTGCGGAACAGCGCATTCAGAAGCAGAAATACAACGTGCATTCCAACGGCGATGCCCATGGAATAAAGCAGCCCGGTGCGGATCTCCGGTGTATCCTTGATCTGAAAGGCGTTCAGAACGACACAGGGCATGACCAGATAGACAAAGACCACAGACAGCACCTTGCTGTCCGATGCCTTCAACAAGCCGGTTTTCACAACGGCATATCCCATCAGCAGAATCAGAAATAGCTGCGCGATCTGCTGCATCAATAAAAGGCTGATTTGCATTTAGATCTCCTCTTTTGCAATTCGTTTTTGCAGCACCATCCTACTCCATTGGCGGGACATCGTCAAGAGAAAACAGAAAAAATGCGATCAGAATAAGAGAAAAACGGATGGCTCCGCAGAACCATCCGCTAAAACTGGTATCATCAGTCTTTCCGATACTTATATGCACCCTCAATGGCGTGGATCAGATCCACGATCAGGCTGTTATAGGGCACCGACACATTGTAGCGGCGGGCCTGCTCCACAATGGCACCGTTGATGGCGTCGATTTCTGTAGGAATGCAGCGCTTCACGTCCTGATACATGGAGGAGTAGCCTTTGCCGGCGTTCTCGCAGACGCGATGTACCATGTCCAGCACCTCCATGTAGGAGAAGTGCGTGCCGTCTGCTTCGGCCACGTCCACAGCCTCACAGATCATCTTTTCAGCAAAGTCCCATGCGTACTGATTTTCGATCATGTAGGCGATAGGCGTTTCGGTGATAGCGGTGAAGGTGTTGATGGACAGGTTCACGAACAGCTTGCTCCAGATAATGCGCTGGATGTCGTCCGAAGCAGCGGACTGGAAGCCCGCTTCGGTCAGCAGGTTGGCCACCGTCTGAAGGTGGGTGTTTTCTTCCAGATTGCTGCCGATGGTGGTCACGCCATTTCCGCTGTGGCGGATCTTGCCGCCGCCAAGGTTCACAGAGTTGTGCTTGCTGGTGCCGATGATAATATTCTCGGTTCTGACGTACTTTGCGATTTTTCGGTCGTTTCCCGCACCGTTCTGCAGGGTCATCACGAGGGTGTTCTCACCGAACAGGTCTTTGTTTTCTTCCAGTGAGCTTTCCGTGTGGGTGGACTTGACGAAGACGATGACGAGGTCGGCCACCTCTTTGCAGGCGCCGGACTTCATGGCACGGATACCTGAAAAGTGCTGCTCGGTGCCATCTTCTTCCAGCACAGTGATGCCGTTTTTGTTGATGTTTTCTACCTGCGGCTCGTAGACATCCAGCATGGTCACATCATTGTGCTTGCTCAGATACGCACCATACAGACAGCCCATGGCACCTGCACCGATCACGATAATTTTCATCGAAATTTTCCTCCCATGATAACGGAACCGAGCGTGTCGGGGTAAATCCCTTTCTGCTCGTCCGGTTTCCCAAAAGCCAGCGGGGGCTTTTCGGCTTAAGCAAGGATCCCGGTGGACTGCAAAAACAGCACCAGCATCATCACCGGAGCAACGTATCGGATCATCACCCGGTAGAGTTTCTTGCGGCGGAAGGTCTCGCCGTTGCGCTGCATCTCGTCAATGACGTAATCCGGTGTCATGACCCAGCCAATCAGGATGGTGGACAGCAGGGCAATGAAAGGCATCATAACACTGTTGCTGACATAGTCCATGATATCCAACAGCTGACCCACCGATCCGTTGGGGAGCTGTACTTCAAAATAGAAGATGCTGTAACCCAGCGCAATGATGGCGGAAGCGGCCAGATAGATGACCGCCAGCACAAGCACCGTCTTTTTGCGGCCCGAGTGGAAGATCTCCATGCAGTTGGCGGTGATGGATTCCAGCACCGAGATGCAGGAGGTCAGGGTGGCAAAAATGGCAGTGACAAAGAACAGGATGCCCACGAACACGCCCGCCTTGCCCATGGCGTTGAATACCTTGGGCAGCGAGACGAACATCAGGCTAGGGCCTGCGCTCATGCCCTCGGTGCCAGAGAAAACATACACGGCGGGGATGATCATGGCACCGGCCAGCAGGGCTACGCCGGTATCGAAGATCTCAATCTGATTCACCGCTTTGTTCAGGTCTACTTCCGGTTTGACGTAGGAACCGTAGGTGATCATAATGCCCATGGACACGCTGAGGGAGAAGAACAGCTGGCTCATGGCATCCAGCAAAATCTGCAAAAAGCGGCTGACGGTCAGCTCTTCCATGTGCGGGGTCAGGTAGTAGCGCAGACCCTCCAGACCGGTGCGCATCTGGCCGGAGGCGTCCTCGTGGCGCAGGGTGAGGGCGTAACCCGCAATCACCACCACCAGTACCAGCAGAATGGGCATCATGTAGCGGGACACCCGCTCAATGCCTCCCTCCACGCCGTTGTACACGATGAAAGCAGTCACGCCCATAAACAGCAGAGCAAACACCACAGGGGAGACCGGCGAGGTGATGAAGCTGGTAAAATAACCGTCCTCAGCAGCGGCAGCAGACTGTCCGGTCAGGTAGACAGCCGCATATTTCGTGATCCACCCACCGATGACGGCATAGTAGGTCATAATCAGAACTGGCACCAGAAAGGTCAGGATGCCGAGGAATTTCCACTTGGGGCGCATCGTCTCGTATGCGCGGATGGCACTCTGCTTGGTGCGGCGGCCAATGGCGATATCCGAGGTGAGCAGTGTGAAACCGAAGGTCAGCACCAGCATCAGATACACCAGCAAAAACAAACCGCCGCCATCCTTTGCGGCAAGGTACGGGAACCGCCACAGGTTGCCGACACCAACCGCACTTCCGGCGGCAGCAAGGACAAATCCGATTTGTCCGGAGAAACTGCTTGCTTTCTTTTCCATGATTCTGAAACTCCTATCCGTATTTCCTATTGTAATATAGGATAACATGGAGTATCATATCAGTAAACCGAATAAATTTACTACGACCTATAAATTTTACTTATGGAGTATTTGAGATGCGGGAACAGAAAGACCGATACGAGATATTCTTGAAAGTGTGCGAAACGGGCAGCTTTTCCAAAGCAGCGGAGGCACTGAACTATACCCAATCCGGCATCAGCCAGATGATAGCGGGGTTGGAAGAAGAACTGGGCGTGAAGCTGTTCGCCCGCATCAACCGGGGCGTGACACTGACCGACAACGGGACACGTCTTTTGCCCTACGTCCGGGAACTGGCCAACCAGAAGAACCGGCTGCGGCAGGCTGCGTTCAATATCAACCACAAGGTGGAGGGCAAGCTGCGGGTGGGCAGCTTTTCCAGCATCACAACGCTCTGGATGCCGGAAGTGGTGCATTATTTCAAGGAGAACTACCCGAAGGTGAGTATAGAGATCCTGGACGGCAACTATGATGAGATCCGGGAATGGATCATCCATGGGCAGGTGGATTGCGGTTTTCTCTCATCCATTGTGGCAGACGACCTGAAATTCTACCCGCTCTGGGACGACCCGTTGTGTGCCGTGTTCCCGGAGGGGCATCCACTGGCTGCACGACCCAGCGTAACGCTGTCGCAGCTGTTTCAGTATCCGCTCATCATTGAAACGCCCGGCTGTGATAATGACATCCAGCACCTGATGCTCAAATGCCCGGTGAAGCCGAATATCTCTTACAGCTTCCGGGACGATACCCTCATCATGGCGTTCGTGCGCAGCGGGCTGGGCGTGACCATCTCACAGGAGCTGGTGATGCAGGCATTTGGCTGCCCCGGTGTGGTGTCCCGTCCGCTGGAGCCTGCCTGCTGCCGGACATTGGGACTGGCGTTTTCCAAGACGGCAAGCTCGGTGGTGAGCCGGACACTGCTGGATTATTTGCAAAATAAAATGGTGTAAGTGAAATGCGGACGAAATTATGATAAAATAAAACAAAACGACAATCGAAAAAGGGAAAAAGCAAAATGGAAAGCATGGCAAAACAGTACTTAGAACAGATCAGCCGTGATTTACAGGATCAGAGGGCGGCTCTATTTGTAGGGGCAGGGTTCAGCCGGAACGCCGACAAGGTGACCAGTGATGTACCGGATATACCGCTGTGGGGAGACCTAAAGCGGAAATTTCAGGAAAAGCTGGGTAGCACAGACGAGTCCGACCCACTAGTGCTGGCAGAGAGCGTTGAACTGGTATATGACCGCAATGAGCTGGACCGACTGCTTCTGGACAGCTTGAGGGATGCCGATTACCGCCCCTCGCCACTGTACGAAAAGTTACTGCGTCTGCCATGGACCGATGTTTTTACTACCAATTATGACACTCTACTGGAGCGGGCCGGGGAGAAGTTGACTGAAAAGACATTTCAGATCATCACCAACAAGAATGATCTTATCGGCAGTTCCGGTAAAACACGGCTGATAAAGTTGCATGGCTCCTTTCCATCCCAGCGACCCTTCATTATTACCGCTGAGGATTACCGCACCTATCCCCAGAAATTTGCTCCATTTGTCAACACGGTGCAGCAGTCTTTGCTTGAAAACACCCTCTGCATGATAGGCTTTTCTGGCGATGACCCGAATTTCAATAGCTGGGTTGGTTGGATTAGAGATAATCTCGGAGAGGACAATGCCCCTGCTATCTATCTTTTGAACTTCAAGCCGGTGTCGGATGCTCGGAAGCAGTGGCTTCATCGGAGAAAGATTATTGCCATCGACCTGTCAGAACTCTTTCCGGAATACAAAGAGGATCCCTATGCACTCTATGAAAAAGTTCTGGATCAACTTTGGGAGCAGTATAGCTCTTCCCGGGAGACCGGACAGTTCTGGCCTATCCAAAGTCTTTACCAAGGCAATGGGCTGATGTCCTTGAAAGATGCTCTGCCTATCCTGCGGAAAAATCGGGAAAACTGCCCCAAAGTGCTGACCCTCTCGGCCAGGAACCGAGAGGAACTGGACATGGTTTTATCCGATGCAGAGCGGGTGCTTGGGGCACATTGCCGACAGGAAAACCCTGACCCAGCGGAAGAACTGTACTATTTATATGAGTACAATGCACTCCACGAAAAATCGATGCTGACCTTGTTTGCCTCGGAGAGAAAGCTCTATGCGCAGGTTCTTGCCCGGCACACAGCAGAGAAAAGCCCGGAAAAATGCGATATCCTCTTCTCCCTTCTCCGGACAGATCGGGAGGAAGGCGACATTGACGGGTGGAACACACAGTATGAAGAACTTTGTGCCTTGAACTCCTGCCTGACCTCAGAGCAGAAAGACCGACTGCAATGGGAAAATTGTCTATTCCGACTCTCCCGATATGAGTTCTGCCTGTTGAAAGAGGGGCTGAGAAACTGGCCGGTCTCCCCAGATCGCACCCTCTGGGCTCTGCGCAAGGCTGGACTTTGCGCCGAAGTAGGAGACTATGAACAGGCGGCAAATCTTTTGCAGGAAGCTTTGCAGAATCTGCGGCATCGGCTGGCTCGTCAGACTAGGCCGGACCGTTATCTACTCTCGCTGGAAAGCCCCATGATGCGGCTCCAAAGTTTCATCGATCAGGCGGCACGTCAGGGTGACTGGGAAGAAAAGACGTCCAAGACAGATTGGGCCGCTGCAATCTTTGTGGATGAGCGACACCGAGCCCGCCACAAAGAGTATGGGGTGGATTGGGACGAACTGAATCGGTCCTTCTGCTCCCGGATGGAAAACAAATGGGTGCCTTTCCAGACGCAACAGAAAAAAGCTACTTTTGATTTTGGAGTGGTGCAGTCCTCACTTCATTTTGATACAGATACCGAGCGGATGGAAGCATTTCGGTTTCTCCGTTTCCGGGAGGAGACTGGCATCCCATTCCAACTTGGAAGAACCGATGGTAATGTGAAAGCGGCCTGCGGTGCAGCACAGCGGATTGCTCTGTATTACCCAGAGTGGGCCATTCTTACTGCAGTCCGGGCGAAAGCGGATGAAGAGCAGCTTTCAGCCATCCTGCCCCGGAGCGTGCTGAGCGTCTGGACTCAGGAGGACACGGACAAAGCCTGTGATTTTTACATGGGAGCAGCTCAGCGCACCGAAGAGGAACTGCTGAGAGTCAAACAGTTCTGGGATTCCACTTTTGCGTCCCGAACGGCAACGGTTCTGCCAATGGTGCTGTCGGAACTGTGTTGCAAATGCTCCGAGAAAACGATGCCTCACCTGTTGGACTTTTTGGAAAAACTTTATTGTTCTCCCCAAAAGATGCACTATATGCAGGCAAAGCTGTTGATGAAGAGACTTTTGCGTTTTTATCCAGAACAGCTTCGACCGGAACTGTTGCAAACACTGCTGACCTTTCCTCTGCCCGATGTTGAAAGGGTTAGGATAGACCGGGATTTGCCCGACCCCTTCAATGCGCTTGAGACCCCTTCCAGTGGATATGATGTCAGCACAGAGACTGCTTACCCGGAGATTGAAAAATTGTTCGGGCTACTGAGTACCGATAAGCGGACCAGTGCTCTGGAACGGCTGCTCCACTGTGGGGCTCATGGGTTGCTGACTGTAGAGCAAAAGGAGCGTCTGGGAAAACTTATCTGGAACGGTGGAGTCCCAGAATTGCCGCGAGATTGGTTCATCACGGTCTGTCTTCATCTGCCAATTCCACAGCAGGAAAATCGGCTACGGGTCGTGTGTGCAAAAATTACTGAAAATGTTATTGCACAAGCCGATGGCACCATGCAGATGAACCGAAACAGCAGGGTTTTACAGGAGATGCAGAATGTCCTTTATTTCAAGGCGGATGCTTTTTCTCCGGAACAGATTACAGCGATTCTGACAGCCTGTGCCAAAGACATTGCGGTGGTCGCAAAGCAGATGGATCGGGAGGATGACTGCTATGGTCGGAACGAACAGGCCGAAGCTTACATTTATCGGAATCTGCACGCCCTTTGGCTGCTGACATCCTTTTCCAAAAACTGGGTGCCCACCGAAGTGGATAAGACAGCACTGGCCGATATGCTGAATCGGTGCGGGGAGGTCGGTCTTAGTCACCACGGTGCAAAGCGGCATTGGTCTGCGTTGCTGGATTGGGATACTGTGACGGAAAAAAATCTGGAACGAGTAATGCACTCTGCGGATGAACAGACGGCCTTTTATGGGTATCATGTTTTTGCAATCGCAATGGAAAACCCAGAGAAATCTCTTCTGTCCGAAGAAGAACTCCAAACCGGGATGGAAGTTACAGCACAGCAGATTGCATGGGGTGTACCCAAACGGCTTGCATCGGCATTGCAAGCGGCATCTTGTGCGGCAGAACGGCGGCCAGACCTGCTGACCGAGCGGTGTACAGAGCTGGTTTTGAACGGCCTTGCGCAACTGCTGGATGAGACCCGCATCACCTCGGAGGATACCATGAAAATGGCTTCTGAAAAAGGTAATATCCGCAGCGAAGCTGTCTGCCTTGCGGCAAAACTTGACGAAAAATCTTCCACAGAGGAAGGGCGCGAGACACTGGAGCGTTGGCGTGCGGTGAGCTGTGACCCAGAGGAATTCGCCGAGATCCGCACAGCACGATGAAACTGGAACAAAAACATTCCCCATAGAATCCGGAAAAGCCAGATCTATGCAGGTGGTGGAGGTATAGCGGTTCTGCTTGCTGCCGGACGCTGGGGCTGGCGTTTTCCAAGACGGCAAGCTCGGTGGTGAGCCAGACACTGCTGGAATATCTGAGATCCACCCGGCAGCGAAAGGATACACCGCAGATAAAATAAGAACAAAGAACGGAGAACGGTATAAAAGCCGCTCTCCACTTTGCTGAATGGAGATGTGCAGTTGGAACAAGAGGACAATTCCCTGTTTTTCTTGTAAGAGTACGGGATTCATGGTATCATAGAGGCAATGAAAAGTCCGTGCATGGCTACGAGAAGGGAGCGGCAGAGATGAAAGACATGAATATTCCTGTTGGAGTTTCGGACTTTGAGAAGATTCGGAATGGCGGATTTTATTATATTGATAAATCCGGCTTGATTACGCGAATTTTGAAGGAAAAAGCGGAGGTAACACTCATTGCTCGTCCCCGCCGCTTCGGTAAGACGCTGGGCATGAGTATGCTGGAAAGTTTTTTTGACATCCGCAAAGACAGCAGAAAGCTGTTTGATGGGCTGGAAATTGCAGAAAACCAAGCATTGTGCGATGAGTGGATGAACCAGTATCCGACCGTTTCCATTTCATTCCGGCAAATTGATGGCTTGAATTTTATGGATGCATATCGGCAGCTTGTCTATGAAATTGCTCTTCTGTATCAGAAGCACACATACCTATTGGATAGTCAGGCAATAAGCAACCAAGAAAAATCTCTTTTTCAGCAGATAAGTGATCGAAAAGCGGAAAAGACGGATGTGATGCGCTCTATTCAATTTTTAACACTGCTGTTAAATAAGCATTACAATAAAAAAGTAATTCTTCTTATTGATGAGTATGATGTTCCTATAGCAAAAGCGAACAACAATGGTTACTATAATGAAATGCTGGATGTCATGAAAGGCTTGATGCAGGCGCTGAAAGACAATCAGGCACTTCAATTTGCAGTTGTTACGGGCTGCTTGAAGATTGCGAAAGAGAGCATCTTCACGGGAACCAACAATTTCGTATCGGATACCATCACAAACTCACGCTTAAGTGAGTATTTTGGGTTTGTGCAGAGCGAAGTTGACCAGCTGTTAAAGGATGCTGACCTGACGGAACAGGCTGACAATATCAAGAAATGGTATGATGGATATCATTTCGGCGATTTTGATGTTTACTGCCCATGGGACGTAATGAATTATATGCTGGAACTGCAGCGCGATCCGAAAGCTAAACCAATCAGCTACTGGAAGAACACCAGCGACAATGCTATTATCCGCTCTTTTATCGACTATGCCGGCAGTACGATCACAAAAAAACTGGAAACGCTGATGGCTGGCGGCTGTATCGTTGAGCGTGTGGATGAAAACCTGACCTATGATTATCTGCACTCCTCGGAAGATAACCTCTGGAGTACGCTGTATCTGACAGGATACTTGACCAAGGCGCGCGAAGAGGATTATCAAGGTGAACTGCCGGACGGGATGGTCGCTTTGATGATCCCGAATGCAGAAATCAAAGAGATTTTTGAAACGACTGTTATCAAATGGTTCGATGACAGTACGAAGAAGTGGAATCGGAATGCCCTGTTTGATGCAGTCTGGAACGGCGACAGTGAGGGCATTACTAAAGAGATGAATGCGCTGCTCCGGCGTACCATCAGCTACCATGACTATCGGGAGGACTTCTATCACGCTTTCCTTGCGGGCATCTTCACAGGTGCCGGATATATGGTGGATTCCAATAAGGAGCATGGCGAAGGACGAAGCGATGTGGTCGTTTATGATTCCATCAACGCTCGTGTTGCGATTTTTGAAGCAAAATATACGAAAACATTAGGAAATCTGGAGAGTGAATGCGAAACGGCTTTGCAGCAAATAGATGATCGGATGTACGCAAAAGAGTACGAGGATGACTACGATCAGATCCTTTGTTACGGCATTTCGTTCTTCAAAAAGCGTTGCATGGTAAAGAAAAAGTGAGTCACTTGCAGGCTTTCATTTGAATCCTGCATCATAAGAACCAAAACCGCAGGCTGTCCGAAGCAAAAGCTTTTGGATAGCCCGCGGCTGTTTTAAGAGAGAAAAACAGTTTATCCGATTTGTTGAGATAATTCGCTATCCGATGAAGTATTAGAAGTAAAATAGGGAGAAAATCCTACAAGTCTCAAATTGGTCCACAAAACCGACCGAAAACCTTGTAGGGCTTATTTTTTGCACTTTTTCAAATTTATATGTGAACGAAGCGGTATAGGACTTGACATTGTGCAGAATTTATGGCCACTATACAAGAAAGTGACCGCCCAGTGAAAGTGTGTTTACAGAAAGATAAGAGGCATCCGACTCAGAATCGGGTGCCTCATTATGTCATGCAAAGTTTTCCTGAATGATCTTTCCCCAAGGCAGCATCTGGTCGAAACGCTCCGGGTGGGGCAAAATCTCCATGTCAGGCAGATTTTCAAAAAGGAACTACTATAAACTACTTCATTCCCCTTCTTTTTCGCTGTTTACGATAGCCTGCACCTTAGTGGGCAGACCATAGATGCTGATGAAACCGGTGGCATCGCTCTGCTTGTAGTCGCCGCCTGCGGCAAAGGTGGCGATGTCCTCACGATACAGAGAGTACGGCGACCAAACCCCTGCATTGATGAGGTTGCCCTTGTACAGTTCCAGACGCACCTTGCCGGTGACATGCTCCTGTGTGGAGGTGACAAAGGCACTCAGAGCTTTGCGCAGCGGGCTGAACCACTGGCCATCATACACCAGTTCGCCAAAGGTGATGGCCAGCTCACGTTTCTTGTGGGCGGTGAGCTTGTCCAGCGTCAGAGTTTCCAGCACTTCGTGGGCTTTGTACAGGATGGTGCCGCCGGGGGTCTCATAGACGCCGCGGCTCTTCATGCCCACAAGACGGTTCTCCACGACATCGTACAAGCCGATGCCGTTGCGGCCGCCGATCTCATTCAGCTTTGCGATGATGGCAGCGGGCTTCAGCTTCTCGCCGTTCAGAGCCACAGGCACGCCCTTTTCAAATTCCAACTCCACAAACTCGGACTTGTCCGGTGCGGTTTTGGGACTGACACCCAATTCGAGGAAGCCGGCCTTATCGTACTGAGGCTCGTTGCCTGGGTCTTCCAGATCAAGACCCTCGTGGCTCAGATGCCACAGGTTCTTGTCCTTGGAGTAGTTGGTCTCCCGGCTGATCTTCAGCGGGATGTGATGAGCCTCGGCATAGTCGATCTCTTCATCGCGGCTCTGGATGTCCCACTCGCGCCACGGGGTGATGATCTTCAGGTCGGGTGCAAAGTGCATGATGGCCAGCTCAAAGCGTACCTGATCGTTGCCTTTGCCGGTGCTGCCGTGGCAGACCGCATCCGCACCCTCGGCGCGGGCAATCTCCACCACGCGTTTTGCCAAAATGGGGCGGGCAAAGCTGGTGCCCAGCAGATAACCCTCGTAATCTGCCCCGGCCTGCATGGTGGGAATGACGTAATCCTCCACAAATTCATCGGTCAGGTCTTCGATGTACAGCTTGGATGCACCGCTTGCCTTGGCGCGCTCTTCCAAGCCTTCCAGCTCACCCTTCTGCCCCACATTGCCGCACACGGCAATGACTTCGCAGTTGTTATAGTGCTCTTTCAGCCACGGGATGATAATCGATGTGTCCAGACCGCCGGAATACGCCAGCACGACCTTTTTGACCTCAGACATAGGAACTGCCTCCGTTCAAACCAACTTATATACTTTTCGATTTCCCTCGTGCAATTTCATGATTGCAGTGTCCATTATACGGGCACTTGGAAAATGTGTAAAAAGTGTTCTGCATATAGCAGCAATATGAAAGCAGTATTTCACAGCGGGGCATTATGAATCTATAATAGGTAGTTGGAAATAAACAGAAAGAGGGTCTTTTTGATGGCAACGATATTTCCAAGAGAAGAAAAGGCAGAGGCACTGTTCGGGGAGATCCTGAAAAATCCAGAAGCCTGCCACCGCCTGATGGATACCTTCAACGACTCGCTGGACATGGCAGACGTACTGGATGCGCCGGCCGTGAGTGCACAGCAGTTTGCCGCAGCGCTGTTCAATGCCTACGAGAACAAGGATCTGTCTGCCTTTCTGATGGCGATCTGCCAGCACAGTATGTTTGACCTGCTACGGAACGCTGCCCTGATCCCGTTCAAATTCAACGCCGATGGTCAGCCGAACCCGGTGATCCTGACGGATGATGCCGGCGTTCTTTTGCCGAACAACAAATTTGCCGTGAGCAGCAAAGTATACGACCGGTTCATCCGGGTGTTCCAGAAGCAGGAAAAGGTAAAAATGTACCTTGCCAGCGGCTACTGCAAGTATCACGGCTACGACGAAGGCTCGATGGATGTGGTGGAGTACCACTACAACCAGCATTTGGGGCTGCTGCTGATCTACGAACTGCCGGACACCGTGAAGCAGAAGGTAACGGAAGCGGAGGCCTACTCCACCGTCTGGGATATCCAGATGAAGCTGCAGCACGCACTGCCCCGTTCCGTGGTCTACTATGGACAGGATACGCTCAAGGACGGCGGAACCCGCTACGATGAACTTGGCGTTTTTCTGCCGCTGGAACACTTTGCCGACCGGCTGGAACGCCATGTGGAAACTGCTACCAAGATCGTTTACGGCGAGTAAACGCCCTGTAAACGAACTCCCTTTATAAGTGCATCACAGCAAAACAAAACGCAGCGAACCGATAAAAGATTCGCTGCGTTTTGCCTTATAAGGAAAGAATGGAAATGTTGCACATCAGGTGCAATAACGGAAAGTCTTGTCCGTGACAATACGGGCGAAGATCAGCCCTAACGGCAGTGCCACGATGATGAGAATGGCATCTGCAAACCATGTGGCGGAGTCCATCAGAGACAGGATGCCCAGATTATAGATGGCACGGTAGAAATACAGTCCCGGTACCATGATAACGATGGACGGCACGGTGACGGAGATGCGGGGATAACCGACAGCACTCTTCAGGCAGGAGGCCAGCAATCCGGACAGCAGTGCGCCCAGAAACGCTGCAATAGCGGGCGGAAAGCCCGCAAGGCTCACCAGCTCCAGCCGGAACGTGTTCGTTACCGCACCGATAAGGGCGGCGCAGACTGCCAGGTTCCGGGGACTGTTGAACATGAGCGAAAAGCCGAACACACCGCCAAAACTTGCCAGCAGCCGGAACACGATCTCTTCCGGGAGTGTCAGGCTCAGGGCAGGGAACTGCACCGGCTGCAAATGCAGCAGCAGTGCCATGATCCAAGCCGTCATGGTTGCCACCAGAATGATGAGGACGGCGTAGGCCAGACGTTCCAGCCCGGAGCGCATATCCAGCTTGGCAAGGTCGATGCCGCTGGTAATGAACGGAAAGCCCGGAATGATGAAGAGCATGGAGCAGATATACCCCGCCTCGTGCTGCGCCGATACGGCAAACAGCACCTCTGCCAGCTTCAGCAGGATGGCATACACGAGGCTTGCTGAACAGACCGACGCCGTAATGCCCAGAAACAGGGTGAAATGGTGTTTTGTCAGCTTGCACCGTACAAAGTTGCCGATGCCTGCACCGCAGAAGGCACACAGCATTTCCACAATGCCGCCGCCAAGCAGAAAGGTGAAGCAGCCGCAGGCCAGTGCAGCTGCAAAGCCCAGTGCGATGGGCGAATACAAGCCGTGGATGCGCTCGATCTCATCGAGGTGGCTGTGCAGCTCTTCGCCGGTCATAAATTTTCCTTCCCGGTCAAAGTCGTTGACGAAATGCTCCAGCCGGTTCAGCCGGGAGGTATTCACGCCCGTGTTTGTCAGACAGAGTGACTGGGTATAACACTGGTCACCATCAAAGCAGGTGAACTCAATGGACAACAGGCCGATGTCCGCTGTTGTTGTGACTCCCAGCTCCCGCGAAAGGGTGTTCATGGAGCTTCGGACACGCCATGCGCCGGTGCCGCATTCCAGCAGCATCAGCCCGGTGCGTCCAATGACGGAGGCTTTTTCCACAAGCCCCGCCTCGGTAATGGGGACGCCCTTGCTGGCCGACGCATAGTCGTGCCAGTAGACTTCCATGTGATTTTTGATGATCTCACTTTGCCGTTGTCCCATACCGGAAAGCCTCCTTTGTGATATGGGAATGTTGCAGCCGTTTCAAGACTGCGGTGCTATTATAAGGGAAATTGCAGGGCAGGTAAAACGTATCCTGGATATGCCGGCAATGTTCGTTTGGTATTTCAAAGAAGAAAAACCAGCCCACCCATGTGCTGGAGGATTCTAACCCGGCTTTGAACGTTCTCACCGGGAGCCGCAGCGAATAGCGGACAACCCGTGACCCGTAAGAATGAGGTGATAGCGATGTGACCGGAGGTGAGTGAGCCATGCGAAAGAGTGCCCCCATTGAAGTGGTGGTGCATTACCCCAAAACCGAAGAAGGCTGGGAAGAGTTGGGCAAGCGTGTCGCAACTGCCCACGCCAACTATGTGATCGAAAAAATCGAGCGGCTGAACTGCCCCACATGGCAGAAGCTGGAACTGTATCAGGCAGTCATTGATACCACCAAGGGCACCTATAAGCCCAAGGAACACCAGAAACCCGGCCGATAAGAAAAGCCCAACACCGGTGCTTTCTCATGGAACGTTCGTTGGGGAGAGGATAGCAAATGAGCTTCGGATGCACTTCCGGAGGGAGCGGAAAAGCGGGACCACCGTGTCGTTGCAGGAAACGCTGGAGGCGGGCAAGGACGACACGGCACTGACCCTCTCGGACGTGCTGCAGGACGGCTTCTGCATGGAGGACAGCTGTGAGCAACAGGACGAGGCCCGGCGGCTGCGGCAGCTCATCGAAGGGCTGCCGGCGCGGGAACGGAAGCTGATCCTGCTGCGGTACGGCCTGGCCGGTCAGCCGCCGCTGACCCAGCTGGAGACCGCAAAGCTGCTGCAGATCAGCCGGAGTTATGTTTCCCGCCTGGAGACCCACGCGCTGGAACTGCTGCGGGAAGGGTGGGGCGGATGCCGGTAAAAATTTTGACCTTCATCGCGGAGTGCTTTCACAACGAAGCAAAAAACGCCGCCTGGAACGCATCCAGCTCCTCGAATCGGTACAGGCGGTTCAGTGCCTCCACCAGCTCCTTTTTCGAGAGGCGGGGCGGCAGGCCCAGGGCGTTGAGCAGCGCATATTTCCGCTCGGCGCTGCCCGGTGTGCCGGAGAGCCCCCAGTTGTAGAGGTCGGCATAGGTGATGGCCCGGCCCTCCGGGCGGGGGGCAGCTGCGCCAGCCTCCGCACCGAGGGCGTCTTTGAGCGCCTGCAGCACGATGGCGTCGTCCACGCCCTCCACGCCGAGCAGGCCCTCTTTGCCGGGCTGCGGCTTCCGCTTTTCCTTGCCGTGGATGGCGGGCACATAGGCCTGCACCACGTGTTCGGCCCCCACCAGATTGGTGATGTAGGTGCGGATGCGGAACCCGGCGGCGTCCGAATCCGTGAACAGGATGAGCCCGTTTTTCTTTGCCAGCGCCTTGAACAGCTGCTGGCGCTTTTTATCCTTATAAATGCCGAATCCGTCGGTCAGAAGGATCAGCGCGTCCGTCAGGTGGGAAAGGCGGGCCGCATCGTATTTGCCTTCCACCACCAGCACCCGGTCGGTGTGGAGAAGTTCTCGTTCGCTCATCGTCCGCTCCCCGCCAGCGCCAGACGGCAGAGGGCTGCTTCCAGCAGCACCTCCGCGTCTACGGGCTGGCTTTTCAATGATCTGTCCAGATCCAGCAGGACCTGCAAACAGGCTTCCAGCTGGCCGAGGGTGTAGTGGCTGGCGGTCTCGGCTGAGCGCTTGAGCCGGTAATCGCTGCCCTTGTAGCCGAACTCCTTGAAAACGGTGCTGTAGCTCTTGCGTCTGGTGCTGCCCAGCTTGACCCGGTAGAGGTCCACATAGCTGCCGATGAGTGCCGCTGTGATGGCGATGGGCTCCTGCTGCAGCCGGAGCAGAGCCTGTAATTTTTTGCAGGCCCCGGTGGCGTTTTTGGCCGTGATCATCCGGGTCATCTCGAAGACATCGGCCTCCAGGCTCACGGTGCCCATCTCAGCCACCATAGCCGCAGTGACGGTCTGGTAGCCGGAGAGGGCGCAGAGCTTGTCCACCTCGTTTTCCAGCAGGAAGGGGTCTTCGCCGCAGCGCTCCAGCAAGGCAGTGGCGGCGCCTTCGGGCAGGGTAGCACCCTGCGCTTTGGCCCGCTCGATCATCATCACCTTGAGTTCATAGGGCTTGGGTTTGGCCAGCTCTTCGGCATAGCCGAGCTTTTTGCAGGCAGCGGTGAGCTTCTGCGCCCGCTTGCCGGTCTTGAGTTTGCCGCGCTCCAAAGGAAACACACTGCCCAGCACGACGACGGCATTTTCGAGGCTGGAAAGCGTTTCACACAGCGCATCCAGGTCTTTGTCGCTGTAGGCGGCGGGGTCCAGTTCGGGCAGGACCACCACGCGCCGGGTGCCGAAAAATGAGATGGTGCCCGCCGCCATGATGAGCTGTTCCAGCTCCGGGGCGGCACCGTCCAGCACGGTGGCCTCTTCGTCGCTGTCGGCCGAGAGCAGCCGCACGGCAGCCGCCACGGCCTGCCGCACCAGATACCGCTCGCTGGAATAAAAATAGTAGACCGGGCAGCCGCTTTCTGCCAGCTGCCGGAGCTTTGTTTCCGTTGCCAAAGGGGAGACCTTCTTTCGTTTTTGCGGGGGATCTTCTGCCCCGCAGATGCCGGGATATTCGATACCCATAGTGTAGCGGAGTTGCGGAGCGTTGTCAATGCGCAGTGCACAGGGGCCGGGCAAAAAATGCTGCCGGCCCGGACGCAAAAAATGCCGGGGCGGGGCTTTTCGGGAACGGAAAAACATGATATACTAAAAACGCTTTTCTCAAACATTCGGCAAAGAGAAAACGAATGAAAATGCAGGGTGCCGACCCTGCCGGAAGTAAAAAATGCCCGGCCTCCGCGGGCCGCGAAAGGATGAAGCCATTACGAAACGTGCTAAATTTACGCTGCAGCTGCAATACAATTCCCCGGTGATCCTCACCTTTTTTCTGCTGTCGCTCCTGGTGCTCTTTCTGGGCCAGTGGACGAACGGCTGGACGACCATGCACCTGTTCTGCGTCTACCGCTCCTCGTTCCAAGACCCGCTGTTCTATGTCCGGCTGTTCGGCCATGTGCTGGGCCATGCCAGCTGGGATCATTTCCTGAACAATATGCTCCTGCTCCTCGTCATCGGCCCACCGATGGAGGAAAAATACGGCAGCATCCCGTTGCTGGAGGGCATCGTCTTCACGGCGCTGGTGTCCGGTGTGCTGCAATGCGCGCTCTTCCCCCGCACGGCCCTGCTGGGTGCTTCCGGCATCGTGTTCATGCTCATCATGCTGGCGTCGCTGTCCGGCTTTTCGGGCGGCATCCCGGTCACGATGCTGCTGGTGGCGGCGCTGTATCTGGGCCAGCAGGTGTACGATATCGTCTTCGTGCATGACAATGTCGCCAACTTCATGCACATCGTGGGCGGCATCTGCGGCACGGGGTTCGGCTACTTCTACGCCCTGCGCCCCCAAAAACGCCGCAAGGCGTCCGGGGCAAAGCCGGGCCTGAAATTTGAAAAGACCTCCCGGCACAGGAGCCGGTAAAGCAAAGAATCCCCTTCCGCGCGGCAGGACCATGCGGAAGGGGATTTTTGTGCAGATGCGTTACAGCGTCTTGCAGAATTCTTTCAGATAAGCGCGGAAGGCCTCGCCGATCTCCGGGTGCTGGAGCGACAGCTCTACCTGTGCCTCGGCGATCTTGAGCTTGTTGCCCATGTCGTAGTGCTTGCCGGTGAACTCCACTGCGGTCATGCCGCCATAATTGCGGGCGAACTCGGCCATGGCGTCGGTCAGCTGAATCTCGCCGCCGGCACCGGGCTTGGTGCGGGCGAGGATGTCGTAGATCTCCGGGGTCAGCAGGACGCGGCCCAGGATGGAGTAGTTGCTGAACTCCTGGCCCTTCTTGGGCTTCTCGATCATGTCATCCACGAAGAAGTAGTTGTCGTGGATGGGGGTGGTCTTCAGGCTGCAATAGCGGCTCACATCGGCCCAGGGCACAGCGGAGACGCCTGCGGCCGGGCGGCCGAACTCCTCGTAGGCACGGATGAGCTGGGCGCAGACCGGGTCTTCGCCCCAGATGACGTCATCGCCATAGATGACCACGAAGGGGTCGTCGCCGGTAAAAGCTTTTGCCATGCTCACGGCGTGGCCAAGGCCCAGGGTCTGCTTCTGGCGGACGAAGTAGATGTTGGCCAGGTTGGAGATGCCCAGGCACTCCTCCAGCATCTTCTCCTTGCCGGGTGCGGCCAGCTTCTCTTCCAGCTCCGGGCTGCGGTCGAAGTGGTCTTCGATGATGCTCTGGTTGCGGCCCAGAATGATGAGGATGTCGGTGATGCCGGAACGGACGGCCTCTTCCACCAGATACTGGATGGCGGGCTTGTCCACAAGGGGCAGCATCCCTTTGGGCATGGCCTTGGTGGCGGGCAGCACACGGGTGCCAAGGCCCGCAGCAGGGATGACAGCTTTCGTGACTTTTTTCATGATTCAGAACTCCTTCGTAGAACTATCGCAGGCTGGGTGCATCAGCCGTAGACCAGATTGAGCAGGGCGTCCACATTGGGGCCCAGCAGCAGGGTGCTGGCGCTGCCGATGACCATCAGCAGCAAAAAGCAGCCGAACACCGCCGCAAAGCTGACGCCGCCCTGTGCGGCCAGAACGGCCTTGCGCTGGGCTTCGTCCGGGAATTCGGAGCGGATCTTCCGGATGCGGTCTGCCGCGCTCTTGCGGTAGAGCCACTTGCCGTACATGCCGCGCACGACCATGAGCAAAAAGCTCAGGGCCGAGCACAGGCGGGTCAGCATGACCATCGTGGAATCGCTCAGAGCGGGGGCCATGGTGCTGCCGGTGAGCTGCATCAGCTGCAGCAGGGTGGGCACGGCCAGCAGCAGCTCAGCTGCCAGAAAGCCGAATGCGGGCTTCCATGCCTTGCGGTAGAAGAAATAGAACGGCCCGAACAGCAGTGCCGAAAAACTCATGGAGATCTTGCTGTGCGCCAGCTGCATCCGGCAGTAGGTGCTCAGGTAGGCGGGGGACGCAGGGCCGATGTAGCTGGCCCAGTCCTTGCAGGGGATGCCGTCCAGCATCTCGTCCTTGCCAAAGGCGGCCTCATAGGCCTGCCGCATGGGGTCCTGGGGCATGGAGCCGGTCTCCTGATACTGGCGGTACAGGCTGGAATAATCAAAATTGCCCTCGCCGGGGCCGGCCGTGCGGTCGGCAGGCTCTTCGGCCCCTTCCGGCGGCAGCACGGCACCGCAGCAGCGGCAGTGGTCCTCGCTGCGCAGGGTGCGCTCGCCGCAGGCAGGGCAGGTGCACAGCTCGGATTCCTGATACGGGAACTTCCATTCGTATCCGGCGGCATGAGCCGGGCTGTGGATGCAGCGGCCCAGTTTTTCATAACAATCCCGGTGGTACGGTGCGCCGCAGTCGGGGCAGACGACGATATCGTCCTGCAGCGTCAGCGGCTTGCCGCAGCCCTCGCAGGGGCAGCCATAATATTTTGGCATAACTTCCTCCCATAAATGGTACTTGATGCTATTATACTCCCATCCCGGAGAAAAGAAAAGGTGAAAATCTTCAAATTTCCAGCATGATGGTGATTTTTCCTCTTTACTTTATCACGGATTCCCGGTATACTAATGAAGTATCTGTGTATAAACTGTATCTTTTTGTAGCCCTCTCAGCCATCGCTGCGCGATGCCAGCTCTCCCGCAGGGAGAACCCCTGGCGGCCGGCTTTTGTGTTTGCCAGAATGCAAAGCGCGATGGACCCATGAGAAATAAGGGCGATACTTCTTATTTTTGAGAGGATATTGAGAATGATCACGACTGAAGAACTGAAAGTGAAGCTGGCCGAATACGGCACAGCGGTGAAGGACCTGGAAGAGGCCCTTGCCATCGAGGCCTCCCGCAAGCGTGTGCAGGAGCTGGAGCACACCATGTCCCGCCCCGGCTTCTATGACGATGCCGAGCTGAGCAAGAAGGTGTTCGACGAGGTGGGCGACCTGCGCGGCAAGCTGAACCGCTTTGAAAAGCTGCAGGGCCTGTACGATGACGCCGAGACCATGCTGGAAATGCTGGACGAGGAGTACGACCCGGAACTGATCCCCGAAGCCGAAGAGGCGGTCAACACCGTGGAGAAGGCGGTGGATGAGCTGCAGCTCATGACCATGCTGAACGGCGAGTACGACCACAGCAACGCCATCCTGACCTTCCATGCCGGTACCGGCGGCACCGAGGCGCAGGACTGGGCCGAGATGCTCTACCGGATGTACAACCGCTGGGCCGCTGCCCACGGCATGACCGTGGAAGTGCTGGACTATCAGGACGGCGACGAAGCCGGTCTGAAGAGCGCTTCGATGATGGTCAAGGGCGCCAACGCCTACGGCCTGCTCAAGAGTGAGAACGGTGTGCACCGCCTGGTCCGCGTCTCTCCGTTTGACGCCAACGCCCGCCGTCAGACGAGCTTTGCCTCGCTGGAAGTCATGCCGGAGCTGGACAACACCATCCAGGTGGACATCCGCCCCGAAGACATCGAGATGCAGGTCTACCGTTCCTCCGGTGCCGGCGGCCAGCACATCAACAAGACCTCTTCGGCTGTCCGCCTGATCCACAAGCCCACCGGCGTCGTGGTCAGCTGCCAGACCCAGCGCAGCCAGTTCCAGAACCGCGACTACGCCATGGAAATGCTGAAGGCGAAGCTGTATCAGATCGCCCAGCAGCAGCACATGGACAAGATCGAGGACATCAAGGGCGTCCAGAACGAGATCGCCTGGGGCCACCAGATCCGCAGCTACGTCTTCATGCCCTATACCATGGTCAAGGACCATCGCACCAACTACGAGACAGGCAACGTGGACGCTGTTATGGACGGCGACCTCGACGGCTTCATCTTTGCATACCTCAAGGCCGCCAGCCGCGGGGAATTGCAGGACACCTAAATCTTACCGATAAGCAAAAAAGCCACGCGAAAGCGTGGCTTTTTCGTTTGCATGTCTTACGCCAGATCCGCCAGGATGTCCGGCCAGAGAGCCTGCTCCTGGTGCATGACGGCAAATGCGCAGTCAAGAAACATCTTGTTGACGGCGGCGATGATGGTGCTGCGGAGCAGCAGCTTCTCCTCTCCGGCGTCCGCGGCCAAGTCCCGGATGGTGTGGGTCAGGCCGAACACATAGGGCAGGCAGTTTTCCACTTCCTCGCAGAAATAGTCGTAGGCCTGCGCGGCAGAGTAGTGCTGGCGCTGCATTTTGAAGAGGGTGTCGATGTTTTCCATCGAGAGCACCGTTTTGGAGACGACGATGTAGATCAGGCTGGCCAGCTGCTCACGGGTGTATTTTTTCTTGATGGGGTGGCCGATGATCCCTTTCTTGACGTAGTTGCTCACCATGGAAGCCGTGAGCTCCACCCCTGGAAATGCACGAAAATACCCATTGACGTACTGGACGGTCTGGTCGAGATACAGCCCAACGGAAGGCAGTTCTGCGTACCGCGGCAGGGCAAAATCCACGGCGCAGGCCGCTATGCGGCGGTTGGATTCATTGTTCATGCGGATAGTATAGCGTATTTTTCCGACAGGGTCAACCGTCTTATGAAAACTTTTTGAAGATTTCTTAGAAACGGTTGACAGGTTTTTGAAAAACTGATATCATAGCTTCGACAACATGAAAAATGCGGCGGATTTTGCCGCTGGAATGGAGATACTGCTTATGAAGACCCGGATCGTTGTGGATTCTGCCGCAAGCCTGTATGCACTGGATGGCGTGGATTTTGCCTGTGTGCCCCTGAAGATCATCACCGATCACGAGGAATACCACGATGACGGAACGCTGGATGCGGTGGGCATGGCCACGACCCTGCGCACCTATAAAGGAAAGACCTCGACTTCCTGCCCCAACGTTGGCGACTGGCTGGCCGCTTACGAGGGAGCCGATGAGGTGTACGCCATCACCATCACCGGTACGCTGTCGGGCAGCTGCAATGCGGCCCAGCTGGCGGCGGAGGAATACCAGCAGGAGAACCCCGGCAAGCGGGTCTTTGTGCTGGACAGCCTGTCCACCGGCCCGGAGCAGGTCCTGCTGGCCGAGCATCTGCGGGATGAACTGGCTGCCGGCAAGGAGTTTGACGCCGTCTGTGAAGAGATGCTGCGCTACCATAAGCACACCCATCTGCTCTTCTCGCTGGAATCGCTGGCCAACCTGGCCCGCAATGGCCGCGTGAAGCCCGCTGTGGCGGCAGTGGCACGGATGCTGGGCATCCGGGTCATCGGCCAGGCCAGTGAGGCTGGTGAGCTGGACGTGATCTGCAAAACGCGCGGCGAGCATGGCGCATTGGAGCGCATCGTGCTGGAGCTCAAAGAGCACGGCTACACCAACGGCAAGGTGAACATCTCCCACTGCGGCAACCCTGCCGCTGCCGAGCGCCTGAAGCACATGATCGAGGCCGTCTTTGAGGGGGCCAGAGTCGTGGTGACGGAGTGCGGCGGCCTGTGCAGCTACTATGCCGAGCTGGGCGGCCTTCTGATCGGATACGAGGACGGAGAGGCTTGAAAAATCACCCGGACCGCGCTATACTAACTCCATCTTAAAGGGCCGCGCAGCGGCGGGGGAGGTACAGCGTGTTCAGACTGCCGATCGTTAAATTTTTCAGCCGCATCCTCAATCGTGCCACCATCACCATCGTGCTGGTGGCATTGCAGGTGCTGTGGCTGCTCTGGGCGTTCTGGGCCTTTACGACGGGCCGGGTCTGGCTGAACGGCCTGCTCAAGGCGCTGAGCATCGTCATCGTGCTCTACCTCGTCCGGAAAGACGAGAACAGTGCCTATAAGATCGGCTGGATCGTCCTCATCGGCCTGCTGCCGCTGCTGGGCGGGGCGCTGTATCTGGCCTTTGGCAACAAGGCCCCGGCCAAGGGGCTCCGCACCCGGATGCGGAAGGTGGAGCAGGCCCACACGGCCGATCTTGCGCCCCGGCCGGACCAGACCGACACGCTGGACCGCGTGGAGAAAAACCTGAGCCATTACGTGGAGACCTACGGCCCCTACCCGGCGTGGAAGCACACCGCCGCTCACTATTTCTCCTGCGGCGAGGCCATGTACCCCAGGCTTCTGGAAGACCTGGAACGGGCGGAAAAATTTATCTTTCTCGAATTCTTCATTGTAAAGTCGGGCACGATGTGGGACGGCATTGAGGCCATCCTCAAGCGGAAAGCCGCCGAGGGCGTGGACGTGCGGCTGATCTACGATGATTTCGGCAGTCTGCTGGGCCTGCCCAGCGACTTCGTCATCCGGATGGAGCGCAGCCATATCCGCTGCATCCCGTTCAACCCTGTGGTGCCGCTGGTGTCGCTGGTGATGAACCACCGCGACCACCGGAAGATCGTGGTCATCGACGGCAATGTGGCCTACACCGGCGGCGTGAACCTCGCGGACGAATATATCAACGCCGAGCAGCGCTTCGGCTACTGGAAGGACGCCGCCATCCGGCTGGAAGGGGCGGCGGTCTGGAATTTTACCGTCATCTTCCTCAACTGCTGGAACGCCTTCCGCCCGCAGGAGACGGACTACGCACCCTTTGCGCCGACCCACCTGCCGGAAAGTTCGGACGGCGTCGTTCAGCCCTACACCGACAGCCCGCTGGATGAAGAGCCGCTGGCCGAGACGGTCTACCTGAACATCCTGGCCCAGGCGCAGCGGTATGTGTATCTCTACACGCCCTACCTTGCTGTGGGTGAGGAAATGCTTGATGCCCTGAAGACCGCCGCCAAACGCGGCGTGGATGTCCGGCTGGTCCTGCCGGGCATCCCGGATAAGAAGCTGGTGTTCCGGCTGAGCCGGTCCTACTATGTGCCGCTCCTCCGGGCGGGCGTCCGCATCTACGAGTACACCCCTGGCTTCCTCCATGCAAAATGCTACGTCAGTGACGACCATCTGGCCGTGGTGGGCAGCATCAACATGGACTACCGCAGTTTGTTTTTGCACTTTGAGTGCGGGGCGCTGCTTTACAGCAACAGTCAGGTCATCGCCCTGCGGGAGGATGTGCTGGCCACGCTGCCGCAGTGCCGGGAGGTGCAGCTTTCCGACTGCCGGACTTCTCTGCCGGGCACCCTGCTGGACAGTGTCCTGCGGCTGCTGAGCCCGCTGCTGTAAAACCCTCTCCGTCAACGCCATCAGGCGTTGACAGCTCCCCTGAAGGGCGAGCTGGCGAGCGAAGCGAGACGGGGAGGGGGAAACGACTGACGAATAAGAAGGACCCTGCTGGATATACTACTTCCAAACCCATCGGGAAAGGGAGCGTATCTATGAGAAAAAGCAAGGCTCTTTGGGGCTGTGCGCTGGCAGCAGCCCTGCTGCTGACCGCCTGCGGGAAACCGAACGCCGGGTCGTCCGGCTCTGGAAGCATGAGCGGGAGCGGCGCGGCCTCGCAGACGACCGCCGCCTGGAAGACCGGTCTCGGTGTCGTCGTGGAAACGGAAGACGAAGACCGCACCGGGAGCATCCGGCTGGCGGCTGCGGCAGTGCTGCTGGATGGCGACGGCAAGATCGCAGACGTGGAGCTGGATGAGCTGGAAACGACCATCGGGGCCGACGGCACCGGCGCGGTGCACCTGCCCACGGATTACCGGACCAAGCGGCAGAAAGGGGCGGACTACCCGCTGGCAGAGGCCTCTTCGCTGAAAAAAGGCTGGGCGGAACAGGCGGATGCCTTCGCGGACTACCTGACCGGCAGGACGCCGGAGCAGGTGTCCCTGCTGAAGCTGGACAACGACGGCAAGCCCACAGACGCTGACCTGCTGGCCGGCTGCACCATCGCGGTGGACCGTTACCGCGACGCGGTGGTCAAGGCCTGTTCCAATGCCAGGGGGCTGGGCGCGGCCAAAGGCGACCGGGTGTCGCTGGGCGTGGAGGCGGTGAATGGCTCTTCGGATGTGACTGCCACCGATGACCGGGACGTCAACGCGGAAATCGACATCAGCCTTGTGGCCCTGACGCTGGACGCCGAGGGCCGTGTGACCAGCGCCGTGGCAGACATGGCTGAACCGGCCCTGACGGTGGCGTCCGATGGCGGCATCACTGCGCCGGACAAGGTGGAGACCAAGCTGGAACAGGGCGACCGCTACGGGATGCGGGGCGCTTCCTCCTTAAATAAGGAATGGTACGAGCACAGCGAGGGCTTTTGCGGCTACCTCAAGGGCAAGACCTGTGCGGAGGTGGCCGCCATCCCGGCCGACGGCTCGGACGCCGACCTGATGGCGCTGTGCACCATCTCGGTGACCGATCTCCAAAAGGCCGCGCTGGACGCGATGCGAACCAAATAACGTTGCAAAGCACTTCACAAGAGCTTTTCCGAAAGGGAAAGGCTCTTTTTGTTTGCGCGATTCGCACAGAAAGCACACCGGAAAGAGAACGCATTCCGGCATTGTGCGAAAAATCGGCCTTCCCCCTTGCAAAATCGTGCCAAATGCGGTATCCTAGATGCACAGTTTAGCTCTTTATCACGGTAAAGTGATAAAACAAGGGCGTTAGAGGAGGACTTTGGGATGAGAATGAAACGATTCCTTTCGATGTTTGTGGCGGGTGCGATGGCACTCAGTCTGGCAGCCTGCGGCGGGGCCGCATCCACGTCTACGGCTGCTTCGGCTTCCGGCTCTGCGGCAGGCTCGGCTGCATCCGCTTCGGCCGACAGCGACCTGGCATATATCCAGGGCAAGGGCAAGATGGTCATTGGTTACACGGTGTATGCACCGATGAACTACACCGATGACGAGGGCAACTTCACCGGCTTTGATACCGAGCTGGCCACCGCCGTCTGCGAGAAGCTGGGCGTGGAGCCGGAGTTCGTAGAGATCAACTGGGACACCAAGGTGGTCGAGCTGGACGCCAAGAGCATCGACTGCATCTGGAACGGCCTGACCCTGACCGATGAGATCAAGGAGAACACCGCCACCACCAAGCCCTACGCCAAGAACGCACAGGTCGTGGTCGTGAAGGACGGCACGGAGTACACCTCTACGGCGGACCTCGTGGGCAAGACTGTGGTCGCAGAAGCCGGTTCCGCCGGTGAATCGGCCATTGCAGACGATGCAAGCCTGTCGCAGGCCGATTACATCTCCAAGAGCGTCCAGACCGACTGCCTGATGGAAGTGGCCGCCGGTACCGCAGATGCCGCTGTGCTGGACCTGACCCTGGCCAACGCGATGATCGGTGAGGGCACCGACTACGCAGACCTGAAGATCGTCGATGAGCTGAACGCCGAGGAGTACGGCGTGGCCTTCCGCAAGGGCAGCGATGCCGCAGCGGCCGTCGATGAAGCGTTTGATGCGCTGAAGGCTGACGGCACCCTGAGCGCCCTGGCCGAAAAGTACGAGCTGGCGCTGGCCGACTGATCGTAGACCGCAATGCAGAAAGCCGCTCCGTGCCGGGGCGGTTTCCTGTTGAAAGTACAAAAAATTGATGGGTGTGTTTTTGTGTCTGTGATTCTTGGGCGCCTATCCGGCGCATTCCTGCTCAACTGTGAGCTGTTTGCCCTGACGCTGCTGTTCGCGCTGCCGCTGGGCCTTGTGGTGTCGTTTGGCTCCATGAGCCGCTGCAAGCCGCTGAGCGCCGCGGTCAAGACCTTCGTCTGGATCATCCGCGGCACCCCGCTGATGCTGCAGATCATCGTCATCTACCTTGGCCCCGGTCTGCTGGGGATGAGCAACCCCTGGCCCTCCGGCTCCGGCGGGCGGATGGTGGCAGCTGTGGTGGCGTTTGCCATCAACTATGCCTGCTACTTCTCGGAGATCTACCGCGGCGGCATCGAGGCAGTGCCCAAAGGCCAGACCGAGGCCGGGGAGGTGCTGGGCATGACGAAGACGCAGATCTTTTTCAAAGTCACGCTGCTGCAGGTCATCAAGCGCATCCTGCCCCCGATGGGCAACGAGATCATCACGCTGGTCAAGGATACCTCGCTGGCGAATACCATCGCCAACAAGGAGATCATCATGATGGCCAAGGAATACAGCGCAAAGGGCCTGATCTGGCCGCTGTTCTCCACGGCCATCTTCTTCCTGGTCTTCGTCGGTGTGCTGACCGTTCTGTTCAACTGGCTTGAGAAAAAGCTCGATTATTTCCGCTGCTAAGGGAGGGGTTCAATTATGGCATTGCTCGAAGCCTCCGGCATCGGGAAAAATTTCGGGGACACCCACGTCCTCAAGGACATTTCGCTCACTCTGGAGCAGGGCGAGGCGCTGGCCATCATCGGCTCGTCGGGTTCCGGCAAGACGACCCTGCTGCGCTGCCTGAATTTTCTGGAACGGCCGGACACCGGCGTCATCAAGGTGAACGGCGAGACCATGTGGGACGCCGCCGACCCCGCCACCCAGCGGGAGAGTGAAGTGCGCAAGAAGCGTCTCCACTTTGGTCTGGTGTTCCAGAACTTCAACCTTTTCCCGCAGTACACCGCGCTGCAGAACGTCATGCTGGCGGGTGAGCTGCTGGCCAAAGAACGCCCGGACTACAAGGCCCGCAAAAAGGCCATCCACGCCGAGCTGGAGCAGCAGGCAAAGGAGCTTCTGGCCCAGATGGGTCTGTCGGAGCGGGCTGGACACTATCCGCACCAGCTGTCCGGCGGCCAGCAGCAGCGCGTGGCCATTGCCCGTGCGCTGGCCCTGCACCCGGACATCCTCTGCTTCGACGAGCCGACCTCGGCCCTCGACCCGGAGCTGACCGGCGAGGTGCTGCGCGTCCTGCGCGACCTTGCCGACCGCAAGACGACCATGATCATCGTCACCCACGAGATGCACTTTGCCCGCGATGTGGCGGACCGCATCCTCTTCATGGATGGCGGCGTGGTCGTGGAGGAAGGCCCCGCCAAAGAGCTCATCGACCACCCCCAGGAGGAGCGCACAAAGCAGTTCCTCGCCCACTATTCTGAATGACCGCATCTGCCCCCGGAGAGGTTGCCTTTCCGGGGGCAGTTTTGCTATAATAGATTCGAACAGGAAGGAGGGAGTTCCGGTATGACGACAAAACGAGAACAGGCTATGCGCAATGCGGTGGCGTCTGCGCGGATGGAGGGGCTTCCGGTCTCCAAACAGACGGAGCGCGATTGTGTGCGCTATCTGGAAGGACGAATCGATACGGCGACCCTTGTGCAGGAGATCCTGAACCGGCAGCGTGGGCAGGACCGGCCAGCCCGGAGGTGAAGCATGGGATATACCATTGATGCAACGGAAAGCGGCTGCTATCTGGGAACAACGGTTCTGGTCAACAAATTCGATCTGCGCAGTCAGAGCGAGCTGGATGCGGTCGAGGCTGCGCTTGTGACGGCAAAGGCAATCCAGTGGGAAGAGGCACCTTTGTGTGACAGCTTCGATTTTGCGCATTACAGAGCGATCCATAAGTATCTGTTTGAGGAGCTGTATGATTGGGCGGGGCAGGTGCGGACCATCAATATCTCCAAGAAGGGGACGCAGTTCTGCCCGGCGGAAGATCTACCGCGCGTTGGCGAGGCGGTTTTTGCGCGGGTGAGAAAAGAACACTTCTTCTGCGGTCTTTCGCGGGAACGTTTTGCAGAGGAGCTTCTGGACCTCTATGAACGGACCAATGAGCTGCATCCGTTCCGGGAAGGGAATGGGCGGACACAGCGTGTGTTTCTGGCCCAGCTGGCGCAGAACGCAGGCTATCGGCTGGATTTTTCCTGTGTGGATGCCGATGAGCTGATGATCGCAACGATATACGCCGCACAGGGTATCGACCTGCCGCTGAAAGATGTGCTGGACAAGATCATAAAAGAATGACCACATCTGCCCCCGGAGAGGTTGCCTTTCCGGGGGCGGTTTTGCGCAGGTGCGCGGATTCTACTGCTGGTCGGTTGCGGGTCTGCGGAATTTCTGCTACACTGGAGCCAACAAGACCGGACAGGGGAGGACGACACGATGGAGCAGAACTTCGAACTAAACAAGCAGGCGTTCGGGGCGTTCCTGGCGCAGCTGCGGCGGGAAAAGGGCTGGACGCAGAAGGACCTGGCCGAAAAGCTGTATGTCTCGGACAAGGCAGTCAGTAAATGGGAGCGGGGAGTTTCCCATAGTTAAAGATACCACACCAAATATGATGAACCCACGCTTATA
>OBJG01000616.1_pt1 | contig 35960 bp, 28 predicted proteins | sample 1517941 | NCBI WGS metagenome assembly OBJG01 (sample SAMN04571712, study PRJEB22368) | human gut metagenome | biome: human gut; material: stool | host: Homo sapiens | place: Luxembourg | collected 2012-09-21
GCCGTAAGTCCCCATATGATACGGTCATCATATTCGTAGAATAAAACCTCATATTCCCCACGTGCCCAAGGGTACTCTTTTCCACCAGGTACTTTATCAAATGGAAAGTTATCTGTTGGATACATAGTCACTTTGTTATAATAACATTTCGGTGGGGTGTTCTGAAAGAATGCTAATGGAACAGTGAAAATTTCAGAAACTTCATCATTACTATACTGACCATCATAATTTACTAATTCCCCAAGATAAGGATCGATCCGCAGACCAGCAGGAGATAAAAAGTAATCTAAAGGTCCATATAATTTAATATTAGATTCAGAAATCAGTAATTCTTCACAAGTTTCACGGATTGAAGTCTCCATGGATGTTTCATCATGTTCTCTCCGGCCGCCCGGGAAACAGATTTCCCCAGGCTGTTGTGAGAGTTTATTGGAACGGACTTCAAATAGGATATGGTATCCATCATTTTTCTTGATCAGAGGGATCATAACGGCAGATACCTTGTCCTTTTCTTGTTCAATTCTTTTTGGAATTCGGGTGTTTAAGTGTTTGAACATAAAAATCTCCTAGAATCTGAAATCACGTTTTCCTTCATGAATATTTTCGATATATTCGGTAGCTTTCTGTTTGACAACAGGATTTGGAATCTTCTCAAGTTCCTGTTTGATCAATACCTCACCTTTGGCTTTGACTTCATCAGAAGCGTAATCCTCTAAGTATTCTTTTAAAGTCATTAAAGCATTAGGTGCACAGCAGTTTGCAATCTGACCGGATTTGACAAGAGTCATGAAACGATCACCAGTACGTCCTTCACGGTAACATGCTGTACAGAAACTTGGAATATGACCAAGATCCATCAGCCATCCGATGATCTCATCTAAGGTACGGTTATCATTTTTCTCAAATTGTGCAGAGTTATCTTCTGGTTTTTCTTTTTCAGCGTATCCACCGACACTTGTAGAAGAAGCACCACTGATCTGGGATACTCCGACTTTTAATACACGTTCTCTTGATTCTTGTGTCTCACGAGTAGATACGATGATTCCTGTATAAGGAACAGCAATACGAAGGATTGCAACGATCTTCTCAAAGATATCATCATTGATTGCATTTTCGAAATCGTCAGGATCGATATCGTCAGCAGGACGGATTCTTGGAACACTGATCGTATGAGGTCCAACACCGAATTTTGCTTCCAGATGTTCTGCATGCATTAACAGACCAGCAAAGTCATAACGATACATATCAAGACCGAATAAAACACCGATACCAACATCATCGATACCAGCTGTCATCGCACGGTCCATAGCTTCTGTATGGTAAGCATAATCATGTTTTGGTCCTGTTGGATGAAGAACTTCATAATTGTCTTTGTGGTAGGTTTCCTGGAATAAAATATATGTTCCGATACCAACATCTTTTAATTTCTTATAATTTTCAACTGTTGTAGCAGCGATATTTACGTTTACACGACGGATCGCACCGTTTTTGTGTTTGATACTGTAAATTGTTTTAATGCTCTCTAATACATATTCAATTGGAATATTCACAGGATCTTCCCCTGTTTCAAGAGCCAGTCTCTTATGCCCCATATCCTGAAGAGCGATAACTTCTTTCTTGATCTCTTCTTGAGTTAATTTCTTTCTGCGGATATGTTTGTTCTTATAATGATAAGGACAGTAAGTGCATCCGTTGACACAATAGTTTGCAAGATATAATGGAGCAAACATAACGATACGATTTCCATAGAATTCTTCCTTGATCTTGATCGCAAGATCAAAAACTTTCTGGATCAGTTCTTTATCTTCACATGCAAGAAGTACGGAAGCTTCTCTGTGGGAAATACCTTTTAATTTCTTTGCTTTTTCAATGATAGACAGGATCAGTTCCTTATTGTCTTTGTTGGCATCTGCATAAGCAAGTGTATCTTTGATCTCCTGGTCATCAATAAATTCTTCTGCGATACCGGATTCTGGTCTGTACATGGTTTTCTCCTTCTCCTAAATTAGTTAATATGTAATATTTTTATTGCATAGGAGATTTTATCGATATTTTCTATGCAATAAAAAAGCATATTCGGAAATGAATATGCCAGATAGTCGAATAAAAAAGTACGTAAGATCCCCAAGGGAACAGGTACTTTGTAAGCTCAATCTTGGCATCAGGAAATCCTTGGCTTCAGAATGAATATGCACTTATATATTCATTATAAATAAATGAGACAAAAAGTCAATGAAAGAAAAAAAGGGAACGATTAAGATTGTGTTTCTAAGCGTTTCATTGTATACTTTTGGTAATAGGGAAATAGCAATACTACGGGAGAAATAACAGGATATGGAAACACTGCAAGTTAACAGAAAAAAAATAGAGAAACTGTCAACAGTTTTAAATAATTCTCGGATTAAGATATTTGAATATCTTGTGGATGAAGATACACTTGTAGTTTATAATAATAAATTTCATATCGAGAAAACGATAGCTGGATACATGGACTATATAGACAACAAAAGCAAGATTCATCCAGAAGACCGAGAAAAGATAAAGCAGATTTATAAGGAAGCAAAAGAAGCAACGGTAGAGATCCGTGAGTTTGGGGAGAATGGGGATATTAAACATTCGGTACTCGAGTTTACGAAGATCGTGAATGAAGATGGAAAGCTGACCTTGATAGGAAGTACAAGGGATATCACAGAACAAAGAAAACAAGAGAAGAAGCTCAAAGAAAGAGCGAGAAAAGACTCTTTGACAGGGCTTTATAATCAGGTATATGGGAAAAAATGTATCAACAAATATCTGAATCGGAAGAAGCCTTTTGATTCGTGTGGAATGATCGTATTAGACGTGGATTGTTTTAAATTGGTGAATGACAATTATGGCCATTTATTTGGAGATAAAGTTCTAGCCCGTTTGGCGATGCTGTTGAAAGAAGTATTTAGAGATAACGATAGTATTTTAATGAGAGCTGGCGGGGATGAATTCGTTATTTTTGTAAAAGATATCTTGAACATTGAGTTGGTTAGGAAGAATGTGGAGCTGATGCAGAAGATCAGGGATTTTCAATTCGGGAAGACAGGTTGTACGATCACATGTAGTGCAGGATGTTGTTATCTTCCAGAGAATGTATCAGGTTATACCTATGACCAACTGTTTGAGAATGCGGACATTGCCTTATATAAAGCAAAAGAGCGAGGAAAGGACTGTTATGTTTACTGTGACAGCCTGCAGCATTTTTCATCCATGATCGCTGAACAAGAGAAACAGGAAGAGATGTTGGAAGCAAGATATTTTCAGAATGATATTGTTGCTACAGCTTTTGAGATTTTCGAGAAAACCAACAATTTTGAGGTGGCGATACATTTATTACTGAAAGTGATCGGAGTTCGTCTGGAACTTGATCGTATCACGATCGCGCAGACAGATATCAAGGATCGAGAGATATATTCTGATTATCAATGGAACAGAGAAGGAATTCCGAAAGTTTTAGAGACGGTCAGACATTTTGATAAAGAGGATTTTCTCACAGTATTTAATGATTTTGATGAGAATGGGGTGCTTGTTTTACAGCATGATCATATGCAACGATATTCCGAATCAGCAACGAAGATCCTGATACAGGGAGAGGCAAAGACAATCGTATGTGTTGCAATGTATTGTGAAGGACGTTATATGGGAGCGATCACATATGTTGTGTGTAAGGAGAAGAGAAGCTGGTCAAACGAGATGTTGAAGCAGTTATCCGAAGTAACGAAGATCATCTCCGCACATTTTGCCAAGAATCAGGTGATGAATCATGTCTATCAGGGAGCAATCACACGAATGGAGCATGATACGCTGACAGGTTTGATCTCATTTGGAAGATTTCATGAGGAAGTGGAACGTATCATTCTTGCAAATAAGACAAGTGATTACATGATGATATATACGGATTTTGAAAATTTTAAATATTTTAATTATAAGTATGGATATACTCTAGGAGATCAGGTATTAAAGGATTTTTGCAGTTTCATTATTGGAAAAACAGAAGAAAAACATAATCTGTACTTTACAAGAGTTGTATCGGATCAGTTTTTAATGTTTCGTACAGCTAGCCACGAGAAGGATGAATATCAAGGGATCATTGAAGAAACAGAAAAGATCAATGAAGAATTTATGCTGCGGCAGAAGGAGAAGTTTCCAAAATCCAACGTGGTATTGAGAACAGGAATCTATTATGTGACACCAGAATGCAGGAGCACTTCCTATGCGATCGATGCGGCAAACTATGTGAGACAGAAAGTGAAAGGTGGAGAAAAAGGCAGCGTAAGATTTTATGACGATGAGATGCAGAAACAACGTGAGTTGGAAAATGAGATCGTCAATGATATGAAGGAAGCGATGGAACAAAAACAGTTCAAAGTATATTTTCAGCCCAAATATTCCATAAAAAGTCATGAGATCACAGGTGCGGAAGCATTGGTGCGCTGGGAGAGAGATAACGGAACCGTTTTAAGTCCCAATGCATTTATTCCAGTTTATGAAAATAATGGAAAGATCATAGAACTTGATTTCTATGTCTTTGAGACAGTTGTAGAATTCATTGCAGAGAATCTAAAAGCAGGAAGAGAACAGGTGCCGATATCGATCAATGCATCTAGTCTCCATGCATCTGATCCGCAGACAATCAACACTTATATAAATATTTTGAAGAAATACAATGTTGATCCAACAATGGTTGAGATCGAACTTACCGAGACAGCGGTTGTGTCAGAATATGAAAGTGTCAGAAAATTATTTGACTCCTTCCAGTTGCATGGGATTAAGACGGCGATGGATGATTTTGGAAGCGGATATTCTGTCCTGAATACGATCGTTGATATCCCAGTTGATGTGATCAAGATCGATCGAGGATTTATTACCAGCTGCTTAGAAACAGACCGTGGAATCTATTTCCTGAAACATTTGATCGATATGATTCGAAATCTAGGATATCAGATAATCTGTGAAGGTGTAGAAACAGATGAGCAGATTGAAATATTAAGACAGATCGGCTGCGATGAGATTCAGGGATATTGGTATTCGAAGCCATTGAAGATGGAAGACTACAAAGAACTTCTCCAGACGGAAAAAATTTCCAAGGGGGGGGGCAAAACACCCAAACAGGCAAAAAATCCTAAGATATATTTTAGGCAATGAAAATTTGAAAGAGAGGAAAATACAATGAGTGGCAGAAAGAGCCAAGAATTAGAAGGAATTACGTTATTAGGAAACCAGAAAACAAAATACCCAGATGATTATGCACCGGAGGTGTTAGAAACATTTGAGAATAAACATCCAGAGAATGATTATTTTGTCAAATTTAATGCACCAGAATTCACAAGTCTATGTCCGATCACAGGACAGCCGGATTTTGCAACGATCTACATTTCTTATGTGCCAGGAGAGCGCATGGTAGAAAGTAAATCATTAAAATTGTATTTATACAGCTTCCGAAATCATGGAGATTTTCACGAAGACTGCATGAATATCATTATGAAAGATCTGATCAAACTGATGGATCCAAAATACATTGAAGTATGGGGTAAATTCACTCCAAGAGGAGGAATCTCCATTGATCCATACTGCAACTACGGAAGACCAGGAACAAAATGGGAAGATGTTGCATGGAACAGACTTTCAAACCATGATCTTTATCCAGAGAAGGTGGATAATAGATAAGTGATCACATACGAAAAGGAGGAAAAAGTATGGGAAAGAATTTGAAAAAAGTAATATTTAGTGTTTTACTGCTGGCAGCAGTGATCGTTGTATCGCCTAAGGATGCAAAGGCAGCAGGAAAGGTATGGATGGCTGGATTTAATGATAACAGCATTACGATTCAGTGGACTCCACAGAGTTTGAATGGATATAGAGTGGATGGCTATTATCTTGAGAAAATTGGAACGCAGGAAATGATCTGGCAGGGTTCTGCAGATACAACGCAGGTAACAGTTCAGGAAAAAAAAGGATATTCAGGATATATAAGACTGGGATACAGACTTACACATCTTTCCACAGGAAAAAAATATAACTGGTCAGTTGACAGTGTTTATGTTAACACAACACCTGCTGATGTAGCGAAGAATAATTTTGGGATCACAGCAGCATACGCTAATATTAAGAAAGTAGCATTTGCAGTTAATAAACCTGAGACGGCAACAGGAGTACAGCTGGAAGTATATAATGCAAAGAATAAAAGAGTACTATCTAAGACATCAACATCTATGGGTTATGAGTCTATGAATGTGTCAAAAGATATGGCGTATAAATATCGTGCAAGATACTACTATACAAACAGAAGTAATAATCAGACATACTATGGAAGATGGAGTAACTATCGCTATTTTGCAATGCCATCTATTTCAGGAAAGACAACAAACAAGAAAAAAGGGATCAAAGTAGTTCTGAAAAAGGGAACAGGAATTAAACAGTATACAGTTTCTGTATCAAAGAACTCAAAATCTGGATTTAAAAAAGTAAAAACAGTCAAGGTTTCTAAGAAGAAGAGCTACTCTTTCCAGATCACAAAAAACGGAAAGAAAAAATTAAAAAAAGGAACATATTATGTTCAGGTGGCTCCCAAAGTTAAATTTGGAAACAAAACATATTCAAGTGACGTATCAACTGTAGCAAGTGCATATGTATACAAATAAGGAAATGTAATATGGTTAAATTTTTAAAGAAAATAACATCAGCAATAGAAGTTATCTGTGTCCGCTAAAAACAATAAAAAGAGGTAAGATCATGGTTAAAAACTTTTTAAAGAGAACGTTATGTATAGTGTTGTCATTTGCAATGATGACAGGGACTGTAATGGTAGGAGCAAAAACAAAAACAGAAAGCATTCACAGCAAACTTCCTGCGATCACAGCATCACAAAGAGTAAGAGCAAAACAGGCAAAAGCATCTGCAGCGGCAGTGCAGTTAAATGCAACGAATGTTTACACACTGTCTGATTTTGATACCCTGTCAAATAAATGGCAGGCAAATCAGGAAATGATGTTGTATCAAGGATATAGTGATGCAAATGAATATGTGAAAGTTGGAACAGTTCGTGTAGGAATTGATGGAACGGTTGTTATCCCATATGCAACAAATGTCGCAGGAGTAGATGGTGGACGTTTAAAACTGTGTTATGATGGGAATCCGGCTATGACACTTTCACAGACGAATAATGGAAAAGTGATCTGGGCTGGTGCAGTCAAAGCAGGAACATATGCATTATACCTTGAAACAGCATGTGAGAATGCAAATACACCAGTGGTTGCAGCATTTGGAGCAGCAGTGATATCAAGCCAGAATAACAGAACTTTTGGCGGGAATAATGTAATCGCTAGTGCAAGTACTGGAGTAGCTACATATCAGCAGTTTAAAGTATCCAAAAGAGGAGTTGCAGCGATCGCAGTTTATAAAGAAAATGCAGCGGGAAATGTTTCTGGTGTTATCTATTCTGTCCAGAAATTAAGTGGAAAGACATGGAAAACTGTAGCAACCGGATTAGCGGGTGTAGCAAAAAATAACTATGTAGTAACAACAGGACTTGCTGCAGGGACTTATCGTGTCGTTGCAAATGCAGCATCTGGAGAGATCCTTTATTTCATCAATGCAAATCAAAAAGCATCTGACAGTTATGGAACATCTAAGAAAAAAGCAAAAGAGATCAAACGTAAGAAATCCAAGAAGCAGGTATTCTTGTCTAATGAAAGTACAAGTAAAACACACTGGTATAAGATCAAAGTTAAGAAGACTGGAATGACATATATCGATATCACAGGACTTGGAAATAGAAGCAAGATTTCTGTAACAGTCACAGGAGCAGCAAGATTAAAAAATAAAACAATATCAAAAGGTTTCCGTATCTATGGAAAGGCAAAAAAAGGAACTTACTATATTAAGATCAAAAAAGGATCCAAAGGTACAAGTGGATATCAGGTAAAATACACTAAATAATAATTCCTTCATATTTGTTTATACTTTCTTTAGAAATGTTTAGAAACAGAATATTGAATGAAGAGAGGATCCTGATATAATAAAGACATAGTTTTTCATATATATTTTTAATCCTCTCTTTTTGAAAATAAGTACCGTATCAGCCGAGATGTTGATGCGGTATTATTTCGTTTTAATATGTAAAGAAACAAGATTGTATTGTAAAAAAAACGAAAAATCTATTGACGGACCAACATATGGATGATATGATAAACACGCTAGACTTTAGCGTTGGAAGAAGGTCTTTTTTTTATGCCTTATTTTAATTAAACAACAAACAAAATGGAGGTGGAAGTTGTGCGCACAAGAGTAACATTAGAATGTACAGAATGTAAACAGCGTAATTACAACATGACAAAGGATAAGAAAACACATCCTGAACGCATGGAAACAAAGAAATACTGCAAATTCTGTAAAACTCACACATTACACAAAGAAACAAAATAATTTCCGGTAATTCCCTTTGAGAGAAAAGGAAGTGAAAACATGGAGAAAACTAACAAAGCAAAGAAACCAAGTTGGTTTAAAGAGTTAAAAGCTGAATTTAACAGAATTATCTGGCCAACGAAAGAAAGAATTGCAAAAGAAACAGCAGTTGTAGTGATCTGTGCTATTATTATCGGAGTCATTGTTGCAGTTCTTGATGTTGGAATCCAGTATGGAATTCAGGCATTGGTTGGATAGAAGTAAGGAGATTTTATGGCAGAGGCAAATTGGTATGTTGTTCACACCTACTCAGGTTATGAGAATAAAGTAAAAGTGGATATTGAGAAAACCATCGAGAATCGTAAGCTTCAGGATGAGATCTTGGAAGTCCGCGTACCACTTGAAGACGTGGTAGAGATGAGAAACGGTGTGAAGAAACAAGTTTCAAGAAAAATGTTCCCAGGTTATGTTCTGATCCATATGATCATGAACGACGACACATGGTATGTGGTTCGTAACACAAGAGGTGTTACAGGATTCGTAGGACCTGGATCAAAACCAGTACCGCTGACTCCTGCAGAGATGAAACCATTAGGAATCCAGATTGGAGGAGAACAGCAAGAAACACCAGCAAGAGAGAAGATTGAACTTGATATCGAAGTTGGTGATATGATCGTTGTGACTTCCGGTGCTTGGGAAGGAACAACAAGTGCGGTTACTGCAATCAATGAAAGCAAACAGACAGTAACTATTGAAGTCGAGATGTTCGGAAGAGCAACTTCAGTAGAAATTGATTTCTTAGATATTAAGAAAGCGTAACGAAGAATAAGAATAGAGAATCTTATTTGAAACAAAGTGGGAGGGCTATCCCGTAATTACCACAATAATCAGGAGGTTAACGATTATGGCAAAGAAAGTAGAAGGTTATATCAAACTTCAGATTCCAGCAGGAAAGGCAACACCAGCACCACCCGTTGGACCAGCACTTGGACAGCACGGAGTAAACATTGTACAGTTTACAAAAGAATTTAACGCAAGAACAGCTGATCAGGGAGACATGATCATCCCTGTAGTAATCACTGTATATCAGGATAGAAGCTTCAGCTTCATCACAAAGACTCCACCAGCAGCAGTTTTATTAAAGAAAGCTTGCAAAATCCAGTCTGGATCAGGAGAACCTAACAGAACTAAAGTAGCTACTATTTCTAAAGCAGATCTTCAGCAGATCGCTGAAACAAAGATGAAAGACTTAAACGCAGCTTCTATCGAAGCAGCAATGAGCATGATCGCCGGTACTGCAAGAAGTATGGGAATCACAGTAGAAGAGTAGTCACAAATTTGAAACGAAAGTGGGAGGGTGAACTCCCGATATTACCACAGGAGGTATTTTAGAATGAAAAAAGGTAAGAGATACGCAGAGCTTACAAAATTAGTGGACAGAACAAACAATTATGATCCACAGGAAGCAGTTGCTTTAGTAAAAAAATTAGCAAACGCTAAATTTGACGAAACAATCGAAGCACATATCCGTCTTGGTGTAGATGGACGTCAGGCAGACCAGCAGATCCGTGGAGCAGTTGTACTTCCACACGGAACTGGTAAAGAAGTTAAAGTTCTTGTATTCGCTAAAGATGCAAAAGCTGAAGAAGCGAAAGCAGCAGGAGCAGAATTCGTAGGAGCAGAAGAATTAATTCCTAAGATTCAGAAAGAAAACTGGTATGACTTCGACGTAGTAGTAGCTACTCCAGACATGATGGGTGTAGTAGGTCGTTTAGGACGTGACTTAGGACCTAAAGGTTTAATGCCTAACCCTAAAGCCGGAACTGTAACAATGGACGTTGCGAATGCCATTAAAGAAATCAAAGCAGGTAAGATCGAATATAGATTAGATAAATCCAACATCATTCATGTACCAGTTGGAAAAGCTTCTTTCACAGAAGAACAGTTAGCGGACAACTTCCAGACGTTAATCGATGCAATCGTAAAAGCAAAACCTGCAGCAGCAAAAGGTCAGTATTTTAGAAACGTAACAATTACTTCTACAATGGGACCTGGAGTGAAAATTGATACAACAAAATTTGCTTAATATTTAACTTTAAGCGGGGTCAGTCTCATGTAGTCTGACCCCAGATTTATGCAAAATCCTATGTTGCCATATGGGAATTGCATAAAAATAAAAACATTTAAAAAAAAGTAAAAAAACATTTGACATATATATAAATGTCGTGTATTATATGTAAAGTATTACTGCCGAAGACAGCAGGTGCCGCAAGGCGCAACGTAGAACAACCTGCCGAGGAGAGTATTAGTGAATATGCTAATTAACACTCTATGTCTGTGCGGATATAGAGTTTTCTTTTTATATGTGCGGTGGTACACAAAATAAATCAAGGAGGTGCACCATTTCAATGGCAAAAGTTGAGTTAAAACAACCAGTAGTAAACGAAATTAAAGAATTACTTACAGATGCTCAGTCAGCAGTATTAGTTTCTTACCGCGGAATCACTGTAGAACAGGATACAGCAATGCGTAAAGAATTAAGAGAAGCTGGTGTAGAATACAAAGTATGTAAGAATACAATGATTCGTTTTGCAATCCAGGGAACAGAATTTGAAGCATTAGCTGATGATTTAAAAGGACCTACAGCAATCGCTGTTTCTAAAACAGATGCTACAGCTCCTGCAAGAATCCTTGCAAAACACGCTAAGAACATCGAAGTATTAGAAATGAAATCTGGTGTTGTAGAAGGAACATTCTATGACAAAGATGGTATCCAGGTTATCGCAAGCATCCCATCAAGAGACGAATTACTTGCGAAATTCCTTGGAAGCATTCAGTCCCCAATTACAAACTTTGCTCGTGTTATTAAGCAGATCGCTGAAAAAGACGGAGAAGGGGCTGCAGCTGAGTAAGATCAGTTATCAGTAAATTTAAAATATTAGGAGGAAATTATAATGACAACTCAGGAAATTATTGAAGTTATCAAAGGTTTATCAGTATTAGAATTAAACGATTTAGTAAAAGCTTGTGAAGAAGAATTTGGAGTATCTGCAGCAGCAGGTGTTGTAGTAGCAGCAGCTGGAGCTGAAGGTGGAGCAGAAGAAAAAGACGAATTCGACGTAGAATTAACAGAAGTTGGTGGAGCTAAAGTTAAAGTCATCAAAGCTGTTCGTGAAGTAACAGGATTAGGATTAAAAGAAGCTAAAGAATTAGTTGATGGAGCTCCTAAAGTAATTAAAGAAGGTGCATCTAAAGCAGAAGCTGAAGACATCAAAGCTAAATTAGAAGAACAGGGAGCTAAAGTAACTCTTAAATAATTAAGAGATTTACTCCAGTAGATTTTCTATAAAGTATATGAAACTGTCACATTGGTGGAAACTAGTGTGGCAGTTTTTTTACTTTATATGGATCATAAGAAACTTCGATGGAATCCTCTATGAAATAAAATATTTCTAAGCTTTTATAATCGTATATTTGATGATAGAATAGGAGAGTAAAATCATACGAAAGGAGTATTCGACAATTATGAAATTAGTAATTATTGAACCACTAGGTGTGGAAGAAGAGAAATTGATGGAAATCGCACATAAAGCATTGCCAGATTCTGTCGAGATCGTATCTTACCAGACCAAAGTAACTGACACAGAAAGCCTGATCGAACGTGGAAAGGATGCGGACATTATTATGGTTGCAAACCTGCCATTGAATGCTGAAGTCATCAAAGGCTGCAAAAACCTTAAGATGCTGGCGGTAGCATTTACAGGAATCGATCATATTGCTATGGATGCATGCAAAGAACAGGGGATTACAGTATGCAACTGTGCAGGCTATTCAAATGCTGCAGTTTCAGATCTTGTCTTTGGACTTTTGATCTCACTGTATCGAAATATCATTTCTTGCGATCAGGTAGTCCGAGAAGAAGGAACCAAGGATGGTCTGGTTGGCTTTGAATTGGAAGGAAAGAAATTCGGTGTGATCGGAACCGGAGCGATCGGAACCAGAGTTGCGAAGATCGCCCAGGCATTTGGATGTGAAGTTTACGCATATTCAAGGACAGTAAAAGATCTTCCAAGAATTCAATTTGTAGGGTTAGAAGAACTTTTATATAATTGTGATATCATTTCATTGCATGTACCTTTAAATGAATCAACAAAAGGTTTGATTGGTAAAGATGAAATCGCATTGATGAAACCAGATGCAGTTTTGATCAACACGGCAAGAGGTCCGATTGTTGATAGTGAAGCATTAGCTGAAGCACTCAATAACGGTAAGATTGCAGGAGCAGCCGTTGATGTCTTTGAGAATGAACCGCCGGTATCAAAAGATCATCCACTCTTACATGCAAAGAATCTGATCGCGACACCACACGTTGCATTTGCAACAAAAGAAGCATTGGTAAAACGTGCGATCATTGATTTTGATAATGTGAAATGTTGGATGGAAGGAAAACCAGTCAATGTAATGAATTAAATTTTATAAATAGTCGAATATACATTAAGAGAAACAAGATAAATGGGGAGAAATAAAGTGAAAAAAGTGATGAAAAAGCTGTGCGTATGTACGCTTTCAGCTGTTATAGGAATGTTATCGATTCAGAGCATGCACGTATCAGCAGCAAGTAAGACTGGCATGGGAAAGATAACGAATAAGATAAACAAAGCAGGATATAATTTATGGGGCGGATACGATTCACCAGAAGAAGCAGCAACATATGATATTGATTTCTATGATTCTGGCATCAATGCAGGTGTTGCTGTTGGCGGAAATATTTCATTAAAATATAACGATTCTTATGATTATGGAGATAATCTGAAATATAACTGGCAGATCGTCAATGGAAATGATCATATTGCGATGGAGGTATCAGCAGATCAGAAGACTGCAAGGATTACAGGAAAATCCATAGGAGATGCAACAGTCCGATTAAATATCATAACAGATGAAGGAACAGAATATCAAAGTATTGAAACAAAAGAAATGCATATCCAGATTTCCAATCCGAGATTAAAGAATAACAAACTTGCAACGGTTCTTTATAACGAAGGGAAAGTTGAATTAGAAGGCAACTCGGCGAATGGACAAGAACGCATTATCTATCGAGCAGATAATAACCATAATTTTTATGTATCGGATGATGGGACATTTTACGGATATGCAAAACAAACCAGAAAGATATACGTATATGTAGATGGAATTTGTCTGGAAGCAACTGTAAAGTGCACAGATCCACAATATAGAGCCAGTTGTATTCTGAAAAAAGGGCAAAAAGTATCTTACAAAGTATCAGGAGCCAGCGGATATACACCAGTTACATATAAAGTTGGAAATACAAAATATGCATCTGTATCATCAAATGGATTAACAAAAGGAAAAAAATACGGAAGGACAACCTTAACGATCAGTGCTGATAATGCGAGTGTATCTTTTAATATTTATATCTTAAAATCCAAAGTATACAAAGGAGTCAGTAAAGCTCAAGCGATCTGTAAGACAAGACCAAGATACAGTCAGGCAAAACGAATGCGGAAAGGTTATGTAGACTGCAGTTCTTTTGTGTGGAAATCTTATAAACCATATGGTGTGAATTTTGGAAGTAAGAGCTATGCACCAACAGCTGCAGATATTGCTAAATGGTGTGGAAAAAAGAAGAAATTATTAAAACTTTCTACATATAACGGAAAATCAGACAGATTACTTCCGGGAGATCTAATCTTTTACCGTAAACGAAGTGGAAAGAATGGAAGATATAAAAATATCGACCATATCGCCATGTATGTTGGAAATGACACGATCGTACATGCAGATGGAAGCAGTGTGTCTTACAGCTATCCATGGTACCGCAAAGTTGCAGCGATCGCCAGACCAGTAAAATAAAAGAAAAATATAAAGATAAAGAAGTACAAAAGGCAGATAACAAGGATACAAAATTCTTGCTATCTGCCTTTTAGGATGGTACAATATTGGTGTAACTGAAATGGGAGCTTAAAAGGTGATACCTTAGCTGAGAGGAAACGAGAGTTTCGACCATGGACCTGATACGGATAATGCCGTCGTAGGGATTTGGATGCTATGAATACAAGACGAACTGTAAAGCAGCATCACAGGCTTTTTAAAGTTTGTCTTTTTTTTATCTCAACAAGACAGAATGATGATAAAATAAACAAAACCGAATAAGAGTCTCCCAAAATCTTATATTTTGGAGGTTTTCAATCATGAAGTACACAACACAGATGAACGCAGCAAGACAGGGAATTGTAACGAAAGAGATGGAAGCAGTTGCTGCCTATGAAGGAATTGACGTGAAAGACCTTATGGCAGAAGTTGCGGCTGGAACTATTGTCATCCCTGCAAACAAGAACCACAAGTGTTTAAAGCCATTTGGAATCGGGAATTCTTTGAAGACAAAGATCAATGTAAACCTTGGAACATCCAGAGATTGTCTAAACTTAGATGTTGAGATGGAGAAAGTTAATAAAGCCGTAGAGATGGGTGCAGAAGCTATCATGGATCTTTCTTCTTTTGGACATACTCATGTATTTCGTAAGAAACTTGTCGATGAATGTCCAGCAATCCTTGGTACCGTGCCTATTTACGATGCGATTGTTTATTACAATAAAGCATTAAAGGATATCACGTCTCGTGAATGGATCGATGTTTTTAAGATGCATGCAGAAGATGGTGTAGATTTTATGACGATCCATTGTGGGATCAACCGAAACACAGCGGAACGTTTTAAGGCAATGAAACGTAAGATGAACATTGTGTCTCGTGGTGGTTCTCTGATCTTTGCATGGATGGAAGCAACAGGCAATGAGAATCCATTCTTCGAATACTATGATGAAATCCTTGATATCTGTAACGAATATGATGTAACGCTAAGCCTTGGCGATGCATGTCGTCCAGGATGCCTTGCTGATGCAAGTGACATTTCACAGATCGAAGAATTAGTAACATTAGGAGAATTAACAGCACGTGCATGGAAGAAGGATGTACAGGTTATGATCGAAGGACCTGGACATATGCCAATGGATCAGATTCAGGCGAATATGAAGATCCAGCAGACGATCTGTCATGGAGCACCATTTTATGTTCTTGGACCTCTGGTAACAGATATTGCACCTGGATATGACCATATCACATCTGCAATTGGTGGAGCGATCGCTGCAGCTTCTGGAGCAAGCTTCTTATGTTATGTAACACCAGCAGAACATCTGCGTCTTCCAAATGTCGATGATGTGAAAGAAGGAATCATGGCTTCCAAGATCGCAGCACATGCAGCAGATATTGCCAAAGGTGTAAAAGGCGCTATGGATTGGGATAACCAGATGGCAGCTGCGAGACAGAAACTTGACTGGGAGAAACAGTTCGAACTTGCTCTTGATCCTGAAAAGGCAAGAAGATACCGTGCAGAATCAACACCAGAGAGAGAAGATACATGTACAATGTGTGGAAAGATGTGTTCTGTACGTAATATGAATGCCGTCCTTGCCGGAGAAGATGTGGACGTCATCTAAATAGAATTCAGCATCCAGGCTGGGAATCCTGCCATGCAGGATTCATATCTAAGATCTCCGGCAGAGCCAGATACATATCCTTACGTATCTGAATATATATGAAAGAAGGTACTTAATATTATGAGTAATGAAAGAAGTGGATTCTCGAGCCGTTTAGGATTCGTTCTTGCAACGGCTGGGTCTGCCGTAGGTCTTGGAAACATCTGGAGATTTCCATATCTTGCAGCCAAGTATGGCGGAGGAACATTTTTATTAACTTATCTGATCCTTACATTAACATTTGGATTTTCACTGATGATCACAGAAGTTGCCCTTGGAAGAAAGGCAGGAACCAGTGCGATCCGTGCATTTGGACACTTTAGCAAGAAGCATACATTTATCGGATATCTTACAACGATTATTCCGTTTATTATCTTCCCGTACTACTGTGTTATCGGTGGATGGGTTACAAAATATGCACTGGTATCGCTTCAGGGAGGGATTCATAATGCCGCCTCTGATACATTCTTTACAGGGTTTATCAGCAAATCAGCAGAACCTATGATCTGTGTTCTTGTTTTCCTGATCGCTACAACAGTGGTTGTTGCAGGAGGAGTCAAAGGCGGAGTAGAACGTGTCAGCACGATCATGATGCCAGTTTTGATCGTCTTGTTGATCGGAGTTTCTTTATTCTGTATCACAAGACCAGGGGCGATGGCTGGAGTTGCATATTATTTAAAACCAAGTTTAAAAGGATTTGGTCCGACAACGATCTTAGCTGCACTTGGACAGTTATTTTATTCGATGTCCCTTGCTATGGGTATTATGATCACATTCGGATCATATATGCCAAAGAAAGCTGACCTTGAGAAATCAGTCACACAGGTTGAGATTTTTGATACAGGGGTTGCTTTCCTTGCAGGACTTATGATCGTACCAGCTGTGTTTGTATTCTCAAACGGAGATTCATCCATGCTTGCAAAAGGCCCATCTTTGATGTTTGTGATGCTTCCAAAAGTATTTGACAGTATGGCTTTTTCAAGTGTTATTGCAGCAGTATTCTTTATTTTAGTGTTACTTGCAGCACTTACCTCTTCCATTTCGCTGCTTGAGACACTCGTAGCAGTTCTGATGGATAAGTTCCATATGAAACGAGGAACTGCATGTATTACAATGTTTATCATTGCTCTGTTACTAGCAGTTCCATCATCTTTAGGATTTGGAGCATGGAGCAATATTACGATTTTAGGATTTGACTTCCTTGATTTCTTTGATTTCATCAGTAACAGTGTATTAATGCCGATCGCAGCATTCTTAACATGTTTATTTGTCGGTTATATCATCAAGCCAAAAGTAATTGTTGATGAAGTTGAAAGCTCTGGGAAATTTAAGAGAAAATCACTATTCCTTATTATGGTTAAGTATATTGCACCAATCTGCATTGTTGCGATCTTAGTGTTCTCAGTACTTGAAGGATTAGGATTTATTACAGTTTAATACAGAAGATATAGAGACGCACAGATGACTACTTAACATTTTGTGCGTTTCTGTTTTATTAGGAGGAAAGTATGATTACAGCAGTGATTTTTGATATGGACGGTGTGATCGCTGATTCAGAATATTTTAATGTCAAAGCAAAGCATCTCATCTTAAAACGAGCAGGTATTGAAGTTGACTGGCATTATCATGATAAGTTTTTGGGTACGACACATGAATATATGTGGACAGAGATGAAGAAAGAATTTGAAAGTCTTGATAAAGAAGTTTCATATTATATAGATCAGTGGGTTAAAACCAGAAAAGAGTTGATCAACCAGGAAGGACTAAAGCCGATGCCGGGGGTTGTTGATCTGATCCGTATATTAAAGGAAAAAGGATTTCATCTGGCAGTTGCATCGTCTTCATTGAAAGAAGATATCATGACAAATATGAATACGTTTGGAATTACAGACTGCTTTGAAGCATTTATAAGCGGTTCCGAATGTGAAAACGGAAAGCCGGATCCAGAAATCTTTCAAAAGGCGGCTGAGGCAATTGGACAGAAGGCGGAAAATTGTATCGTGGTCGAAGATTCCGAAGCAGGAGTAAAGGCAGCCAAATCTGCCAAAATGAAATGCATTGGATATGCACCAGAAGGAGCAATCAAACAAGATCTCCATCAGGCAGATACAGTGGTGAAGGAATTTTCAGATAAACTTATAGAATATATTATGGGAAATAAGTAAATAAAAAATAGACAGCGTTCTTATGAAAAAGAGCGCTGTCTATTTTTTTATAAAAACTTTCTCGTAAAAAGAGAAGATAGGACACAATATTCATTCATGCAATATAAACATCTGGACGACGTTCTGTCAACATTGTGTAATAGTCATGCTTCATTTGTTTTGCTATATCATAATCCAGAGATGCATGGATAATTCCATCTTTTTCATCATTGATCGATGCGAGAATCCTTCCTAATGGATCAAGACTTCTAGCAGTTTCTGGAAAGAATGCGTCATAACAGATAAACAAGCCGATACGACCGATCTTTGTATCAAATACTTTAAATTGATCCCCAGGTGTAAAATAATTTTTCTCGGAATCAAATAAATGAACTTTGCGATAAGTTCCAAGAAGAACACCAGTGTCATCAAGGAAAAACTGAGAATTATAAAGGATATCTTCTTCTTTTTTCAGCCATTCCATAGACGATATGAACATGAAATTCCTTAGCTAAAGCATTCATCTTTTTTATGGATGTAGAGTCAATCATGGCAGTTTCTGCCAAATCTTTAAAATTTTCACCACATTGATAACCAGTAACAGCAAGCTCAGGGAAAACGATGAGTTGAGTATCTGGATGAGATTCCATAGCTTTGCGAAGAAGCGTTTCCATATGAGAAAGATTTTCCTCTTTCTGATTCATTTTTGGATAAGTTTGTATACAAACAACATTACATTTCATTTCATAATTTTTTCTCGGTCCTTTCTGAATGCTTTGTGATATATGCTCGTTTGGAACCTTGAACTAGCTAAACAATTCTCGAATTGCAAATACACTGATTACTGCAATTCCAACGGCAAACCATACATAGACAATTAGAATAAATAATTTAAATGCTGTAAAACTGATCATAAGAACCTCCTATTCTTTAGAAGCATGGACCAGATGATCTGGTTGATATGCTTTTAATTGTTCAAAATCAAAATGTTCTTTCTCGAATAGAGAGCCGATCATGATAACAACGATCGGAACACAAAGAGAAAATACATTACCTACAAAATAGTTGATATTATCATCAGGAATCATAAAGTAAGCAATGATTCCACAGATCATACCGATAAAGATAGATGCAACGGCAACTCTTGAGGATACTTTATCCCAGATCAATCCAGCAATAAATGCAGCACATGGGGCGGCAAAAAGTAGTTTGTTGTGTTTTAAAGTGATTCCCACGTTAAGATTTCCTTTCTTAATAAATGCAAAAGGCGCTATAAACATATATCTGTTTACAACGCCTTTGTTTATGACTAGTGTAACATACAAAATCTTTTTATTACAAGATAAGAGTGAAAAGAAGTGAAGAATTTAATGAAAAAGGCAGATGAGAAACATTTTCAGGTGCTTTTTTCATGTATTTAAAAATAGTTATTGACATGATAAATTCTATGTGGTAATATAAGAAAATGTCTTAATGTGGGTTTGTCTGCCCACACTCTATGTAAAATTAAGAATAAGATTGTAAGAAAGATATAGTAAGATAGAGGGTTTCTTACAGTTGATGTAGTATATAAACCAGGTTTAGATCAAGAGGTGAAAAACGTCCATGGAAAAGAACAGAATACAGCCAATAAAATCAGGTACAGGGATGCGAATCAGCTATGCCAGACAGGATGACGTCCTTGAAGTACCAAATCTGATCGAAATTCAAAAGGATTCCTATGATTGGTTTTTAAGAGAAGGATTAGCAGAGGTATTTGAAGATATCTCCCCAATCGAAGATTACAGCGATCAGTTAAGCTTGGAATTTGTTGACTATCAATTATGTAAAGATGACGTCAAATATTCAATTGAAGAATGTAAAGAAAGAGATGCAACATACGCTGCACCTTTAAAAGTGAAAGTAAGACTTCATAATAAAGAGACTGATGAAATCAAGCAGCATGAGATTTTTATGGGCGATCTTCCTTTAATGACAGCAACAGGAACATTTATCATCAACGGAGCTGAACGTGTTATCGTCAGTCAGTTAGTGCGTTCCCCTGGAATTTATTATGGAATTGCTCATGACAAGATTGGTAAAGAGTTATACTCTTCCACAGTTATTCCAAACCGTGGTGCTTGGCTTGAATATGAAACAGATTCCAATGATGTATTCAATGTACGTGTAGACCGTACAAGAAAAGTGCCTATCACAGTTTTGATCCGTGCATTAGGTATTGGAACAAACGCAGAGATCAAAGAATTATTTGGTGAAGAACCAAAGATCCTTGCAAGTATTGAAAAAGACCCATCTGATAACTATGAAGATGGTCTGTTAGAATTATATAAGAAGATCCGTCCGGGAGAACCATTATCTGTAGATAGTGCGGAAAGCTTGATCAACAGCATGTTCTTCGATCCAAGAAGATATGATCTTGCGAAAGTTGGACGTTACAAATTCAATAAAAAATTAGCATTAAGAAATCGTATCAGTGGATTTATCTTAGCAGAAGATGTTTTAGATCCAACAACTGGGGAAGTATTAGCAGAAGCTGGAACGAATGTGGACATGGAACTTGCAGATAAGATCCAGAACGCAGCCGTAGCAAGTGTTATGATCCAGACAGAAGAAGGTGCTACAAAAGTACTTTCCAACATGGAAGTAAATCTTGCTGAATATGTAGATTTCAATCCAGAAGAGATCGGTGTTCATGAAGATGTTTTCTATCCTGTATTAGAGAAAATCTTAGAAGAAGGATATGAAGGAGAAGAATTAAAAGAAGCTCTGAAGAAGAATATTCATGAATTGATTCCAAAACATATTACAAAAGAAGATATCTTAGCATCCATCAACTACAATATCCATTTAGAGTATGGAATTGGACATGATGATGATATTGACCACTTAGGAAACCGTCGTATCCGTGCTGTAGGTGAACTGCTTCAGAACCAGTATCGTATCGGTCTTTCAAGATTGGAAAGAGTTGTTCGTGAAAGAATGACAACTCAGGATATTGAATCTATCTCACCACAGTCATTGATCAATATCAAACCAGTAACAGCAGCAGTGAAAGAGTTCTTTGGAAGTTCTCAGTTATCTCAGTTCATGGACCACAACAACCCACTGTCTGAGTTAACACATAAGAGACGTTTATCTGCATTAGGACCAGGTGGTCTGTCTCGTGATCGTGCCGGATTCGAAGTCCGTGACGTACATTACACACATTATGGAAGAATGTGTCCGATCGAGACACCTGAAGGACCTAACATCGGTCTGATCAACTCTCTTGCTACTTATGCGAGAATTAACGAGTATGGATTTATCGAAGCTCCATATCGTGTACTGGATAAATCAGATCCTGAGAATCCAGTTGTTACAGACAAAGTTGTTTATTTAACAGCTGATGAAGAAGATAATTATGTAGTAGCACAGGCGAACGAACCTGTTGACGAAGATGGACATTTCGTAAATACTCATGTATCCGGACGTTTCCGTGAGGATACATCAGAATTTGATAAAGTAAACCTTGACTTAATGGACGTATCTCCAAAGATGGTATTCTCAGTAGCTACATCCATGATTCCTTTCCTGGAGAACGATGATGCCAACCGTGCGCTGATGGGATCCAACATGCAGCGTCAGGCAGTACCACTTCTTTCTACAGAAGCTCCTGTTGTTGGAACAGGTATGGAATCCAAGGCTGCATATGACTCTGGAGTCTGCATCACAGCAAGAAATGGCGGAGTCGTAGAAAGATCTACAAGTACAAAGATCGTAGTTCGTAATGATGACGGTCAGAGAGATGAGTACAATGTTATCAAGTTTGCACGAAGCAACCAGGGTAACTGTATGAATCAGCGTCCGATCGTATTTGTAGGAGACAGAGTAGAAAAGGGAGACATCTTAGCAGATGGTGCGTCAACAAGCAACGGAGAGATGGCTCTTGGTAAGAACCCATTGATCGGTTTCATGACATGGGAAGGATATAACTACGAGGATGCGGTACTGTTAAGTGAGCGTCTGGTACAGGATGACGTTTACACATCTGTTCATATCGAAGAATATGAAGCAGAAGCCAGAGATACTAAGCTTGGTCAGGAAGAAATCACAAGAGATCTTGCAGGATTAAGTGAAGATGTCTTAAAAGACTTAGATGATAACGGTATCATCCGTATCGGTGCAGAAGTACGTGCCGGTGACATCCTGGTAGGAAAAGTTACTCCTAAGGGAGAAACAGAATTAACAGCTGAAGAGAGACTGTTACGTGCGATTTTCGGTGAGAAAGCAAGAGAAGTCCGTGATACATCTTTAAGAGTGCCACATGGTGCTTACGGAGTTGTTATGGATACGAAGATCTTCACAAGAGAGAATGGAGACGAACTTCCTCCTGGAGTAAACAAGAGCGTTCGTGTATACATTGCTCAGAAGAGAAAGATTTCTGTAGGAGATAAGATGGCTGGTCGACATGGTAACAAGGGTGTAATTTCCCGTATTCTGCCAGTAGAAGATATGCCATACTTACCAAACGGACGTCCGTTAGATATCGTGCTGAACCCATTAGGTGTGCCTTCACGTATGAATATCGGACAGGTGTTAGAGATCCATCTGTCCTTAGCAGCAAAAGTTCTTGGATTTAATGTTGCTACACCAGTATTCAATGGTGCAGATGAGAACGATATCGCAGATACATTAAGAATGGCAAATGATTATGCCAATACATCATGGGAAGAATTTGACGCAAAATGGCGTGATAAAGTTAACGATGATGTAATGGATTATTTATACGAAAACAGAGACCACAGAAAAGAATGGAAAGGCGTACCAATCGATACAACTGGTAAAGTAAGATTAAGAGACGGTCGTACAGGAGAAGAATTTGACAGCCCTGTAACAATCGGATTCATGCATTACCTGAAACTGCATCATCTGGTAGATGACAAGATCCATGCACGTTCTACTGGTCCTTACTCATTAGTAACTCAGCAGCCACTGGGTGGTAAAGCTCAGTTCGGTGGACAGCGTTTTGGAGAGATGGAGGTATGGGCACTGGAAGCTTATGGTGCAGCATACACACTTCAGGAGATCCTGACATTCAAGTCCGATGACGTTGTAGGTCGTGTGAAAGCATACGAAGCGATCATCAAAGGTGATAACATCCCTGAACCAGGTGTTCCAGAATCTTTCAAAGTATTATTAAAAGAATTCCAGTCACTGGCATTAGATGTTAAAATTCTTGACGAGAACGCTGAAGAAGTTGAATTAAGAGAAGATGTTGATGGTGGAGATGCAAATCAGGATCTTGCACCAATGATCGAAGGAGACGGTGTCTTCAACAATTATGAAGAAAGCGAATCTGAACTCGGTGCTTTAGGATATAAACACGGAGACTTATCAGAAGGTGAAGATAACACAATCATGTAGATTGGCGAGCAATTTAGGAAGGAGCAGCCTTAAATGATGGAATCAAGCAATGAATATCAAAGCAATAAAATTTCATTTGATGCAATTAAAATCGGGTTGGCTTCCCCAGAAAAGATCCGTGAGTGGTCTAGAGGAGAAGTAAAGAAACCTGAGACGATCAACTATCGAACATTAAAACCTGAAAAAGATGGGCTTTTCTGCGAGAAGATCTTCGGGCCTACAAAGGACTGGGAGTGTCACTGCGGAAAGTACAAAAAAGTTCGCTATAAAGGTGTTGTCTGCGACCGATGCGGTGTTGAAGTAACAAAAGCAAGTGTCCGTCGTGAGAGAATGGGACATATCGAATTAGCAGCTCCAGTATCCCATATCTGGTATTTCAAAGGAATTCCTAGCCGTATGGGTCTGATTCTTGATATTTCACCAAGAACACTGGAAAAGGTTTTATATTTCGCATGCTATATCGTTTTAGATGCTGGAGATACAGATCTTGCATATAAACAAGTATTAACAGAAAAAGAATATAGAGAAGCGTATGAAAAATACGGAGATACATTCCGCGTAGGAATGGGTGCTGAAGCAGTGAAAGAACTGCTTCAGGCCATTGATCTTGAGGCAGAAGCAAAATCCTTACAGGATGAATTCAAAACTGCTACAGGTCAGAAGAGAGCCAGAATCGTTAAGAGACTGGAAGTTGTAGAGGCATTTTTAAACTCAGACAACAAACCAGAATGGATGATCCTGGATGCAGTTCCAGTTATTCCACCAGATATCCGTCCAATGGTGCAGTTAGATGGTGGACGTTTTGCCACATCTGACTTAAATGATCTTTACAGACGTATCATTAACAGAAATAACCGTCTGAAGAGATTATTAGAGCTTGGAGCTCCAGATATCATCGTAAGAAACGAAAAGAGAATGTTACAGGAAGCAGTTGATGCCCTGATCGATAATGGTAGACGTGGACGTCCAGTCACAGGACCAGGAAACCGTGCATTAAAATCATTATCAGATATGTTAAAAGGTAAACAGGGACGTTTCCGTCAGAACCTGTTAGGAAAACGTGTAGACTATTCTGGACGTTCCGTTATCGTAGTAGGACCAGACTTAAAGATTTATCAGTGTGGTCTTCCAAAAGAAATGGCGATCGAATTATTCAAGCCATTCGTTATGAAAGAATTAGTAGAGCGTAAATTAGCTCACAACATTAAATCAGCTAAGAAAATGGTTGAAAAACTTCAGCCAGAAGTATGGGATGTCTTAGAAGACGTCATTAAAGAACATCCTGTTATGTTAAACCGTGCACCGACACTGCATAGACTGGGAATTCAGGCATTCGAGCCTATCCTGGTAGAGGGTAAAGCGATTCGTCTGCACCCATTGGTATGTACAGCGTATAATGCCGACTTCGATGGTGACCAGATGGCTGTCCATCTTCCATTATCTGTGGAAGCACAGGCAGAGTGTAGATTCCTTCTGTTATCACCAAACAACCTGTTAAAACCATCTGATGGTGGTCCAGTAGCTGTTCCTTCTCAGGATATGGTACTTGGTATCTACTATCTGACATTAGAGAAAGATGGAGACAAAGGTGAAGGTAAATACTTCAAATCTGAGAACGAAGCATACTTAGCTTATGAAAATAAGGTAATCACACTTCATTCTAAGATCAAAGTAAGACGTACAGGTGTGGACAAAGATGGAAATCCTATTTCCCAGATCGTAGATTGTACACTTGGACGTATCCTGTTTAATGAGATCATCTTACAGGATTTAGGATTTGTAGACAGAAGCAAACCAGAAAATGCCTTAGCATATGAGATTGATTTCCATGTAGGAAAGAAACAGTTAAAACAGATCCTTGACAGATGTATCAATATTCATGGAGCAACAAAGACTGCAGAAGTCTTAGATGATATTAAAGCAATCGGATACAAATTCTCTACAAGAGGAGCTTTAACAGTATCCATTTCTGATATGACAGTGCCACCTGAGAAACCTCAGATCTTAGGAGATGCACAGAAACAGGTAGAATTTATCACAGAACAGTATAAACGTGGTCTGATGACTGAAGAAGAGCGTTATAAAGCTGTTGTTAAGACATGGTTCGATGCCGATGACGTTTTAACAGATAAACTGATCAGCGGATTAGACCGATTAAACAACATCTTCATGATGGCCGATTCCGGAGCCCGTGGTTCTAACCAGCAGATCAAACAGTTAGCAGGTATGCGTGGACTGATGGCCGATACATCAGGACGTACGATCGAATTACCAATCAAGTCTAACTTCCGTGAAGGTCTTGACGTACTGGAATACTTCATTTCAGCGCATGGAGCTCGTAAAGGTCTGTCCGATACAGCCCTTCGTACAGCCGATTCAGGATACTTAACACGTCGTCTGGTAGACGTATCACAGGATCTGATCATTCGTGAACAGGATTGCTGTGAAGGTACTGGAGAGGAAATTCCAGGAATGTATGTAGAAGCATTCATGGATGGACAGGAAGTTATCGAAAGCTTAGAAGAACGTATCACAGGAAGATACGCAGCAGAAGAGCTTGTGAATAAAGAAACTGGTGAAGTCATTGTAAAAGCAAACCACATGATCACACCAAAACGTGCGAAAGCCGTTTGTGATGCAGGATATACATCTGTTAAGATCCGTACGATGTTAACATGTAAATCCGGAGTTGGAGCTTGTGCGAAGTGTTATGGATCCAACATGGCAACAGGTCAGGCCGTACAGGTTGGAGAAGCTGTCGGAATCATCGCAGCACAGTCAATCGGTGAGCCAGGTACACAGCTTACAATGAGAACATTCCATGCCGGTGGAGTAGCCGGTGATGATATCACACAGGGTCTTCCTCGTGTCGAAGAGTTATTTGAAGCACGTAAACCAAAAGGACTTGCGATCATCGCAGAATTTGGTGGAGAAGTGCAGTTAAAAGATACAAAGAAGAAACGTGAAGTCATCATCACAAACAGAGAAACTGGCGATGTGAAGACATATCTGATCCCTTACGGATCTCGTCTGAAAGTACAGGAAGGACAGATCCTTGAAGCCGGAGATGAACTTACAGAAGGTTCTATCAACCCTCACGATTTATTAAGAATCAAGGGAATCCGTGCAGTACAGGATTACATGATCCGCGAAGTACAGAGAGTATACCGTTTACAAGGTGTAGATATCAACGACAAGCACGTTGAGGTTATCGTACGTCAGATGCTTAAGAAAGTACGTATCGAAGACGGTGGAGACACAGGATACTTACCAGGAGCAATGGTTGATGTATTAGAACTTGAGAAGAGAAACAAAGAGATGGAAGAACAGGGTCTTCAGACTGCAATAGCAGACCAGATTATGCTTGGTATCACAAAAGCATCTTTGGCAACAGATTCCTTCTTATCAGCAGCTTCTTTCCAGGAGACAACAAAAGTTCTTACAGATGCAGCAATCAAAGGAAAAGTCGATCCATTAGTAGGATTAAAAGAAAACGTAATCCTTGGTAAATTGATCCCAGCTGGAACAGGTATGAGACGTTACAGAGATGTCAAGATCAGCACAGATGAAAATGATTTCACGATCGGAGATGAAATCGATTTCGAGGATGAAGAATTTGATATTGAAGAATAATTTGAATTTGTAGTTGGCCAACTGTAGGCTTTGAGTATATGATAAAAAATAAATAAAAAACCACAAACGCAGCGGTGGAATTTTTGCTCATATTTTGAACAAATCGCTTATCCGCCCAATTTCCTACGATAACTCGCTCTGAAGTTTATCTAAGACAAGAGTCTCTGAAGCTCAGACAATCGTCCAATTGGGCTGCGAATTTATTCAAAATATGGCAAAATTCCAATGCTGCGTTTGTGGTTTTTTATTTATTTTTTATCATATACCAGAAGACTATAGTGTGGACAATTACAGTATTTGGTGCATACGTAAAATATTTTATCTTCATTTATCGATACCCAGAGCGCAAGCCAATACCGTTCAACATACATATCTCATAGTGGTTTCGATAACTGAAATTATTGAATATTATAAAAATGGTTATCTGTTGGCGACCGTAGGAACACGTCTGCACTTAGCGAGTGGATGGTCGGATGACCATTCAGGAGCTTAGTACAGTTACGTGTGAGTCGAGCGAAAGCGCGTCGCAGACAGATAACCATTTTTATAATATTCCACCAACTTCAGTCTATCAAACTATAATCTGTTTATTGTATGTAAAATCCTTAAGAAATCTGAAAAAACTATTTAATTGACAAAGTAAACAGATATTGATATAATAAAATCAACAAATGAAAGATAAGTTTTAAAAGAAAGGAGAATCGCCCAAGTTGCTCCATAAGGCTAACGGAAAGGCTTTTAAAACCGGCAGCTGATGGATCAGAAGTATTAAGATGATTGGGAATCATGAGACTGACTCAACAGGATATTATGATCTCGGGAGAGAACATAAGAGTCCTAGAAGCGGATAGAACGGTAAAGGAGTCAACCTCATAAAAATAATACGAAGAATAGAGAGAATGAACAAGATCTTAAGATAAGATCAGAAGATGATCAAAGAAAAAGAATCCAAACAAGAAAGATTCCAAGAGACGAGGAATCAAAACAAGAAAGATTCAGATAAGAGATCAACAAACATTCGATCAGCTGACCGGTGGAGCATTTAAAAAATTTGTAACTGGTAACTAAAGCAAAGTGTAACCCGTTAACAAAATAATTTGGAACTTATTAACTGAATATTTTCTCAAGAATAAGAGATTGATTTTTATATATTAAGAAAATGGCGTAAAGAAGCCATATAACAAAGAAATCGAAACATTGAGATCAAGAAAAGAAATCAGAATAGAAGCTGTCAGGGTCGATATCAGAGATGTGACGAGAAAGCATTTCTGAAGACAGTGGGATAAGAAAAGATTTCGAATAAGATCCATAGAATGAGATTTCCAAAAAGATAAAAATATATAGAAATTAATAAAAATCTTGGGAAAAGGTCTTGACAAAGGCATGCAGGCATTTTATAATAGCCTAGCATGCCTTTTTGGGGAGCAAAACCAAGAAGTGCATGTATAGTCACAAGGTGAATTTAAGTAACCACAGTAGAAAACATGTATGGAGGTGAAATCAATGCCAACTTTTAACCAATTAGTTAGAAAAGGGAGAAAAACATCTGTAAAGAAATCTACAGCACCAGCACTTCAGAAAGGATTTAACTCTTTAAAGAAGAAAGCTACAGACACAAGCTCACCACAGAAGAGAGGTGTATGTACAGCTGTTAAAACTGCAACTCCTAAAAAGCCTAACTCTGCTTTACGTAAGATCGCCAGAGTTCGTCTTTCTAACGGAATCGAAGTAACAAGTTATATCCCAGGTGAAGGACATAACTTACAGGAACATAGTGTTGTTCTGATTCGTGGTGGTCGTGTTAAGGACTTACCAGGTACTCGTTACCATATCGTTAGAGGTACACTTGATACAGCAGGTGTAGCTAACAGAATGCAGGCTCGTTCCAAATATGGAGCTAAAAGACCTAAGAAAAAATAAAACAAAACTAAATTGGTACAAAGCAGCGTAATTAAACGCTACCTTGTATAGTTGTGCCGGAACTTTATTGTTTCCTACAAAGGTTACAGGAGATATAAAAGTCCTGCACGAACATGCAATAACTAAGTATGAGTACCGATGAATTAATGATTATTAAGGAGGGAAGAACCGTGCCACGTAAAGGACATATTGCGAAAAGAGACGTATTAGCAGATCCTATTTACAACAATAAGGTTGTGACAAAATTAATCAACAACATTATGTTAGATGGTAAAAAAGGAGTTGCTCAGAAAATCGTATACGGAGCATTTGCCCGTATCGAAGAAGAAGCTGGAAAACCAGCTTTAGAAGTATTCGAAGAAGCTATGAACAACATCATGCCAGTTCTTGAAGTAAAAGCTAGACGTATCGGTGGAGCAACATATCAGGTGCCTATCGACGTTAGACCAGATAGAAGACAGGCATTAGCGCTTCGTTGGATCACAACTTTCTCACGTAAAAGAGGAGAAAGAACAATGGAAGAACGTCTTGCAAAAGAACTTCTTGACGCTTCCAACAATACAGGAGCATCTGTAAAGAAAAAAGAAGATATGCACAAGATGGCAGAAGCAAACAAAGCATTCGCACATTACAGATTCTAATTTCAAGAATCTGTTCTGGCGCTTTGCCAGATATGCTTCTATGTTAAAACTTATAGGAGGAAAAAATCTTGGCTGGAAGAGAATATCCATTAGAGAGAACCAGAAATATCGGAATCATGGCTCATATTGATGCTGGTAAAACAACAACAACAGAGCGTATCCTTTATTACACTGGTGTAAACTATAAAATCGGTGATACTCATGATGGTACTGCTACTATGGACTGGATGGAGCAGGAACAGGAAAGAGGTATCACAATCACTTCTGCGGCTACAACATGTCATTGGACACTGCAGGATCATTGTAAGCCTAAAAAAGGTGCTTTAGAGCATCGTATCAATATCATTGATACTCCAGGGCACGTTGACTTCACAATTGAAGTAGAACGTTCTCTGCGTGTACTTGATGGTGCAGTAGCAGTCTTCTGTGCAAAAGGTGGAGTAGAGCCTCAGTCTGAAAACGTATGGAGACAGGCTGATACTTATAACGTACCTAGAATGGCATTCATCAACAAGATGGATATCTTAGGTGCGAACTTCTACGGAGCAGTTGATCAGATGAAAGATCGTCTGGGAGCTAACGTAGTAGTACTTCAGTTACCTATCGGTAAAGAAGACGACTTCAAAGGAATCATCGACTTATTCGAGATGGAAGCCTACATCTACAATGATGAAAAAGGTGAAGACATCTCTATCGTTGAAATCCCAGAAGATATGAAAGAAGAAGCAGAACTTTATCACACAGAATTAATCGAAAAGATCTGTGAATTAGACGACGATCTGATGATGCAGTACCTTGAAGGTGAAGAACCAAGTGTTGATGATTTAAAAGCTGCATTAAGAAAAGGAACATGCGAATGTAAAGCAGTTCCAGTATGCTGTGGTACAGCATATAGAAATAAAGGTGTTCAGAAATTACTGGATGCTATTATCGAATTTATGCCAGCTCCAACAGACATCCCAGCTATCAAAGGTGTCGATGAAGATGGTAACGAAGTTGAAAGACATTCATCTGATGATGAACCATTCTCAGCTTTAGCATTTAAGATTATGACAGACCCATTCGTAGGTAAACTTGCATTCTTCCGTGTTTACTCTGGAACATGCAAATCAGGATCTTACGTATTAAATGCAACAAAGAACAAAAAAGAGCGTGTTGGACGTATCTTACAGATGCATGCTAACAAGCGTGAAGAATTAGATATCGTATATTCAGGAGATATCGCAGCTGCAGTAGGTTTCAAATCTACAACAACTGGTGATACAATCTGTGATGAACAGCATCCTGTAATTCTGGAATCCATGGAATTCCCAGAACCAGTTATCGACGTAGCGATCGAACCTAAAACTAAAGGTGATCAGGGTAAAATGGCTGAAGCACTTGCTAAGCTTGCTGAAGAAGATCCTACATTCAGAGCTCATACAGATCATGAAACAGGACAGACAATCATTTCCGGAATGGGTGAACTTCATCTGGAAATCATCGTTGACCGTCTGCTTCGTGAATTCAAAGTAGAAGCTAACGTTGGTGCTCCTCAGGTAGCATACAAAGAAACATTTACAAAAGCCGTTGACGTTGACAGCAAATATGCTAAACAGTCTGGTGGTCGTGGTCAGTATGGTCACTGTAAAGTTCACTTTGAGCCAATGGATGCCAATGGAGAAGAACTGTTCAAATTCGAATCTACAGTTGTTGGTGGATCTATTCCTAAAGAATATATCCCAGCAGTTGGAGAAGGTATCGAAGAAGCAGCTCAGTCTGGTATCTTAGGAGGATTCCCAGTACTTGGTGTTAAAGCTACAGTATATGATGGATCTTACCATGATGTCGATTCTAGTGAAATGGCCTTCCACATTGCCGGATCTATGGCATTTAAAGAGGCTATGCAGAAAGCTGGAGCTATCTTGCTTGAGCCAATCATGAGAGTCGAAGTTACAATGCCTGAAGAATACATGGGAGATGTTATCGGAGATATCAACTCTCGTCGTGGACGTATCGAAGGTATGGATGATATCGCGAGCGGTAAGATGGTTCGTGCATTCGTTCCATTATCTGAAATGTTCGGATATTCTACAGACTTACGTTCTAGAACTCAGGGACGTGGTAACTACTCTATGTTCTTTGAAAAATACGAACCAGTACCAAAGAACGTACAGGAAAAAGTACTTGCTGACAAGTAAGAAAATTAATATATAAATATTTCGAGGCTATTTTGTCAAAATAGTCTTGAAATATTTGTTTAAATGAAATATAATCAAATTTAGGACGGCCCTTTGCTGGGCAACTATATTGAAGTTTGAAACATTATTGTAATTGCCCATAGGGCGAATAAGGAGGACAATTAAAATGGCAAAAGAAAAGTTTGAGAGAACTAAACCTCATTGCAACATTGGTACTATTGGACACGTTGACCATGGTAAAACAACTTTAACAGCAGCAATCACTAAAGTTTTAGCTGAAAGAGTAGAAGGAAACACAGCTGAGAACTTTGAAGATATCGATAAAGCTCCAGAAGAAAGAGAACGTGGTATCACAATCTCTACAGCTCATGTTGAGTATGAAACAGAAAAACGTCACTACGCTCACGTTGACTGCCCAGGCCATGCCGATTATGTAAAGAACATGATCACTGGTGCAGCTCAGATGGACGGAGCTATCTTAGTAGTAGCTGCTACTGATGGTGTAATGGCTCAGACAAAAGAACATATCCTGTTATCTCGTCAGGTAGGTGTTCCTTACATCGTAGTATTCATGAACAAATGTGATATGGTAGACGATGAAGAATTATTAGAATTAGTAGAAATGGAAATTCGTGAATTATTAAATGAATACGAATTCCCAGGAGACGACATTCCTATCATCCAGGGATCTGCTTTAAAAGCTATCGAAGATCCAGCTGGACCATGGGGAGATAAGATCATGGAATTAATGGATGCTGTTGACAGCTACATTCCAGATCCACAGCGTGATACAGACAAACCTTTCTTAATGCCAGTCGAAGACGTATTCTCTATCACAGGACGTGGTACAGTAGCAACTGGTAGAGTAGAAAGTGGTGTTCTTCACGTATCTGACGAAGTTGAAATCGTTGGTATCAAAGAAGAAACAAGAAAAGTTGTTGTAACTGGTGTAGAAATGTTCCGTAAACTGTTAGACGAAGCTCAGGCTGGAGATAACATTGGTGCATTATTACGTGGTGTTCAGAGAGACGAAATCGAAAGAGGACAGGTTCTTTGCCAGCCAGGTTCAATCACATGCCATACAAAATTTACAGCTCAGGTATACGTTTTAACAAAAGATGAAGGTGGACGTCATACTCCATTCTTCAACAACTATCGTCCACAGTTCTACTTCAGAACAACAGACGTTACAGGTGTTATCGAATTACCAGAAGGAACAGAAATGTGCATGCCTGGTGACAACGTAGAAATGACTATCGAATTAATTCACCCAATCGCTATGGCTCAGGGATTATCTTTCGCTATCCGTGAAGGTGGACGTACAGTAGGATCAGGAAGAGTTGCTACAATCATCGAGTAATTCTTACTTCTACGATTGAATTTAGGATAATATTTATGAGACTCAGAAAGTTTAGGCTTTCTGGGTCTTTTTTGTTGTGAGCAAATATAAAACAAGCTATAATAAAAGAGACACATTGGTCGTAAGGCAAAATTAATAGGAGGATCCGAATGAATCAAACATTAAAGCTGCCAGTTGGAATTGAGAATTTTGAAGATATTCGCAAGCTAGGATTTTATTATATAGATAAGACAAAATTAATTGAACAGCTCTTACAAAATTGGGGAAAAGTAAATCTGTTTACACGACCACGTCGTTTTGGAAAGACACTCAATATGAGTATGTTACGTACTTTTTTTGAAATTGGTATGGATAAATCACCTTTTGAAGGCCTATATATTTCTAAAAATAAAGAATTATGTGATGAATATATGGGTAAGTATCCAGTAATCTTTCTGTCATTGAAGGGAATCGATGGATTAACTTTTGAAGAAGCGATTATTCGGATTACAACGATTATTAAAAATGAAGCACGAAGACACCATTATCTAAAAAATAGTGATAAATTAATAGAAGAAGAGATTAAGCAATTTCAGAGCCTTTTAGATGGAAAAGCTGATGATATAACAGATAGTATCAGACTATTATCAGAACTTTTGTGCAAACATTATGGGAAGAAGACGATTATTCTTATTGATGAATATGATGTTCCGCTAGATAAAGCTTTTCAGAAAGGCTATTATGATGAAATGGTTGAACTCATGAGAGGTCTTTTGGGGCAAGTACTAAAAACAAATGATTTTCTACAATTTGCAGTTTTGACAGGATGTCTTAGAATTTCGAAAGAAAGCATTTTCACCGGACTTAATAATTTTGAAGTTTTATCTATTCTCAATGTTCAGTATGATGAATGTTTTGGATTTACCGATACAGAAGTGAAAAAGATTCTTAGCGATTATAATTTATCAGATCATTACCTTCAGATTAGGGAGTGGTATGATGGTTATCGTTTCGGAAATACAGATATCTATTGCCCATGGGATGTGATTCGTTATTGTAAAAGTCTATGTGCAGATCCCGATGCATTACCAGAAGATTTTTGGTCTAATTCTAGCGGAAATGAAATTGTTCGCAGATTTATAGATAAGGCAGATATTCAGACAAAGAATGAGATTGAGCGTTTGATCAGTGGAGAGTGTATTGAAAAGGAAATTGCAGAGGAGCTTACCTATAATGAGTTGGATAAGAGTATAGAAAATTTGTGGAGTGTGCTTTTTACAACAGGATATCTAACACAACAGGGACGAACTCAAAATGGTAAATATCTTTTGTCGATACCAAATACAGAGATAAGAAATCTATTTACAAAAAAGATCAAAGAATGGTTTAGTGATGTTTCAAAAAATGATGGAAAAACACTAGAAATATTTTGTAATGCGTTTATAGAGAAAAAACCAGAAAAAATTGAACAGCTTTTTGGAGATTATCTATGGAATACGATCAGTATAAGAGATACAGCAATCGCAAAAGAGAAGAAAGAAAATTTTTATCACGGAATTTTACTCGGTCTTCTTGGATATAAGTCAAGCTGGCTGATAAAGTCAAATGCAGAATCAGGAATCGGATACAGTGATATTCTGATAGAGGCCCCGGAGAATCGAACGGGAATCGTCATTGAATTAAAGTATGCCGAAGATGGAAATATGGATGCAGCGTGCAAGCAGGCTTTAAAACAGATTGAAGATAAAGACTATATTGCTAAATTGAAGCAAGATGGAATGCGAAATTTCATTAAATATGGTGTTGCTTGTTATAAGAAAGACTGTAAAGTCATGATTTATGAAGAATAAAAACAACTGATAATGGGAGATATAAATATGGGGAAAGAAACATTTGAAGGAAAGAAAACTCATTGCACGATAGGAATAATTGGATATCGAGGTCATGGAAAAACGACTTTAACAGATGCAATCAAAAAAACTCTTACAACAAGAGAAGAGAGAAATATAAGCTTGACATCTAGCATTGAATATGGAGCTATCCTAGTAGTATCTGCAATAGATGGAATCATGTCACAAACAGCAGAACAGATTATGATTGCTCATCATATGGGAATGCAACATATCGTAGTATTTATGAATAAATGTGATATGGTAGATGATATGGAAATGCTGGAATTGGTAGAAATGGGGATTTGTGACCAGCTATATCAGTGCGGATTTGTTGGATCTGATATTCCGTTTATCTATGGATCTGCTTTAAAAGCCCTTGAAGATCCAGATGGAGAATGGGGAGATAAGATCATGGAATTGATGGATGCGGTGGATAAATACATTCCAGATTCACAGCCTGAAATGGATCAAGCTTCCTCTATACATACAAAGTTTACAGCAGAAGTATACATGTTAGATATCAATGAAGGTGGACGAGACACAGGATACTTTGATGGTGACCGTCTGCAGTTTTATTTCAAAACGACAGATGTAACAGGAGAGATTCAATTGCCAATAGAAATAGATATGGCTATGCCAGGGGAAACACTGGATATAACAATTGAATTAATTCAACCAATTAAGATAACAGAAGAAGAACCTTTTATCATTCGTGATGATGAATGTACGGTTGGATTGGGAAGAGTTGCTACAATCATCGAGTAATTCTTACTTCTACGATTGAATATGATAATTTTCAAAGACTCAGAAAGTTTAGGCTTTCTG